>ERZ1066117.891-NODE-891-length-17942-cov-13.242019_pt1 | contig 17942 bp, 11 predicted proteins | sample MGYA00382764_ERZ1066117 | MGnify/ENA primary metagenome ERZ1066117 (study PRJEB33369, sample SAMEA5778347) | biofilm metagenome | biome: Industrial cooling water; feature: Water cooling tower basin; material: Biofilm | place: United Arab Emirates | collected...
ATCCTGCGCGCTGCCGGCGACCACCGCGGTGCGATCAAGACGTGGGGTGGTACGCGTTCGCCGGCCGGCCTCGACCGCATCGCCGAGCTGCTGGCCGAACATCCGGGCTGCGTCGAGCCGCGCGAACTGCTCGAGTGCTGCCCGCTGCAGGGCACGCTGCTGCTGGTCGCGCGCGAACTGGCGAGGGTCGGCGAGACGCAGCGCGCCGAACGTGCGGCGCGTGTGGCGGCGGAGACGCTCGGTCCGACGCCGACGGTGTGCGCGGTGCTGGCGGACGTGCTGGGGCTGCTGGGGCAGGACGGCAAGGCGCGGCTGTTGCGCGAGCAGGCGATCGTGCGGCTGCTCGGCGGTGGTGGGCCACTGGTGGATCCGGCGGGTGGGTGAGCGATGGGGCGAAGGCCGCGGGTGTGTGTGCTGGCGGGTCCGAACGGGGCCGGCAAGACCACTTCGGCGGCGCCGCTGGTGCGCGACCGCTGGGGGATCGCGACGTTCGTCAACGCCGACGTCATCGCCCAGGGGCTCGCTGGTTTCGCGGCCGATGCGGCGGCGATCGCCGCCGGGCGCCTGATGCTGGAGCAACTCGATGCGCTCGCGCGCGAGCGTGCCGACTTTGCGTTCGAGACCACGCTCGCCTCGCGTTCGTTCCTGCCGCGCCTCGCCGCCATGCGGGCGGAGGGCTACGAGGTTCTGTTGGTGTTCTTGTGGCTGCCGGCCGTGGAGTTGGCGTTGCTCCGCGTGAAGGAACGGGTGCGCTCCGGCGGGCACGACGTGCCGGAAGCAACCGTGCGTCGTCGATTCCGCCGCGGCATCGCGAACTTCCATGGCCTCTACCGACCTGCGGTCGATCGCTGGTGGTGTCTCGACGGCAGTCGGGTGCCGCCGCAGCTTGTCGCCGAGGGCGGTGCCGATAGTCTTGTCGTCCACACTGCCGATGTCTGGCAGCGGATCCTCGATGCAACGTGAACCAGACGATCTGACGCGCGACGTGCTCGAGGGGACCGCCGCCGGCGTGGAGCGCGCGCGCCGCATCCACAAGGCGCTCGGCCTGCCGATCGTGATCTGGCGCGACGGCCGCGCGGTCTGGGTCGACGCCGAGACGCTGGCCGAAGTGCCGCCGCCGCCGCCGGTGCCGCCGCGCGCGATGCCGCGCCGCTGAGTCGGTAGCTGCCGGCAACGCCGTTGCGCGCCGGAGTCCGCTCGCTACGCTGCCGCGCCCCTACTCGCCGGAGTGGCGGAATCGGCAGACGCACAGGTTTCAAAAACCTGCGCCCTCACGGGCGTGCGGGTTCAAGTCCCGCCTCCGGCACCACCTTGCAGCACTGCCCGACGCGACGATTCCAGACCCGCGCTCGCGGGACCTGAAGCGAGCCTTGGGTATGAATCCGGGGTGGGAACCTGGGGCCCTCAGCGCGCCAAGCACCTCCGCCGCATGGCTGCGGAGCCGTCGGAGTCCCAGCCGACGTCGTCCTGCGTCCAGAGATTGCTCCTGCCTGCGGGCGCAAGTGATTCATGACCAAGAAGGCGAAGAAGAGAGAGGAGCGGTCCTTCCTCGACCAGTTCATCGCCCAGACGGGGCGATGGCAGTTCGCCAGAGAAGGCAATCCGCCGGAGCCTGACTTCTTCGTCCACGACGCACACGGCCTGCTCGGCGTCGAGCTCACCTCGGTCCAGAAGGATGCAGCACCAGGCCAGTCTTCGGTGGCGACCGCGCAAGAGCGGGACCGGGCCAAGTTCCTCGCCCGTGCCGCCGAGCACTACTACAAGAACGGCGGTGCGTCGATCCACGTCCAGGCCGCGAAGCTTTCGCCGGCTGGGCTCGATGTCGTGGACCTCACTCGACGGCTCAAGGCGTCACGAGACCACGCCATCGCGACGGTCGACCAGGTGCACGAGTTCGAGATCACGCCGGACGACGATCCGGACCGGCTCCCGATTGCCAAGTTCCGGCTGCATGCTTTGGATCCGGTGCAGTTCCCTCGCTACGACCGGTGGCAAGCGGTGCCCAACTCGATCGGATGGGTGTTGCGAGCGCCGGCCGGGTTCGTTGAAGCCGCCGTTCGCCGCAAGGCGTCGGATCGGCTCGCGCAATACCTAGCCGCAGTCGACCGCGTCGCGCTGTTGGTCTACGCCGACCCAACCAAGGCGTCGGGCATGATCCGGCTCCCCTCGGACGCTCGTCTCGCTGATGCCTGCGGCTTTGCCGAGGTCCAGCTGTTCTTGCCTCCGGTTCAGGTGCTGCGGCTCGCCTGAGCCGAATTCGGAGGTGAGTGGTGCTGCAAGGCCGCTGCTGACTCGGGAGGAGTCGGCCTCGCACATCTACGGAGTCTCGCGAGCGGGCCCAGGCAAGTTCGGGAAGCGTGTCGGCTTGAGCCAAGCCCTTGCGTGTGCCGAGAACTTCGCCGGTGACCATCACGTTGCGAGCCAGGGAGGTCTGCCCTCAGTGTACCGGTGAGTTCGACTGGGACAGCTACGACTCCGTCAACGTCTCCGTCGACCCAGGTCTTAAGTCCGCCTTGCTCGATGGCTCGCTGCTCCGTCGGCGTTGCCCTACTTGTGCATGCACTTTCCGCTCAACGCGTGGCGTGCTCTACCACGACATGGATCTGGGACTGCAGGTGAGCTTGCGGCCTGACGGCCAGCTTCCGGGGCCCGCGATGGACAAGCTCGCGGAGGTCATGCTGGCGGGGCCAGTGGGCAAGGGCTATCGGCTTAGGTGGGTCGAGACCGTTGATGCCCTGGCGGAGAAGGTGCGTGTGATCGAGCAAGGGCTTGATGACAGGATCGTCGAGCTGGTCAAGGTCTGGTTGCTCGGTCAGGAGGGCCACCTCGAAGACGACCTCGCCTTCTTGCGCGTCGACGCGTCCGAAGGGCCACTCGAGTTCCTGACAAGCGACGGCCGACGACCCAGGGTTCCTCGTGCGATCTACGACCGAGTGCAGGAGCAGTTCGCGACTAAGTTGGCCCCGGACACTGGTTGGCTACATGTAGACCGCGCCTTTGCCCTACGGGTGCTGGGGGTGAAGTTGGGCGGTCCTCCTCGCAGCTCAGCTCGAGGCACCGACCAGTACGGAGCTGTGCGACAGGAATCGCCGAAGCGACGTGATCCGGACGGTGTGGTGACAGGGCTAGCCATGTTCGGAGGCTTCGCGGGAGTTGTGGCTTGGGTCTTCTGTGGCAGCGCCCAGGGTGTCGCAGTTGCCGGGGCCTGGCTGGTCGTTGTGCTCCTTCTCGCTTGGCGGTTGCACAAGCAATGACGCCGAGCGCCGACGTTGTCGGCGTCTTGGCTTCAGCTCGCGCGCAGCCGGAACAGATCCCCCGGCAGCGGCACCACGAGCCCGACCCGTTCCGCCGCTTCCAGCACCAGCCGCGCGTCGTCGAGGTCCGTTTCCAACCGCTGCGCCAGCGCGAACCGCAGCGCATCCCCCGTCACCGTGACCTCCGGCCCGCCGAGCGCCAGGAACGTGCGCGCCAGCAACCCCGGATCCGGCCCGGTGTCGATGCCCGGCGTCGCGCCGGCTTCTTCGGCGGCGTTCGCCCCGCTGCAGCAGGGCTCGATGTTGGTGCCGCAGCGTTCACACTGGCCGTGGCCGTGGACCGGCACCGGGGCGCCTTCGTGGCCGCAGTAGGAACAGCGCGTCTTGCTCACGGCCGCCTCATCGGCAGCGGGGGAGCCGCGGGCGAACGGCGACGCCAGGGTGCGACGTTCCCGCGGTTCGCTTGGCTGCTCACGACATCGTCACGACCAGCTCTTCGTCGACTTCCGCCTGCAGCAGGTTCTGGATCGCCATCAGCGTGCCGCTGGTCGAGCTGGGGCAGCTGCCGCAGGCGCCCTGGTAGCGGATGAACAGCGTCTTGCCGTCGAGGCCCATGACCTGCAGGCCGCCGCCGTCGCCGGCCAGGGCCGGGCGCACGCGGTCGTCGAGCAGCGCGTTGATCTTCGCCAGCATCACCGGGTCGCCGCCCTTCGGCAGCTTGGCCAGCGGGTTGTCGTCGTGCTCGTCGTGATCGCCGTGGTCGGGTGGCGGCGGCTGCACGTCGCTCGGCACATGGCTCTCGAGCAGGCGCGTCACCTGCTCGGCGACCGCGCGCCAGTCGGCCTGCGGCGTCATGCTGGCGGTGACGAAGTTGTCGCAGAAGAACAGCGTCTCGATGCCCGGGATCGCGAACATGCCCTGCGCCAGCACGTCGCTGCGCGCCTGCTCGGGCTTGCTGTAGGCGAGCGACTGGCCCGGCTTGGCGAGCGGGCGGTCGACCAGGAACTTGAACGCGTTCGGATTCGGCGTCGGTTGGATGCTCGTGACCTTCATACGGGCGCGGAGGATAGCAGGGAGCGGCGGAAAGGGCGCCTTGTGCGCCGCGAAGCTCGGGCAGGCAAGGTGGCAACTGGTCCCGGCCGCCAGGCCGGGAACGGGGCCGGTGCGGCTCAGTGCAGCAGCGGCGCGCCCTTGCCGGCCGGGCCGGTGGTCAGGAACGCCGGCTTCCACAGCCCGCCCGAACCGGCGTGGTCGACGACGCGCAGCACCAGCGTGTTGCGGCGGCCGGCGACGAGGCGCTGGCCGAGCTCGGCGACCTGCCGTTCGATCCAGATCGTCGTCTTCGTCGCCGGATCGCCGAAGGCACCGATCGGTTCGCCGTTGAGCCACAGCTCGAAGCTGTCGTCGACGCCGTCGAACACGGCGCGCGCGGCGAGCCCTTGCCAGTCGGCCGGAACGTCGACGTCGATGCGGTACCAGGCGACGCCGGTGTAGTGGCGCAGGTCCTCGGCCTGGTTCTCCCAGTGGGCGCCGGCGCGCAGGTCGCGCCACGGCGCCTGCGTGGCGTCGGTCGCCGGCGTCTGCCAGCCGGCGGCGCGGCCCTGGTCGTCGGGATCGGTGCGGAAGCGCCAGGTCGGCAGCTCGAGCCGCTTCTCGGCGAGCTGCGCGCGCAGCGCCGCGATCGTCGCCTCGCGCAGTTCGCGCTGCGGCAACGGCCCGCGCTGCAGGTGCTGCAGCAGCTGCTGCACGAGCCACGGGCGAATGGCGCTGCGGCCGGCGCGTGTGTCCGGTGCGTCGTCGCCGAGCTGCAGCGTCGTCACCAGCAGCCGGCCGGCGCCGACGCGCGTCTCGCCGGCGAGCAGGTGCCAGCGCACCTCCGGGATGTCGTGCGTCTCCCAGAAGCCGAGCAGCGCGTCGAACTGGTCGGCCCACGGTGCCCACGGCAGCACGCGCCCGCTCTCGAGGTCGAAGCTGGTCAGCTCGAGCAGTGCGTCGCGCGGCACGCGGGACCACAGCGGATGCTCGACGGGGAACGGCGCGCCGCGCAGGAACCACAGCGCTTCGGTGCGCGGCGAGCCCTTCTGGTCGCCGGCCAGCAGCAGGACCTTGGCGCCGGCTTCGAGTGCGGTCAGCAGTTCGGGTGTGAGCGCGTTCACCACCTGCACGCCGCCCGGTGTCTCTGGCCGGAACGGCGGCACGCGCCACAGGTCCCAGTGGTTCGTCGCGGCATGGCTGCCGCGCAGGGTCGCGGTGACGCGCAGGCGCGCGAGCTGTTGCGGCCCTGGGCCGAGCGGCAGCAGGAACGGTTCGCTGACGCTGCCGGCGGCGAGGTCGACGGCGAACGTCGCCGCGCTGGCGCCGACGTCGTCGCTGCGCAGCACCAGTTCGCCGCGCAGCGGGCCGTGGCCGAAGTGGCTGATGCGCACCGGCACGTGCGTCGCCGCCGGCGGCAGCGCGTGGCCGTGCCACGGCAGGTCGAGGCACAGCATCGTGTCGCCGTGCCAGGCGAAGTCGCGGGCGTGCCACTTCGGTTGGTCGAGGTCGTCGAACAGGCCCATGCGCGCCTTGCCGAAGTCGCGCGCGACCGACACCACGTAGCCGGCGAACGGCAGCCGCAGGCGCAGCTGTTCGATCTGGTGCTGGCGGTTGCGCAAGCCGAAGTCGAGCGACGCCGCGCGCAAGCTCGCCAGCGTCGCGGGACCCGTCTGCTGCGCGAGCCATGCTTCGGCCGCCGGTTGCGCGGCGAGGCAGTCGGGGCGCCACCACGGCTCGGCCGTGCCGTTCGCCGGGTCGCCGTGCCGCTGCCGCCACGCCGCGCGATCGACCCAGGTGTCGGCGGCGAGGCACTCGCCGAGCAGCAGGGGCTTTTGCGGATGGCTGGCGAGGTGCTGCGCGAACTCGGCGAGGCGGCCCGGCCACCACGAGTTGTTGCCGTACGGATGCTCGTCGTAGAAGTCGGCGACGCGCTGCCAGCCGATCCAGCTGCTGTCGTCGACGACCAGCGTGTCCGGCACCGCTGCCTTGCACGCGGTGTAGAGCGCCTGCACGACGTCCAGGTCGGCGCCGTGGCCGGTCTCGCAAGTCAGGCTGCGGAAGCCGACGCAGGCATGGCTGCGGTCGTGCGCGAAGAACTCGGCGTACTCGCGCAGCAGTTCCTGCTTGTGCGCCTGGTCCATCTGCGGATGCCAGGTCGGATACTCCTGCCACACGCACAGGCCCAGTTCGTCGCACAGCTCGTAGACGCAGCGCGGTGGCACCCACAAGCAGCACTTCACCGTGTTGAAGCCGAGCGAACGGAAGTGCTCGAGCTGCGGCCGCCAGAACGCCGGGTCGCTCGGCGGGGCGAGGTGCGGCGGGCTGTAGCCCCAGTGCAAGACACCGCGCAGCTGCAGCGGCTCGCCGTTCCACAGCACCTGGTGGCCGTCGGCGCGCAGGTCGCGGAAGCCGACCCGTTGCGTGTGTGTGTCGAGCAGGGCGCCACCGGCGCGCAGTTCGAAGACGACGTCGTAGAGCTGCGGGCGGCCTGGCGCCCACGGTTGCACGCCGGGGCAACGCAGCTGCAGTTCGGCGCGGCCCGGGCCGGCGAGTGCCTGCATGCTGCTGGCGAGCGCCTTGTCGCCCGCGCGCACGGTCACCGTCCACGACAGGCCGTCGATGGCCGCGCCATTGCCCAACACGGTGGCGGCTGCGCGCAGCGTGCCGTCGGCGGTGCCGAAGGCGAACGCGTCGAATCGGTCGAGCGTCGGATGCTGGTCGAGGCACAGCGTCACGTCCTGCCAGATGCCGCCGAAGTGCGGCTGCACGATCGGATGGAAGCCCTGCGTGTTGTGGCCGACCTTCTCGTCGACCAGCACCTCGAGCACGTCGGCGCCGTTCCACTGCAGGGCTTGGGTCGCGTCGACGCGGAACGGCGTCCAGCCGCCGAGGTGCTGGCCGACTTCGACGCCGTTGATGCGCACGGTCGCGTGCGTGGCGACGGCGCGGAACTCGATCGCGACGTGCGCGCGGCGTTCGGCCGGCAGCGGCAGCACGCGGCGGTAGCGCGCGACGCCGTCGTAGTTCGTGCCGAGTGCCGTCTCGAACGGGCTCGGCACGGCGATCGCGACCTCGGCGCCGGCGGTGCCGTCCTGGTCGATCGGCGCGATCTGCCAGGTGCCGGCCAGCGACACACGCTGTTGCGCCACGGTGGTCGCGGCGAGCGCGGAACAGCACACGACGAGCGACGGGACGAGCCGCATGCCGCGATCGTGCGGCGGCGATGGCCCGGCGTCCATGCGGTGCCGGCGTTCGTGCGCGTGGCCCCGGCGAGGGCTACAGCCCGTAGACGACCGCGAGCTTCTGTTCGAGGTAGGCGAGGAACGGCGCACTCGACAGCGGCGCGCCGGTCACCAGCTGGCACAGTTCGGCCGGCGTGTGGCGGCGGCCGTGGCGGTGGATCTGCCGGCGCAGCCATTCGCGCAGCGTCGCGAACTGCCCGCGCTCGAGCAGGGCCGGCAACCCGCCGAGCGCCTTGTCGGCGGCGGCGGCGAACTGCGCTGCATACAGATTGCCGAGCGTGTAGGTCGGGAAGTAGCCGAACAGGCCACACGACCAGTGCACGTCCTGCAGCACGCCCTGCTTGTCGTTCGGCACGGCGATGCCGAGGTACTCGTGGTAGAGGCGGTTCCAGTGGTGGGGCAGGTCGCCGGTGCCGAGCTGGCCGTCGATCAGCGCCTGCTCCAGTTCGAAGCGCACCATGACATGCAGGTCGTAGGTGGCCTCGTCGGCCTCGACGCGGATCAGGCTCGGCTGCACCAGGTTCGCGGTGCGGAACACCTGCTCCTGGGTGAATCCCTGCGTCTTGCTGCCGAGGTGCTTCTGCGCCACCGGCCAGCACCAGCGCCAGAACGCGGCGCTGCGGCCGACGTGGTTCTCCCACAGCCGGCTCTGGCTCTCGTGGATGCCGAGCGACACCGCTTCGGCGAGCGGGGTGCCGAAGTGGTTGGGCTCGAAGCCCTGCTCGTAGAGGCCGTGGCCGCCTTCGTGCATGGTCGAGCCGAGCGCGTCGAGCACGTTGTCCGGATGGAAGCGCGTGGTCAGCCGCACGTCGGCGCCGACCTTGGTGCAGAACGGATGCGCGCTGCGGTCCAGGCGCCCGAAGCGCTCCTCGAAGCCCATCGCGGCCAGCACCGCGCGCACGAACGCTTCCTGCTGCGCCTGCTCGATCGGCAGGCGCTGGAACGCGTCGTCCGGGGCGGTGCCGGCGGCCAGCTTCTGCCGCAGTGCCACCAGCGCCTGCCGCAGCGGCGCGAACAGGGAGCGCAGCATCGCTGCGTTCATGCCCGGCTCGTAGAGGTCGGCGAGCGCGTCCCAGCGCGACTGGCCTGCGGCCTTCAAGCAGTCGGCCTTCTGCTGCTGCAGGTGCAGCATGCGGTCGAGCCACGGCCGGAACTTGCGCCAGTCGTCGCGCGCGCGCGCTTCGGCCCACGCTTGCTGCGCCTTGCTCTCGACCTCGGCCAGCTCCTGCACCAGCTTGCTCGGCAGCTTGGTCGCGCGGTCGAAGTCGCGCCGCCAGCCGCGCACGTTCGCCATCGCATCGGCGTCGTGCTGCAGGCGCGCATCGGCTTCGCAGGCGGTGAGCCAGTCGCCGACGCGCGGGTCGGTGGCGCGTTCGTGCTGCAGCTCGGCGAGCAGCGCCAGCTGGTCGGCGCGCACGTCGCCGCCGCCCTTCGGCAGGTAGGTCTCCTGGTCCCACGCCAGCAGCGCCGACGTCGAGGCGAGCAGGTGGGCCTTGTGCAGGTGCGAACGCAGCGCGTCGTAGGCGGCCGTCATGGCGCCACGCTACCGCGGCAGCAGCGAGAGCGACAACGCGGCGTGCCGACGCCGCCGTTCCCTCGTGCGGTCGAACCGTCGTCCGTCGTGCTGTCGTACGCTCGTGCTGCCGGTCAGCGCGCGACCGTGTGCTCGCCGCCGCTCTGTTCGGCGAGGCGCTCGAGGAAACGGCTCTTGCCGCCGATCGCCACCGTGTGGATGCGCACGACGCGGCCGAGGTTCCACTGCGCGACCTCGCGCAGCAGCGCGTCCTGGTCGACCACCGGGCCGCTGCTCGGCTGGCCGTCGGTCAGCAGGAAGATCGTGTCGACGTCGCCGTCGGCCAGCGCCAGCCGCAGCCCGGCGTGCACGTTGGTCGGTCCGCGCGCCTGGATGCCCTCGGCGAACGCCGACGCGGCCTTCTTCTTCTTGTCGTCGAGCGTCTGCAGGTCGTTGGCGAACGCCTTCGCGTCGTCGCTGAACACGACGACGTTGGCCTTCGCCTTGCTCGGCAGCGCCGCCAGCACGCGCACCAGCTGGCGCTTCGCTTCGTCGAGCCGCGTGCCGTCGCCGGTGCCGAACGGCTGCAGCATGCTGCCGCTGGCGTCGACGACGAACACCACGCGCTCGCTGGTCACCGGCAGGTTCCAGTAGCTGGCGGTCGTCGGCGCCGCTTCGCCGCCGCGCCGGCGGTCGTTGCGCTCGCCGCGTTCGTCGTCGCGGTCCTTCTTCGCCACCGGGCGGAACGAGGCGCCTTCCTTCTGCCACCACGCGCGCCACGCCGCGGTGGTGGGGAACTGCAGCGCCGTCAGGTCTTGCAGCGCCGCGACAACGTCCTTCTGCAAGCGGCCCTGCTCGAGCTCGAGCCGTTCGAACAGGGGCGGCACGCCGGCCGGTTCGCGCAGCGCGCGCAGCAGGTCGATCGCCGCACTGCGCACCGGCCACGCCTTGTGCGCGAGGTTGTCGGCGGCGGCCTGCACGAACGCCGCGCGCTCGCCGCCCTTCGTCGTCGCCAGCAGCTGCAGCGCCGCCGCGCGCAGCGGTGCTCTCTTGCCGTTGGCGGCGGCGACGAGCTGCTGCTGCCAAGCGGCGTCGTCGGCGTGCAGCGTGTGCAAGGCACCGAGCAGCAGCGGCTGCACCGGCTCGGGCGCACCCGGCAGCAGCTTCTGCAGCGGGGCCTCGGCGCGGTTCGCGCCGAACGACGCGAGCGCCATCGCGGCGGCGCCGACCACTTCGGCCTCCTTGGCAGCGAGCGCCTTCTGCAGCGCGGTCGCGGCTTGGTCGCGCGCACCCTCGGCGGCGTAGCCGAGGGCGCGGGCAGCGGCCGCCCGTTCGCTGGCGGGCTTGCGGGCGAGGCCCTGCTCGGCGAACCACGGCAGGCAGCCGTCGTGCGCGAGCCAGCGCTGCCACGCCGCGGTGCGCGCCGGCGCGAACGGATCCTCGGCGCGGGATGCGGCGACCAGCAGCGGCTCGGCGTGCTCCTGGCTCGGCGCGGTCAGCAGGCCGACCAGCACCGCGCTGTGCACGTCGCTGCCGGCGGTGGCGCCGGCGCGCCGCGCCAGTTCGAGCGCCAGCGTCGCCGCTTCTTCGTGCGCGTGCTCGCCGAGCTGTTGCACGGCGGTGGCGGCGACCAGCGCATCCTTGTCGCGCGCCAGCAGCACGCGCTGCTCGTCGACCTTCGCATCGCCCTGCTTCTTCTGCAGGCCGCGCAGCGGCGCCAGGCGGTCGCGGCCGGAAGCCTTCTGCAGCGCAGCGAGCAGCGCATCGCGCGCGGCGTCGCCGTCGGCGCGGCCGAGCGCGTCGCAGAGGGCGTTGGCGCGCGGGCTGTTGCCCTTCTCGTCGGCGAGCGCCTTCGCCAGCAGCGACACGCCGTCGTCGCCCTGCTTCGCCAGCGCCTGCGCGACGGTCTCCAGCAGCCGCACGCTGCGCGCGTCCGCGAGCTCCTGGCCGAGTGCCGGCACCGCCGCCGGCCGCCGGTGTTCGCCGAGGGCCCGGATCACGGCCTGCCGGTAGGCCAGGCTCTGTGCGCCCTGCAGCTCGCCGAGCAGCTTCTGCGTGGCGCTGTCGTCGGCGAAGTCGCCGACGTCGCCGACCGCGCGGAAGCGTTCGCTCTCCGGCTTGTCGGCGAGCTTCTGCAGGCGCGCGACCGCTTCTTCGGCGGTCTTCGGCCGCTGCCCGAGGGCCGGGACCGCGAGCAGCAGCGGCAGGACGAACGGCAGGAACGCAGCGACGGCGGGGGACCGCATGGGGGCGGCGATGGTAGGGACCGCTGGCAATGGCGCCACGTGCCGCGCCGGACGCGCCGGCGATGGGCGGGCAACGCGGCCTTGACGGACAGCAGGGCCGTGCTACTCTCCGGGGTTCCACAACTCGCAGCGTCCCCGGATCCTTCCACCATCCATTCCGGACCTCTGTGGGCCCGTTCCTCCCGCGCAGTCCAACTGCGCGGCGGCCGGCCGCCACAGCACAGGGCAACGCAGTTGGGGCACCCGGTCGGCGGTCGTCGCATGCGCGAAGCCGTCGGTCGGATCGGAAGTTCGGCAAGTCCGTCGGTCGGCAAGCGGCACTGGGAGTCGAGGTTGGCATGGTCGCCAACTTCGTCCTCGCGCCGTGGCCGCCGGGGGTGCACCTGGCAGCTGCAGGTCGCCGGCTCCGCCCGAGGCAAAGCCTCGGGCGCAGCACGGGGTACCCTGTCCTGCCTGGAGTGTGGCCTCCGGGCCCCGATCCTGCGCGTCCGCCCCGGTTCCCCCGGGCCAGCGGCACGGCAGGCCCGGGCCGATCGTGCGGGCTCGTCGGCGCCCGCCCCCTGTCGTCACACCCCCGCATGGATCGTTTCGAAGACGCCAAGCTCCGCATCAAGGAGGCGACCGACCTGGTCGCGCTCGTCGAGAGCTACCTGCCGCTGCGCCCGCGCGGCCGGCTGTTGGTGGCGTTGTGTCCGTTCCATGCCGAGAACTCGCCGTCGTTCACCGTCTACCGCGACGAACAGTTCTTCCGCTGCTACGGCTGCGGCAAGACCGGCGACGTCTTCACCTGGCTGATGGAGCGCGAGGGCCTGAGCTTCCGCGAGGCGATGGAGCAGCTCGCCGACCAGGCGAGCGTCTCGCTCGAAGGCGTGTGGAAGGGCGGCATGCAGCGCGACCCGAAGGCGCCGGATCCGTTCGAGGCGCTGGCCGAGGTCGCCGGCTTCTTCCAGCGGGCGCTGCTGGCGCCCGAGGCCGGGCGGCTCGCGCGCGACTACCTGGAGCAGCGCGGGCTCGGCGAAGCGATCGCGCCGTGGCGCCTCGGCTACCACCCGGCGCCGGGTGCCTTGAGCCGCTACGTGCGCGAGAAGCAGCTGCCGCTCGACGTGCTCGAAGAGGCGGGGCTGCTGCACAACGGCCGCGAGAAGTTCGCGCACCGCTTGATGTTCCCGATCGAGGACGCGCGCGGCCGCATCGTCGGCTTCGGCGGTCGCATCGTGCCGGGCACGCCGAGCGCTGCCGACGACGGCGAGTTCAAGCCGGCGAAGTACCTGAACTCGCCCGAGTCGCCGATCTTCAAGAAGCGCAGCGTGCTGTTCGGCCTGCATCGCGCGAAGCTTGCGCACCAGAAGCGCATCGTGGTGATGGAGGGCTACACCGACGTCATCGCCTGCCATCTCGCCGGCTTCTGCGGCGCCGTCGCGTCGCTCGGCACGGCGTTCACCGCCGACCATGCGCGCACCGTCGAGCGCTACGCCTCCGACGGGCTCGTGCTGATGTTCGACGGCGACCGCGCCGGCGTGCAGGCGGCCGAACGCGCCGCCCGCGAACTGGTCAACAGCCGCCTGCCGGTGCGCATCGCCATGATGGGCGACGCCGACGGCACCGCCAAGGATCCGGCCGACGTCGTCGTCGCGCGGCCCGGCGAGGACCCCGAGCTCGTGACCGAGCGCCGCGCGCGCTTCGCCGACGTGCTCGACGGCGCCGAGGACTGGGTGGTGGTGTGGTTCCGCCTGCTGCGGCGCCGGCTCGACTTCACGCAGCCGGCCAACGTCGAAGCCGCCGCCGAGGAGTGCGCCAAGCTGCTCGAGCTGGTGGAGACGCCGGTGCGCCGCGCCGCGTTGACCGAGCAGATGGCCCGCCATCTGGCGATGCCGCAGCACGCGCTCGAGCGCCTGCTGCAGCGCCGCCTCGACCAGGCGAGCAAGCGGCCGCCCGTTCGCCGCGACGGCGAGCCCGTGGCTCCTGTGCAGCCGCCGACGCGGCCGGCGGCGCTGGTCGATCGCGCCGAGCTCGACATCCTGTCCTGCATCCTGGCGCGGCCGTCGCTGCTGGAGACGCTCGACCTCGAGGCCTGCGGGGCGTTCGCGCCGGTGCCAGCGGAGCTGCTGGCCTGGTCCGTCGACGGGCTGGCGCTCGGGCGCACCGCACCCGCCGAGCTGCTGCGCTACCTGATGGCGCGCGCCGGCGAACGCGAGGACCTGCGTTCCTACCTCGGCCTCGCCCACGAACGCGCCAGCAAGATGCGCGAGCCGCACGTGGAATTGGCCGGCCTGATCCACGGTCGCCGGCGCCTGTCCATCGAGACCCTTCGTCGGCGGTTGCGCATCGAGCTCAGCCAGGCGATCGCCACCGGCGACTCCGTGCGCGCCGCCGAGCTGCAGCGCCAGCTGCTCGAGCTGATGCGCGAGGACCGACCGCACAAGGACCGCGACGACGAACCGCCGCCGCAGAAGGGTGGTTCGCCGCCCGGTTCGCCGCCCGGTTCGCCGACCAGCGAGCCGCCGACGTGATTTCCTTCCCGTTCCCGACCTTCCCCGCAACTCCGTCCCGTTCGTATTGATCGCCGGTCCGCTCCGGACCTTCGCAACTCCCCGACCTTCCAACCCCGACCACGCCGCGTTCGCGCCGAGCCCAGGCGTCCCGACGCAGCGTTCCACCAACATGGCATCCCCGCGGTCCGTCCGCGGCATGCGCGCGACCTTCCCCCGAGAACCAGCAATGTCCGCACCGACCGAGTTCGACAAGAAGATCAAGGCCCTGATCAAGACCCACCGCAAGTCCGGGTCGATCACGCTGGCACAGCTGAACAGCGTGCTGCCCGACGACATGTCGTCGCCGGAGAAGATCGAGTCCGCGATCGCGATGATCGAGGAGGCCGGCCTCGACGTCGTCGAGGACGAGAAGGCGAAGAACAAGAAGGCCGGCGGCCGCAAGGACGAAGAGGGCGGCGACGAGGGGGGCGGTGAGGAGTCCGACCTCGCACCGGACCTCGACATCGCCGAGCCGACCGAGGCCGAGCTGGCCGCCCCGATGGTCGACATCACCGAGAAGATCGACGACCCGGTGCGCATGTACCTGACGCAGATGGGCGAGATCCCGCTGCTGACGCGCGAGGAGGAGATCTCGCTGGCGCGCAAGATCGAGCTGACCCGCAAGCAGTTCCGCAAGGAAGTGCTGTCGTCGGGCCACGGCATGAAGAACGCGATCGAGATCCTCGAGGACGTACTGAAGGGCGAGCTCGCGTTCGATCGCACGCTGAAGGTCAACCAGCAGGATCCCGAGGTCGGCAAGGCCGACCTGTCGGACCGCCTGCCCGGCAACATCGCGACGCTGCGCCTGATCTACGAGGCGGCGCGCAAGGACTTCGCCGAGCTGCAGACGGAGAACCTGTCGCCCGAGGTCGCGCAGGTGCTGAAGAAGCGCATCTTCTCGCGCCGCCGCAAGGCGGTGACGCTGATCGAGGAGCTCAACCTGCAGGGCAAGAAGGTGCGGCCGATGATCGACCTGGTCGAGAGCCGCATCGCCGAGATGAACCGCCTGCAGCATCGCCTGCTGCGCTATCGCGGCGCCCAGCTGCAGAATCCGGACGCGGTCGAGACCCGGCGCCGTGTGCTCGACATGCAGATCGACGGCCTCGAGACCATCGAGCGCCTGCAGAAGCGCCTCGACTTCCTGCGCCAGGCCTACGCCAACTACGAGGACGCCAAGCGCAAGCTGTCGTCGGGCAACCTGCGGCTCGTCGTCTCGATCGCCAAGAAGTACCGCAACCGCGGGCTGTCGTTCCTCGACCTGATCCAGGAGGGCAACACCGGCCTGATGAAGGCGGTGGAGAAGTACGAGTACCGCCGCGGCTACAAGTTCTCGACCTACGCGACGTGGTGGATCCGCCAGGCGATCACCCGCTCGATCGCCGACCAGGCGCGCACGATCCGCATCCCCGTGCACATGATCGAGACGATGAGCAAGCTGCGCAACGTCAGCAAGAAGCTGACGCAGCTGAAGGGTCGCGAGCCGTCGATCGAGGAGGTGGCGGAAGCGGCGCAGGTCTCGGTCGACGAGGCCAAGCGCGTGATGAAGATCAGCAAGCACCCGATCTCGCTCGATCGCCCGATCGGCGACTCGGAGGACAGCTACTTCGGCGACTTCATCGAGGACGAGTCGGTCGAGAGCCCGGTGCAGTCCGCCAGCCGCGAGATGCTGAAGGAGCGCATCGAGAAGGTGCTCGGCACGCTGACCTTCCGCGAGCGCGAGATCATCAAGCTCCGCTACGGCATCGGCGACGGCTACACCTACACGCTCGAGGAGGTCGGCCGCATCTTCCGCGTGACCCGCGAGCGCGTGCGCCAGATCGAGGCCAAGGCGGTGCGCAAGCTGCAGCATCCGGTCCGCAGCCGCCAGCTCGGCGGCTTCTTCGACCGCGCGCCCGGCGAGATCGGCTGAACCGCATCGGCGCCTGGATCCGCGGCTTCCACTGCCGCCGTCGCCAGCCCGGCGGCGGCGGTGCGTTCTTTCTGTGGCGGCTGGAACGCGCGTGGCTAGGATGCCCGCGCCTCGCGGGGCCTGGAAGCGCTGCGGGCGCGAGGTTCCTCAGTGCATCCACACGTCAAGAAGCTGCTCGAGCTGCAGAAGGTCGACCAAGAGATCTCGTCCCTGACCAAGGACATCGACCTGCTGCCGGCGGAAGAAGCGAAGCGGAAGAAGAAGCTCGACGAACTCGATCGTCAGTTGGCCGAGAAGCGCGCGGCGCTGCAGAAGGCCGAACTCGACTCGCGTGCGCTCGACAAGGCGGTGCGCGGCAGCGACGACGAGATCAAGCGCCTGAACGAGCGCCTGAACACCGTGCGCAACAACGCGGAATACCAGGCGACCCTGTTCCAGATCGAAGCGGTGCGCAAGGAGCGCGACCTGACGCAGGACGAGTGCCTGAAACTGCTCGAGTCGGTCGAGACGCTGAAGGCCGCCGCCGCCGTGGCGCAGACCGCCGCCGATGCCGAGCGCAAGGTGTTCGAAGGCTTCCTCGCCGAGGCCGACAAGCTGCGCCAGGAGCGCGCCGGCGACATCGAAGCCGGTCGCCAGCGCCGCAAGGTGATGACCGACGGCATCCCCGAGGACATCCTGCGCGAGTACGAAGGCCTGTACAAGACGCGCGACCGCCTCGCCGTCTGCGCCGTGCAGGACTCGTACTGCCAGGGTTGCTACAACAAGATCACCGTCAACGACACCGCGCGCGTGCGCGGCGGTTCGTCGGTGGTGCGCTGCGGCAGCTGCCAGCGCATCCTCTACCAGGGCAACTGAAGTACTGGGGGAACGGCAGGCTCGCGGTGACCGGCCTGCGGGTGCGGAAGTCGCGTCGAGCTCGCCGCTGGCCGATGGCGGGCCGCACCGCCGCCCGCTAGAACGCGCACGCCGCTCGCCCCGCGCGGCACCGCAACCGGGCTCCCTCCATGGCGCGTTCGATCCATCCGATCGTCGTCGGCACCGCCGGCCACATCGACCACGGCAAGAGCAGCTTGGTGCGCGCGCTGACCGGCATCGATCCGGACCGGCTGAAGGAAGAGAAGGAACGTGGGCTGACGATCGACCTCGGCTTCGCCCGCATGAAGCTCGGCGACGGCAGCTGGCTCGGCTTCGTCGACGTGCCCGGCCACGAGCGCTTCGTGCGCAACATGGTCGCCGGCTGCACCGGCCTCGACCTGGTGCTGCTGGTCGTCGCCGCCGACGACGGCGTCATGCCGCAGACGATCGAACACGTCGACATCCTGCACCTGCTGCAGGTGCGCGCCGGCCTGATCGTGCTGAACAAGGTCGACATGGTCGACCCGACGCTCGCCGACATCGCCGCCGAGGAGGTGCGCGCGCTGGTCGCCGGCACCGTGCTCGCGGACGCGCCGATCGTGCGCACCAGCGTCGTCACCGGCGAAGGCCTAGACGAACTGCGGCAGCGGCTCGAGGCGCTGGCGCTGGCGACGCCGCCGCGCAGCAGCCACGGCACGTTCCGCATGCCGATCCAGCGCGTGTTCTCGCTGCCCGGCATCGGCACCGTCGTCACCGGCATCCCGCAGGTCGGCACCGTGGCGCCCGGCGACGAGGTCGAGATCCTGCCGCTCGGCGAGCGCGTCAAGGTGCGCGGCATCCACGCCTACGGCGGCAAGGTCGAACGGGCGAACGCCGGCCACAGCACGGCGCTGGCGGTGCCCGACGCGAAGACCTCCGGCGTCGCGCGCGGCATGGTGGTGGTGGCGCCCGGCACCGGGGCCGTCGGCGACGCGCTCGACGTCGAACTCGAGCTGACGCGCCGTTCGCCCGAACTGCTGCACCGGGCGCCGATCCGCTGCCACGTCGGCACCGTCGAGGTGCGCGGCGACCTGCTGCTGCTCGACCGCGAACGCGCCGGCGCTGGCGATGCGTTCGTCGCCCGCCTCGAACTCGACGAGGAGCTGTGCTGTGCGCCGGGCGATCGCTTCCTGCTGCGCCTGCAGAACCCGCCGCAGACGGTCGGTGGCGGCCGCGTGCTGCGCCTCTCGCGCAGCGGGCGTTACCGTCGCCAGGCGCTCGGCGCCGAGCTGTCCGGACTGCTCGCCGCCGGCGATCGCCCCGAGGCGCGCATCGAGCACGAACTCGCCGCCGAACAGCACCGGCATGTTCGGGTTGA
>ERZ1066117.895-NODE-895-length-17920-cov-11.810188_pt1 | contig 17920 bp, 23 predicted proteins | sample MGYA00382764_ERZ1066117 | MGnify/ENA primary metagenome ERZ1066117 (study PRJEB33369, sample SAMEA5778347) | biofilm metagenome | biome: Industrial cooling water; feature: Water cooling tower basin; material: Biofilm | place: United Arab Emirates | collected...
GGAGCAACACTAATTTCTCGCTCTACTCTGTCTCATTCTTATTGACATATTCCGTAACCGTGGTGAGTTCTGGAATCTGCCTGAGCGGACGCGATCGTGATTTCGATTTGCAATCGTTAGTGGGTGTGATGGAATACCGGGAGTGGTGAAACAATGAGCATCTTTTTTCATGAGCAGCTTTACCGGACGGATTCAGTCATGGCAAAGCTGAAGGAGTTTCCTGTGACCATTTGTGGTGCAGGAGCGTTGGGTGCAAATCTGGCTGAGAACTTGGCTCGTGCTGGTTTTGGCAAACTCAAAGTGATCGATCGCGATCGCATTGAGGAACGTAATCTTTCTACGCAGCCCTACTACCGCTCGGATGTGGGTGCATTCAAAGCTAAGATTTTGGCGAATAATCTCTATCGAGCGATCGGGACAAAGGTAGAAGCTGAAACCAAAGAACTGACGGCGGCAAATACTGCCCAACTACTTAAAGGAAGTAGATTGATTGTTGATGTATTTGACAACAGTGCTTCTCGCCAAGCGGTGAAAGATTACGCTGACCAAACTGGAACTCCTTGTCTTCATGCCGGACTCACTGCCGACTATGCAGAGGTTATCTGGAATGATGTGTATCGAGTTCCGTCTGATGTCAATGATGATGTTTGTGATTATCCATTGGCACGTAATTTAGTGATGTTAACGGTAGCTGTCACTTGTGAGGCGATCGTTTCTTTTGTTGAAACAGGAAAACAATGGCACTTCACAATCACCTTAAAGGATTTGAGTATTCAATCTCTCAATCTGTAACATCCGATGGTGACTAGACTACTCCCCGTAGGCTGTTACCATTTCTTTGTTTGTCTAGCTTTGACATCTTTTGATGATTGAGGAATTAAAGATTATCTGTAACCGATGAAGTCAAAGTTGGAGTTCCCCAAATGAGCAACTTGTCTATGATGAATTACAGGATATTCCAGTCACAGGAACTCTCGATTCAGACAATGGAGATGTGTTGCGTTTAGCAGCTTTTTGTGTGATTTGAGCGTCCCGCTGCATGGGCTGATTAGATTTGTCTTCAGTAATTGATCAAATGCTTTATGGTCGCCCCCATTCGATAGCTTGAATAAAATATTTACCGTATTCATTGCCAACAATGACTGTTACAGCCTCGCCGTTCCCTTCGCCAATAATTGAGACATAAACCCAGGCACTACCGGACTTAAGATACGGCATTTCAGTATCAACTGCCTGCACTTCCACTTCATTTGGAGGTATCTCGAAATATTCAACCATGCTTTCATAAGTCTCTTGAAGAACAGAAGGGGTCCATTCCTCCCGAATTGAAGCACTCAAGAGAGCATGAGCTTCATCAAATTGACCGTTTAGTAGAGCAGTTGCAAATTGTAAGGCAACTTGCCCATATGGTGTTTCTTGATCTTCCATACTAACTCCGAATCACAAATGAAATTTAACGGTGTCTGTCATCTGCTGCAAATCATCTTTAGGGCTAACCGAGTAACTCTTAACTGTCGGTGGGCATGGGTGTTATTAAGCTGAGTCGCTGAACCAAATTCATTTAGTCAAACGAGTACCCAACGAAAAGAACTTCAACAGGCTCATTATTCTCATAAATGACAATATGTCTACCTGTTCCACGATCGATGCTCTCCCAAAACTCATCATCAGCTTCTTCAGAGACAATCACAGCCTCAACCATTGCATGAGTTGGTTTGTCAGTGTTGAATAACCGAACCAATTCATCTGTTGGTAGTGGAAATGTAGTGCAAAAAAGCTCTATTCCACCTTGCCCTGAGGAGCCTAACGCTTCTAAATACGAAATGGTAGAAACTTGGAACATATCGAGGGTGGAGCGAGTTCCATCCGCTTCAGCCGCTTCCATTGCTTCTTCAATAGACGAATGCTGTGGACCAGGAGCAGGAGAATCAATAGTGATTGGAAAATCAATGAACGGTAGCACTGGATTATAACGACCTGCTGCAAACTCCTGCTGACGTAATGTTTGTAGGGTTGTGTCAATATCAGTTTGATATTTCGCGTAATACCAGTAAGGCTGCCCACCCATAGTTATCTCCTCAAACTCATCCGTTGTGTTTAGCTGTAATCGTGCTGGCAGGACAGTGCCGACGTCTTTCATAAGAGTTCCCTGTTAAGCCAGTAACCTTACTACCCAGAGCGCCAAATAGTTAACGTCGGCGATCGCTCCCAAGGGCAATACAGCCCTTCTTCTTGAAGGATTGTCGGTGAGCGCATCTACGGACGAGGAGCAGCAAACTCGAAAGCGGTAATCGCCCTATTCATATGCTTTGCTAAGGCTTTGAAGGACTCGCCCCAGTTCAACGCTTTAGTTGCCAATTGTGTAGGCAGTGTTGGAGAGAAGGTGCCTGCTGCGATCGCCTCGCCCACCGTATCCAGTCGTGCCATAGAATTTGCCATCACTCGCCTGCATGAGGCTACGGGGAAGTTTACCGTGTTGTTCTCTTAGTTCGGTGCCGTGCGATCGTTCTGTGCAGTTCAGGTGCGTTCCCAACGAAATTTTCGGTCTGACTCTTGGATGGGAACATCGTTAATGCTGGCAAACCGACGCATCATTAGACCATTTTCGGCAAACTCCCAGTTCTCATTGCCGTAGGCACGATACCAGGCTCCTGCATCATCATGCCATTCGTACTCAAACCGCACCGCAATTCGATTGTCCATAAAGCACCAGAGTTCTTTCTTCAGGCGGTAGTCCAGTTCCTTTTGCCACTTGCGTTGCAGAAAGGCTTTGATGGCGGTTCGTCCGCTAAAAAATTCGGATCGATTGCGCCATTCCGAATCTTCTGTGTAGGCGAGGGCGACTCGTTCTGGGTCACGGGTATTCCAGGCATCTTCAGCAGCCTGCACTTTGGCTTGGGCAGTTTCCACGGTAAAGGGAGGTAGGGGAGGTTTCGTTTCCATCAGAGTTTCTGAGTTGAGACGACAATAATGGTGGGATGAATGCTATTGGGAGAATGCTGTCTGAGAACGTTCGGGGGCGATCGCTGAAGCTAAATGTCCGGTTTTGACGTAAATCACACAGCCTTGACGGCTGAAGGGCGTGTGACGACTCCCGTGGGGATTACGCAGCCAGGTGCCCTGCGGATAGAAACCCCATTCATCCTCGAAAACACCCTCCAAAACGAAGATTTCCTCGCCGCCCCAATGACTGTGATGCTGAAACTGAGTGCCCGGTGCCCATTTTACCAGCGCCACTTGCTCCGTCCCAAAGCTGTGTAGTGGCATCACTTCTAAACCCGGCACCAATCCCGGAAACCAGGGAGTTTGCGTTGTGGCGATCGCCACCCGCTGTTGGTCATCAGGGTGCATTTGCCAGAGTTTGACCAAAATGGTGCAGCCGTCCTGACTAAAAGGCGTATGGGTTGACCCAACCGGATTGCGGATGTAAGTACCCGCAGGATAATCGCCATATTCGTCTGAAAAAACACCATCCAGGACGAAAAACTCTTCACCTCCTCCATGCGTATGGGTTGAAAAATGGCTATTGGGAGCATAGCGAACGATCGAGGTAGCGCGGGCAACTTCTTCGCCATCGCGTTCTAACATCCGTCTTTGCACACCGGGCATAGGGGAATCGAGCCAGGGCAAATCATTGGTGGGTATCACTACCCGTTGGCTGTAATCCGTATGCAATTTCATCGTGATCTCCAAAAAATGTAGGTTTACCATGAGCCGGATGGCTCTAGAAATGGGGAGAACTCAGGCTTTGACCAGCGCAGGGGAAGACTTCCGACCACGCGATCGCCCTGCTTCAGATGAAAGCGCAAGAGTCTTTCTGCCCCGGCATACTGACGAATTTCATCACCTTCCCAAATTACTTCGGCTGTTCCTGTGAGATACAGCAGATCGCCCTGCTGAAAATCAATCAACAGTAATCCGGCGTGGGGATTTAACTCCAAGTTGCCAAAGGTGTTGAAGTGATTGTTTCCAGAAAAATCAGGAATCGTCAGGGTATGGTCATCGTCAATTCTGACAAATCCTGGCTTCCCCCCACGATGGGACACATCCACGCCACTCGCCATCCCCGCTGAGGGTGACTGATAAGCAGTGGCGATAAAGAAGGTGTCTGCCGTTGCAATCATCGCCTGTTCTGCCGTCCCGAAATGATCCACCCGATATATTGGCTTCGGGTCTGAGGCATCGAATGGCTGTAATTCAGACTGGCGAGCCTGGATGTATTGGGGACAATTGCCAAAGCTTTGCTGAACTTGCACCTCAAAACCATCACTATGAACGCTTGTGACCATTCCATTCACGCGGTTACGGCGACGAGTGGGTAATTCGATTCCCAAAAAGCCAATGTCAATGCCCTCTGCCAGATTCGCCCTCAGCGGATCTCCCCATAACGGTTGGGTAGTGACTTGCAAGGTGCGATCGTCAGGAGCGGAGAGAAAGCCAGGATTGCCGACCAGGATGGAAGCCCAGGGATGTCCGGCGGTATCAACTGTCCCAACGATGACATAGGGCAATTGAGAAAAGAAGTCGCGATGTTGCTCAGGCAGAAACTCACGAATGACTCGCCGTCCCTGTTTATCCATACGCGCTTGTACGCCCATGCGCTTCTGAATTGCCAATTCGCCCGCATGAAAGGGGGATTCTGCGTGAGTCCAACCGGGAATTGCCATGATGCTTTCTCTCCATTCAAGAATTGTCAGTGCGCGGTCTACAGTCCGGTCATCGGGAGGTAACCAGGAAGGTGTTTAACGCGATCGATCCAGGCAAGGACATGAGAATAGGGAGTCAGGTCAATCTTGCCGTCAGGAGCAAGGGCAACGTAGGGAAAGACGGCGACATCAGCGATCGTAGGATGCTCAAATTCGAGCCAAGTGTGGGTGCTCAGGTGCTTGTCCAGTTGAGTCAGGATGTGTTCAGCCTTTTGGTGCGATCGCTCAATGTTAATGCTGGTGGCTCCAAAGAGATGGTAGAGCCGTGCATTTTCAGGACCCTGTCGAACTTCGCCAGCGGTTGTTGATAACCAGCGAACCACCTGAGCCAGGGGCAACGGTTCCAGGGGCAACCACTGCTCTCCGCCATACTGTCTTGCCAGGTAAACCAGAATTGCCTGAGCATCTGCCAGTTTCGTATCTCCATCTACTAAGAACGGAACTTGCCCAAAGGGATTTAACGCCAGGTATTCTGGAGCCTTGTGTTCACCTTTCATCAAATCGACTTTGATCCATTCGTAGTTGAGGTTGAGAAGTTCTAAAAACAACCGAGCTTTGTAACTGTTACCGGATAGTTCGTGACCGTAGAGCTTAATCATGTGTGTTCTCCTTGTTTATGCAAATGTGAGTAATGATTGTGTTCCGATGCTGTGTACCAATGAGTCAAAGAAAATGACAAAACTTGCTCAGGCAGCAGTGAAAAGGGGCGATCGCCGTGTCCCCTCGTTGCGACGAATATCGCGCCAGATCTGGGTGGCGGCTAAGGCACCATCGGCAGCGGCAATCACAACCTGATTCATCCCGACTTTGAGATCGCCCACTGCAAAGATTCGAGGATGAGAGGTGCGATTCATCGAATCCGTCACCAGGTTGCCGCCCTTGTATTCCAGGTCGATGCCTTTGAGATAATCTGCATGGTATTTGGAACCCATTGAAACCAACCCCGTATCGAGTTCCACCACCGAACCATCCGCCAGTTCCACCCCGGTCATCTGGTGGTTTTCACCTAGAAACTTTTTAATGGGTTGTTCGACTAAGCGATACCCTTTTTGAGTCAGGCGATCGCGCAGTTCTGCCCCTACCTCAAATGCCCCATTGGTGAATAGAGTGATGTGTGGGGTAAACCAACCGAGTGAGAATGCAACTTCCAAACTGGACTCGCTACTCCCAAAAACACCAGCCCGTTTATCGCGCATTTCATAGCCATCACAAATCAAACAAACATGCAGATTATGCCCAGCATAATCAAACACATTTTGCATATCGTTCAGTTTGGGTAGATGGTCAATAATGCCACTGGCGGCAATCAGATAACGGCTGCGAAATACGGTGTAAGTCGGATTTGTGCGACCCATTCGCACTTTTACTGCAAACGTATCGTCTTCATCAACAACTTCTTCCACGTATCCATTCAGGTAATCACCATCGAGGGATAAATAATGGTTTTTGCCCTGTTGCAGCACATCTTTTCCGGGCGTATCCGGTGGTAAGCCCAGATAGTTGTGTAGTTCCTGCATCCAAAACGATCGCGCTTTGCCTTTATCGACGATGAGTGTGGATAGTAAATAGCGTTGCAGGTAAATTCCAGCCGATAAGCCAGCGGCTCCACCCCCTACCACCAGCACATCATAAATATGTTCAGCGTGTTGCGAAAGAGATTGTTTTGTTAGTTTCATAGACACCTCCATTAGTGTCGATTTGATTCAATCCTAAGAACGGCGATCGCATTCTCGGCTTGAGGTTGAATAACGCTCAAAGCAATGTTCGGAAAGTGCCTCACGTTCAAGCTGAAACAATTGTTTGAGAAGCCAACAATCGAAGAATTGCAAATTATTCAAGCCAGAATACTGGTTGTATCGTCGGTTCATCGTGCTGACCTCTTACACGGCTAGCTGATCAGCGATCAAATGGGAAAGGCGATCGCGCTGTCCAACCGTCCAGGGTTCACCCAGCAGTTTGTAGTTCATACGTGGGAAATAACCGTAGCGTTGTCCCAATTCGCCGCTCAATAACGTCATGCGCTCGATCGTGCGGGCATTAGACAATCGCCCCGCATCAATATATCGGAAGGGCGTATTTTCACCCAGTTTCAGAACCGTTGCTTTTGCCTCAACATCATCGCTGACTACAAACACATCACTCACTGTGTCGCCAAACGAGGGAGCATCAAACACTTCCCACCAAACATTTTTGAATGCTCCAACCACTCGAGTCTTGGGAAACCGTTGCTGAATCTGTTCTGCCCCACTGGTATCCCAGGGCAGAATGAAATCGGTGTACGTATCGTTGAATGGATTGGAAATATCGATATACACCTTGTGATCAAAGTGATGCTGCAACGCCTCCAAAATCTCTAACAGCCCATCTCGCAGAAACATGGCAGGTAGAATCACATCTGCCGCAGCCGCAGCCTCATAACTTCCGGCGGTTAGCGTTTCTAACTCTAGTCCGGTCGCAATTCGCTGCGCCCGGTCAACATCCCGCGACCCTAAAATAACCCGTTGTCCGGTGCGGGCAAACATTTGCGCTAAACGCACACCCATTCTGCCAGTCCCCAAAATTCCAATCGTCGTTTCCATAGTCTTACTTCCTACTAGTTGGATGTTTAACGAGTAAAAAAATTACCCTTTGACCAATCGCAAAAGTTGCTCGATGTCCTGGTGAAACTGGGCTGCCCCACCCTGAACTCGTGCCACCAACATACCCCCTTCCAGCAAGCCAAAAATCAACGATGCCATTGCCTGCACGTCACCGGGAAAGCAGAAACTGCCGTCCTGCCGTCCTGCTTCGAGCAGCACAACTAACCGTTCTCGATTGGCTTGATAGAAATTGCGAACGCCCTCCGCTGAAGGAGCGTTCAACGTCTCTAACTCTGCCCCTAGCATGGCACAAAGACAGGCTTTATCCTGATTTCCACTACCAAGCGTCGCTTCAAACAAGCCACAATAACGCCGTAGTTTCACCTCCGAGGAGTCGCTAGAATCCAGGATGCCATCGACAATTCGCAAGAAGCGATCGCTATATCGATCCAGCAGTGCCACCAGCAGATCTTCCTTTTTGGGAAAATGAGTGTGAACGCTGGCTTTACGAATTCCAACTTTGATGCTGATGTCTTGATAGCTCATACCATTCACGCCAAGGCGTTGAATTAGATCTTGGGCGACATCAAGGATGAGGGTTTTGGTATCAACTTGTTCCATAGATACAACCTACCAGTAGGTAGGAGCGGTGTCAACCAAATCTGAAAATTTCTTAATTCTGATCCCGTTGCCTTGACTGCACAAGATTCACTGAAAAAATAGGCTCCCTATTTTTTCATACGAAAGTGGAGATTAGTAATGCTGAAGTACGCTGTAAAGCGTCGAGTAATGATCATAGGTTTTGTTTGTAAAGCGAATCGTTGCCTGGGCTGACACCCTTCTAATCATTCCAGTAGACTAGGTGGTAGGTTCACCTCGTCATAACGCCACAAATAGAAGGCTGAAGTCTATGCCCAAGCCTGAGAATATAGATCTGATTGCGAGTCTTGACGCGGCGATTAGCAGGTTAGCTGAGGCAAGCCTTGATCATCCTGATTGGGAATTCCCGTTCAGACCCTTCTTGTGGGAAGTTGAAACTCAAGGGGCATTTAGTATCGAAAAGTTGTTTCACTTTCAAGTGGTATCAGAGGCAGAGTTTTTAGAAACGTGTCGCAGCCGTACCCATCAATCTGAGATGGCGCAACTTCAGCAAGCATCACCGAATCAAGAAGCCCGACAAAAGTATGGTGAGTTTTTGAATCTCCTGCACGGTTATTTAGCAGAGTTTGAAATTTATACGTTGAGTTTTAGTGGAGTCAATTGGGAACAATTTTACTTGAATCATCCCGGACTGAAAACTAACGTCATACCTGCTGAAACAAGTTCTTTACCGATCACTACGTTTGAGTTCGAAGGTATCATTCTTGGACGAAGTTATGGAGATTATTGGATAGGGATCGGAAAAGTTCCCGATTACTACGGCTACCTCTATTCATCACCGTCTCAAGAGACACTCTCCCGTGAAAGAGCAGATTTAATCGATCAACAAACTTTAGAATTTGTGAATGAGTTGAATCCAGTTCTCCAGTTTCTCCCTCAGAACTATGTTTGGAACCTCTTTCCGACCAGAGATGGAGCTTTACGAAGGATTTTAAGTGCGACTAGAATTGTTTACTCGAATGAATTCGATCGGTTTGAGTCACGTCGGCTTAGTTGGGCTGCTTTATCCCAAGCATCTCAAACCTTCATCCAAGAACTACAGTCTTTGCTGACTGGTGTTTATGAGCATCGATTGTTTGATCGATATACGTATCTCATCGGACAAACAGATTGGGGAGACTGGGCAGGGGTTTGGACACAAGATTCATTCAACCCTTAATTGTTTTTGGCAACTCATCTCGTGGGAGGTAAGGTTATTCCATGTCCATGAATGATGTGATTGATCAAATCGCGATCGCCGCAGAGCAAAAGTCTCAGTACAACTTTCTTTGAGGAATGAGTAAGTTTTCCGGTCTGTTGACACCGGAAGGGTTATTATGCTCAGTGCCCAGACTTAGAAAATTGCGAAGTCACAGCCAGTTCAATCGAAGAGGCAAGAGAAAGAATTACCGATCTTATTGAAGAACAATTACTCTATGTCTTGCCATCATCTCAGCAGAGCATATTTCTAAATCGCCATGTTTTAGCAGAGGTCATTGAGATTCCTGCTGATCTGGAATAAGCATACTGAATCAGTAATAAATCAATTTAGTACAGCCTATAGACTCAGGAGAAGTATAAAGTATGTCCTTGATGTCGGAAGCACTTGAGCGGATTAGCACCTACTGTAACTTGACTCAATCAGGTAGAAGCCGAGAAAACGTTGAGAGACAACTCAGCTTCTTTCCGTTCCAATTACCCGATGAGGTTTATGAATACTATCAATGGGCAGGCGCACCCACGGGCGATCGCTTTCCTGATAACTAAGATGGTTCTGATAACAATAACTCGACCTACCAATTTGCCCCTAGATATTATTTGAGATTTCCATCGGATGTGATTCATTTTCTATCGCTGGAAGAAGCAGAAAAGTTTTATCCAAACTATTCAAACAACGCAGATATCTGTGATCCGCAGTGTCTTTCGTTTGTTTCTTACGAGTACGGGGAGTTAGTCATCGCGGGTTCTGAAACTCCAACCGAAGTTTCACCCGTACTTAAGAAAGAGGATCGTAAATATGAACTGTGGTTTCCTAGCTTGACGAATATGATGCTGGCAATCGTCGAAGCGCTCGAAACACTGAAAAGCATCTATCCACCCTCTATTCCCCCTAATGAAGATGGTGACACGTATCTTGAGCCAGACGAGGAAAAAGAGCGGTGGAAAACATTAGCCGAAATCACCAAAAAGTACGGCTCATCAAAGGGTGTAATTATCATCAATTGAGTGAACTGTTGTAACTACAGGTATATTCATAAACCTGAGTTAGGGATGTATCGCTTCCAGCATGAGGGGAGAAGGTGGTTGCTGCGATCGCCAATTCCAAACACTGAGATCCACATACATGCTTGCAGAGGGTAATTCACTATTCGGTGACCAGGTAAATGTAGGCTGATGCATAATGATACTTTGACTATCCTCACTAAAAGCAAGGAAAGAAAACCCTTTCTCTGACAACTGGGAATGATACTGAGCCATCGTTTCTCCAGTTTCAACATCGAGCATGAAGTAGTATCGGTATTGATAATCAAATCGCACACAGAAGAGGGTTCGATCGTCCGGAGTTAGCGCGATCACAATACCTTTCGGCAAATATTGATCGCTATATTCCCCTTTTGGGACTGGGAACTGCCTTAAAAACGTCCCGCTTTGTAAATTCCAGATTTGAATGATCCCCTCGTATAAGGCATTAATGAGTAATCGTCCATCATGGCTAGTGAGCATTGCACAAACACCGTGTTCTTTTGTGTTACCTTCATTCGCTCCCCAATCAATATAGATGCTTCGCTTTTGTGTTGGAGTTAGGGTGTAGCGCTCCTGTCCCGTCTGAAGCTCCCATGCTGTAATCAACGATGGATGGTCTGACGTTCCTTCGCCGCCACAAAATGCCCATTGCCCATCTGGACTAACTGCAAGCTGCTGCCGCATAGTGGCATGGGGCATTTGTAAGGTATGCAATACGTGACCTGAGCGAGCATCCCAAACATTCAGATCTTTGTGAGGAAAATAACGGCTCGATAGAATAACGGTTTGACTGCGATCGATGATGTGATCGGAGTGGGTGTGAGGGAGACCTTGGAAGCAACAGAGTTGGGTTTGGGTTTGAAAATTCCACGCTTCTACTGTGTGATCTTCCTGTTCTAGAAAAACAATGGACTGAGTATGGCAAGTGTCTACTTCCTTATAGGGTATCGTGCGATCGCGTGGCAGATTATGAACTGCTAATAATGCGCCCGTTCTCATATTCCAAATTCCAATGTCAATCGGCGATCTGGAGCCAAGCCAACCCACGAGGGTTGTACCATCAGGTTGAAGAGTAAATGCACTGAGATTGGCGTATTTTCGGGGTTGATTCATCATTTTAGGTATTTACTGGTTCATAGCATGGTTTGAGGGAAGATCTTCCCCTACCTGAATAGAAGCCACCAATTCAACTTTCCTCTTCCCAATCGCTAAAAATGGAACCATCGGGCATGACGGTTTGAGATTTGAAACATTCTTCCAGATTTGTTCCTTCAATGGTTGCCCCTTGTAAATTCGCTTCGGCAATTGACGCTTCAACCAAATTGGCATTACGAAGATTTGCGCCTTGAAGGTTCGCCCCATCTAAATAAGCCTCGGCAAGAAGCGCACCCTCTAAATTTGCCTCAACTAACATCGCACCATTGAAACTGGCTTGCTGGCAATTGGCGTTTCTTAGATTCGCTCGACTCAGATCAGTTCCTTCAAGATTTGCGTCAAACAGAATAGCCTCTTCAAGATCTGCCTCTTGAAGGTTTGTACCACTTAAATTCGCCCCTTCTAAATTCGCTTTGCTGAGGTTAATGCCTTTTAGATTTAAGTTACTCAAATCACCCTCACGGAATTGTATGCCTGTAAAATCTCGCTGTCCGTTGGCATAGCGGTCTAAAAACGTTTGAATGTTCATGAAATTCATCTCTATCGGAATTAACGTTTATCGTTCAACAGTCTGAACACTACCATCCGGCATGATGGTTTCGTGGAACCAAACGCGGGTTGTATCGGTGCCTTCTAAATTGGCTCCTGTTAAATTGGCAAACCGTAACGAAAATCCACCTTCTTCCACAGCAGCATGGCTTAAATTCGCTCCCCTCAAATTGGCGCGATCGAACGCGGCTCCCTTCAGTCTTGTTCGACTCAAGTTCGCCCCACTCAAATTCGCGCCCTGCCAACTGCTCATTCCTAAATCTGCACCACTCAAATCGGCTTGACTGAGGTTAGCGCCCTCAAAACTACATTGCCAGAGGAATGCTCCGCTCAAATTGGCATGGCTCAAATTTGCCCCACTCAAATTGGTTTCAGGCACATGGACATTGCTGAGATCGGCTCCGCTGAAATTGACATTCATCAAATCTGCATTAATTTTGGAACCACTCAGGTTAATTCCACTCAAATCATAGCCACACAGTTCAAACGTACCAAAGCCATCAGACAGGATTACCCCTGCAAAGTTGCGATCGCCCGCTGCATAACGTCTCAACAGTTCGTCCGCCTCGATTCGGGGACGTTCTGGAGGAGGGTTTGGATCGACCCACTCTTCTTCAACAACATTGGTTGGATCGCCAGGAAGATAGCTACCCGATCCAATACTGCCATCTGGCATCGTCGCCCCCTCAAACTCCGTATCGTTCAACTGAACTCCTTCTAAATTAGCCCCCGTAAAATTGGCATTGGCAAACCGGGCTGAGGTTAAATTTGCACCACTCAAGTTGGCATGACTCAGGTCCGCTTCCGCAAAGTTGCACCAGTGAAGAATTGCACCCCTTAGGTTGGCATAGCTGAAATTAGCTCGCCTAAAATTCAGATCGTCTGCATCAATCTCGCTGAGGTCAGCATGGCTAAAGTTGACCTCTCTGAACTCCACAAACCTTATCCTGGCGTGGCTCAGATTAATGCCACTGAGGTTACAACCGTACAGAGGTGGTTCCAAATCAGAAAACTCCTCTCCACAGAGTTCAATGCCTACAAAATCGCGTTCCCCCTCGGCATAGCGTCTCAGCAGTTCTTCAGCCTGCATTCGAGGGCGTTCTGAGGGAAAGTCCAGGTTATATTCAGCTAACTCGGAGAGTATTTCTTCATCGTTTGACAAGTTGTCTTGAGGATTCATAGCGGTAGAACCTACAGCGGATAGTACTTTGTTCAGATGTTTACACGATTACGATTGGTCAGGTCTGAGAATCTGTTGCTTGCCAGACATGCACAGCGGCATCTGCGTTCGTGCTAATCAGCGTTTGACCATTGGAGCTAAACGCTAATCCTGTCACGTTTCGTGGTTCAGGTAAGGATTGCTGTTCCTCACCATTCGCAACAGCCCAAATTCTGATGTTGTCATTGTTCTCCGACTTAAACGATCGCAAGCCAGCCACAACGAACCGATTGTCTGGGCTAAATGCCAAACACCACACTCGTACAGATTTGTGATAAGGATCAGGATGGAGTGGAATCGTATAAATAAGCGTATCCGTTCCCAAATTCCAAATTTTGATTCCTTCATCAACAGCAGTCGCCAGCAGTTGTTGATCAGGACTAACCGCGATCGCCGCTACAGATGACTGGGCGATCGGAGAAGCAATGAGTTCTCCAGTTAAGAAGTTGTGGCACCGCAACGAACCACCATTATCTAAGCTGATTAGGATATGACGATGGGCATAGAATGCCACTGCGATGATTTTCGAGGATTTGCCACTGCTCTCATTACTGTGTTTGAATGTGTGGAGAAGCCGACCCCATCGCCAATCCCAGATCTGAACGACGTTAGCAAAACCACCACAGGCAAGATATTGCCCATCTGAACTAACAGCAACTGAACGATAAGATTGCTCATCCCGAAAAAAGCTGCGAATTTCTCGACCTGAACGCACATCCCATACACCGATTTTTTTCCCAGCAGTGAAGAGGATCAACGATAGCCTGTTGATGTGACCGCTAACTCCTGCCCATGTTCAGCAATTCTCGCCCCACGTCCAGTAATTCCCGCTTGCAGGGTATGCAACAGTTCACCCGTTGTCAGCCTCCAGATTTTCACCGTGCCATCTCGACTGCTGGTGATAAAGGTTTGATCGTCAGGACTGCAAATGACGGCTGATATTCCGTCGGAGTGCCCCTTAAAAAGTTGGATTTCTTCATTTGTTCGCAGATCTTTGACAACCGATTGGTAATTCTGGTTCGTCGTCAACCAGAATCGCCCATCCTGAGAAATCGCCATTGTGCGCGTCATCCAGGTTAAGCCCGATCGCATCGGGGTTGTTGTTCCTGTTCGCCAATCCATCACTCCGGTAGGAGTATCAATGAAACGGCTATCAGCGGTAAAGTCGCCAATCCACCTGACGGAGTACAACGTTCGCAGTCGTTCTCCCCTCACCACATCCCATGCTTGAAACTCCTCGGTGCGGAGTTTGAAAATCACCGTTTGAGCATCAGGACTGAACCAAAGTGCAGTGACTCCTTTAGGATCGTCGGTACTGCCGTCCAGGTAAGGAGAATAGGGACGCGGCTCAAAGTCAAACACATGAAGAGAATGCCGCTGTTGTCCAGTGACCAGATCCCAAACATGAATGTCTCCACCGTGATAGGTTTCGCAGCCTGCTACGAGAACACGTCCTGACGGATCGATCGCCATACAGGTGACATCGGGTTCGACCTGGAACGAATGCAGCAGCGCTCCCGTTGGCACATCCCAGACAAAAATTTTCCCCAATTCGCCGATACCTGCCAGTTTAGTTCGATCTTGGCTGAGAAAGGGAGTCTCAAAGCGGCATCCGCTATAGTGACCTCGGATATGCGGAAACCGTCCCAACATTCGCTGGGTTGGAATATCCCAAACACTGACGTAATCATTTCGCTCAAGGGCGATCGCTGTCTGTCCATCACGGGAAACTTTGACTTCCCACAACGTTGGATCTAACTCCAGTGTTTCTAGTTGACTGCCAGTGCGAACATCCCAGGTATAAACAATGTGATTACTGATGGCACCGACAATCGCTTTGCCGTCAGGACGAAGACCAAGCATTCCTTTAATCTTGGGGCGTTGATTAGTGTAGCGCAGTTGAAATGGCATGGTGTAAGAGTATCAAGATAGCAGTGTTGAACGGCAATAGACGACCTTGATTTATCATTCGTCAAAGTAGAAGAACAGCCGGGTGAAGTTCCCATTTTGCTCCACTTGCGTTGCAGTGGCTTGTGACCACATCGGTGGGCGATCGCTCTCTCCGTTCTCTCTTTTTGCCCATAACGGTGCAGGAGTTGGAAAGTCATTCCCATCAAAGGGGCGGTCGCGCCAACTCAATATCTCGCCTTGTACATCCACTGCGCTAGTAAACTCACCCGATGTATCAAAGACCTCTAGAAACTTACAGGCATTATCCCAACCGTCACTGACAAGTCCCGAAACGGAGATCGCATAGGTTTCCTGATCTGCAACGGGTAGTTTGAGGACGTATATTTCTGTCAAACAGTACTGGGAAAACCAAATATGCCGATCAAACGCATCAATAACTGTTTGCGGTACGGATTGCTCAATGGTTTCAATTTCTACAGTATCAAAATCAAAATCGCAGTACTCGCCTGTTGTGACTAACTCAAGTCGCCCAATTCTAGAATCAGGTAGAAATTCAGACATTCCATTTTGAAGATAATCAGATTGGGCGATCGCCTGTTCATACGCTTGTCTTACCACTGTTTGTCTATTGTTCATTTGTGTTCTCCCTTAGAAGATTACTTTGATGGTTCACCGCTTCCACTAAACGAATCATCATGCTAGTTAAGCTTTCAAAATAGGGGGTTTGATTTCGCGTATCACAAGATTCATCGCTACAAAAGATGGGTGCAGTTCTTTGTTGTTCTGAAGTCCCAACGGTAAAACATACATAGGCACTCTCTTCCTCTGTTAAAGGAAAGGAACCATTCCCCCAATCTTGGGCAATTGCGATCGATCGTTCTAAAGACAGGACGTTAAAAATTGGCTGATAATGAGTACCCAAATCACTCTTCTTTGGATAGGGAAGACTACCCAGGAATGCACCATTACTCCATTGGTACAGTTCATACACTTCTTCTGCCAACTTGAAGGGTAGAACTGAGACCTGCCGTTCAATGTCCTCTCGCTCTAGTCCTGTATTTAGGAGCGGATAGCTCATTTGACCACTGGCAGAAGGCGATGGAACAAAATTGGAGATGAAATCTAAGGCTTCTCTCAGGGTATTCATAATAAGTGTCTGTTAGGTGAATATGTTGACTTAATCGCGATCTCACTAATCATGAATCTCTTCATAAACTAGTAATGTTGCAACCCCTCTTAAGCTAAAACGTTGTTGTGCATCACTCGGTAGTTCTTTGAAGCGAATCTTCCGAAAACCAAGGCGAGTGTAGAAGCTAACCACACGAATTGCACTTTCAACATAAACAGGCTTAGGAGTTTTATCAAGCATTGTTTTGACCAATGTTGAACCGATTCCTCTACGTGCCCATCTGGGATGAACTTGCAGTAGTTCCAATACTGAATAATTCTTGTATGGACGCAACACACTGTAGGCAACAAAGCGTTCCTGCTGCTCAACGACCCAACAAAATTGAAGCCAATCTTCACGAAGCGTAAATGCAATCCATATACAAATCCCTAATAGAGTGAGATAGCTCATTCCGATCCACAACCAATTAATCGATAAACTGCCAGTAACTAGCGTAAGCATTATTACGAAATAAAGTACAATGCCAGGAATGAGCGCAAGAGCAATGCCGTGTCCAATTTTGTAGAGAATGAGCATTGTTTTAATGGGTACAGCAGCCAATACATGGCGAGGATTATTCGGCATCATGTAGAGACGTAAGCGATCGCGATCGTTCAACTGCAATCGACGAACTCTAAAGCCTTCAGGTAACGCAGGAGAAGTATCAACCATTTTGGTCAATCATCCGTTAATGTCTTTATCTGACTGGGGAAATGGAACATGAGGCACTATGAGTAAGGATTCCCCAATGCAGCCTGTGCTCATTCATTTCTCTGCGCCTAAAGCATTCAACCTGATCTAAGCGACTGAAAATCAACTGTGAGTAATGACGTAACCCCAAAAATTAATGCTCTCTTAGATGCCTTTGACTCTAATGAGGGCATCAGTTTGTTGATTCAGGCTTTAGCTGATCCAGTCCGTGAGGTCAGAGAGACTGCCCGTTGGCTACTGGCAGAGACTAATAGTGAAGCTGCCAAACAAGCATTGCGGAATTATCCCTATGCACAAATGCAGCTTTTACACACCATTACAGGACGTGGATGGGGCGAAAACTATTTTGCGATTAGCACAGATAAAAAAGTGCTGCTGAGTAATTGCCATAGCCAACTAACTGGGTATGCGATCGCAACCGTCAATGTTTGGAGCCTGCAAACAGGTGAATTAACAGATACTCTGTACGTGAGGCACGAACATTTGGGCACTGGACAAGATGGGCAAATTATCGTTACAAGCTTTCAGCCCTTCGTTACGGTGCACAAAGACTGGGATATGAAACCACAACGTTGGGGTCGTCTATTACAGGATCTACCTACCGATATCGCTTCACTCGCTGTAAGCTCCGATGGTTCAGTCGTCGCTGGCGGAGGATATCAACATGATGCACAATTGAAGCTTTTAGGACGAATTGCAGTATGGGATTTACAGGCAGATCAACTAATTCACCTGCTTGAATGGAAACCGACCCGATACACATCCCGTCTCTTGCCGATGATGATTAGTCCAGATACATCCTTATTGCTAAGCCAAGACAAAGATCGCCTTGACCTTCACCGATTATGGAACTTACAAACCGGAGAGTTAATTCATGTCTTTGAAACATCTCCCTACTGGTTTGCGGATGCGATCGCTAAAACCTCAGATGGACGCTGCATTGCCAGTGGGATTCGAGACAATTCAGTCAAAGTTTGGGATCTCATACCAATTTGGAATGAAGACGCATAGAATATAGGAAGAATATGCAGCCTTGAGG
>ERZ1066117.903-NODE-903-length-17761-cov-12.050435_pt1 | contig 17761 bp, 13 predicted proteins | sample MGYA00382764_ERZ1066117 | MGnify/ENA primary metagenome ERZ1066117 (study PRJEB33369, sample SAMEA5778347) | biofilm metagenome | biome: Industrial cooling water; feature: Water cooling tower basin; material: Biofilm | place: United Arab Emirates | collected...
CCCCGAGCCAGACGGCGAGTGGGCCGCTGCGGCGCACGCCGCGGACGAGGCGCCGGGGGAGCGAGGGCAGCCGGCGCGATGGTTGGAAGTGCGCCATCGGTCAGACCTCCTCGTGCTCGTTCTGCAGCAGCAGGCTGACCTGGCCGGTGCCAGGGATCGCCCGCAGGTCGCTGACCAACGCCGTGTGCGCGCGCGGTTCGCGCAGGTGCAGCTGGTAGGTGAAGTCCATCGTGCCTGGCTGGTGCGACTCGTGCAGGCTGACCAGGCTGAACTGGCGGCAGTAGTGCTGCAGCACCTGGTCGCGGTGTTCGTCGGCTTCGGCGCCGATCGGCATCGAGAAGCGCAGCACGCCGTCGTGGTCGATGCGCTCGCCGAAACGGATGCCGTAGAGGTAGGCGGCGATGGCGAGCACGCTGCCGGTACCGACGACCGCCAGCGGCACGTTCTGCACGCCGACGGTGATGCCCACCGAGACCGCGAGGAACAGGAACACGGTGTCGCGGCTGTCCTTGATCGGCGTGCGGAAGCGGATCAGCGCCAGCGCGCCGAACAGGCCGAACGCGCGCGCCAGGCTGTCGCCGACGGCGAGCATGACGATGGTGACGATCAGCGGCAGCAGCACCAGCGCCTGCACGAACGAACGCGAGTAGCTGGTGCCCTGGTGCGTGCGCACGTAGACGAAGGCCAGCGGCTTGCCGAGCACGAACGCGAGCAGCAGGTGGAACAGCAAGGCCGGCAGGGTCGGCAGCGAGGTGCCGAGGTCGCCGAGGCGCTGGAGGAGTTCTTGCATCGCAGGCTTGCGGGAAGCGGCCGGAGGGGGCGGCCGCAGGGAATGGTGGGGTCAGCCCGTCGACGCGGTGCGCACGTCGAGCAGCGCCGCGGCACAGGTCGAGTACTTGGAGAACGACACGCGGCGCAGCTCGCAGGCGCGGATCGTCTCGGCGAGCCAAGGCGGGCAGCGGTCGGTGAACTTCAGTTCGACGACGACCCCGGCGACCGGCACGGCGCGGTAGCGCGCGTCGTGGATGCGGACGATCGGGCCGGTCTCGGCGATCGCCGACAGGCGGCGGTCGACGGTGACGCGCACTTCGTCGTCACCGCGGCCCATGTAGGCCTGCCGGTCGTAGCGCACCGTGCAGCGCGGCTCGGCGCGCCGCAGCCGCATCAGCCGCACGAACTCGTGCAGCGCGTGCAGTTCGCGCGGCTTCCGCACCGGCACCTCGGACAGGTCGGCGCGCAGCACCGCCGGCAGCAGGCGGCGCGGCAGCGGGCAGCGTTCCTTCAGCACGACGCGGTCGCGGCGGCTCTTGATCTCGAGGAAGACGGTGCCGTCGGCGTCGTCGTCGTAGCAGCGGACGCGCAGCTTGTAGCGGTCGGCGCGGCCGTCGACCGTCTCCTGGCGGAAGCGATCGCCCGGCGCGTCGAGGTAGAGGCTGGCGATGGCGTACGCGTGGCCCGGCCGGTCCGCGGCGTTGGGGTCCGGCACCACGAACGGGGCGACGCGCTGCAGGACGCGCATCGCCGCCGTCTCGGGCACGACGAACTTGCACTCGTGGCGGTTGTGGAAGGTCACGTGGGAGAGCTCACGACATGCGTCGCAGCCACGGTCTCAGGGGCACAGCACCACTTCGACCGCGTTGCTGCTGTCCCATGCCGACGCCGCATCCAGGGTGAACACCTGGGCTGGCAGCTTGGTGCCGGCGAACGGGCCCGCCGGGATCGGCAGCAGCCACGAGCCTGCACCCGCGGCGTCGAACAGGAAGCCCGCCGGCACGAGCAGCGACAGCGGCGACAGCAGCAGCGTCTCGTTGCCGAAGCCGAGCCCGGTGAGGTCGACGTGGTCGCCGTCGAGTGCCAGGCCGATGACGCCGATGCCGCTGCTCGGACCGCCGGTCACCTGGTAGGTGAGGGTGGTGCCGACCTGCAGCGTGCCACTGGCGGTCATCGCAGCCCCGTGCACGCCGAGCGTCTGCGCGCGGTAGCGGCGCTGGCCGCAGGTGGCGAGGTCGTTGCTCGCCAGCGGCGTCGGGTTCGGGAACGTCACCCAGACGGCACCGCCGTCGTGCAGGCGACCGGTGGAGACGTCGGCGCTCTGCGGCCCGAACGAGAACGAGTCGTGCAGCGCCAGCCCGTTGCCGTCGTAGAGTGCCACGGCCTCACCGCCGGCCGACAGCTTGAAGTTGGCGTGCAGCGGCCCCTGCGTGCCGTCTTCGTCGGCCCAGACGCGCAGCGTGCCGAACGGCGGGATCGTGGTGCCGACCGGGAACTGGTACTTCAGCACGACCAGGCTGTCGCTGAGCCACTTGCCGCTGATGTCGACGGTCTGCGCCGACGTGTTGTAGAGCTCGATCCAGTCCTCGTGCTGGGCGTTCTCGTCGACCGGTCCGGTCGTGTTCTGCGCGCAGAACTCGTTGATGACGATCGGCGACGCGACCACCGGCCAGTCGATCTGGACCTTCGGGCAGTAGCGCTCGGTCTCGGCCGTGTAGGGGAGGTAGCTGGCGGCGCCGGTCGCGGTCACCGCTTCGACGTAGTAGTCGACCAGCGCGCCCGGCTGCTGGGCAGCGATGCTGACCCCCCAGGTGCCGTCGGCGGCGAGGCCATCGCCGTGCGCGCCGTCGTCGAACATCGCCAACTTCTGGAAGGCGCCGACGCGCCGCCAGTAGAGGTTGACGCCGGTGGCGACGCTGCTCGCCTGCACCGTGAAGGTGATCGCCTGCGTCGGGTTCGGCAGGCTCGGGCTGTGCGCCAGATTGGTCAGCGTCGCGCGGTTGGCCGCGACATAGGCGTGCGTCGACAGGAACGTCGAGCGCTGCTGGATGTACGGCACCAGCCCGACCAGCGTCACGTTGCCGAACGGCGGGTTGGCAATCGTCACCGAGCTGTTCAGGTTCGAGGTGAACTGCGCGGTGGTGTAGATCTTCTTCGGATCCGCGGCGACGTACGGCGCGATCATCGCGTGGTACTGCTGCACGAGCGGCGTCAGGTGCGTCGGGTTGAAGGTCTCCGCCACGACCGCGGCGAGGTGCGCCTTGTAGCGCTGCGTCCAGTTGGCGAACTGCAGCGTCTTGGTGAACCCGGGCCGGAACGTGCTGGTCGTCATGTAGTCGGGCGCCAGGTTGGTGGCGCCTTGCCAGCTCTCGTTCAGGTCGAACGGGAAGGTCGTGCCGTCGCCGTGCACCTCGTCGATGTAGAGGAAGTGGTCCTTGCCGCTCTGCAGGTAGCTGTCGAGCGTGCCGGTGACGTTGACGACGGCGGCGTAGCGGTAGAACGCGTCGACGCTGAACACGCTGGTCAGCGTGTTCTGTGGCGTCGCCAGCGTGGTGGCGTTCAGCACCGTGCACAGGTTCATCAGGTCGGTGCCATCGCCCTGCTTCGCCTGGTAGGCACTGAGGTAGCTGGCCGCGGTGTTCGGGCTCAGCTGCGTGTAGGCGCAGCGGCCGTTGCTGAAGCCTCCCGAGGTCGGGAAGCAGCGGTAGCGGTTGCCGTCGTTGCTGCGGAACCACTCCTTCATCATGTCCTTGTTGGGCTGCTGGACGTTGATGTAGAGGCCCCACAAGGCGCCGTTCAGGAACAGCCGCACGAAGTTGGCCTTCGGCGCGACGCCGTGCCGGCGCATGATGTAGTAGGTCAGGAACTCGCGCAGGAAGGTCGGGTCGTGGAACCCGTTGTTCAGGTTCAGGTGGTCGTAGCCGTAGAGGTCCTGACCTGGCACGAGCCAGTCCATCTCGATGTTGAAGCTCTTCTTCTCCCAGCCCTGGTTCGGCTGCGTCGGCAACATCGTGTAGCTGGTGTTGCCGCGGAAGCGCACGCCGACGTTCGGGTAGGTGATGCCGTCGACCACCAAGGTCGCCGCGAGGTTGGTGTCGCTGGCGTAGTTGGTCGTCAGCTGCGACCACCAGTTGGTCTGGCCGAAGTTCAGGTGGACGTCGCGGATCGTGTTCGGGTCGTAGAGATCGGGAACCTGCGCCGGCACGATGCTGGCGAGCGTGGCCAGAGCGGCCACGAAGAGGCAACGGATCGTCATGGGAACGAGTCCTGGAGAGAGGGGCTGGCGGCGAAACTGGCAGCTACGAGGGGCGTCGCAGTGTCTTCACAGTAGCGTCACACTTTCTTTGCACATCCCCCGTGGGCGACTCGTCGCCCTGGGTTCGTGCCGCGGCAGACTGCCGACCCGCATGAACGTTCGATCCTGCAGTGGCTGGCAGCGCTTCGTCGCCGGTTTGCTCGTCGCCGGCCTCACCGGCTGCCACGGCGGGCCGTCGGCGACCGAGCCCACGCTTCCCGAGTTGGCCGCGGCGGCGGCGGCCGTGCGGCCGTTCGTCGCGCACTACCGAGCGGACCTGGGCGTGCCGGCCGCAGCGGTCGCCGTGGTGGTCGTCGACCCCGCCCGCACCGCGTTCACCCACTGGATCGAAGGCCATGGTGCGCCGGCCGACGCGATCTTCCGCGTCGGCTCGGTCGGCAAGATGGTGGCCGCGGTGGCGGCCATGCGCCTCGCCGAGTGCTGTACCCTGCGGCTCGACGAGCCGCTGCCGGGCTTCGGCGCCAGTGTTTCCGGTGCGTCCGGCAGCCCACACGCCGGCGACCCTGGCACCGACGGTGGCATCGGCGGCCATGCCGCGCCGACGCTGCGGCAGCTGCTCGGCCACCGCGGCGGCGTCGCCCGGCAGGCGCCGGTCGGCCACCTGATGGAGACCCGCGACGTCGACCTCGCCAGCACCGTCGCGGGACTGGCGAGCACGCCGTTGCTGGCGCCACCCGGCGAGCGCTTCGTCTACAGCAACGCGGGCTACGCGCTGGTCGGCGCGGCGATCGAACGGGCCGCTGGCGAGCCGTTCGCCGCCTCGATGGCGCGGACCGTGTTCGGGCCCGCCGGCATGCACGATGCCGGCTACGTGCATCGGCCGGAGCTCGGCGAACGGTCGCGCGCGGGCCGGCTGTGGACCTACGACGGTCGCGCCCTGGTCGAGCCAGGCTGGGCCAGCGGGGTTGGTCCCGGCGTCGACCTGCGCTGCTCGGTCGAGGATCTGGCGCAGTTCGCCGGCCGGTTGCTGCTGGGCGACCTGCTGGCGGCAGAGTCCTGGTCGGCGATGACCCGCGGCGACCGCGACGACGGCACCGGTGCTGGCCTCGGCTGCTTCGTCGCCAACGGCGCGCTCGGCCGCCTCGTCTGCCACGACGGCACCGTGCACGGCTCGTCGGCGACGCTGCAGCTGTGGCCCGACGCCGGCATCGCGGTGGCGGTCTGCTGCGACATCGGCAACGCCGGCGCCTTCGTCGACGCCATCGCCGAGCGCGCGGCGCGGGCGATCGCAGCGGCCCGCCGCGGCGAGGTGCCGGCTCCCGACCACTTCCCGCAGCCCGTCGGTGCCGCGGCGGCGCGCCAGCTCGCCGGTTCGTACCGCTGTGGCGCCTACCGCGTGGAGCTGCGCGAAGCCTCGGGCGAACTGTTCTACTCCCCCGACGTCGGCATGCGCACGCGGCTGCGCGTGGCGGCCGACGGCATGCTGGTCAGCGACGACCTGCTGTCGTTCGGCGAACGGCGCTTGCAGCCACTGCCCGACGGGCGTTTGTTCGGCCACGAGGAATACTACGTGCGCGACGACGACCCGCCTGCCCCGTGCCCAGCCGAACTGCTGCCGCTGCTCGGCGAGTACGGTCCCGACCACGCCGTGCTGACCGTGCTCGAGCAGCACGGCCGCCTCGCGGTGCTGGCCGACCAGGTCGTGCACGACATCCCGGAGCCGCTCGGCGGCGATCGCTACCGGTTCCCGCCGGGCATGTACGACGGCGACGACCTGCGCTTCGAACGCGCCGCCGATGGCCGGGTGGTCGCGGCGTGGCTCGGCGCGGCGCGGCTGCTGCGGCGGCCCGAACCGCCTGCCGGCGGTTGGCGGCTGCAGCCGCTGCGCCCGATCGCCGAGCTGGTGCAGGAAGCCAGCCGCCTCGCACCACCGAGCGCGCTGCAGCGCGGCGAACGGGCGCCCGAGCTGGTGGTGCTGGCCGAGCTCGACCCGTCGCTGCGCTGCGACCTGCGCTACGCGACGGCCGACAACTTCGTCGGCGCGCCGGTCTATCCGGCGGCGGCGCGCGCCTGCCTGCAGCGGCCGGCTGCCGAGGCGCTGGTGCGCGTGCAGCGCGCGCTGGCGGCGCGCGGCCTCGGCCTCCTGGTGTTCGACGCCTACCGGCCGTGGTCGGTGACCAAGGTGTTCTGGGAAGCGACGCCGCCCGCACTGCGCGAGTTCGTCGCCGATCCGGCGCAGGGCTCGCGCCACAACCGCGGTTGTGCCGTCGACCTGACGCTGTGCGACCTGGCCACCGGCCGGCCGCTGGCGATGCCGAGCGAGTTCGACGAGTTCACCCCGCGCGCCGCGCCGGACTACGCCGGCGGCACCTCGGCGCAGCGCTGGGCGCGCGACCAGTTGCGGGCGGCGATGGGGCGGGAGGGCTTCTCGGTGAACCCGTCCGAGTGGTGGCACTTCGACCACGACGACTGGCGGCACTACGGGGTCGGCAACACGCCGCTGCCCTGAGTGGCCTGCGCGCGGTGCCATGGGGGCGGTCGCGGCGGCGACGCCGTGCTAGACTTCCCGCCTCGATGGCCATGTTCGGTGCTCGCCTTCCGTCCTTCCTCGCCGCGGTGATCGGCTGCCTCGGTGCGCTCGCGCCGTTGCCTGCCCAACTCGTGCGCGCCGACCCCGAGATGCCGGTCGACGCCCGGGCCCAGCACGTCGATCGGCTGTGCGTGAAGCTCGCCGAAGGAACGGGGGCCCAATGGTGCTCTGGTCGCCTGGTCTCGCGCCACGGCGTCGACCTCGGTGCGGTGGCGCGCTGGTTCGAACTGGCCGACGCCGAGCCGCTGGTCGGTGCGCTGAGCTGGGAGCAGCTCGACGCGATGCATGCGCACGCCGCCGCCGTGTTGCCCGAAGGCCGGCGCCCCGGCCACATGGGCCTGTGGTTCCGCTTGCGCACGACGGGCCTCGCCCAGGCACTGCAACTGCGCGCGGCACTCGCCGCCGAGCCGCTGGTCGCCGACGTCTACTTCGAACCGCGCTGGCTCGGCGCCGCTGCCGCGCCGCTGCCGACGGGCGGCGACCTGCCGCCGACGACGCCGTCGTTCGCCAGCCAGCAGGGCACGCACGGACCGTCGCCGGCCGGCCACTCGCTGCGGCCGGCGGCCGGCGTCTACGGCGCACGCGGTCAGGGCCAGCGCGTCTACATGATCGAGGGCACGTTCCTGTTCGGCCACGAGGACGTGTCCAAGGTGACGCCGGCGAACGTGCTCGGGCCAGTGCCGACCTACAACCCGACGACCGGCCTGCACGGGTTGTCCGGCGCGTCGCTGTTGTGCGCCGATCGCAATGCCTACGGCATCACCGGCGTCGCCGACGAGGTCACGCTGCGGCTGATGGACCTCGACCTGAACGGCGGCCTCGAGGCCAGCATGCTGATCGCTTCGAACGACGCGCGCGTCGGCGACCTGCTGATGGCGGTGCTGATGGTGCAGGTGCCGGGCCTCGGCCCGGGCTCGTTCCTGCCGATCGAGTTCTACCAGGCGACGTTCGACGCCACGCTGACGGTGACCGCCGCCGGGCGCCACGTGGTGCTGCCGGCCGGCAACGGCGGTCGCAGCCTCGACGATCCGATGCTGCTCGGCCGCTTCGATCGCAGCTTCCGCGACAGCGGCGCGATCCTGTGCGGGGCGTCCTTGTCGGGGCCGCTGCAGCGCGCGCCGTTCAGCAACTGGGGTTCGCGCATCGACGCGCACAGCTGGGGCGAGAACATCGTCTCGTGCGGCTACGGCACGCTGTTCTTCCCCAACAACGACATGCTGCAGTCGTACACCGCGGCGGCCGCGGGCACTTCGTCGTCGACGCCGCACGTGGCCGGCATCGTCGCCATGCTGCAGGGTGCGGCGAAGCACCAGCGCGGTGCGCTGCTGACCAGCAGCCAGTTGCTGGCGGCGCTGCACACCTACGGGCCAGCGACGCCCGACGTCATCGGTCGCCGCGTCGACGCGAACGCCGCACTGAGCGGCCTCGGCATGTTCGACGGGCTGCGCCTCGACGTGCCGGACGTCGATCTCGGCGGCACCGTGACCGCGACGATGGACGGGCCGGCGGGCTCGATCGTCGGTCTCTACGGCTCGTTGACCGCCGCCGACTTCGCGATCGGCTTCAACCGCAACGTGCACGTCGACCTGTTCGCACTGGTCCCGCTCGGGGCGTTCTTCCTGCCGGCGGGAACGGCGACGTGGTCGTGGACGGTGCCGACGAGCCCGTCGGTGCAAGGCGTCAGCCTCTACATGCAGGGTGTGCGCCTGTTCGGCAGCAACCCGCTCCACCTGACGAACAGCTGCCAGGTGACGATCCTGTGAACGGCGCGGCGCAGCGGACCGCTGTGCCGGCTGCGGGGACGGTGGTGGGCCGCGCACGCTCGCGGCGGCGACGGGCTGCGTTCGTGGCGCTGCTCGTGCTGCTGGCGTGGGCCGTGGTCGAGGTCCTCGGCTTCGTCGGCTGGTGGCTGCAGACCGGCGCGTGCTTCACGTTCGATCGCGCCGCGGCGGTCCGCGCCGAAGCTCGCGCCGATCTGCCGGCGGCCGATCGTGCCGCCGCAGACGCTGCGCGGGCCGCCGACCCGCAGCGCGCCGTGCACGCCGGCAGCGTCGTGCATCCGTACCTCGGCTTCGTCGACGACCAGGCGCTGGGCCACGTCGCCGGCTACCCGATCTCGCCGTTCGGCTTCCTCGACGAACGCTCGCCGGTGCGCGCGCGCGATCCGGCGACGTTCGTCGTCGGCCTCGTCGGCGGTTCGGTGGCCTTGCAGCTCGGTCTCTACGCCGAGCCCGAACTGGCGGCGGCGCTGCAGCGCAGTCCGTCGATCGCCGGCCGCCGCGTCGAGTTCGTGCGGCTGTGCCTCGGCGGCTACAAGCAGCCGCAGCAGCTGCTGGCGGTGTCGATGGTGCTGGCCCTCGGCGGCCACTTCGACCTGGTGATCAACCTCGACGGCTTCAACGAGGTCGCCCTGGTCGGCGAGAACGTGCCGCTCGGCGTGCCGGCGTGGTTCCCGCGCGGTTGGGCGCGCCTGCTCGACACGGTGCCGAACGCCGCCCAGCTGCGCCGCCTCGGCCAACTGGCGGTGCTGCGCGAGCAGCGGGCGGCGCGCCTCGACGTCGCCGAGTCGCTGTGGTGGTCGCCGCTGTGCCAGTTCGCCTGGCGTGCGCTCGACCGTTCGTTGCAGGCGCAGATCGGCGCCTTGGTGGTCGCGGCCGAACGGGCACCGGCCGGCGACGGCTTCGCCGTGCGCGGCCCCGGCACCGGCGGGGCCACGGTGGCGACGGCGCAGGCGGAGATGGCGGCGCTGTGGCGGCGCAGTTCGGTCGCGCTGCACGGCCTCTGCAAGGCGCACGGCATCCCGTACGTGCACTGCCTGCAGCCGAACCAGTACGTGCCCGGCAGCAAGCCGATCGGCGCGGCCGAAGCGGCCGTGGCGTTCGCACCGGGCGACGACGGGCCGCGCGCCGCGGTGGTCGCCGGCTATCCGCTGCTGCTGCAGGAGGCGGACGCGCTGCGCACGGCGGGGGTGCCGTTCCACGACCTGACCGGCATCTTCCGCGACCATCCGGAGCCGCTCTACGCCGACAACTGCTGCCACTTCGACCGCACCGGCAACCAGCTGCTGGCCGAACACGTCGCCGCCGCCGCCCGCCGCACGCTCGACGGCGAGCCCGGCGCGATCGCGCGACTCGAGGTGCAACCGGCGGTGTTGGCGTGGACGTCGCCACTGCAGGCGCAGCGGCTCGTCGTGCGGGCGATCGGCGCCGACGGGCGGGCCTTCGACGTCAGCGGCGAAGGCGACGGCACCCGCTTCGCCAGCGAGCCCGCCGGCGCCGTCGTGGTTGCCGCCGACGGCAGCCTGCGGGCGACCCGCCGCGGCCCCGGCGAGTTGCTGGTGCAGTGCCGCGGGGCGGTGGTGCGGGTGCCGTTCCTCGCCGGCTGGCCCGACCTGGTCGACGGCGCCGACGCCAGGCCGGGGGCTGGCGGCGAACAGCTGCAGCTGTCGGCCGACTGGCGCGACGGCGAACTCCGACTGCGCCACCTGGGCACCTGGCCGGGCCTGCGGGTGCTGGCGCTGGCGAACGAGCCGCTGCCGGCCGGCGACCGGCCGCCGGAGCGCCTGTTGGGACTGAGCCTGCTGCCGCTCGCCGGCGACACGGACTCGCTGGCCGTTCCGGTGCCCGCCGCCGGCACCCTGTTCGCCCGCGCCTACCTGATCGCGGCGGCGACGGGGGCGGTCACCGCCGCCAGCAACACCTGGGTGCTGACGCGCCCGTGAGCGGCGGTGGTCGGGCCCGGGGCGGCCGCGGCCGAGGGTCCCATGGCGAGGCCGACTGCAGCCGCTGCAGGACCTCTGCCGAAGAGCGCAACAGAGCCTTTTTTTTCGGAGCCTCGACCCATGTCTCGTCCTAGTCTCTCCGCCACGAACACGCCCCCGACCTCGACCGCTGTTGCACCTGCTGCGATGACCAACGAGACCGTCCCGAAGACCGCGAAGCTCACGCTCGGCGACACCGCCATCGACCTGCCGGTGATGATCGGCAGCGAAGGTGAGGTCGCGATCGACATCCGGCAACTGCGCGCCAAGACCGGCGCGATCACCTACGACCCTGGCCTCGGCAACACCGGCGCCTGCGTGTCGAAGATCACCTTCCTCGACGGCGAGCAGGGCATCCTGCGCTACGCCGGCTACCCGATCGAAGAGCTGGCGCAACGCAGCAGCTTCGTCGAGGTGATGTGGCTGCTGCTGCACCAGGAACTGCCGAGTGCCCCGCAGCTGTCGCAGTTCACGCACGACATCACGCACCACACGATGCTGCACGAGGACCTGAAGGCGCTCTTCCAGAGCCTGCCGAAGGTCGGCCACCCGATGGCGGTGTGTGCGGCGGCGGTCGGTGCGCTGTCGACCTTCTACCGCAAGGAAGGCACGGCGACGCGCGAGCAGAACTGGGTCGACGCCATCCGCCTGCTGGCGAAGATGCCGACGATCGCGGCCTACTCGTACAAGCACAGCATCGGGCAGCCGTTCATGTATCCGCGCAACGACCTGTCGTACGCGGGCAACCTGCTGCACATGATGTTCAGCAACCCGTGCGAGCGCTACGAGCCGAACCCGGTGATGGCGCGCGCGCTGGACCTGCTGCTGATCCTGCACGCCGACCATGAGCAGAACTGCTCGACCAGCACCGTGCGCACGGTCGGCAGCTCCGGCGCCAACCTGTTCGCGTCGGTCTCGGCCGGCATCTCGGCGCTGTGGGGCCCGCTGCACGGCGGCGCCAACCAGGCGGTCATCGAGATGCTGCTGTCGATCCGCGACGGCAAGCGCACCGCGCGCGAGTTCATGGAGCTCGCGAAGAAGAAGGACAGCGGGGTGCGCCTGATGGGGTTCGGCCACCGCGTCTACAAGAATTACGACCCGCGCGCGCTGATCCTGAAGCAGGCGTGCTACGACGTGCTCGGCCAGCTCGGCCGCAAGGACCCGCTGCTCGACATCGCGCTCGAGCTCGAGCAGATCGCGCTCAGCGACAGCTACTTCGTCGACCGCAAGCTGTACCCGAACGTCGACTTCTACTCGGGCATCATCTACAAGGCGCTCGGCATCCCGGTGGACATGTTCACCGTGTTCTTCGCGATCGGCCGCATGCCGGGCTGGATCTCGCAGTGGCTCGAATACCAAGCCGATCCCGAGGCGCGCATCACGCGGCCGCGGCAGATCTACATGGGGCCGACGCCGCGCACCTACAAGAAGGTCGAAGAGCGCTGAGCGGCTGCGAAGCTGCACGCTCTCAGAACCGGGCCGGGAGTGGCGATCGCGCTGCTCCCGGCCCGGTGTCGTCATGGTGCACCGTCCGGACTCCGTGGTGCCGCTGGCGTATGGTGAACGGACCACGAGCGCGGCAACGTGTTCGCCCCATGAGCGAGCTTCCGCCCTGTCCGCAGTGCAAGTCGAACTACACCTACGAGGACCGCGGGCTGTGCGTGTGCCCCGAGTGCGGGCACGAATGGTCGCGGAACGCCGCCGCCGCCGAGGCCGCCGCGGCCGCAGCCGCCGACGGCCCGAAGGTGTGGAAGGACGCCAACGGCACCGTGCTGCAGGACGGCGACTCGGTGGTCATCATCAAGGACCTGAAGGTCCGCGGTGCGTCCGGGGCGCTGAAGGTCGGCACCAAGGTGCGCAACATCCGCCTCGTCGACGGCGATCACGACATCGACTGCAAGATCGACGGCTTCGGCGCGATGCAGTTGAAGTCGGAGTTCGTGCGCAAGGCCACGTGAGCGGTGCCTGCGCCGGCAGCTGGCCGCGCGCTACTTCGGCTTGGCGCCGGGATCGATCTTCTTCGTCGGCGGCTGGTTCGCCGGCGGCTGTTGCGCCGGCGGCGTCGGTTGCGGCCCGTTGCCCGGCACTCCGACCACCGTCGGCGTGCCCTTCGGCTTCCAGCCCTTCTCCTGTTCGCGCACCTGCGGCGTGATCTGCCGCAGCGTCTCGGCGCGGTCGAGCGACGCCGGATGCGTGCTCAGCCAGCTGGGCGTGTCGCCGCCGCCGAGCTGTGCCATGCGTTCCCACAGCCGCGGCGCTTCGTCCGGGTCGTAGCCGGCGCGGATCGCGTAGCGCAGGCCTTCGACGTCGGCCTCGCTCTCGTGCTCGCGGCTGTAGCGCAGCGTGAAGCCGACCTGCGCGCCGACGCCGAGCACCGCCATGATGCCCTCGCGCGCTCCTTCGCTCATGTCGGCCATGCCGAGTCCCGCCTGCACGGCCTCCATCGCGCCCTGGCTCAGCATGCCCTGCGTCATGCGCTTGCCGCCGTGGCGCAGGATCGCGTGCGCGACCTCGTGGCCCATGACGGCCGCCAGCGCGTCCTCGTTCTGCGTGACCGGCAGGATGCCGGTGTAGATGGCGATGCGGCCGTTCGGCAGGCAGAACGCGTTCGGGATGTCGTCGGCCTTCAGCAGGCGCACTTCCCAGCGGAAGTTCAGCTCGTCGGAGGCCTGCGCGATCTTGCGGGCGACGCGCATCACCATCTCGTAGTCGCGGCCGGAGGTGATGGCGCCGCCGGTCTCCTTGGTCGCCTCGTCGTAGGCCTGCAGGCTCAGCGGCTCGAGTTCTTCGTCGCTGTAGAGGTTGAGGTTGGCGCAAGCCGTCGGCAGCAGGGCCAGGACGAACAGGCAGAACGCGCGGAGCGTTGGCAGCATGGGGGCGGCATGTTACGGCGCGCCCGGGGTCGGGCCAGGGGCTCGGCGGCGGTGGCGCGAGCCGAAACTTGCGATCGGCGCCCCCTTGCTCGATGCTCTGCGGATGCGACCTGAATTGGTGATCGTCGGCGGTGCACGCACCGCCATGGCCGAATACTCGGGCACCCCTGGCTTCGGCAAGTTCAAGGACATCACGGCCATCGACCTCGCTGCGCACGCGGCGAAGGCGGCCCTGCAGCGCTGCGGCGTGAATCCGGAGATGGTCGACGAGACCTTCGTCGGCAACGTCGCGCAGAGCAGCAGCGACGCCATCTACGGCGCGCGCCACGTGGCGCTGAAGTCGGGCGTGCCGATCGAGAAGCCGGCGGTCACCGTCAACCGCATCTGCGGTTCGGGCATCCAGTCGGTGGTGTCGGCCGCGCATGCGATCCTCGCTGGCGAAGCACAGCTGACGCTGGCGGGCGGCATGGAGAACATGAGCCAGGTGCCGCACGTGATCCGCGGCGCGCGCGAAGGCTTCCGCTTCGGTGCCGAGCCGAAGATCGAGGACCTGCTGTTCGCGGCGCTCTACGACCCGTACTGCAAGTTCTTCATGGCGCAGACGGCCGAGAACGTCGCCAAGAAGATCGGCATCTCGCGCCAGGAGCAGGACGAGTACGCGCTGCGCAGCCACCAGCTCGGCGCCGCCGCGGTCAAGGCCGGCAAGTTCGCCGCCGAGATCGCGCCGCTGACGGTCACGATGGGCAAGAAGGAGCTGGTCGTCGACAAGGACGACCACATCAAGCCGGAGACGACCCTCGAGGGCCTGAGCGGCCTGCGCGCGGCGTTCGGCAAGGACGGCACCGTCACCGCCGGCAACGCGTCGGGCATCGTCGACGGCGCTGCGATGCTGGTCGTCACCACGGCACAGCGGGCGAAGGAACTCGGCTTGAAGGCGAAGGCCCGCATCCGTTCGTGGGGCATCGCCGGCGTGCCGCCGGAGGTCATGGGCCTCGGCCCGGTGCCGGCGATCCAGCAGGCGTGCCAGAAGGCCGGCCTGAAGGTCGCGGACCTCGACCTGATCGAGATCAACGAAGCGTTCTCGGCGCAGTATCTCGGTTGCGAGAAGGAGCTGAAGCTCGACCGCAACAAGTGCAACGTCAACGGCGGCGCGATCGCGCTCGGCCACCCGCTCGGTGCCACCGGCACCCGCCTGCTGCTGACCCTGGTGCGCGAGATGGAGCAGACCGGCAAGTCGCTCGGCTGCGCGTCCGCGTGCATCGGCGGCGGCCAGGGCATCGCGATGATCCTGGAGAAGGTGTGAGGCTGCGATGCTGCCCGACACCCTCAAGTTCTCCGGTCGCGTGCTGCACCTGGCGGAAGACCAGGAGCAGCTGAAGGCGCAGCTCTACGGCCAGGAGCGTCTGACCTACGATGCTTCGCGCAAGCTGATCGACAACATCTCGACCGACGAGCTGACCCCAGGCTGGGTCTGCTACTACTACGACGAGACGCTGGCGCGCTACTGCCTGGTCGGCTTGCGCGGCGGCAACGTCAAGCAGGACGCGATCAAGAACGGCGGCTTCGAGGTCATCGTCTCCGGCGTCAGCAAGGGCTGCGGCAGCTCGCGCGAGACGGCGCCGTACAGCGAGCTGAAGGCGGGCATCCGCCTCGTCATCGCCAAGAACATCGAGAAGATCTACGGCCAGAACTGCCAGAACATCGGCCTGCTGACGTCGACCGACTTCTCGCTGCTCGCTCGCATCGAGCGCGGCGAGGCGATCCCGATCACCGAGTTCACCAAGGGCCTCGACCCGATCGCCACCGAGATCGTCCGCCACGGCGGCCTGTTCGCCTACAACCAGGCGCGCCTCGCCGGCAAGACGGTGCCGCCGGCGGTGACGACGAAGCCGCGGCCGATGACGTTGTGCGAGAAGATCATCGCCAAGGCGGCGATCGCCGACGCCAAGACCGGCAAGCTCGGCATCCCGGCCGTGCAGCCCGGCGACGCGCTGTTCGTGCGCACCGACGTGCGCTTCAGCCACGAATACGTGACGCCGATGGCGGAGGCGCTGTTCCGCATGGGCCTCGGCGCCGATGCGAAGATCACCGACCCGAAGTCGGTGTTCGCGTTCCGCGACCACCTGACGTTCCTCGACCGCATCATGCCTGCGTCCCACATCAGGATGGGTCTGAAGGAGCAGGCGGCGTCGCTGGCGACCGTGCAGGAGGCGTTCACCAAGAAGCATGGCGTCAAGCTGTACGGCGAAGTGCACCGCGACGGCGAACTGGTCGGCAGCGAAGGCATCTGCCACAATATCGTCATCGAGGACATCGCCGAACCGGGCCAGCTGGTGATCGGCACCGACAGCCACACCTGCATGGCGGGCGCGATCGGTTGCTTCGCGTTCGGCGTCGGCTCGACCGACATGGCGAACAGCTGGTTCACCAAGGACGTGCGCGTCAAGGTGCCGGAGTCGGTGCGCGTCAACCTGCGCGGCGAACTGCGTCCGGGCGTCTGCGCCAAGGACGTGATGCTGCACCTGCTGAGCGACCAGTTCTTCAAGACCGGTGCCGGCATCGGCAAGGTCCTCGAGTTCGGTGGCCCCGGCACGATGGCGATGTCGCTCGACGAGCGCGCGACGCTGACCAACATGGCGGTCGAAGCCGGCGGCTTCACCGGCATCATCGAAGCCGACGCCGTGGTCGTGGACTACATCGCCAACCAGCGCGGCACCGACCGCAAGAAGCTGCAGGCGCAGATCGTGAAGGCGGACCCCGACGCGTCGTACTGCAAGACGTTCGACATCGACCTGGCGAAGGTCGAGATGACGGTGGCGACGCCGGGCGACCCGCGCAACGGCATCCCGCTGCAGCAGCTCCGCCAGCAGGCCCCGAAGAAGGTGCACATCGCCTACGGCGGTTCGTGCACCGGCGGCAAGAAGGCGGACATGGACATGTATGCCGAGGTCGTGCGCAAGGCGGTGGCGAAGGGCCGCACGCTGCAGGCGAAGACCTACATCCAGTTCGGCAGCCAGCGCATCCGCGACTACGCCGAGAAGATGGGCTACGTGCAGCTGTTCGAGTCGGCCGGCGTCGAGCTGATCGACCCGAGCTGCGGCGCCTGCATCAAGGCGGGCCCGGGCGTCTCGTTCACCAAGGACGAGGTCACGGTGTCGGCGATCAACCGCAACTTCCCCGGCCGTTCGGGGCCGGGCGATGTCTACCTGGCGAGCCCGTACGTGGTCGTCGCCAGTGCGTTCCTCGGCCACGTCGGCGGTCCCGACGAGCTGTGAACGGAGGGCGGGGCGCCCGCTGCGGCGCCTCCCAGGTCCGCGGCAGCGGTCACGCCCGGCGTGATCGCTGCTGTCCGGCGCTGAGGCACAGCGCCAGCAGCACGAACGACGCCGTCGCGTAGAACGCGAGCGTCCACGACGCTTCGAGACCACGCAGCTCGCCAGCCCCGAGGAACCAACGGTGGGCGAGCACCAGGGCGGCGGCGGTGACCAGCAGCAGCGAGCCGTCGCGCACCGCGGCACGCGCCGGGCCCGGGTCGAGCAACGTCAGCATCGCCACCAGCAGGTGGCAGAGCAGGCAGGTGAAGCCGGCCGGCGTGCGCCAACCGACCGGGCCGAGCACGTCGGGCAGCAGGGTCGCGAACGACACCCACGACCACGGCCGCAGGCACGCGAGCACGACCAGCGCGATCGCGGCGAGCAGCAGCGCGCGACGGCGGCGATCCGGTGGCAGGCCGCGCGGCGGCGGCGGGGGTTCACTGCGGAAGAGCATGCGATCAGCGGCGCGGCTCGGGGATCATGTGGGTGCGATCCTCCTCGATGCGCTCGAGCCGCTTCTGCTCCTGGTACCTGGCCAGCTCGGCGGCGATCCGCAGCTCTTCGGCCGACGGCGTGTACTCGATGGTGATCGAGCCCATCACCGGCGTGAAGAACCAGGTGATCGGCGGCAGCGCGTACCACCAGTTCGCACTCTCGGTCTCGACCAGGCGCACGCGCTGGTTGTCGTTCCGCGCCAGTTCGGCGGTGGCGGCGTCGACCAGCGCGTCGACGCGGGTGTCGCCGGCGAGCGGCAGCAGCACGAGCAGCTGCAGGCCGTAGGTCGTCGTCGTCGTCGCGAACACCGGCTGTCCGTCGCGGTCGAGGCGTCCGTGCCATTCCCGTGCGGTGCTGTGGAACGTGCAGCCCGCGGCAGTCAGGGCGAGCAACGAGGCGATGGCAAGCGGCGATGGCATGGGGGACAGGATCGACGCTGCACCGCCCGCGGGCAAGCGCGCGCACCGCGTCGTCCGGCGCGCGGCAGAGGTCGCTGCCATCCGGTGCCGAAAAGGGGCGGGATGACCGCGGACTCCGACGACGCCTGGGCGCCACTGCCGGCCGACGCGCAGTGTGCGCATCCCGGTGAACTGGCGACGCTGGGCAAACGTGCGTCGCCGGCGGCGGCAGCACCGCCGGCTCCTGCCCCAGCGCCATCGGCGGCGCCCGTGGTCGCGCCGACGTCGACCAAGGCGGTCGCCG
>ERZ1066117.906-NODE-906-length-17733-cov-8.404231_pt1 | contig 17733 bp, 15 predicted proteins | sample MGYA00382764_ERZ1066117 | MGnify/ENA primary metagenome ERZ1066117 (study PRJEB33369, sample SAMEA5778347) | biofilm metagenome | biome: Industrial cooling water; feature: Water cooling tower basin; material: Biofilm | place: United Arab Emirates | collected...
GACAGTGGACAGTGGACAGTGGACAGTGGACAGTGGACAGTGGACAGTTGATAGTTGACAGTTGTCAGGTAATGGGTAATAGGCAGATACGATCTTTTTTTCTGCAATTACCAATTACCAATTACCAATTACCAATTACCAATTACCAATTAGCAAACAAACTTGCTGTCACTTCCTGTAGCGCGCGCAGTCCCTGTAACGATCCCTGAATCAGTCTTTTGGCGGCGATGGGTTGTCTCATCATTCCAATTGCTAAGGCTAAAGGTTGCAGCGAACCATCAGGACTAAACGCAGTGCTAAGATCGGGCAGATCGCGATCGCAGTCATCGCTAATAACTCTCACCATAGCTACGGCGATTCCAGCTTGAGAGAGCATTTCTAAGGCGGCGAATCCCTCCATATCGATGACATCGGCTTGATACATTTGATTTAAAAGGCGCTTACTAGCGGCAGCATTAACAAAGCGATCGCTAGTCAGCGCCTTGACAATTGCGGCTTTTTGTGCTAATTTCCGGTGAATTTCGGTGGTGAGGTAGCGATCGCAGTTCAACGGCTGCGGTAGTGTAGAAGGAATCAATGGCAAATCTTTTTCATCCCTGACTTCATCCCACCTTTTGACGCAACTTTTATACAGCACTATATCGCCAACTTTTTGGGAAGGATTTAAACTGCCGCACAAACCCATCAGCAAAATTCTGGAATGGGGATGGAAAAAAGAGCCGGTTTTTTGCAGATTTTCTAAATATTGAGTTAGGGGTTTTGGTCCCATTGGAATGGGTAAAACTGGCGGAGTGGAAGTGCTAACGCGGCTTAACCCGCGACAAACAGCTTGATATTCGGCTCCTTGAGCCACTAGAATTGCTGAAATCAGATTTGATTCAACCATCGATATTAGTACTTTCCTATCAGGCGGGTTTCTGGTTGCTGGTGAAGTTGGGATGCCTGGTTGGGGCACGGCAGGAGGAAAACTTTGAGCTAGCAAGAAAAATTGCTGATGCCGTGCCCCTAATTCTGTTGATTATTTGGCAAAAAAATCGGGTTTTTTGTTGCTACTCTTCGTTATTTTTTGGCGGAATTTCGCTGACTACTTCATACAAAGCTGTGGTTGGTGGGTGAGCAAATAACGGCGTCATTTGTTCGACAATTGCTTGATAGGCTTCGCTACGGCTGGCTTCCATATCTTCTACGCTGTCCCAAAAAATGACGGCAATTCCTCTATCAGTTCCGGGTTCTTGCATCAGGTAGGCTCCCTTAAAACCGTGAGTATAAGTTGAAACAGCTTTATCGTAGAGTTGTTCTGCTGCTTGAAACTTACCTGGTTTGAACTCTCCTATAGCGACGTAGGCAAATTTATGTTGCAGAAAATCTTGAAATTCTGACATTGTTTCCTCTTTCGCACTATGTTTTGACAACATCGCTACCTTAGCGCTTTCTTAGTCAAGAGGGATAGTAGACAGAGAGAATTTGTAACATTATGACTTAGGCGCAGCGAGATCAGAAACCGGGTTTCTTTGTAGATCTCTAGTTGCCAAACCGACGATTTTGCATAGAAACCCGGTTTCTTTGCGTCAGTCCTGAACATTTTAGATTTCAGATTTTAAAGAAAATATTAAATCTGAAATCTAAAATTTGCCATCGATTATGCCAGACTCAAAGACATTAAATCCTCTGCCATATCGAAGTTAGCGGTAACGTTTTGCACATCATCGAGGTCTTCGAGGGCATCCATTAATTTTAGAAGCGATCGCGCCTGCAAGGGATCGGTAACTTCGACGGTATTGTTAGGTATCCAGCGCAATTCCGATTGCTTGACGGCAAAGCCTTTTTGTTTTAAACTTCGTTCCAAGTTTTCCAGATTTGCCACCGAGGTAAAAACTTCAGCCCCCGCTTCATCAGAGTCGTCTTCGTCTTCGATTAATTCGTAAGACTCGGCGCCCGCTTCGAGGGAAGCTTCTAACAATTCATCTTCATCGACTGCGCCAGCAATTAGCACCACGCCTTTTTGCTCAAACATCCAAGACACGCAGCCAGTTTCCCCCAGATTACCGCCATTTTTGCTCAAAGCGGCGCGCAAGTCACCGGCGGTGCGGTTACGATTATCTGTGAGCGCTTCGATCACAACAGCAACGCCGCCTGGGCCGTAACCTTCGTAGCGAATGGCTTCCAGGGCATTGCCATCTGCGCCTAGTTTACCAGCACCTTTTGCGATCGCGCGTTCTATATTATCATTCGGAATCCCCGCCGCCTTCGCCTTTTCAATTGCCGTCCGCAACTGAAAATTTCCCGCCGGATCTGGGATACCCGTGCGCGCCGCCACTATAATCTCCCTAGAAATCTTCGTAAATACCTTGCCCTTAACGGCATCTACTCTCGCCTTCTGGCGTTTGATATTAGCCCATTTACTGTGTCCAGCCATAGCGGAGAATGCTTAACACTCTGTCTGCAAACAAAGTAAATATGATAGCTCAAAAAATGTGCAACAGTGGACAGTGGACAGTGGACAGTGGACAGTTAGTAGGTAATTGGTAATGGATAATAGCTAATGGCTAATGGTAAAAAAAGCAATTAGCAATTAGCAATTAGCAATTATCATTTGCCTCCCGTAAACGTTACACCGCGAATAAAGTAGCGGTTAAAAAAGGCATAAATTGCCAATGCAGGTAGGGTAAAAACCATTGACGCTGCCATAATATAGTTCCAATAACTGATGTACTGACCCTTAAAAGTATTTAAACCCAAGGGTAAAGTAAACAGTTCCCGGTCAGATAAAATAATCAAAGGCATCATAAAATTGTTCCAAGCGCCCATAAAGATAAATATCGCTTGGGCGGCTAATGCTGGTTTGGCTAAAGGTAGCACCACTTGCAGAAAAGTTTCCCACCTACTCAATCCATCTAATGCGGCAGCTTCTTCCAATTCCTTGGGAAAGTTAAGAAAAAATTGCCGCATCATAAAAATAAACGTCGCATTCACCACGTTAGGCACAATTAATCCCTGATAAGAATTGAGCCATCCCAGAGATTTTAAAATTAAAAAACTGGGAATCAGCGTTATTTGTCCCGGAACCATCAAAACCGCTAAAATCAGCAAAAACCACAGTTTATTTCCCGGAAACCGCATTCTAGCAAGAGCGTAACCTGCCATCGAGTTAAATAACAAATTGAACCCAGTAATACAAGCGGCAATAAATGCGCTATTCACCAACCAACGGATAAATAAAGGTTCTTGGATAAAAATCTTTTTGTAGTTATCGAGGGTAAAATTTTCTGGGATAAAATTAGCGCCACCCGCGACAATTTCCGATAGAGGTTTGAACGAAGCAGAAAGCGCCCAAGCGAAGGGGAGAAAGGTTGCGATCGCATACCCCACCAAAACAATATACAGAATAACCTGTAACCACCGAAACCGAGCCATAATAATTTCAGATTTGAGATTTGAGATTGCAGATTTTTAATTTAAGATTTGAGATTTTCAAGCAGATTTCTATTTTAAATCTGAAATCTGCAATCTGCAATCTCAAATCATCTTTCCTCCTTAAAAAACTGCCGCTGAATCACAGTAGCCACCATAATCACCCCCGCCAACATCAAAGCCAAAGCCGCCGCATAACCCATATCCAAACTCTTAAAAGCATACTGATAAATCAACAAAACAACAGTCAAAGTCGAATTATTTGGCCCACCCGAACCCGCCGAAAAAATATAAGATTGGTCAAACAATTGAAACGTACCAATAACCCCCATAACCATGATAAAAAACGTCACCGGCTTCAGCAAAGGCAGAGTAATACTAAAAAACCGATCCAATCCATTCGCCCCATCAATTTTAGCAGCTTCATAAAGACTTTCCGGAATATCTTGCAGCGCTGCCAGATAAATTACCATAAAAAAAGGAGCCGTTGACCAAATATTCATAATCATAATCGCTTTCAGCGCCACCGCCGGATCGCCCAACCAATTATAAGTTGGCAATCCCAAAAAAGCCAGTAAATTATTCAGCAACCCATTTGAGTTATAAATCCACATAAAGATTAAAGTTAAAACAGCCGAAGAAGTGACAGTCGGCAGAAAAAAGATAATCCGAAAAAAGTTTTTACCCTTGATTTTAGAATTGAGAATCAGCGCTAAAACTAAAGCCAGAATTGTTTGAATCGGCACGACAATAATTACATACTCAGCCGTATTCTTCAGCGCAATCCAAACTCGCTCGTCTCCAGCTACCCGCAAAAAGTTTTTCCAGCCAATAAAACGATAACTTAACTCGCCTAAAATCCGCACTCGATTAAAAGAAAGAAAGATAGCATAGACAATCGGTAAAATTGTAAAGATTGTCATCACAATTACCGTTGGCGCCATGAAAGAATATCCTGTCATGGCTTCTTGGATATTTTTATTGCGAGATTTTAGTAGCATGGTTCTTAATTCGCAGCTTGGATTTCTTTGTTAGCGGTAGTTTGGGCTTTGAGCATGGCAGCTTTTAAAGATTGCTCGCCAATTAAAGCACTAATAAACTGATTGTTAAAATGGGTTAAAATTGTCGGTAAATTTTCCCCAGCTTGCCAAATGGTTGCATAAGCAGCACCCGCGACGAAAGGAGCATAAAGCGGATTCTTAGCATAGCCTAAATCTGCTAGAACAGATTCACGACTCGGTAGCACCAATCCTTCCCGCGCCCAAGCTTTCATTCCCTCTTTACCAGTTAAATAAGAAATCAATTCCCAAGCGGCTTGTTTATGCTTGGCTTTTTTATTCATGACGTAAGCAACTGTATAAGCCATCGTTCCTTTTTTACCGTTAATTTTAGGCACTTCAGCGGTAGCAAATTCAATCTTAGGAAAAGTGTCTTTTAAATAGGGAATTGCCCAGCTACCTTCGATTACCATTGCTGCTTGTCCTCGCCCAAACATTTCGCTACCATTACTTGCACCCACATCGGAAGGTTGGGCTGAAGTTCGCTCTTGGCGATATTGATTTACGATTAATTCAAGCCCTTTTAAACCTTTGGAATTGGCAAAGGCAGCGTATCCCTTTTTGTCGATTAATTGACCGCCAAAGGCTTTGGTTATAAAATATAGGCGCGACAGTTCTGGAGCGAGTCCAAACCCGTATTGTTCTGGTCTGCGATCGCTATTTTTATCAACCGTTAATTTCCGCGAATCATCTAATAGTTCGTTCCAGGTTTTGGGAGGTTGATCTAATAACTTAGTGTTATAAAATAGCGCCAAAGTCGAAAAGTCTTTCGGCAAGCCGTAAGTTTTTCCATTCAGCTTGAAAGCCTTGAGCATTGCCGGAATAAAATCCTTCAAATCGAAGTCTTTTGTAATATAATCATCCAGCGGCTCCAGCACGTTGTTTTTCATCAGTAAAGGCGCTTCAAACGCATCTAAATAAAAAACATCCGGCGCAGCATCGCCAATTAATCTAGTTTTAATCACATCCATATATTGGTCGTTAATCACCTCGTGCTTGACCTTAATATTTGGATGTTCTGTTTCAAAGTTTTTCAGTACCTGTTGCAGAAGTTTCTGTTCGTTGGGATTGCTTTGCCATCCACTCAAAGTTACTGTAATTCCTTGTTCTACGCGGGCAGAACAACTGGTTAGGGTTATAATAACCAGCAGTAACAATACCCATTTAAACCCTATTTTCTGTTTCATTCCTTCTCCTCAGATCTTAGAAACCGGGTTTCTGCCTAAATCTCTAGTTGCAAAGCGACGATTTTTCATAGAAACCCGGTTTCTTTGCGCCCATTCTGTGTAAATCTCTAGTTGCAAAGCGACAATTTTTCATAGAAACCCGGTTTCTTTGCGCCAACAAGCAGATGCACCCTTTGAAAACATTGAATTTTATTAAAAATTGCTTGACAATAGGAAATGTTTAGCCACCAATCTATAATCATCTATTATACGTTCGCGATGAACATTTTACCGCTTTTTCGTTCCAATAAAATGATTTCGCTCTTGTCATCAAGATTTGACAGTTATAAGAATTTGTTACATAAATTGAGTAAGTATTTGCTCCTAGTTTGTTTGGGGATTTGTCTGCTGAGTGCGGCAGGGTGTCAGTCGCAGTTGGCGCGTAATGATGAGGCTGGTGCAATCCGCCTAACTCTGTGGCAAGGGGTGAATCCGCCGCCGAATCGGGATGTGTTGCAAGGATTGGTGGATAAGTTCAATCAAACTCATCGAGATATTCAAGTTGAGTCCCTGTATGTGGGGCAGGCGGATCAGCAAATGCCGAAAATTTTGGCGTCGGTGGTGGGAAATGCGCCGCCGGATATGTTGTGGTATAACCCAACAATTGCAGGTCAATTGGTAGAATTGGGGGCGATTCGACCTTTAGATGAAATGCTCGCTGCATCGCCGGTAAAAAAAGAGATTAATCCGGCATTGTTTGAAACGATGCAGTTAGGAAATCAAATTTGGTCGGTGCCGTTTGCAACTAATAATGTGGGGATTTTTTATCGTCCGAGTTTGTTTAAAGCGGCGGGAATTAGTCAGTTACCAAAAACTTGGGACGAATTTCGGCAAGTGGCGCGCCAGTTGACTCGCGATACTAATGGCGATGGACGTATCGATCGATATGGGATGTTGTTGCCTTTAGGAAAGGGCGAGTGGACTGTGTTTACTTGGTTACCTTTTATGTGGAGTGGGGGCGGCGAGTTGGGCGATCCCCCCAACCCCCCTTCCCAAGGGGGGCTTCAAGTCGATCCCCCCAACCCCCCTTCCCAAGGGGGGCTTGAGCAACAAGTCTCCCCTTCCCAAGGGGGGCTTGAGCAACAAGTCCCCCCTTATCAAGGGGGGATACAGGGGGGATCTCAGGGATTAAATATAGTTAATAACGGGGCGATCGCATCCCTACAATTCTGGCGCAATCTCATCGATGATGGTTCGGCGATCTTATCTTTACCCGAACGAGGTTACGAACTCGATGGCTTTTTAGCGGGTAAAGTTGCCATGCAAATTACTGGTCCTTGGACGCTGGGACAGTTACAGGATACTAAGGTAGATTATGGGGTTTTTCCGATTCCGGCTCAAGCGCGATCTGCTACTTCTTTGGGAGGGGAAAATTTATTTATTTTCAAAACCACGCCAGAACGAGAAAAAGCCGCGTTTAAGTTTGCCGAATACGTTTTAAGTCAGGAATTTCAAACCGAATGGGCGTTGAAAACGGGTTATTTGCCGGTGAACCTCAAAGCTAGCCAAAGTCAGGCTTATCAAGAATTTGCTAATAAAACACCGGCGGTGAAGGTGTTTTTAGAACAGGCTAAGAACGCGCGATCGCGTCCCATTTCCCCCGGTTATAATCGCATTAGCGAAAACTTGGGCAGGGCAATTGAAGCCGTGTTGTTAGGTAAAAGTTCGCCCGCCGACGCACTCAAAGCATCCCAGCAACGGTTGAACTTGATATTTCAATAGCGAAATTTTTAGCGAACCGATAGGCGAACTTGTTATCCCTGGAATTAACATGGCACGCCACCGGATCAGATGAGTTTCCCTTGGGCAGAGTGGGAAGCAACAGATCCAGAAATTGAGGCGGTGGCAGAAAAGTTTATCCTCCTCACATCTTGCATAAAGCCCAGAAATAAATTTCTGGCTGAAAGCTAAAACCCGTTGAAACGGGTTAAAACCTTGATTCTAGTTAGCTTTAGCTAACTTAAGCTTTCAGCCCCAAATTTATTTGGAGGCTGTTTATCGGGTAGGTGCAAGATGTGAGTCCTCGCTAATTGCTTTAACCCCCAAGCGGCTGGTCAGATGCTGATGCGCCAGTGCCAGGTATCGGAAAGCCAGACACCGCATGGGTTCGTGGAAATTGACCTAGAAATAAATCTTAAAGATCCGCCGTAAGCCTTAGATGTTACAGTTTACAAGTCTCCACGCGAGAGAAGAGACCAACCCAAAAACCCCACACGCAACCCCCGCAACGACACCCAACGCCCCCACACCGGGAGATGCCCCAGGGGGGCATTGCGGGAAAAGGTGAGGTCTTCGTAGTTTAGCCATTCGCCTTTTACACGCCATCCTACGCGATCGCCCAGGCGGCATTCTGTTTCCCAATCCACTATTCCGCCCACTTCTTGCCAGATGCGCTTCTGCACGCTAAAGCCAAAGCGCCCATTGCTGTATTTTACCCAGAGTTGGTCAATGGCGCGGAGGTCTTCACAGGGAAAGTTTTGGATGGAATCGGAATCTAGCCAGCCTTCTTTTGTTCTCCCAGCCACCTGAAGCATCACCTTTGCCGTTTCCCCATCCGCCTCTTCCCACTTCCCAGCCTTCAACAAATCCCGCAATTGCCGATATCGCGGTGGAACTTGTTCCCTATCCTCCTGACTGGGGAACAAAGCCAACCATTCCGACACAGAAGCCGGACGCCGATCGGCTTCAAATTCCATCCCGGCAATAATAGCCCGATTCAATCCATTGCTGAGACTGGCGACGTGATTTCGAGGCGGTATTAATTCCTCACCATCCCTACGGTCATAAGCCTTCGTCGGATATTGACCCGTTACCGCATAGTACAGCGAAGCCGCGAGAGTGTAGATATCCACCTTTGGGTCGCTAAAGCCTGGTTTTCTGCGAAGCAACTCATAGGGTGCAAATATCTCATTCCCAAACAGCTTGGAACTAACGGAAATAGGAACAATTTCACCCGCCAATCCAAAGTCAATCAGCACCGCCGAAACAGAATTTTCCCCCGTACCATTCGACCGCAGCATAATATTGCCAGGATGAACATCCCGATGCACGATGCCCTCGCGATGCACGACTTCCAACGCCGAAGCAACTTGCCGAATATACTGTACCGCTTCTGTTTCCGGTAACTTGCCGCGACTGCGAACTAGATGAAACAAGTTCTCCCCTGGAATAAATTCCATCACCAAACAGGGAGTAGTCCCTTCATCAAACAAGTCATTCACCCAGACAATATGAGGATGGCGATCGCGCTGGCACAATTGAGCCAGTAACCGTCCTTCTCGGCGAAACTTTCTCACATAACTGGTATATTGCTGGTCGTTTTGTAGCGTTGGATCGGGCGTTTTGAGGACAAAATGGGTATTAAACTCGGCGTGGAGTGCCTTGTAAGTAATTCCAAATCCCCCGCGTCCCAAAATTCTTTCAATTCGGTATCTTCCGCCCTGTAACTCGTGCCCATCCCGAAACATAGCTGAAGGTTTTTTGATAACGGCATTAATCTTTACATAGCAGCCAGATTAAAATCCGGACTATGGGAAGGCTGATGAGTCAAATTGGGGATACATAATCGCAGATGCGCGTCGGGGCACGGCAGTATAGAGATTTCGGTTTGAGGGTAATGATTGCTGATGCCGTGCCCCTACAGTTTGGAATCGGCAGATTCATATTTTGCGCCTCCGTCATTGCCCGCCAGGGATTTAAATCCCTGGCTAATAGCTAAAGTCCTCTGAAGAGGACTCAAGAATTAATGATTTCAGTCCATTTCAATGGACTTTCGCTATGAGCAACGGAAATTGATTTCCGGGCGGGTGTGCGGAAAGGTGCAAGATCTTTATTTATTAAGATCGTTAATTTCTAGATGGAGTTGGTATTTCCACAGGTGTTGCACTGGGAGAAGGTGTTGCAGGAGGTTTTAAATAAGCAACCAAAGCCACAATAGCCGCTAACACTGTCGCTAATGTTCCTATTGCCTGCCAAACAGTCATCGCATCCGATTGAGGAAAAGGAAGAGAAATTTGTTTTTTCACTCCCAATAAACCTAACCATTCCTGCATTGTCTGGGGACGGTTTTTTCCTTCTAATTGCATCCCTTCAAGAATCGCACGATTCACTCGCTGCGAAATTGCAGGATTCAACTCTTTAGGCGAAATTAATTGCACTTTGCCATCCTTCAAATCTTGAGCATCCGGCGGCACTTCCCCGGTTAAAACTGCATACAACGTCGCCGCCAAAGCATAAACATCCGTATAAGCGCCTTTCTCTCTTTTATCGCCATACAATTCCAGCGGGGTAAATCCTTTGGCAATAACGTGACGCGATAACGGATAATTAAATCCCCGCACCAAGTCAAAATCAATCAACACCGCTTCATACTTTGAAGCCCGAATCATAATATTTTCTGGCTTCACATCTCGATGCACCCAACCTAATTTATGCACTTCGATCAAAGCTTCTCCAATTTGCCGAATGTAACGCAATGCTTCTGGTTCGGGCAAAACTCGCTTGACTAACCGATTGAGCGTATCCCCTGGAATATATTCCATGACGATACACCCTTGTTGTCCTTCTTTAAAATAATCAATGACTTTGACAATATGGGGATGTTTTTGTAATGGTTGTAGTTTTTCGGCTTCTAGCAGAAATTTTGCTTCTAATCCATCTCGTTCTGTTTGGGTAAGTTGATTTGTTTGGATTTGTAAGTTTAATTCATCATCATTCAAAGTTTTAATGACAACATGGTTATTGTTGTTATCCTTAGCGAGATAAGTGATGCAATAGCGTCCTCGCCCCAATTCTCGCTCAATTGTGTAATTTCCGTTTTGTAATTGATGATTTTTTTGCCAAACCATAAACCAATTCCCAGATAGCCGCATTAATTATAGATTCAGTCAGAGAGTTTTCTTTTCCGGAGTGGGAATAAGCGAAAAATGCGATCGCTCTGTAAAATCAAAAAATTGCTCCCGTCTGCCAATTTCCATGACTGACTCTATCGAACAAGAAGCTCGCCAAATTCTCGATACTCTTGCTTTTACCCCCTTCGAGCAGTGTTATCCCCTCAGTCGCGACTTCGAGACAATTCCTGCCAGAGTTGGTTTGTACGCCTTTCGACACCGGATTGAAGGATTACTCTACATCGGCAAAGCCAAAAACCTTCGCGATAGACTACGGGGTGGACACAAAGCCTTCCTTTGGGGGTGGCTCGATCGCTACGATCCAGATGATGTGCGGATCGCCTACGTTACTCTCAACCAATGGCAAAGACCAGGGCTATCATATGAATTAGAAACCCTCATCCTTCAAGCTACAAATCCGCCCTATAACGTCAAAATCCCTAGAGAATAATGACTAAAACTCTTAAGATCCAACACTTGCCACCAGAAGCTATTGATTCGCTGATTCCGCATTTGCCTGACTATGTGAAAGTCGCCCTGCTGCAAAAAGCAACTGAGCTAGAATGCTCTCTGGAAGCTACGATTGAAATGGCGATCGCTAGCTTTCTAGATCAAGAAGCTTTTAGCTTTGAAGATTGCCTACTATCGCAACGTCTCAAAGAGCGAGTCTAGGACTATTGCAAAAATGGCGTAAGCTTGGCGATCGCCAGTGCGCGCGCCCTTGCAAAGTTGAGATTATTGTTTACAGAGTATGCTATCAGTTAACTGGCGATTTTAAATTTAAGATTGCAGATTTTCATTCAATCTGCAATCTCAAATCTAAAATCTAAAATTAACTAACTGCTACTTTTTCCAACATCAACTTAGAACGTTTCACCATCTCTGGCACTGGGATGGGATAATCTCCCGTAAAGCAGGCAGAACAGAAGCTGCCAATTTCCGATCCAGTAGCTTTGAGCATTCCTTCGCGACTGAGATAAGCTAAACTATCAACGCCGATTTGCTGGCAAATTTCTTCCACCGATTTCGTAGCCGCAATTAACTGATCTTGACTATCGGTATCGATGCCGTAGAAGCAAGGGTGCGTTACTGGCGGCGATGAAATTCGCATGTGTACTTCGGTTGCGCCTGCATCCCGCAATGCTTTGACGAGTTTGCGACTGGTGGTGCCCCGCACAATTGAGTCATCTACAATCACGACGCGCTTTCCGGCTAAAACGTCTTTGAGGGGATTGAGTTTCATCCGAATCCCCGCTTCGCGCATTTTCTGCGTTGGTTGAATGAAGGTACGACCGACGTAGCGATTTTTAATCAATCCTTCTGCGTATGGAATGCCCGATACTTGGGAAAATCCAATCGCCGCCGGGATGCCAGAGTCTGGAACTCCCATCACCATATCGGCTTCGACGAGTGCTTCTTCGGCTAACCGACGACCCAACCGCAAACGATAGGTGTATAAACTTTCACCTTCCATGATGCTATCTGGACGGGCGAAGTAAATCATTTCAAAGATGCACAACTTGCGCTGGGGTTGTTGCGTCCAGTGGAAGGATGCTAAACCTTCTTCGGTAATCCAAACTAATTCTCCGGGTTCGACATCGCGCAGGTACTCGGCGCCGATGATGTCTAATCCGCAGGTTTCGGAAGCGAGGACGTAGCGGACTGGATTGCTGCCCAGGGTGCCAATTACTAACGGACGGATGCCATTGGGATCGCGAACTCCCATGATACCGTCTGGGGTAGCGATCGCTAAACTAAATGCACCTTGGCATTTGTGAAAGGCGCGAATCGCCCCTTCTAACCAATCTTGCCCTTCATTGATTTCTTCGGCGATCGCATGAGCAATCATTTCCGAATCCGTCGTCGTTATTAGGTTACAGTCGCGCCGCAGCAATTCTTCGCGCAAGTCTCCTGTATTGACAAGATTGCCATTATGTGCTAATGCCAGGGAACCTAAACGAGTTTCGACAACGGCGGGTTGGGCATTGACCACGCGGCTAGAACCTGTAGTCGAGTAGCGGGTGTGACCCACGGCTAACTGACCTACCATATGTTGCAAAATAGACTCGTTGAATACTTGAGAAACCAACCCCATCTCTTTGTGCAAGTGTACCTGCTTGCCGTCAAAGGTGGCGATTCCTGCTGATTCCTGTCCCCGGTGCTGTAAGGCGTACAAGCCAAAGTAAGTTAATTTGGCGACATCTTCTTCGGGTGCGTAGATGCCGAAAACACCACAGGCTTCTTCTGGTTTATCGGGTCGCGCCTCGCTAGCATTGGCAGAATGTTCGTCAGCAGAGAAGGGATGATTGGGGATCATTGCTACGGCTTCGCTCCTAATTTAAATCGTGAGTCAGGGGAACTACTTCGGGACGGAAAAATTTAGAAAAGTTGACCTATCTTAATAATCTGTTAACGATAGTACCATTAGGCACAATTACTTGGGCACATAGCACCAAATTGTGATGGTGAAGCGAGTAGGTCAACTTGCCACAAGGTACTAAATGTTTAAACGTCGTTCGATGGCGGTGTAAAAGCGATCGCTTATATCTGCCATGCTAGCGTCGATTAAGGAAATGCGATCGCCGGTAAATATCCGCAAATTGCTATCGGTATCCCCGACTTGACCGATTTTTTCCCAAGCATCGGCTAGATTTTCCTGTAAGTATGATTCCCAGGTGGCGGCAGACTCAGGAGATACAGAAACGATAATTCTGGCACCACCTTCACCAAAGAGGAAGCCGTCCCAACGCACAGACGTATCCTGCGTTACATGTAAATTCACCTCTGCGCCCAAACGATTGCCCAAACAAGCTTCTGCCAAGGCAACTGCCAGACCTCCCTCTGCACAATCATGTGCCGAATTTATCCACCCATGACGAATTCCCTCGCGCGTCACTGCTTGCACCCGTCGTTCTAAATCAAAATCTACAATAGGCGGTTTGCCTGCAACTGTATCGTGAATAGCGGCTAGGTATTCAGAAGCAGCCAAAGTGACGCCATCCTGCTTGCCTAGCAGATAAATCAAATCTCCCGATGTTTGCCAACTTTGACCGCAAATCCGCGCCAGATTGGGAATTAAGCCTACCATACCGACAACGGGAGTCGGATAAATGGGTTGGGGATTGCCTTCGCTATCGAGGGTTTCATTGTAGAGAGATACGTTACCGCCCGTGACGGGGGTTTGAAATTCGCGACAAGCATCGGCAATACCGCGACAAGCAGAGGCGAGTTGCCAGTATCCAATCGGTTTTTCTGGACTGCCAAAATTCAGATTATCAGTCACTGCCAAAGGTTCGGCACCGACGCAGCTAAGATTGCGCGCCGCTTCAGCAACAACTGCTTTTGCCCCTTCATAAGGGTCGAGATAGACATAACGAGAATTGCAATCAACTGTCGCAGCGACGCCTGATGGAGGCAGAGCCTCCTGTTGCCCCCCCTTGGCAAGGGGGGGTAGGGGGGGATCGACCGGACGCAAGCGGATAACGGCGGCATCTGCACCGCCGGGTAACATAACAGTATTGTTTTGCACTTGATGGTCGTATTGGCGATAAACCCAGCGTTTGGAGGCAATGGTCGGCGTATCCAAAAGCGTCAATAAAATATCAGTCCAAGATTGCAAATTGCCTTGGATTTCAACTCCATTAATTGACGAAGCGGGTAAAGAATCTGCACTCCATTCCCAAGCTTTGCGGGCATATTCTGGCGCTTCCGCTAATAACTCGCGATGGTAAATGGGGGTATTATCTGCCAAAGCAGTTGCTGGAATTTCTGCGGCGACTTGCCCTTGAAATAAAATCCGCACAATTGGTTCTTCGATCACAGTTCCAGCAACAACGGCCTGAAGTCCCCAGCGATGAAAAATATCAATTAATTCCTGTTCGCGACCTTTGTGGGCGACAAATAACATGCGTTCCTGGGATTCTGATAACAAGTATTCGTAGGGAACCATACCTGTTTCGCGACTGGGAACTTGATCTAAATCGAATTCAATTCCTACGCCGCCTTTTGCTGCCATTTCTGAAGTAGAACAGGTAATCCCTGCTGCACCCATATCTTGGGCGGCGACAACTGCACCTGTTTTGAAAGCTTCTAGACAAGCTTCTATTAAAGACTTCTCTAAAAATGGGTCGCCAACTTGCACTGCTGGACGGTCATCCATTGAAGCATCGCTGAGTTCGGCACTGGCAAAACTAGCGCCTCCCATGCCATCTCGTCCAGTTGTAGAACCAACGTATAAAACCGGATTTCCGATTCCCGATGCACCCGCTTTAACTATTTCTGGTGTTTCCATTAATCCGAGTGCCATTACATTCACTAACGGATTGCCAGAATAGGCAGGATTGAAATAAACTTCACCGCCAACTGTGGGGACGCCGACGCAATTACCATAATGGGAAATTCCCTCAACTACGCCAGTAAATAACCTGCGAGTTTTGGCATCTTCTAAATTACCGAAGCGGAGGGAATTTAATACCGCAATTGGACGCGCACCCATTGTAAAGATATCTCGTAAGATACCGCCGACTCCGGTGGCTGCGCCTTGGAAGGGTTCGACGGCGGAGGGGTGATTGTGGGATTCTATTTTAAAGGCGAGGCGGACGCCGTTGTCTAAATCTACCACTCCGGCGTTTTCTCCGGGGCCGACTAGAATGCGATCGCCCTCGGTGGGAAACTGCTTTAATAAAGGTCGGGAGTTCTTGTAACAACAGTGTTCCGACCACATGACGCCGAACATTCCTAACTCGGCTTTGTTGGGATGACGCCCCAGGCGCTGCACAATTTCTGCGTATTCTTCGGTTTTAATACCAAGAGCGGCAATTTCGTCGGGGGAAAAAGGGGAAGTAGTAGACATGGAACCTTTGCACAGATGGCACAGCCTTTTATTGTATCGGTGATTGCGGCAATCAATAGATTATTGTAAGTTTTTTATTCGTTTGCGATCGCCAGCGCTTCTTGATAAAGTTGCTGGCTAATCCATTTACCTTGACTCAGATCTTGCACCACTATCAACAAGCCTTCAAAAACTGGGTTTCTTGGCGAAAAATCTAGGCTTCCAAGCTGAGCTATTTGCAAGAAACTAAGGTTTAGCCAAGGTGCAAGATGTGAGTTGAGCAATTAGACCATCTAAAACTGGTTTCACCGAAAACGCGCACTCTTATCCCCTGGCTTTAGACGTGACATCCTCTGACGCTAATTCTACGAATATAGCGTCAGATTCCCCACATCACTGAGGGGCATTCCTATTTCATCCGGAGTGCAACCACTTAACCGTCGATAGGCAGCCACCGTGAGTCCCACGGCAGTTAATCCTTTGTTTAGGATATTAATTGCGGCGTTCTCATCTCTGTCTAATTCTAGTTCGCACTTTGGACATTGGTGTAGTCGAACAGAGAGAGTTTTAGGGACTTTCGTGCCGCATTCTGAGCAATCGACTGTCGTGCTGTGGGGATTCACTTTAACAAAATGTACGCCGCTTCTTAGAGCCACTGCTTCCAGTATTGTTAGGAAATTTCCCCAAGCCACGTCATAAATCGATTTAGCAAGCCTGGTTCTTGCTAGTCCCTTTATGTTCAAGTCTTCCACCGCGATCAAGTCATAAGCCTTGACCAGATCGTGAGCGACGTTGTAGTGAAAATCTTGTCTTTTTCTACTTATTCGTTGGTGAATACATGATATTTTCTGTTGTTGTTTCTGGTAGTTAATCGATCCAACTTTCTTTTTAGACAGGCGCTTCTGCTGCCGCCCTAAATGTTTCTGAGTCTTCCTGTAATGTTGCTGTACATTTACAAATCCTCCGTCAGAGGTAACAAGGAAGGACTTTAGCCCCAGGTCAATTCCTGCGGCTTTCTTTACCTCATCAATAGGCAAGGGAGACGGTACAGAATCATCTTCCAAGGACATAGCCACATACCAGCCATCGGCTTTCTTGACAATGGTTGCCGTTTTCAACTCGAAACCATCTGGGAAAGGGCGGTGCATGACCACAGGCATTGAACCGATTTTGGAAAGGGTCAATATTCCTTCCCCTATCTTGTTCGCGCCTGCCTTGGGACAGTTAATTCTGGGAAATGTGAACGAACGCAGTTCCCCTTTTTTCTTGAACCTTGGTCTACCCGCTCTTTTTCCTGTCTTATCAGGCTTTACCCACCTATCCCAAGCCCTTTCTAGTCGCTTGAGATTCTGCTGTTGAACTTCAGCATGAATCTCTTTGTAGACCGGAAAGAGTTCCTTTGTCTGCTTTAGTTCTCCAGCTTGGAAGTTGTAACCAGGAAACTTCTCTGGGATGTCTCCGATAGGCTCTGAAACTAAGCTGCATCTATCGATTTGGCAGCGTGTTCTACGAAGCCAATCGAACCGTTGACCGAGGGCATAGTTGAAATGCCGACGCAGCATCTCTAACCAAGTCTCCATAATGGCGACTTGCTCAGTGGATGGCTTAATACGGTAGACGTGCGTTAGTTTCATGTTAATATTCTACCTTAGCGAGCAGCTTAGTACAATGTCCTATCATGTTACGTCTGGAGCCTGTTATCGGCTTCAGGCTCACTTAGTGTTGGTAACTAAATACCGCAGGAAAGTCATCAACAAGGAAATACTGGCTAGACTAGAGCAAATCTTCCGAGATACCTGCTTTAAGTGGGAATGTAGCGTCGTTGAATTTAACGGGGAGTCAGACCACGTACACTTGTTAATTGATTACAATCCCAAGGTTCAGGTCAGTAAGTTTGTCAACAATTTAAAAACAGTGAGCAGCAGGCTAATCAGGAAAGAGTTTGCCTCTCATGTTGACAAGTTCTATTTCAAACCCGTCTTTTGGACAGGAGCTTATTTCATTTCTAGCTGTGGTGGCGTAACTCTGGAACAACTCAAGGCTTATGTGCAAGCTCAAGACTCTCCAGAATAATGTTGCTGCGCTTTTTCTTTGTTGGCTTCAATTCCCCTGCCACCAAGCGAGAGCTATGGTGGCAGTACCCTTTCAGCATTTCTAGATGGGGAGGAAGTTTGAAAAGCGATTTTAATCGCAGTCAAGCGCCTGGTTTCCACTTTTGATTTTCAATATACTTTTTAACCACATAAATAAATAGAATCATGGGGACTGTCCACTGTCCACTGTCCACTGTCCACTGTCCACTGTCCACTGTCCACTGT
>ERZ1066117.907-NODE-907-length-17722-cov-5.534499_pt1 | contig 17722 bp, 4 predicted proteins | sample MGYA00382764_ERZ1066117 | MGnify/ENA primary metagenome ERZ1066117 (study PRJEB33369, sample SAMEA5778347) | biofilm metagenome | biome: Industrial cooling water; feature: Water cooling tower basin; material: Biofilm | place: United Arab Emirates | collected...
CATCTACGAGGTGGGCCAGTGGCACTCCCAGGAGCGCAGCCTGCCCTATTTCGTGATGAAGTGGTACGCCGGGGGGAATCTCCACGAGCAACCCGCTGGACCGGGCATTGCCCTGTCCGCCAGCGTGGAACGGTTGGAAAAGGTGGCCCGCGCCATCCACCACGCCCACGAGCGCGGCGTTCTACATCGCGATCTCAAACCTTCCAACATCCTTCTCGATGAGCAAGGTGAACCGGCCGTGGCCGACTTTGGGCTTGCGGGTTGGTTCCAGACCGAAGCCCCCCAGCCGCGGACCAATAGTCTGGTCGGGACGCCCGCCTTCATGGCCCCCGAGCAGGCACAACGCCCCTCGGCCGTCACGACGGCGGCGGACGTTTACGGGTTGGGGGCGATCCTGTATCACCTGCTCACGGGCCAGCCACCGTTCGAGGGGGAGACGCTGTTCGCGGTGCTGGAACGTGTCCAGGAACGGCCGCCCGTTGCGCCCCGAGAACGCAATCCCGAGGTGCCCCTGGATCTCCAGGTGATTTGCCTGAAGTGCCTGGCGAAGTTGCCCCAGGATCGCTATCTCTCTGCCGCTGCGGTGGCCGACGATCTCAACCGCTGGCGGACAGGGCAACCGATCCTGGCCCGACCGCTGAGCATGGAACGCTGGCTTCGGCGGCTCATGCTACGCCACCCGCTGACGACGGCGCTGGCGCTCTCGTCGGTGCTGGGGTTTGGCGCCCTGGTTGTGACCTTGTGGATCAGCAACGCCCTGCTTCGCCATCAAGAGGCCCAGACACGCGAACACCTCCAACGCGAGCAGGTCGCCGCCTACCTCGATCGCGTGACGGCCGCAGGTCGGCTCATCGCAAGCAATCAACTCGACATCGCCTGGCCCATGCTCGATGCCTGCCCCGACAATCAGCGCGGCTGGGAGTGGCATTACCTGCGAGGGTTGCATCAGGCCGGACTGATCGCCGAGACCGCCGTTGATCAACCGATCATCCAGGCCACCATTCGCAGCGACGGTCGGGTGTTTCTGGTCGACCGCGATCAGCACGTGCTGGTCTGGGATCAACAGATGACACCACAACGATGGAATCATCGCGCCTCGCGGGTGGTCGCGCATCCACAGCGGGGGTGGTTGGCCCTCCAGCACGCTGGGCAACTGACGCTGCTCGACGAGCAAGAACGTCCACTCACCACGCTGCCTTGCACCGGCTGGTTTGATTTCGACCCGACCGGCAACTGGTTGATCGGCTCCACCGGCACTGGAGCCTGGCGCCTCGATTTGCGCGCACGTGCGTTTGGCCACCTCCCACTGGCCGGCTCGGACGCTGAACTGGTCCACGGCAGTTTCGCCGCGGGACACCTGCTGGCGAGCGATGCGCGCGGGCGGACTCAGGTGTGGGAGATCGAGAAACCCGGCACCCCCGGAAAGCGTCTCCCGGACACATCGGGCGTTCGCCACATGTTTTTGAGTGACGATCGACAGATTCGTCTGGAGGTGAGCCGCAATCGGCTGCGAACGCTGCGTGGCCTCACAGCCGAGCGTGCCCGCGACGATGAGAGCCTGCAAACGGCAACGACGCTGCTGGCCCTGCCGAGTCTCGGAGCGTTTGCAATGTCCCGGCCTTCGGGCGAGGTGCTCGTGCGCTCGATCGGCACCGGCGAGGAGATGCGCCTCTATCGCGGCCAGCGCAACACCATTTCGACCCTGGCGGCCGATGCCCGGGGTGAGAGCCTGTTGAGTGTGGCGCTGGATGGCCATGTGAAACTATGGCAACTTCGCCAGCCGCAGGATCATCAACAGATCCCATTACCTGGAGAGCGTTTCAGCAGTTTGACGCTCTGCCCGGAGGGAAAACGGGTGGGGGTGGCTGCCCGTGCGATGAGCGGTCCCGTGGAAACGTTGCGGATCGCCCTCGTGGATCTGGCGACCGGGCAGGTTGTCGCTCAGCACCCCGGTTGTGCCGAAGTCGCCTTTTCGCCACGGGGGGACTGGTACGCCGTGGCTCATCCCGGTTCGGGGGTGGCCCTTTATGACCCGCGCCACGAACGCCAGACGATCTTACCCACCGAAGCCGTGGTGACGCGTTTGCGAGTCAGCGGTGATGGACGCTACCTGGCGGCGGCGTTGCTGAATGGCAGCGTGTGTGTGTGGGACCGCCATCGGGGCGACGCTCGGCAGCAGATGCACCGTTCCTCGCAGCCGCTCTATGCCCTGGACTGGCGACCGGGGACGTCGGAGTTGGCGATCGGTCACGACAGCACCCTGGAGTACTGGGACATCCCCGAGGGCCGCCTGGTTCGGCAACTGGCGATCCCTGCCTCGCCCGTGGTCCTGGCTCACGACCTGCACGGGACCCGTGTCGCCGTGGCCGGCCGGCAACGGACGCTGGTGAGCATGGCGGTGGCATCGCCCGGACCGCTACGCGAAATGATCGGTTCGCCAGCCAGCGTCGAGGGGTTGGCGTTTCACCCGACCGAGAATCGCCTGGCCAGCGCAAGCAACGACGGTTGGGTGCGCATCTGGGACAACCGTTCCGGACGAGAGTTGCTTACGCTTCCCTGCAGCCATGCACCAGGCGGCGCCGTCGTCTGGTCACGAGACGGGCGCACCCTGATCGGCCTGGGTCCGCAGCTACGGCTCTGGCATGCCCCACGCTGAGCGGAGTCATTCACTTCGCCAGGGCAGCCATCAACTCGGTTACAGGCGTGGCTTCCAGTCGGGCGCGGTCGGCGAACAGGGCCATCAGCGTCTCGACCGTGCTCTCGGCGTAAACCTCGGCCAGTGCCTTGCGACACTTTTCGACCAGCAATGGAATCCCCTCTGCCCGCCGACGACGGTGGCCAATCGGATACTCGACCTCGACACGCGGGGTGCTGGTTCCATCGGTGAAGAATACCTGCACGGCGTTGGCAATCGAGCGCTTATCGAGTTCCAGATACTCGGCGGTGTATCGAGGGTCTTCTTTCACGATCATCCGATCGCGTAGGGCGTCGATCCGCAGATCACTGGCAACCGTATCTTCGTAATCGTCGGCCGTCAGTCGTCCAAAGAGTAGCGGGATGGCGACGATGTATTGCAAACTGTGGTCGCGGTCGGCGGGATTGTGCAGTGGCCCGGTCTTGCTGATGATGCGAACAGCCGATTCCTGCGTGGTGATCTCGATGCGTTCGATCTCACTCAGACGCGGGGCCACGAGCGGATGGAGTTGGAGCGCTGCCTCGGCGGCCGTCTGGGCGTGGAACTCGGCCGGGAAGGCGATTTTGAAGAGAATGTTTTCCATGACATAGGAGCGGTAGCTCTGAACGAACTGGAGCTTCTGGCCCTTGAGGAGCACGTCGTAGAAGCCCCAGCGGGGCGCGCTCAGAGCCGTGGGAATGCCGGGCTCGCCCTTCATGGTCATGAGCGCCAGACGCACCGCGCGACTGGTCGCATCGCCCGCTGCCCAGCTTTTCCGCGGCCCCGCATTGGGAGCATGACGATACGTCCGCAGGCTCTGGCCATCGACCCACGCCTGCGACAGCGCATCGGTAATCTGGCTGACGTTGCCCCCCAGCAGTCCCGTGGCCACGGCGGTCGAGGCCACCTTGACCAGGATGACGTGATCGAGGCCGACACGATTGAACGCATTGCGCAGCGCCAAAATCCCCTGAATTTCGTGCGCCTTGATCATCGCCGTCAGCACGTCGCGGACGGTGCGGCGTGTGCTGGTCGCCTGGCTTTGCCAGTCACACACGGCGAGGATGGCTCCGAGGTTGTCCGAGGGGTGGCCCCACTCAGCGGCCAACCAGGTGTCATTGAAGTCGAGCCAGCGAACCATGCAGCCGATATCGAAGGCACCCTTGACGGGATCGAGTCGGTAGTCGGTGCCGGGCACCCGAACGCCATGTTCGACACTCACTCCGGGAACGAACGGCCCCAGGTGTCGCTGACAGGCCGGGTAGGCCAGCGCCATCAGACCGCAGGCCAGGCTATCCATGAGGCAGTAGCGTGCAGTATCGTAGGCCTCTTCGCTGTGGATTTCGTAGTCGTGAACATAGCGTGCGATCTCAACCAGTTCGTTGTCCGGTGCCGGCCGAAGATTACTGTCCGCGAGGCTGCCCATGGTCCGCTGCTCCCCCCTCTTCGTGAAAGATTCGATGGCGATTGTTGTATGAATCCGGGCAACTCACGACGCCCCAATCACGTCCCCAAGACCGCGTAGTCCCACCTCCTCCCGACTGATGAGCGGTTCGCCGTAAGAGGTGCCGATGCTCCAGCCCCAGTAACGTGCCCGGTCGCGCACGTCGTCCAGCACCGTGGGCGGTGTGGTAGGTCGGCCCTGAATCAGTTGCGAGTGATAGCAGGCCACGGCACGCATCTTCGTCTCCAGATGGGCCGAGATGTCCAGCACGAACGAGGGTTTCGGATGAATCCGCAGGTGGATGCTGAAGTAGTAGAGGATGCGGCTGGGAAAGTGTGGCTCGCCCGGAAGATCGGTTCGGGTGAGCTTGGCCCAGAAGCGGGCGGCATCCACCAGGGCCGAGGCGGCAACGTGATCGGGATGGGTGTCCTCTCCGTAGTGCGACAGCAGCACTCGGGGTCGCAGTTGCCGCAGCATGCCCGCGAGCCTGGCCCGGCTCTCCAGATCGGCCTGAAGACTGCGGTTGGGCAGCCCCAGGTTGCCGCGCCACGTCAGCCCGAGCACGGCGCTGGCGGCGGCCGTTTCGCGGGCGCGAATCTCTGGGGAGCCGTGCGGCGTGGGCTCCCCGTCGGTCAGGTCGAGCACGCCCACCCGGTGCCCCTGAGCCAGGAGCAAGGCGATGGTGCCCCCGACGCCCAGTTCGGCGTCGTCAGGGTGGGCGGCGATCACCAGGTAATCCAATCCGTTGTCCAAGGCTCGGCTCCAGGGATAGAATGATTCTCGTCCACCGAGGACGCTATGGCCAGGAAGCGCACAAAACAAGAGCCAGCCCCCCGCGAAGTAACCCGGCTGGCAATCACCGCGGAGCGATTCGTTCGACTCTACCGCCTTCTGGGGGAGTTGGCCAACGGACCGCGCCCGCGTGCTGCGCTAGTCAAGGCGCTCGATCTCGATGTACGGGGGTTTTATCGCGATTTGGAAACCCTGCGAGAGGTGGGGGTGATCGTCACCTTGCGCGAGGGACGGTATCACCTGGACGGCGACGCCGAGGAGGCCCGCGCCCGGCTCCCTTTTCCGGATGTTCGGCTCACGTTATCCGAGGCCCGGCGACTGGCCAAGGGACGCTCGGTACTGCACCGCTGGTTCCAGGAACAGATCGACGGTTGGACGGCCTGATGTTGCCATTGCGAAACACTGTCAGCGTCCCCATGTAAACAAACGGAAACATCTGCAAGGCTGTGCCAGCCCTTTTCGCGGAAAACAGGCACGGCACGAAAGCTGCTTGAGCCTGCCTCATCTTCTGGAGGGTACGGCCATGCGACGGATTCTGCTCGACCTGTGGAACGATGAACGCGGCAGCATGAGCACCGAATGGGCGCTGATCGCCACGGTATTGGTACTCGGAGCCGTCACCGGGGCGATCCTGACGCAAGCGCTGGAAACGCCAGCCGAAGCACTGCCGACGATCCGCACGCTACGGTAAGCGACCCCGCGATCAGCCTCGGATCGCCTGGGTTGCCGCCTCATACAGCAGCGTCCAGTCCGTGCCAAGGGCCAGGCGGTCCAACGTCGAGGCCATTGACACGAGCCGAGTGTTGAGATTCACCACCTTGGTCCGGGTGAAGAGTGCCTTGAGGGTGGCCGCGTCGCTCAGATTGGGATTCTGATTTGCCTCCAAATGGGTGACCAATTCCCGCCAAAGGTTGTCCTGTCGCATCATTCCAGCCGCCAGCGTTTGGTAGAGTTTTACCTCGGCGGCGAAGAGCGTGCGAGCGACCGCATTGCCGTCGATCATCGCGAACATACTATCGGTAGTTAGCACATTCAGCGTTGTAGCACCGGACCAGGCACGCACTCGCGCCTCGGCGTTGCTCACGGTCATGCCGCCACGGACCAGATCCGCCACCAGCGTGGTCAGTGGGCTGATCACCTCGCCTTCGACCAGACCTCGCAAGGTCAGGCCAAAGCGTTGATTGGTCGCTATGATCGTTCCGCCCGTGAGCACAAGAACGCCTTCGCTCGCGTTGAGTTTGCCATCGCGGTTGGTGTCGAAACTGCGCGGGATGCTCAGCGTGTAACTGCCATCCGTTCCTGTGGTCGTGAACGGTTCGCTGGTGTCCCGCCGACCATTGGCGTTGGCATCGAAGAACACTGTGCTGCCGACCGTCGGCGTGCCCGAAACGATGCCCGGCTCCACAAACGGCGGTTCCGTGGGCGGCGTTGTGGGGGGAGTGGTGGGCGGTATTGTGGGCGGTGGTTGGGTGCCGGGTGGCAAGAAGGCCACGTTGTCGAGCGTCCAGACGCCGCCCAGACCGCCCCAGCCAACGAGGCGGAAGGTGATTTCGGGGCGTCGCTGGTCCAGCACGATCGTTCGTGTGAACATGCGTGAGCGATTTTGACCGAAGTCATCCGTACCCGGAGCATTCGTTTCGCGCGTCGCGGTCCCCTCTACCACTCGGCTCGCGAACAGGTCATCGCTCGCCTGGACAAACCACTCGGTCGGTCCGTTGGCATCCCCGCGATCGAAGAAATCGATGCCGCCGATCTCGACCCGCTCGCCGGGTTTCGCCCGGAGACTAAACAGCATCTCGATCGGTTCATACTTGCTGCCGGCGACTAATTCAACCCTGTCGAAGCGAATGGTGTTGATGGCCGCGATGTTGGCGGGTTCGCCGAAGACGGTTCGCCGCACGCCGATCAGTTCGATTCGGACCTCTCGGGCCGTGGTCGGGGGCGTATCTCGGAAGGTGACCACGTTGTAGGTTCCCTTCCTGGGCGTGCCGGAGCCGGGCGTTTGCACGGTCTTGATCGCCGTGCCTGCGGCATTGAGATACACCAGGCGGGCGAAGCCGTAATCGCCGCCGGTTTGCCCGGTGACGAGATACGAGAGCGTCAGGTCGCCCGTGACGCCCTGCAGCGAGACGGTTTGCTGCGCAGTGAAAGTGCCAAGGGTGGAATTACCCAGCACGCGATTGGTGGCTGACTCCTGGAGCGAGCGGCCTTCGCCCGACCAGTGGGTGAGCCGGCCATTGGTGTGCTTCTCAAAGCCACCATCGACGAGCAGGTTGGCCTGCGTTTTGCTCTCGGGCGTCAGTCGCGCCGCCATCGAGAACGACCCCAGCGGATCGGTGACGCGGTCGGCCAGTCCGAGGGTGCTGGTGGTCACCGTGCCCGAGGTGACGGTCATGGTCGCCAGGTGTAGCCGGGGATCCACCTCGGTGGGCGTGGTAGTGAAGGCGCGCTCGCCCGTGGTGGAGAACGCATCGAAGGTCCAGCGAGCCACGTGTGTCGGCTGCGTCACGGGCGGGAAGCGCAGGGCGAGCGTCAGCGGAGCGGGCAGCAGGATGGTGCTCCTCGGTTTGCCGGGATGCTCCATTCGGATCTCAAGCAATTCGTCCACCTCGTGCTCGATGTCGCCCTCGAAGACCACCGCCAGACGCTCGGCCTCTTTACTCGGACTTAGCTTGAGAGTCACGTCGGTAAGGTCAGTCAGCTTCGTCTGCGGCAGCCGCGCCACCAGTTTGGGCCGCTTCTGCGCGTTGATCGCGCTCGCCTCGCCGGAGTGGAAGCTGTAGGCCACGTCGCTCTTGAGGGCTAGGCCAAAGTTGCTCTCCGGATTGCGGATCCAGTCCGCCACCAGATCGGTGATATCGACGTCCACGAAGTTGATATTGGGCTGGGGCTGAACCAGGATCGAACGTTCCAGGGATGTTCGCGCTGGCTTGCTCGTGGTCACGGAGCTTGTCTCGCTCCAACTCTCGTCGATGCGTGAGAGCGTGAGTTTGCCCGCCGTGGTTAAGGGTGCGGCGAAGGTGAGTCGGACAAAGAAGTTGGTCGCATTCTCGGCAGCCAGGCTGGTGGTATCGAAGCGCAGCAGGGTTTCTGCCGTAGGTCCGACCTGGAGCGTCGGGAGCGTGCCACTCACCGCGAGGGTGTTGTGAACGGTGCGATCCTGGGACGGATCGCGTAGCACCACGTCGTGCAGGGTCCACACCGAAAAGTCGCGCGGCTGGATCTGATGGCTCGCGGGTACGTCCGCCTTCGGAGCGATGGTCCAGGTGAAGGTGGTCTCCGCGCTCAGTCCAGTGGCGCCCAGCGTAAAAGGCACAATCCGCTTTGGTTTGGTTTCGGTGAAGTCGCGACCCTGCGCGACGATGGATGCCACCACCACCTTCGCCGCAGGCCAGGGCGCGTTGCTTTCCTCGAAGATATTGGGCTTGTTGATTCCCTCTTTCAGATTGAGGAAGACGCGCACCATTCGGCCATTCATGTCGACATTTAGATGCACGATGCCCGTGCGGTGGGCGCGACCCGAGGCCGAGAACTGCAGGCCGCCGAGCGTGATGGTGCCGCCCACGAAGAGTTCCTCGTCGTTGATCCGGAGGTTGCCCGCCAGCCGCACCACGCCGGGCACCTCGAAGGTGAACGCGGCGTCGAGTTCGACCTTGCCGTCGCTCGCGATCTTGCCCGAGGCCGTGGCGACGATGGCCTTGTTGAAGAGCGAGACATGGGCGTCCTTGAATTCCAACTCCAGCCGCTTCCGCGCCAACTCGGCCTTCATCACGGCGTGCTCGACAGTGAACACGGCGGCATTGTCCAGCACGTTCACGTTCAGATCCTTGACGCGCACCTGGAGCGTCTCGGCGGGAAGAGTGAGCGTGGGGTTCACCTCGTTCGAAGTCTTTGACGTGTTGATATCCAGGGCGACCGCGCCGCTCACGCTCACCAGGTCCGAGTCGGGAAGCTTGTCCAGGTCCAGCGGCAGCGAGCCGACGATGCCATCGCTGCGGAAGGTGGCCTTCTCGTTGATGGTGTAGGTGCCGAAGACGCCGAGGTTGAGTTTGCCCTCGAGGCTGCCCTGGGCGGCCAGCACGGCGTCGCTCCACTCGATCTCGGCATCGACCGAGAGATTCGACCGCAGGCCGGGCAGCCCGTCGAGCAGGGTGATCGCGCCATCGAAACTGCCCTTGATGCCGCTGTCGTCCTTGATCAGTTCGAGGTTAAATCGCTCCAGATCGACCAATCGGTCCAGCCCCGGTAGCGGCGGCTTGTCGAACGACACCCTGAACTCGAAGTCCGGCAACGGCGAGGACAGGCTCGTCGGCAGCGTCGCCTCGATATCGACATCGACGACCTCGGTGTCCACCTCGAACCACAATCCGCCGGTGCGGCGGTCGTCGTCGAAGAACAGCGGCGTCGCGACCGTGAGCGACAGGTCGGCGTTGAGGCCCGCCGTGTCGAGCAATTTCGCGACATCCTGGCCGAAGGTCTCACCGAGATTCTCGCGGAGCCACTCGGCGAACCGGGCAGTGCCATAGAGACGCGAATACTGCATCGCGGGCAGCGTGACCTCCAGCGCGTCGATCTTCTCCCGCACGCCGGCAGGCAGCGAGGCCGTCAGGCCGCCAAGGAACTGGGCACCCGTGATGTCCACGAACTTGAGGACGAACTCCTCCTTGCTGAGAACATCTTCACCTGTCACGACCAGGCCGCGTGCATCGCCTACAAGTTTGCGCTGGCCGAGGTTCAGCCCCAGCAGCGTGCCGTCGAAATACCCCTCCAGGAACAGCGCGTTGGACCACTCCGCCAGGTCACGCCGCACGTCGCCCTCAGCCAGGGTGTTCTCGACATTGGGGAACGGCAGGAAGAGTTGCAGTTGGCCGACCCCCTGGGCGTCCGCGAAAGAGCCCAGTTTGGCGACGAGCTTGTTGAACTCATCGACCGCGTTCTCCAGGGTCAGGCCACCCAGGACATCGAGGGCGTCGGCGATCTCGCCCACAGGGTCGATCAGCAGCTTGGGCAGCTTGAACTGGCCCGTGAACAAGAGGCCGCCAAACTCCTCGAAGATCGCCTCGCGCCCCGCTGGCATTGGCGTCTTCGGCGTCTGCCCAGCCGTAAACATCTCGGCCGCCGCGGTGCCAACGTTGAAGCCGAGCCAGGACATCTCGCCCTGGAGGCTGACGCGGACGCCGCTCAGGTCGTTGAACAGGGCTGCGAGATCGACGATGTCGGTCTCCGCGCCCAAGAAGGTGCGGACGATCTTTTCCGGTTCGGGGAAGTCGATCTCGATCTCGACGCCGGCGTCGTAGGAGAAGCCCAGCGACAGCAGATCGACGAACGGCCCGACGAGGCCGGACGTGCCGGGAATCGCGTTCTTGACCATCTCGGTCAGGTTGGCCTGGTAGCCGAACTGAAGGCCGGTCTTGTCGATCCGGAAGTTGGTCGCCTGGGTGGGCTTGCCGCCGTTGAGCGGGATGCCGAAGAAGGTGGGTTGCACCGAGGCGGAAATCTCGAGCGAGGGGTTGAACTCGTCGAGAGCGGCAAGGATGCCCTCACGCAGAGCGTCGCGCAGGGCGTCGCGGGCCTCCTGGGGCGTAAGTCGCAACCTGCCCAGAGCGTCGATCAACCCTTCAAGCAACGTGAACGATGGCGTCGCCTTCGCCTGGGTGACGAACTCTTCCTTCAGGGTCGCGCCGCTGAGCGTCTCGCCGCGCTCCAGCCCCAGCGCCCGGCGTAGTTTCTCGGCTCGGCCTTCGCGAACGGCCTCGGCCATCTCGTCCATGAGGCTATCGCCGAGCGAATCCAGCATCGCGTCGGCACCCTCCAGCGGAGCCGTCAGCACCCCAGCGGGCGAATACTGCATCGTGATGAGCGTGTGATCCTTGACCAGGAAGCGGAACAGGCTGTCCGGCGAGGGAATCGCCGCCGCGAACGTCACGACCGGGGCGGCGATGTCGTCGAGATCGATCAGTAACCCCAACTCGCCGAACTCGATGCCGACCAGACTCGCCTCTCCTCGCGCCAGCAGCTTGAACGAGTTTTCACCTAGCCCGATATCGCCCAGCAGGGTGACCTTGCCGTCGGCAGCCTTGATGCCCAGGAAGTCGGGGGCACCGACGACGTCGATCGCGCCCTTCAGCCCGAGCCGCAGGGCGCGTTCCCAGGTTTTCTCGCCAGGAGCCAGGCTGCGCAGGATCGCGCGGTAGTCCACCTCCGTGGGATCCTGGGCGAGCCGACGATCAGTGAGCAGATCATTGGGAGTGGGGTCGGCTGGGAGCAGATCATTCTCATCAATAAACGACAGCGATCCCGTCACATCCGACAGCATCAGGCCCGTCGGCCCCAGAGGCACGCCCACAGGCATGGTAATGGTTCCGCCCAGTGGGCCGTGCTCTGGTGAGAGGGCAAACTCCACCGCCGCGCCGATACCGCCCACCTCCAACTCGCCCGCCAGAAGGATTAGATCGTTTGACCAGATGATCTCGCCGGCCATGGTGAAGCCCGGCAGCGTGAGCGACAGACCGCCGCCCTCCAACCCCACAATGGGGAACTGGCCGTCGCGCAACATCTGGACGTCGAAGCGGAGTTTCTCGACGCTCCCGGACATGCCCCAGGCGTTCTCCTCATTGTCCTCGTCGAGACCGACGCGGAAGCCGACACCGCCCGAGATAAAGACGCTGAAGTCGGACCAGCCCGTCTCGGTGAAGGCGAAATCGTCGCCCAAAGTGATGCCCAGTTCGCTCACGGTGACGGCGAAAAAGCCCACATCAAGCGTGTCTTCACCCGGCGGTGCGGTCACGCTCAGCGAGGTGCCGGGCAACACCAACTTCCCCTCGTCATCCAGTCGTAGTGGGTCGATGGTCGCGCCCCAGCCGGCGAGCATGCCCAGGTCGTCGCCCAGCGTCAGTTCCACGTCGTCGATGCGGGCCAGATCCTCGCCGTCGTCGCGCAGGTTGAGCGTGCCCTTGCCCGCCGTCAGCGTAAACCAGTTGCCCGCCTCGGAGGTGAACTTCTTGAAGCTCACCTCCTGTAACTCGGGCGTCTCGAAGCTACCATCCGCACGAATCCCCAGACCGACCGTGATACCAACGCCCTCGAACCTGAACTCATCCACGCCAAGCGTGCCACCCGTGAAGCCAAGAGTCAGGTCCAGCCCCCCCTCCCTTGGGAACGTCCCCTCGGCGCTCAGGCCAAAGGTATTGGCCTCCGGCTCGTCGAAGGCCGCATCCTGGGCGAACGTCAGTTCCAGTTCCGAGTCGAACTTTCGCGGCAACAGGCCATCGAAGTCGCTCAGGCTCAGCATGCCACCGATGCGGACGTCACCCGCCTCGACGTTCCGCACCGCGATGCTGCCCCCGGCAATCTTCAGCGTTGGCAACGTCAGCCCGTTACCCACAACGCTGATCCCCGTTACAGTGGCAGCCAGATGCATCGCATCCGTCTCGCCCAGCTGCCCTGCGAGCGTGTCGATCGTGAAGCTATATTTGCCCGTGTCGTCGATCACGAAGCGGATGGCCGGGTTGGCTTCGCTGCCCTTGGCCGACAGCGTGAACGGCCCCATTGCCGCCTGCACGTTCGTCGCCGAGACGATCACCTGGAAGCCGCCGTCTGGGTCGGCCTCGGTGGCCGCCAACGCGACAAACTGGACGCCCACGCCCTCCAGATCCAAGCCGGCGAGGTGCGCCTTCACCAGCGTCGCGGAGAGGTCGAGTCGGTCGTTGGTTGCACTGCCCTTGAACTTCAACGTCGCATCTTTGTCACTACGGGCCGATTCTTTCAGGCCAGGGATCGCGAGATCCGCCTCCAAAGCAATGAACAGATTCTTGAGCGGGTCCTCGGTAAACTCCACCCGAAGGTTGGAGAGTTGGTCCAACTCGTCCCAGCGAAGCTTGCCGTCGGCGTCGTCGATGCCCTCCAACCCGACATCGAGCGTGAGATCGTTCAGCCCGACCTCGCCCTTGGTGAGCGTGAAGCCGGGGAACACGTTTACCTCGCTGAGTCGGCCCACGACGCCAAAGCTCGTCTCAATGGCCGTCTCCTCAGGCACGACGTAGAACGGATTGGCCGAGGTATCCAGACCGAAGGTGATGCGACCGCCCAGCGTCGGATTGGTGACCGCGACGCTGCCCTTCCACTCGGGCGGGAGCACGTCGTCGAGGTCGATGGCGTACTCCTTGCCCAGCAGGCCGATGCCGTCAAGATCCAGTTCGAGGCGAATGAGGTCGACCGGTTCCTCGGGGAGGCCGCCGTTGAGCCAATCGACGAGGGTGCCGAAATCGAGGATGTCGACCAGTTCGAGATTGCGGGCGATCTTCCCCACATCGAGCGAGCCGGTGGATTTCGGCAACGAGGTCGTGAACACTGCCTCGCTCAGGCCCAGGCCATTCGCGGCCGTTGCCTGCTCGCTGGGCGACGAGGGCGAGGTGGCACCCAGGTTGTCTGTCTCTGCACCACTTGCCAGAGGCAGACTGACGGTGGAAAGCACCTCCTGAGCACTTCCCTGCGCGAAGAATGCCGCCAACTCGGTGCCCTGGCTGGCCGTGTCGGCCCCGTAGTGAACCTCCAGGGTCCGCGAAACCGTCTGCCCGTCTTCGGCCAGCATGGTGGCGCGAATCACAGCCGTGCCCGTCCCCGCGGCGGGATAGAACCGTTGGATCGCCTCGCCAAGGGCGTTGGCCTCGGCGGTCAGGCTTGTCGTTGCCTCGCCGTCGGCGAACGAGCCACTGCCCGAGACCAGCGTGAAATGCACCACGCCGGCGGCCCACGGCGTCCGCCCACCGAACGTCGTCGCGACCAGTTCGACCGCCTGCCCCGCCGTCACCCGAACGTGCGAAACGGGGGCGATGGTGGACTCGGCGGGCCGACCAGCAAGGGTGACGCGTGGCTGCTCTAGGTATACTTCGGCGCTCCACAGCCCGATACTCGCCTGAACGTGCGCGACGTGACCGTGCTTCGGGGCGGCGAGGTTGATCGTTTCGGAGAATCGGCCGTCCGTGGCCGGGCGAAGCGGCTCACCGTTGAGCAAGGCGCTCAAGGTGGGGATGTAAATTACCGGCGAGAGCGCGCCCCCGACGCGCGACTCACGGCCGGCGATGCGCAGGCCCACCCGGCCCGCGACCGTGCCCACATCGGCCCTGGAGGCATCCAGCGTCAGCGTGGCATTCACATCGACAGACAGGCCCAGCGATTGTACGATGTCCTCATAAAATATGGCCACGAGATTGAGCACCTCTATGACGCGCCGATCCAACTCGGTCGCTTCATAGGTCCATTCTGGGGTCTCAATCACTGCCTTCGCGGTGAGTTCCTCGTCCTCGGCCGTGCGCAGCCACTCGACCAGGCGGCGGACCATTTCGTCGGCCAAAGGCTGGAGGGCGGAACCCGTGTTGAAAACTTCGCGCCCGATTAGGTTGCCCATGGCGTCGGTGCGGGCAATCTCGCGGGCGGTTTGGAGCAACTCCTGGTCGGAGAGAGCGGCCGGATTCTCCGCCTTTTGGCGTAATTGCTCCCGCCTAGCTTCATTCGAGCGCTCCAGTTGTCGCTGATACGCGGCGAAGTCCACTGGCTCGCCGCGGAGTTGTTTGCCGGCCCAGTCGCTGAGGATAACGCGGCTGTCCGCCTCGTATTCGGCCTGCTCGGCGGAATGGCCGGCCTTGCTGGGATCGGTGACGATCCGGGCCGTGGCGGTGACGGTTCGTCCGGCCTCGTCGACAAAGGTCACGACGATGACCTGCGGCGGCCCTTTCTCGGCCGGCGCGGTCGTCTGCAGCACCACCCGGCCGTTGCGTGTGACGGCGGCGGTGATCCCCCCCGACAGCCCGTGGAAGTGGAGTTGTTGCCCGTCGCGGAGCCCCTCGGGTCCCTCCAGGGTCGCGATCAGCAACACGTTTTGCTTCGGATGCACGGTCAGCGTCGAGAGAAGCGCCGCGTTCGGCTCGTCGGCCAGACGCACCCCTAGTTGCAGCGAATAGCGGACCGGCCCATACTGGATGCGAAGCGTCTGCGTGGCCCTGTCCTCGCCCTCGCCGGTGAACGTGAAGGTCAGCGAGGTGCTCTGCGTGACGGTGGCACGCGGTGTGGTGTAGGTGAGCGTTGCCCAGCCATCGTCGTCGGTGGTCACCTCGGTGGCGCTCAGTCTGCCGGTGCCGCCGCCCGTGATCCGCACCCTCTGGTTGGCCACCGGTCCGCCATCGCGTGTCAGGCGCACGCGAATGTTCACCTCCTCCTGGCTGCCGGCGTGGACTGTCCCACTGCTCATCCGCGCCAGGGGACGGGCCTCCACGGCGCCGCTTACCTGTAGTAACGTTGTCGCCGAGAGCGTCGCCGAAGCTCCTGCCAGCAGCACGCCGCCCACGGAGCCTTCCACGGCGATGGTCAGGCGCTGGCTCGTGCCTCGGTCCACCTCGGTTGCGAACGTCTCCTCCGAGAGCACGGTCGCTTGCTTCACGCCGGGGACGTAGAATCGATCGTCCGGCCCGACCGCCACCAGGATGCGGAAGGAACGATTGTTGCCCTCGATGGTCAACTCAGGCGTTACCCGCAACTCGGTGTCACGGAATCGAGTGTCGAGACGGAAAGACACCTTTAGGCGTTCTAGCAGTCGGTTAGGGTCCAGGGTGCGATCGGCGGACGTGATTCCCAATGTTTTCGCCGCGCGGCTGAGCGCCTGCCCGGCCAGGATCGCGTCGCCCAGTTCCCGCTCGGTCGTCGCCGCCACCACGGCCGAACGGGCGCGTTTCAGCCCGGCATCGACACGGGTCACAGCGTCGGCGATGGCCTCGGTGTCGCGCGATCCCAGTTCCGCCAGCACGTCGGTCAGTTCGTCCCCCAGCCCGGCGACACTCACTTGACCCCGCCAGTCTTTCCACTCGGCCAGGGCGGCCAGGGTGTCGGCGTCGGTGTCGTGATTGACATGGAGATTTGGCCCGACGGTCGCATCGAACCAGCGGATCAATTCCGCCCGGCGATCGTTGGTCTTCTGCGCCTCGCTGCCCGTGCCATTGGCGATCTCGGCTAGTTTCTGGCGTGCCCGGTTCGCTTCCTCAGTTGGTGCGATCTCGGACAGCCCGCCGTCATCTGGGACGGTACGACCGCTCTCAATCGTGATCGTCTGCTTGAAAGACGTCATCTCACCATCGACATAGACGCTCGCGGTTACCTCCAACGTGCCCGACGTGCTGGGCACCTTGAGCGAACTGAAGACGCGGCCCTCGTCGTCAGTGCGATCGCTCGTCACGTCCAGACCACCTTGGGGCGAGTAAAAGCTGACGAAGACGCCAGCCAGCGGACCATTGCCGCGTTCCGCTTCGAGGGTGAGGTGGACCGTTTCGCCGGGACGTACGATGGTGCGATCCAGTGTGAACTTCACCTGTGGTGCGTCGGAAAGCCGCACCTCGCGCTCAACGAGGTTGTCGCCCACGCCCAGCAGTACGAGCAGGCGCAACTCGGTATCCTTCGCGCCCAGGCTGGCACGCGTACTAAATTCTCCCTTCTCCAGCACTCCCTCATACGTTCCCAGGTTGGGATTTCCCGCCAGCGGCATCACGATCACGGGAATGGCCGCATTCTCGACGCGTTGACCGTCGAGCGTTGCATGACCACGGACGCGCAGGGTGGCATTGGCCGGCGTGCCGGAGAGGGTGACCTCATCGAGGACGAAGGTCATTTTGGCATCGACGCGTGCCTGAATCTCGGGTTTCGATAGCCCTGAGCCGGGTGTCGCCACCTGAAGATGCTCCGCAACCTTCTGCCAATCCCAGATCGTGATCAGGGCTGTTAATGAGAGATTGTCAAGCAAATCGTCGATGGCCGACTTGATCGCGGCGATTACCTCGCGCCCCGGAAGGACGAGCGGCGAGCCGAGCATGCGGCCTGTATCAAGGCAGGCGAGCAGATCTTGCAGTGTACCGGCAAGCGCGTCGCCTTCGGGAAGCGTCGTCAGCTTCAGCGTCACGCCAGCAAGCCAGTCGTCGAGGATACCCGCCAGCACGTCGGGGTCGGCCGACTCGCCCGACGTCACGGCACGATCGAGTTCCTCGGCCAGCGCGGCCCGCCCCGTCCGCGTTGCCTCACCGGGCGTAAACTCCTTTTGAAGGAGGGCGGGCAAAGAGGGGCGCCCCACAGGCGCGGTTGTTCCCGAGAACAACCGCGCGAAATATTCCTCGATCCCCAGTCCATCAAGGAGGTCCTGACCGATGGCGGTCACATTCCGGACGAAGACAGCCTGGGTGTAGTCCGATCGGCCATCGCGGTCGACATCGGGATTGAGCAATTCCAGGTCGCCGAACGTGAACTCGGGCGAGGCGGTGTCGAAGCCCGTGCCGGTAAGCGAGGCGCGGGCTCGAACGAGGAACGGATCGCCGCCGTTGGCCGTGTTGGGACGTTTGGAATCCACATCGACACGATCCAGGAACGGAAAGACGACATCGACCTCCAGGGCTGCCGTCGCTTCGGGAAGGACTAGAACGGCCTGGTCGTGATGCTGGGTCAGTTCAGTTCGGCGGATCTTGTCGTCGAAGTTGCGGTCCGTTGCGATCAGGTCGGCCTGCACATCGACCGCCAGTTCGCCCCGCCCCGTGACACGCAGCACGTCGAACAGCGCCCCCGTGGCCGAGGCGCTACCCGTGCGACTCACACCCAGTTCGGTGGTGGGATCGAGAAAGAAGCCGGCGGCATCCAGGCCAAAGCGCAGCGTGAGTTCGGGCACGAGGTCCATGAGCACCTCGCCGGTAAGGCCCAGAGCTCTCAGCGTACCGACGACGCTGGCATCGAGTTGCCATTGCCCCTCAATGCGCTCAAAAGCCGAGGTGGGCAGCTTCCACTCG
>ERZ1066117.910-NODE-910-length-17648-cov-9.467857_pt1 | contig 17648 bp, 17 predicted proteins | sample MGYA00382764_ERZ1066117 | MGnify/ENA primary metagenome ERZ1066117 (study PRJEB33369, sample SAMEA5778347) | biofilm metagenome | biome: Industrial cooling water; feature: Water cooling tower basin; material: Biofilm | place: United Arab Emirates | collected...
GGCCACATCGGCCAGAACCGCACCGTGCTGAACCTCGCCGCCGGCATCACCTCGGTGCGCGACATGGGCAACGACAACGACGTGCTCGATCGCCTGATCGAGAGCATCGAGTCCGGCAAGCTCGCCGGCCCGCGCATCACCCGCGCCGGCTTCATCGAGGGCCGCAGCCCGTTCAATTCCAACAACGGCTACCTCGTCAGCAGCCAGGCGCAGGCGCTCGAGGCCGTGCGCTGGTACGCGGCGCGCGGCTTCCCGCAGATCAAGCTCTACAACAGCATGAACCCGGCATGGTCGGCCGCCGCCGCCGCGGAAGCGCATCGCCTCGGCCTGCGCGTCTCGGGCCACATCCCGGCCTTCACCAATGCCGACGCGATGATCGAAGCCGGCTACGACGAGCTCACCCACATCAACCAGGTGATGCTGGGCTGGGTGCTGACGCCGGACGAAGACACCCGCACCCTGCTCCGCCTGACCGCGCTGAAGCGCCTCGACCAGCTGGACCTCGCCTCGCCGCGCGTTCGCAAGACCATGGATGCCATCGTCGAGAAGAAGGTCGCCGTCGAGCCCACGCTGGCCATCCACGAAAACCTGCTGCTCAACCAGGACGGCCAGGTGCCCAGCGGCCAGGCCGAGTGGATCGAGAACCTGCCCGTTGGCGCGCAGCGCAACGCCAAGCGCGCGTGGAGCGACATGAGCGCGCCGGGTGATCGCGAGGCCTATGCCGGCGCCTACCGCAAGATCCTCGACGGCGTGCGCGAGATGCACCAGCGCGGCGTGTTCCTGATCCCGGGCACCGACCTGGGCGGTGGCCTCGCCTTCCATCGCGAGCTGCAGCTGTTCGAGCAGGTCGGCTTCACGCCGGCGCAGGCCCTGCGCCGCGCGACGATCGACATGGCCGAATACCTCGGCGAGGACCAGCAGCTCGGCAGCATCGAGCGCGGCAAGCTGGCCGACTTCTTCCTCGTGCCCGGTGACCCGACGGAATCCTTGAGCGAGCTGAAGAACGCCCGCATGGTGATGAAGGACGGCGTGGTGTACTTCCCGAGCGAGCTGTACCCGCGCTTCGGCATCCAGCCGTTCTCGACCGCCCCTGCCGTGCACGTGCCGCAGATCCAGCCGCCGGCACCGGCCTCGGCACCCTGAAGCCCCGGCGCGAGGGCGGGCTCAGTCCGCCTTCGCCGCAGGCGGCGGCACCATCCGCTCGTGCAGCTCGGCGGTGGCCATCAGCGCCGCCGAGCCGTACCACGGGTGGTACTCGGCGACCATCTCGCCGTTGACGATGACCGGATCGGTCTCGGTCAGCGCCTTGGCCTCCTCGACGCTTTCGACGGCGAAAACGAAGAGGCCACGCCAACCACTGTCGCTCGGCATGAACGGCCCGGCGACAGCGAGCTTCCCGGCCTTCGCCAGGCGCTGGATGTTCGCCATATGCCCCGCGAACATCGCCGTGCGCGCCTCGCCGTCGGGCACGCGCGTGGGGCCGGTCTTCAGCACCACCAGCACGTAGCGGCGCATGCCGCGCTCATCGGCGCCATGGCGCTTCGCCAGTTCGGCATCGAAGGCCGCGACCGGCGCGGCGGAGGCCTCGGTCGCGGCGGGCGCGTCCGAGGCCAGCACGGCACCGGACGCCAGTCCGATCCAAGCGGTCATCGCGATGAGGGTCGACCGGCGGATGGGGCGCATGGCGGGCTCCTTCAGGCCTTCAGTGCCGCCGCATGGTACGCCACGTGTTCGCCGATGAAACTGGCCACGAAGTAGTAGCTGTGGTCGTAGCCGGCATGCCCGCGCAGGTCGAGCGGGTACCCGGCCGCCTCGCAGGCCGCCTTCAACAGTTCGGGACGCAGGCTGCGATCGATGAATTCATCGTCGAGCCCCTGGTCCACGCGCAGCGGCAGGCGCTCCGTGGCGCGCGCGATGAGCTCGCAGGCATCGTAAGCCTTCCAGGCCTCGCGATCGTCACCGAGGTAGGCCCCCAGCGCTTCCTGCCCCCACGGCACCTGCGTGGGCGCGCTGATGGGCGCGAACGCCGACACGCTGCGATAGCGGCCCGGATGGCGCAACGCCGTCACCAGCGCGCCATGCCCGCCCATCGAGTGGCCGCTGATGGCACGGCGGTCGTTGGCCGGGAACACCGCCTCGACGAGCGCCGGAAGCTCCTGCGCCACGTAGGTCTGCATCCGGTAGTGCGGGGCCCACGGCGCCTGCGTGGCATCCACGTAGAAGCCCGCGCCCTGACCGAGGTCGTAGCGGTCGGCATCGGCCACGCCCTCGCCGCGCGGGCTGGTGTCCGGCGCCACGACGATCAGCCCGTGCTCGGCGGCGTAGCGCTGCACGCCGGCCTTGGTGATGAAGTTCTGCTCGGTGCAGGTGAGCCCCGACAGCCAGTACAGCACCGGACAGCGCCCGTGGGCGGCCTGCGGCGGCAAGAAGATGCCAAACCTCATCGGCGTGCCGGTGGCCGTCGAGTCGTGCTGGTACACGTCCTGCCAGCCGCCGAAGCAGGCGCGGTGCTCGAGGCGCTTCAGCCCGGCGGGCACCGGGAACGCGAAGGGCGCGGCGGCCGTCATGCGCGCGCCTCGTAGTGGACGACGCTGCGGATCGACTGGCCCGAGTGCATCAGGTCGAAGGCCTCGTTGATGCGCTCCAGCGGCATCGTGTGCGTCACGAACGGCGCGAGATCGATGCGACCGGCCATCGCGTCCTCGACCATGCCCGGCAGCTGCGTGCGGCCCTTCACGCCGCCGAAGGCCGTGCCCAGCCAGCGACGCCCGGTGACGAGCTGGAACGGCCGCGTGCTGATCTCCTGCCCCGAGCCGGCCACGCCGATGATCACGCTCTGGCCCCAGCCGCGGTGCGCGCATTCCAGCGCCGCGCGCATCACGTGCACGTTGCCGATGCACTCGAAGCTGTGGTCCACGCCCCAGCCGGTCATCTCGACGACCATCTGCTGGATCGGCTTGTCGAAGTCCTTCGGGTTCACGCAGTCGGTCGCGCCGAAGCGCTTCGCGAGCTCGAACTTCGAGGGGTTGGTGTCGATGGCGATGATCCGCCCGGCCTGCGCCTGCTTCGCGCCCTGCACCACAGCGAGGCCGATGCCGCCGAGGCCGAACACGGCCACGGTGTCGCCGGGCTGCACCTTCGCCGTGTTCTTCACCGCGCCAAGGCCCGTGGTGACGCCACAGCCAAGCAGGCAGACCTGCTCGGGGTTCGCTTCCGGGTTCACTTTCGCCAGCGACGCCTCGGCCACCACGGTGTATTCGCTGAAGGTGCTGCAGCCCATGTAGTGGAAGATCGGCTGGCCCTCGTAGCTGAAGCGCGAGGTGCCGTCGGGCATCACGCCCTTGCCTTGCGTGGCGCGCACGGCCACGCACAGGTTGGTTTTCCCGCTGGTGCAGAACAGGCACTCGCGGCATTCGGCGGTGTACAGGGGAATCACGTGGTCGCCGGGCTTCAGGCTGGTCACGCCCTCGCCCACCTCGACCACGACGCCCGCGCCTTCGTGGCCCAGCACCGCCGGGAACAGGCCCTCCGGATCATCGCCCGACAGGGTGTAGGCATCGGTATGGCAGACGCCGGTGTGGGTGATGCGGACCAGCACCTCGCCTTTGCGCGGTGGGGCGACGTCGATCTCGACGACCTTCAGGGGTTCGCCCGCGGCGAAGGCGACGGCGGCACGGCTTTTCATGAGGGGAACTCCTGCGGTGTGAGGCGACGCGAGCACGCGGCGCGGGCCCCCGAGGATACGCGTCACGGCGGGCCGGGCTTCAGGCGCCGCCGCCGCGGTTGTGGGAGAATGCGCGCCCTTTCCCACCCTCAAGGCCATCGCCATGAAGAAGTCCGTCAGCAAGAAGTCGCGTTCGCGTCGCCGCGCTGCCCGCCTGCGCAGCGCGCGTTAAAGGCCAGCGCACCGCCTCGCAGGCGGTGGAAGCCGGTGGTTGCCCGCTGACGTCGAGCGGTGCGCCACCGGCTTTTTTGATGCCCGCCGATCGGGCTCCTCAGGTCGGACGCACGCGCATCGCAAGGCCTTTCAGGAAATTGCGCAGCAGCTGGTCGCCGCAGGGCCGGAAGTTGCGATGGTCGCGCTGCCGGAACAGCGCCGAAAGCTCCGGCTTGGTCACCGGATGCCCCGCGGCCTCGAAGATCGCATGCATGTCGGCGTCCTTCAGCTCGAAGGCCACGCGCAGCTTCTTCAGCACCAGGTTGTTGCTGATGCGCGCCTCGACCGGTCGGGCCGGCGCGCTCTCGTCCCGACCCCGGCGATGGAAGACGAGGCCTTCGAGCAGATGCGCCAGCGTTGCGTCATCGCAGGGCTCGAAGCCGGGCTCCCCCTCCTTCCTGAGGAACGCGGCGACGGTGGCGCGCTCCAGCGTCGTGCCGGGATGGGACAGGCGTACGAGGTCGATCACGTGGCCGTCGCTCAGGTCGAGCATGTAGCGCAGGCTACGAAGCACGTCGTTGGTGATCATCAGGGTCCTGCCGCTCGATGGGGTGCCATGATGCCGCAGCGGCGACGTGGCGAGGCATCCGAAGCGCCGTCAGCCGCTGAACCGCTTCAGCGTGCGCTCGAACGGCCCCTGCGAGAACCGCGACAGCCAGGCCTTCGAGAACAGATCGAGCCCGAGCCACGTGGCGACGCCAATGGCCATCGCGGAGGCCGCACCGACCTGCGCGTACAGGGCGAAGCCGTACCCGCAGAACATCAGCGACAGCACGATCGACTCCCCGAGATAGCCGGTGAGCGACATCCGGCCCGCTGGCTGGAACACGGCGAGCGCGCCTGGCCAGCGATGGTGCAGCAGCACCAGGCTCGCAACGTACGCCGCGCTCAGGAAGGGCGCAGTTGCGAAACCGACCAGCACCGCCATCAACGCGACCGGATCGTTCGCGGCCAGCGCATCGCCGCCCACGGAAGCGGCGGCCGACCACAGCGCCGGAGGCAGGCCAAGCACCCAGCCCGTCACCGCGAGGCGCCGCCAGCGCACGAAATGGCGTTCGACGTCGGCGAAGCAGCGGCGCCGCCCTGCGACCAGCCCCAGCGCGAACATCGCCCAGACGGCCATGCCGTTGACGACGGCGATGAATCCGAACGCCTCCGGCCACGCCTGCAAGCGCGCGACCGCCGCTTCGAGAAAGCCGCCGTGCGCCAGCGCCTCGGCGAGGTCGCCGAATGCAAGCGGCGCCGCGCCAGCCGTTACCGCAGCATCTGCGCCCATCGCTTCGCTGTCGATGGCCCACGCCACCAGCGCGTACAGCGCCCACCACGCCAGCAGCAGGGTGCCAGCGAAGCGCAGCAGGGCCGCGTCGCGCCAGCGCACCAGCCACAGCAGGCTGGTGCCGATCAGCGCGTACAGCAGCAGGATGTCACCGACGAAGGCGAGCACCGCGTGCAGCGCACCGAGCAGACCCAGGGCCAGCAAGCGACGGCGGAAGCGCGAACGCTGCGCGTCGTCGTCGCGATCAAGCAGGAAGCTCAGGCTGTAGCCGAACAGGAACGCGAACAGCAGGTAGAACTTCGCCTGCGCGAAAGCGACGGTAAAAAACGCCGCAGCGCGATCCATCGGCGTGGCCAGCGAGGCCAGCGTGTATCCCTCAGGCGAAAGCGCGAGGAAGGGCACGTTGACGAGCACGATGCCGAGCAACGCGAAGCCGCGCAGCGCATCGACGAAACCCTCGCGGGCGCGCGGCGCGCTCATCGGCGACGCCCCGGGCCGAAGCCGTGCAGCAGCGTCGAGAGCAGCCGATCGGGCACCTCCTCGGGCGTCAACCGCCCTTCGCGAACGGCCGTCCACGCCGCGAACAGCAGGCCGTCGAAGGCGGCATCCAGCCACGCGGCGTCAAGACCCGCGCGCAGCAGGCCGGCCTCCGCCGCGGCGTCCAGCACCGGCGCGATGTGCCGGTCGAGTCGCTTCGACGCGGCGCGCAGGGCCGGGTCGTCCACCAGCCCCGGCGCGGAGAACACGGCGTGCAGCGGCAGCCCGCCGTCGATCAGGATCGCCAGCACCGTCCGCAGCGCGCGACGTGCGTCGGCCCGCGAGCCCGCCACGGGCACCTCCACCGCGAGCCGGGCGTCCACGTCGTCCAGCACCTGCCGGCCGGCCTCGCGCAGCAGCGCCGTGCGGTTCGGGAAATGCCGGAACAGCGTCGCGCGGCCCACGCCGGCGGCCTCAGCGATCTCGTCGAGCGAGGCCGTCGGGCGCATCATGGCGAAGGCGAGCGCGGTATCCATGAGCGCTTGGCGCGCATCGCGAGAGGGCATGCAGAGGGCCTGCGTGAGACGAAGTCGTCTCACCGTAGCGAGCGCCCCCGCGAGACCACAAGTCTCGCCGCGTCCGACGAGCCCGTAGAATGCGCGGCCCGACTTCAGGAGCTGGCCATGACCGACACCGCCCCCGACCGCCTTTCCAACGACCCGCGCTCGCCCTTCCACGACCCCGCCGCGCTGGAGCGCGGCATCGGCATCCGATTCAACGGCAACGAGCGCACCGACGTCGAGGAATACTGCGTCAGCGAGGGCTGGGTGCTGGTGCCCGCCGGCAAGGCGCTCGACCGCCGCGGCCGCCCGATGACGATCAAGCTCAAGGGCACGGTCGAAGCGCGCTTCCTCACCTGACGCGCCGCACGGCCACGGCCCGGCATGGCTCGCCTCCCCTCTCCTCTGCTGACGTCGGTGACGGCGGCTGCCCTGCAGTCCGCCCGGGCCCTTGCGCAGGCCGAATGGCGGGGAACCCTGGACTGCGGCCGCGGCGTCGACGACGTGGCGCTGCACGCCGACGGGTTCGAGTGGCGCGGCGCGCGTTGGGCTTGGCCCGCCGCGGAAGCCAGGTTCAAGGAAAGGACGCTTTATGCCTTCCTCGATGCCGGTGGCGGCGCGCGCGACTGGCAGCCCGTGCAGCGTTTCGGCGGCTCGCTGATCAAGCTGGTCCCGACCGACTGGGGCCCGCCGACCTTCGAGATCGACGGCATCAAGATGCTGCCGACCTCTCAGCTCTCGCCGTGGGACGACGCCGCGACCAAGGTTGGCTTCGTGCAGCCCCGCGGCAAGCGCCTGCTCGACTGCTGCGGCGGCCTCGGCTACTACGCCGCGCACGCGCTGGCTGGCGGCGCGGCGCACGTGCAGAGCTTCGAGAAGAACCCCGACGTGGTGTGGCTGCGCCGCCTGAACCCGTGGTCGCCGGACGTCGATGATCCCGGACACTCCGGGCGCTTCACGCTGACCGAAGGCGACGTCGCGAAGGCGATCGGCGAGCTGCCTGACGCGCACTTCGACGCCGCCCTGCACGACCCGCCGCGCTTCGGCATCGCCGGCGAGCTCTACTCGCAGGCCTTCTACGACCAATTGGCGCGCGTGCTGAGGCCGTCGGCGCCGTTGTTCCACTACACCGGCAGCCCGAACGCGAAAACCAGCGGCCGCGACGTCCCCGGCGAGGTGATCAAGCGGCTGGAGAACGCCGGCTTCCGCGCCGAACGCCGGCTCGATGGCGTGTTCGCGACGAACCAGCGGGGCGCCGTGGGCGCATCGCGTCGGCGGCGCTGACGCTCATCGCGCCAGGCAGCGGCGGTAGCGCCCCTCCACCCGCGTCGCGAACCATGCGGTCGTCAACTCCCGGGTGATCTTCGGGCTCTCCAACCGGATGCCCGGGATCATCTCGCGCGGCAGCGGTTTTCCGCTTCGCGCTTCCGCGATCTCGAAGACGCGGCGGTACAGCGCGCTGTCGTTGAAGTCGAGCCGGTTGGCGCCGGCCAATGCCTCACGCAGTGCGCGCGCATCGAGGCCGTGAGCGTTGGACAGCATGCGCAGCGCGGCTTCTGTCTCGCCCGGGCGATCGAGCGGCGCGCCGGGCTCCAGCACGTCGCCGTCGAGCGCCAGCGTGCGGCCCGTCGCCACCGCAACGGCGTTCTGGAACGCGGCGTTGCGGCTGGCGTAGCGGCCAGCGTTGTAGTCGGCGAAACGATGCACCTTGCGCACGTACGGCGTCTCGTAATCGAGCAGGTGCTTGATGCCGAAATACAGGCCCCCGCGGCGCGTGAACACCTCGCGGCGGATCGAGTGCTCGACCGGGTACGGGTAGCCGCGCGCGTGGGCCTCCGCGAACGGGATCGACACCTGCATCGGCCCACCGGTCTGCACCGGGTTCCAATCGTCGAACAGCCTCGCGCCCAGCGGCACGCGCCCGACGAGGTCTTCGTAGACGAGGCTCAGCTCGCGCTCGGTGCGGACACTGGCGATGCGGTCGGCGTAGCTGCGGCCGTCGGTCGAGCGCAGGCGCAGCGCGGCGTCGAGCGCGAGGTCCGGAATGAGCTTGGCGTTCGCACGACGCTCGAGCTCGTCGCGCGCGATCCTGCCGAGGCCGGGAACGACCGGATCGGCGACGTAGCCACCCTCCTGTTCGAGCACGGCCAGCGTCGCGCAGATGTTCTCGACGTTCGGCGTGAGGCCTTGGGCGTCGAAGGCGACCTGGATGTCGGTGGCCCAGCCCTCGCGATCGGAAACCGTCGCCGGGATTTTCGCCACGATGCGCGCACGCACCTCCGAGGGCGTCGGGCCCGACGGCGTGGTGGCGCAGGCGCTGAGCAGCAATGCCGCCAGCGCGACCAAGGACAGACGGAGCGACATGGCGGCGATGCTAGCGCGCCACCGGCACCCCGCGCCCGGTTAGGGCCTCGATGCTGCGCTGGGCGAGCGGCTGCGCGACGAGGTACAGGCAGGGGACGACGACGAGCGTCAGCAGCATCGACGACATCAGGCCGCCGACCACGGCGACGGCCAGCGGCTGCATCAGCAATCCGCCGGCGTCGAGGCCGATCGCCAGCGGAAGCATGCCGACCACGGTCGTCAGCGTCGTCATCAGGATCGGGCGCAGGCGCACCGCGCCGGCCTCGATGACGGCCGCTTCATCCGCCAGTCCGCGCTGGCGCCCCTGCTCGACGTACTCGACCAGCAGGATCGCGTTGTTGACAACGATGCCGATCAGCAGCACCGCGCCGAGGAACACCGGCGCCGACAGCGGCGTGCCCGACAGCCACAACGCGACGAGGGCACCGCCCAGGGCCAACGGCGCGGCGGTCATGATGACGAGCGGGTTCGTCAGCTGCTCGTACTGCACGATCAGCACGATGAAGACGAGGAACACGGCCAGCACGATGACGGTGCGCATTTCGCGGTCGGTTTCCTGCACGGTTTCGAACTGCCCGCCGAGCGCCACGCCGTACTGCTCGGGCATGTCGACGGCGGCAATGCGGCGCTGCACCTCGGCCATGATCGTGCCGACGTCGCTCTCGGCGGTATTGAAGGCCCCGACGATCCGCTGGATGCGCAGCTGGTTCTCGCGGCCGATCTCAGCCGGGCCCTCGCCCAGCGTGAAGGTGGCGACCTGTCGCGCCTGGATCGGGCCGTTCGCGCCGTTGGCGACGATCACCTCGCCCAGCCGGTCGAGGTTCTCGACCTCGTCGCGGGGCAGGCGCACGCGCACGTCGTACTCGTTGACGCCGGTGCTGTAGCGCGTCGGCACGGTGCCGGTCACGGCCTGCCGCAGCGCCTGCGCCACGGCGCGCACGTCGAGCCCCAGGGCCGCGGCGCGCTCGCGGTCGACTTCGATCTGCAGCGCCGGCGTGCGGTCCTCGTCGTCCATCTCGACCGCCTCGAGGCCGGGCACATCCTCGACGGCGCGGATGATCTCTCGGGCCAGCCGCTGCAGCGTCGGCAGGTCCTCGCCCAGCACCTTGATCTCCATGTCGTTGCCGGACAGGCCGAAATTCAGGCCGCGGATGCCGTTCATCCGCACCGCGAGGTCGGCGCCGGCGATGTCGAGCGCCTGCACCTTGCGCTGCGCTTCGCGCGCCCAGCGGCCGATCGGCCACTCCGGCCGCTGCGACGCGTCGTCGAGCTGGATCGCCAGCCAGCCGCGGCCCGCGCGCTCCGACAGGGTGCCGCCCCAGACGTTGCCGCCCGACACGGTGAACACGCTCTGCACGTGCGGCATCCCGCGCAGGGCGGCTTCGACCTGGCGCGTGGCGCGATCGGTCTGCTCCGGCGTCGTCCCGGCCGGTAGCGCCAAGCGCACGTTGAGGCTGCCGTCGTCGAGCTGCGGCAGGAACTCGCTGCCCAGGCGAGAGCCGAGCGGCAGCACGGCCAAGACGGTCGCGACCGCCGCCAGCAGCACCCAGCCGCGGCGCGGCAGCACGGCGCCCAGCAGGCGGCGATAGCCATTGGTCACGGCGGCCATGCCGCGGCTGAACGCGCGGTACGGCAGGCTTCGATCGAAACCGGACCGGAAGCGCAGCTTGGCCATCTGCGCGGCCAGCATCGGCACCAGCGTCAGCGCCACCGCGAGCGAGGCCACGACGGCGAACGAGATCGTCACCAGCAGTTCGCGGAACACCAGCGTCGCCAGCCCGGTGATCAGCAGGAAGGGCAGCACCGCCGCGAGGTTCGTCAGGGTGCCGGCGGTCACCGCCGAGATCACCTCATCGGCGGCGGCGTGCGCGGCCTGCTCCGGGTCCTCGCCGGCGCGACGGTGCCGCTCGATGTTCTCGAGCATCACGATGGCGTTGTCGAGCAGCAGCCCGACGCCCAGCGCGAGGCCGCCCAGGCTCATGACGTTGAGGCTCAGCCCGGCGCCGCCCATCAGGGCGAAGGTGGCCAGGATGGCGAGCGGAATCGACAGCCCGATCACGACGCTGCCGCGCACGCTGCCGAGGAAGAACAGCACGACGAGCATCGCCAGCACGCCGCCCAGGATCGCCGCGGACGCCACCGACTCGACCGAGCCACGCACGAAGTAGGCGCCGTCGCGCGTGGTGCTGAAGACGATGTCCTCGGGGATGAAACCGGAGGCGCGCAGCGAATCCATCCGCGCCTGCACCTCGTCGACCACCTGCACGGTGTTGGCGTCCGGCTGCTTGAACACCGAGAGCTGGGTGGCCGCCTCGCCGTTGAGCCGGACGAACACACGCTGCTCGCGGAAGCCGTCGCGCACCTCCGCCACTTCGTCGAGGCGGATGCGGCGATCACTGCCGGGAATGCGCAGCAGCACCGCGGCGATGTCGTCGGCGGAGCGGAAGCGCCCCTCGGTGCGCGCACGCACGTCGAGGCTTCTCGACGTGATGTTGCCGGCCGAGACGTTCTGGTTCTCCGCGGCAAGCTGCGTCGAGAGGTCGGCGATGCTCAGCCCGTAGGCGCGCAGGCGCTGCTGGTCGACCACCACCTCGAGCTCGCGCTCCTGCCCGCCGACGCTGAGCACGCCGGAAACGCCGGGGATCGACTGCAGCTGCGGCGCCAGCCGGTTGTCGAGCCAGTCGCGCACCTCGCGCGCGCTGCGCCGGTCGGACGAGAAGCCCGCTTCGAACACCGCCTGCGCGCCGGGGTCGAACTTCGACAGGCGCGGCGGCTCGATGTCGTCGGGCAGCTGGCCGCGCGCGCGTTCAACGAGGCGCGCGGCATCCTGGAGGGCGAGGTCGAGGTCGGTGCCGTAGCGGAACAGCAGGTTGATGTCGGTCATGCCCTCCTCGGCCTCGCTGGCCATCAGGGTCAGCCCTTCGGTCGACGCGAGCTGGCGCTCCAGCGGCCGCGTCACCTGCTCCTCGATGACCTCCGGCGCGACGCCCGGGTACGAGACATCGACGCGGACCAGCGGGTAGACGACTTCCGGCAGCAGGTCGACGGGCAGCCGGTTGGCGAAGAACAGGCCGAGCACCAGCACGACGCTGGCGAGCGCGGCGGTGCCGATGGGGCGACGGATCGCCGCGTGGGTCAGGCCACGGTAGCGCCGCGCGGCTTCGTCGCGGATCGAGCGCCCGCCGCTCACGCGCCGGCCTCCACCGTCTCGACGATGCGCACGCGATCGCCGGCGGCGAGATCGAGCGGACTGGTCGCGACGATGCGCTCGCCGGCTTCGAGCCCCGCGGTCACCTCGCGCCATTCACCGCGGACCACGCCGGTGCCGACCTCGCGGCGCTCCAGCACGCCGTCCTCGCCGATCACCATGACGAAACTCCGCTCGCCGAGGCCCACCGCCGCCGCGGGCACGGCCAACACGTCACCGCGCGATTCGATGCCGAAGCGTGCGCGGGCGAGGAAGCCGGGGCGCACCCCGCGCGCGTGCGCCTGCGGCAGGTCGAGCTCCACGGTCACCAGCCGACTGCTGGCGTCGGCGGCGGGAAACACGCGGCGCACGGGCGCCTCGATGACGTCGCCGTCGAGCGCGTCGACGCTCACCTCGACCGTCGCACCCGGCCGGATGCCCGCGGCGTCGAGCTCGGAAACGCCGACGCGCAGCACCAGCCGATCCAGATCGGCCAGCTCGAACGCGGGCGCCAGCCGCCCCACCGCGGCGCCGGGCTCGATCAGGCGGGCAATCACCACGCCGTCGATGCTCGCCTCGATGCGCCCGAAGGCGACGCGGGTGCGCCACAGCTCGACGTCGCTCTGCGCGACTTCCATCGCCGAGCGCGCACTGAGCGCGGTGGCCGCGTCGACGAAGCGACGCTCGCGCAGGGCGTCCAGCCGCTCCAGGTTGGACTTCGCCTCGCGCAGCGAAGCCTCCGCGCGCGCCAGCTCGGCCTGCTGCTCGCTGACGTCGATCCGCGCCAGGCGCTGGCCGGCCCGCACGCGGTCGCCCGCCTCCACGTCCACCTCCGCCACGACGCCATCGGTGCGCGCAGCGAGCTGGATGCTGCGCAGCGGCTCCACCGTCCCGGCCACGAGCACGCTGCGGTCGAGCGTGAGCGTCGCCAGCGTGTAGGCGCGCACCGGCAGCACGCGTTCCGCGTCGCCGCCCCCGCGGGCGGCGGGCCCTGGCGCGGCGGACGTGCGGGATTCACCGCAGGCGGTGAGCAGGAGGCAGAGGCCCAAGGCCGCGACGGCGGCGCGGCGGATCAGCATGACGGTCGGCATCACGCGAGCGTGACGTCGACCGCGTGTGCGATGCGCGAAACGCCCAGTGCGACGGCCGGCCCTGACCAACGGCCCATTCGTCGACGCGCCGGCGGCGGGATGCTGCCGTCACGCTCCTCGAGGAATCCCCCATGGACCAAGGCTGGCACCGATCGGCACAGGCCTGGATCGACGTCATCGGCGAGGATGGCGACTGGGGACGCAAATACGTCCTCGACGCGCCGATGCTGGCACAGGTCGACGCGCTGTCCCCTCGCCGCGCCCTCGACCTCGGCTGCGGCGAGGGGCGCTTCTGCCGCCTGCTTGCCGCGCGCGGCGTCGCCACGATCGGCATCGATCCCACGGCCGCGCTGGTCGAGCAGGCGCGCCGCCGGCATCCGGAGGGCGACTACCGCGTGGAAAGCGCGGAATCCGTGTCGCTCGAGGATGCGAGCGTCGACCTCGTCGTGGCCTACCTGTCGCTGATCGACATCGCCGGGCTCGATGCCGCCCTGCGCGAAGTCCGGCGCGTCCTCGTGCCAGGTGGGCATCTGCTGATCGCCAACCTGCAGGCGTTCAACACCGCCGCCGTGCCCCTGGGCTGGACGCACGAGCCGGACGGCAGCCGGCGCTTCTGCATCGACCACTACCTGCAGGTCCGTGAGGTCGAAACCGCCTGGCGAGGCATCCGCGTCATCAACTGGCACCGCCCCCTGTCGGTGTACATGGCCGGCCTGCTCGCCGAAGGCTTCGCGCTCGAACACTTCGCCGAACCGGCGCCGCAGGGCATCGACGACGACAAAGCCGACCGCTATCGCCGGGCACCGAACTTCCTCGTCATGCGCTGGCGGAAGACCGCCTGAGTCGCCGTTGGCAGTCGCCGCGCGGCGGAGGCCTCAACCCGACGCGAGCACGGCGTCGATCGCCGCACGCACCGCCGCCACCTGCGCGTCGATGCACTGCTGCGGCGTGGCGCGCGGGCTGTCCGGATACACCTCGGTCGTCGTCGTGTACGGGGCATCGGTAAGCCCCGCGCACAGCCCCAGCGCTTTGAACGGGTACAGGATCACGCCCGGCGACACCACGTCGCTGCCGATGATCTGGCCCTTGGCGTCCGGCGGCGCGATGTGGGTGACCTTCGCCACCGCCTCGATGATCCGGCGCTGGAACGCCAGCTGCGGGTTCGGCGTGTCGCCGACGAGGTAGAAGCCGTCCGGGATCTCGCCCGGCTCGAAGGGCTTGCCGTCGCGCGCGGCCAGCGCCGGACGGAACTCGTTCTCGTCGCTGTCGGTGGTCTCGTGCAGGTCGATGTGCAGGCGCACGCGCGGCCCCAGCGTCGCCGCCAAGGCCACCATCGCCGCCGACTCCGCGCAGGGGCTGTCGATGCGGAAGTTGCGATTCGGGTCGATCGCTTCGGCATTCCAGCGCTGCACGCGCTCGTAGGCCCAGGGGCTGATGCACGGCGTCACCAACCAGTCGGTGCGCTGCGCGGACTCGTCGCCGTGGCGCTCGACGAAGGCCAGCGCGCCGTGCACGCCGCTGGTTTCGTAGCCGTGCACGCCGCCGGTCACCAGCACCAGCGGCCTTCCGGCCTTCGCGCCGTCCTGCCAGCCGGGGTTCGCGATCGCGAACAGGGGGAACACCTCGCCCTCCGCCACCACGCGCCCGTACTCGAAGACCTCGAAGCGCTCGCGAAGCGCGTCGATGCGCGACAGCACGTCGTCCGCGTAGCTGCGCTGCTTGACGAGGCGGCGCCGCCACTCGGCGCGTTCGGCGTCGCCCCAGGGCTGTCCAGGCGTGCCGATCGGATACGCGGCGTTCGACGTCATGGCGGGCCCTCCTGCGCGAAAGAGGCCGCGATGATAGCCGCCATCGGCCTCAGCGGAAGACGCCCACCGCGAGCTCGGCCCAGACCAGCAAGAAGGCCGCGCCCACGAGCAGTACGGCGCCGACGACGACGGCCCGCCGACGGCTGGCGCGAACCGTGATCTCGACCGCACCGCCGGCCACCAGCAGCATCGCGCCGAGCACCAATACGTCCTCGGCCCCCCAGCGCATGGCGTCGGTGAATCGCGTGGCGACCACCGGCACGATCAACAGCAGGGCGGCGACGCTCCAGAGCCCCACGCGCCAGCGGGCGATGGTTCGAGGTGAAAAAACCCCGTCGAGGTGATCCAGCATGGTCGGGACATCCGTGGGCCAATGGAGCTTGAAGACTAGGGCCGCGCGATCGGGCGCTGGAGGCATCGCGCGGGCGATCCGGGGCGATCCGCGGGCTCAGTCCTCCGCCTCGGCCGCCTCGCGCCCCTGTTGGCGGATGATCGCCTCCTCGCGCGCGTCATTGATGGCCTGCCGGACGCTGTCGAGGTCCACCTCCGATTCGTCCGGCGTCCACTCGCCGGTAAGCGGAGTGTCCGGCCGCAGGTCGCCCGCTTCGAACAGCGCCCACATCTCCTCGCCGTACCAGGTGTCGAGCAGCTCAGGCGCGAACGCGCCCAGCGTGGCCGTCAGGTTGTTCACGTCGCGAAGCAGCATCGTTCGCGCGTTGTTGTTGCCGGCGGCACTCACCACCTGCGGGAAGTCGATCACCACCGGGCCCTCGGGTCCGACCAGCACGTTGTAGGCCGAGAGGTCGCCGTGGATCAGCCCGCAGCACAGCATGCGCACCACCTCGCGCACCAGCGCGGCGTGGTGATCGCGGGCGACCGCCGGCTCGAGCTCGACTTCGCCGAGGCGCGGTGCGCTGAAGCCGTCGGCATCGGTCACCAGCTCCATGACCAGCACGCCGTGGAAGTAGCCGTAGGGCTGCGGCACGCGCACGCCGGCCTCGCGCAGCTGGTACAGCGCGTCGACCTCGGCGTTCTTCCACGCCGCCTCGGCCTGCTTGCGGCCGAAATTCGTCGCCTTGCCCATCGCGCGCGCCTCGCGGCTGCCGCGGCTCTTGCGTCCTTCCTGGTAGGTCACCCGCTTCTGGAAGCTGCGCTGCGCCATGTCCTTGTAGACCTTGGCGCAGCGCACGTCCTCGCCACTGCGTACCACGTAGACCGCCGCTTCCTTGCCGCTCTTCAGCGGGCGCAGCACCTCGTCGATGACGCCGTCGTCGATCAGGATCTGCAGGGCGTCGGGCGTCCTCACGGCGCGCCCGCCGTCTGGCCGAAGAACATCACGTGGATCAGGCGCCCATTCTCGAGGCGGTCGCCGAAGCCGGGGCCCGCGGTGTGCCACAGCCACGGGCGCAGCAGCACCAGCCGGTTGAAGCGCATCGGCACCGTCATGGTCTTCTCCCACGCCGACTCGTCGAGGCCATCGCGCTCGATGATGTCGCGATGTGCCTCGTCGAATGACGTGTAGCCGAGTTCGGCCAGTTCCTGCGGCGTCAGCGGCCGGCGATCGGTGTTGGTGCGGCGATGCCGGAAGAAGTCGGTGCCGCCGTGGCAGTGCTCGGGCAGGCTCAGGTAGAGGATGCCCGACCAGTAGCCGGGGTCGGTGTGCACGCGGCCCAGGCCGGTGTCGGCCGCGAGCGTGATGCGGCATTTGCCGTGCGAACCCGGCGGGTCCATCGGCCTCAGGGCTTCACCGGTCAAGCGCGAGACGTACTGGGCGAGTCCGGGAAGGTCGAGGCGCTCCAGTGAATTGCGCCCGGGGAACGCGCCCTGCTGCTCGGGATAGGTGAGGCGAAGGGCGGCGTCGCGGAACGCCTCGGGGCGTTCGAGGAAGTCGTCGAGGACGATCAGGGAAGTCGGCATGGCGGCATTCTCTCAGCAAACCCCGCCGCGGCTACACTGCGCGCCCGAACCCCGAGGCAGCGATTCATCCGCGCCATGAGCTCCAGCGAACCGATCCGTCTCGCGCGCCGCGTCGCCGAACTCACCGGCTGCACGCGCGCCGAGGCGGAGGCCTACATCCTCAACGGCTGGGTGACGGTGGACGGACAGCGCGTCGAAACCCCGCAGCGCCGGATCACCGACGAGGCCGTCGAGCTCGATCCCGAGGCGCGCAAGAAGCCCGTGGAGCCGGCCACCCTGCTCTTCCACAAGCCGGCCGGCTTCGACGCCTTCAACGGCATCGGCAGCGCCGCGATGGGCCTCGGGGCGGACACGCGCTGGGCCGACGACGCGGCCGAACAGCGCGTCCTGCACCGGCACTTCGAGCGGCTGACGCCGCTGGTGCCGCTGGAGCCCGAGGCCAGCGGGCTCATCGTGCTGACGCAGGACGGCCGCGTGTGGCGGCGCCTCACCGAGGACGCCGCGACGATCGAGCACGAAGTGCTGGTGACGGTCGAAGGCCGCATCGCGCCGTACGGCCTGCACCAGCTCGGCCACGGCCTCGAGCTCGACGGCCGCGCGTTGCCGCCGTGCAAGGTGAGCTGGCAGAACGAGACGACGCTGCGCTTCGCCATCAAGGGCGCCGTGCCCGGACAGCTCCGCGCGATGTGCGCGCACGTCAGGCTCGACGTGACCGCGATCCGACGGCTTCGCATCGGACGCATCGCGATCGGCAAAGGCCCGGAGGGCGCGATGCCGCCCGGGCAGTGGCGATACCTGCCGGTGGGCGAGCGGTTTTGACGCCATCGCAAACAGCACAACCGCGCGTCGGAAGATCATTCACGCTCGGGACTTCGAGTTTCGCGACCTCACGAGCACCCTGACGAATCGCCATCCACCAGGGTTCCAAAGGGCCGAGGTCGGCGAGCGCGTTGGCTGCATCGAGGGCGGCGGCTTTCGACCCAAAGCGGACATCGCCACACTCGACTCGGCCTCCGAAGGCAACCTGCAAG
>ERZ1066117.915-NODE-915-length-17584-cov-8.150037_pt1 | contig 17584 bp, 12 predicted proteins | sample MGYA00382764_ERZ1066117 | MGnify/ENA primary metagenome ERZ1066117 (study PRJEB33369, sample SAMEA5778347) | biofilm metagenome | biome: Industrial cooling water; feature: Water cooling tower basin; material: Biofilm | place: United Arab Emirates | collected...
GTCCTCGACCAGCAGCACGTCGAGCCCGCGCGCCGCGGCAGGTGACGCGACGCCCTCGGCGCCGACGAGCGGCGTCGATGGGCCGGCCTCGGAGGCGACGCCGGCGGGGCGCACCCGCTCGTCGGGCGGCAGCGGCAGGCGGACGCTGAAGCAGCTGCCCTCGCCTTTCGCGCTGCGCAGCGTGAGCTCGCCGCCCATCGCGCGCGCCAGTTCGCGGCTGATGGCGAGACCCAGACCCGCGCCGCCGAACCGGCGCTGCGTGGTGTCGCCTTCGGCCTGCTCGAAGCGCTGGAACAGGCGGCGCTGCTGGGCCTCGTCGAGGCCGATGCCGGTGTCGGTGACATCGAACTGCGCGCCGCCGCCCGGCAGCGGACGCAGCGCGAGCGTGACCTGCCCCTTCTCCGTGAACTTGATGGCGTTGCCACCGAGGTTGAGCAGGATCTGGCGCAGTCGCGCCTCATCGCCGCGCACGCGGGGCGGCAGCCCGGGAGCGAGCTGGACGGTGAACTCGAGGCCCTTGGCTTCGGCCGTCGGCCGCAGCAGCTGGCCCACGTCGAGCGCGAGCGCCGGCAGATCGAAGGGCTCGTCCTGCAGCAGCAGGCGGCCGGCCTCGATGCGGGCGAGGTCGAGCGTGTCGTTGACCAGCCGCAGCAGGTGCTGGCCGGCGCGCATCACCGTTTCGGCGCGGCGCCGCTGGGCGTCGTCGAGGGGCGCCTTCAGCATCAGCTCGGTCATGCCGAGCACGCCGGTCAGCGGCGTGCGCAGTTCGTGGCCGAGATCGGCGAGGAAGGCGCTTTTCGCCTCGGAGGCCTGCTGCGCGACGCGGCGCGCGTCCTGCAGGCCGCGCTGCGCCGCCTGCAGCTGCACGCGCCGGCGCAGCAGCGCCGCACCGCCGGCGAGGAGCGCCACCGCGGCCAGCGAGTACAGCGCATAGGCCCACCAGGTGCGCCACCACGGCGGCAGGACGGTGAACGCCAGCGTCTGCGGCTCCGACCAGCGGCCGTCGGCGCCTGCCGCGACGACGTCCAGCGTGTACTGCCCCGGCGACTGGCGCGGCAGCAGGCGCTCGCCGGCGGCGCCGACCTCGACCCAGTCGGGGTCGTAGCCGTTCAAGCGGAACCGGTAGCGGTGCGCGGCGGGGTCGGCGAAGGACATCAGCCGTGCGGCGACGCGCAGGTCGCGGTCGTCGGGCTGGAGCACCAGCGCGCCGGCCGGGTCGAACTCCACGATGTCCTCGGCGCGGCGCACGCTGACCGAATCGATGACCATGCGGGCGACGCGCGTGTCCGGCTCGACCTGCGCGGGGTCGAACACGACGGCGCCGCCGATCGAACCGGCGATTACCACGCCGTCGGCGAGCACGCGCGGCGGGCGCAGGCCGAACTCGGAGTGCGCGAGGCCGTCGCCCGGCCCGAACCGGCGGATGGCCCGCGTGTCGGGGTCGAAGCGCAGCAGGCCGCGCACGGTGAACAGCCACAGGCGGCCGGCGGCATCGCGGACGAGGCCGCCGGCCTCGGCGCTGGGCAGGCTGTCGTTGCCGGAGTCGGCCTGGTCGACCATCGTCCAGACGCCGGCCTCGCGCCGCCAGCGCTGCAGCAGGCCCGGCCGATACAGCCACAGCTCGTCGGCGTCGATGAAGGCCACGCCCTGGACGGCGCCGCCCTGCGGGCCGATCTGCGCGTCGAAGCGCTCGCCGTTCCAGCGCTGCACGCCCTGCGCGTTCGCCACCCACAGCGCGCCGTCCGGCCCCCGCAGCAGCGCCTCGCTGTCGAGGTTGCCCAGCCCCAGGCCGCTGTCCGGCGTGATGTGCTGCAGGAGGCGGCCCTCGGCGTCGCGGCGCTGCAGTCCGCCGCCGTAGCCCGCCACCCAGACCTCGCCGTCGGGCATCGGCACGATGAAGTCGATCGACCCCGCGGGCGGCGCATCGGGATCGCCCCGCGACCAGCGACGCCAGCGGCCGTCAGGGTCGCGCCGCAGCAGCTGCTGGCGCGCGGCGCCGACCCACAGCGCGCCGTCGTCGGCGTAGGCCAGCGCGTACAGCCGCACGGCGCCGAACACGTCGGCCGGCACCGCGTCGCGCTCGATCGTCTGCCGATCCGGCATCAGCCGGTCGATGCGGCCGTCCTCGCCGGCGATCAGCACGCCGCCGGCCGGATCCTCCGCGAAGGCGACCGCCTGGCGCATCGAGAGCTGCAGCGGCGGATCGCTCTGCCGCGTCAGCGTGGCGAAGCTGCGCCAGTAGCCGGACAGCCACACCAGGCCGTACTCGGCGTCGCCGAACCACAGACCGCCCTGGCGGTCGACGAGCATCTGCTGGTAGTCGCCCTCGCTGGCCTCCGGGCTGCGGAAGCGCCGCAGGCCGTCGCCGCCGTCGTGGAACAGGCCGCGCGCGGTGTACACCCAGCGGCCGCCGCGGCCGTCGCGCTGCACGCCGTGCACGCGCAGGCCAGCGAGTTCGGCGTCCCAGGGCGAGGGCTCGAGCCGGCCTTCGGGCGTGCGCCGCCACAGCCGGCTGCGCGCCGCGATCCACAGCGACCCGTCGGGCTCGGCCTGCAGCGCGAGGATGGCGTCGCCTTCGAGCTCGGGGGCGGCAACCGGTTCGATGCGGCCGTCGACGCGCTGCGCGAGCCCGGCGCCGGTGCCGATCCACAGCGTGCCGTCGGCGCCGGTGGCGAGCGACACCACGAGGTCCTGGCGCTCGCCGCCCCGGCCCGTGGGCACGCCGCCGTGGGCGATGAGGCGGCCCTGCGCGTCGCGCTCGAACAGGCCGTCGCCGAAGCTCGCGAACCACAGCGAGCCGTCGGGGGTCTCGGCGATGCTCCACACGTCGGCGGTGGCGAAGCCGGGCACGTCATCCGAGCGCAGCGGCCGCACCTCGCGTCGCTGCGCGTCGATGTGGCCGGCGCCGTTCTTGCCGAAGCTCAGCCAGACGTTGTCGTGGCGGTCGACGAACAGCGCGTTGACGAGGTTGTCCGGCATGCCGCCGACGATGCCGGGGTTGTGCCGCCAGACGCGCATGCTGACGCCGTCGAAGCGCGCCACGCCGTCGTCGGTCGCCACCCACAGGTAGCCTTCGCGGTCCTGGGCGAGGGCGTTGATGCGGCTCGACGGCAGGCCCTGGTCGATGCCGATGCGGCGGAACTGCGGCGTCTCCGGCACGCGCGCCGACAGCGCCGTCACCAGCAGCAGCGCCGCCATCGCGATCACTCCCCGCACCCGCATCGCCCGCGTCCCGCGCATCGCTTCCGTCCTCCTTCCCCCGCCGACGCGCGGGCAGCGGACCATGCTCGCAACGCAGCATTGCGGCCGCAAGGGAGGCGCTCACGCCGTCCGTGCCTAGAATGCGCCGCATGCCGAACGCCCGTCGCCGCCGCTGGTTCGCCCGCTACGCCGCACCGCTGCTGGCGCTCGCGCTGTTCGTCGGCGCCCCGGTGGCCGCCGAGGACCGCCCCACGTGGCGGCTGGATCCGACCCATTCGCGCGTCGTTTTCGACGTCGACCATGCGGGGTTTTCCTACAGCCTCGGCACGCTCTCGGCGCCGACCGGCACGCTGCGCTACGACCCCGCGGGCTGGGACGGGGCCGAGGCGGTGATCGAGCTGCCGCTGGCGCGCCTCGACTTCGGCGACGAGCGCTGGAACCGCACCATGCTCGGGCGCCGCTGGTTCCACGCGGAGGCGCATCCGGCCATCAGCTTCCGCTCGACGCGCGTGGAGCCCATCGACGAGCGGCACGCGACGGTCCACGGCGAGCTGACCGTGCGGGGGGTGACCGCGCCGGTCGTGCTCCACGTGCATCGCAACGGGATGCGCCGTCATCCGCTGACGCTGCGCCGCACGGTCGGCTTCTCGGCCACCGCCGAGCTGGACCGGAACGCCTTCGGGCTGGACGGCTCCCCGAACCTCATCGGCCAGACCGTGCGCGTGCGCATCGAGGTCGAGGCCGTGCGCACGCGCCGCGACGCGGCATCCGCGGCCGATCGCGAGCCCCCGGCGGACGCCGAACGCAACGCCGACGCGCCCACCGAACCGACGGAGAACGACGATGCCGATCCGCAACACGACTGAACGCTGGGGCCACCTCAGCATCGCGCTGCACTGGGTGACCATGCTGCTGATCCTGTCGCTGGTGGTCGTCGGCTTCGTGATGGAGGACCTGCCGAACACGCCGCTGAAGCGCGACGTCTATGCCTTGCACAAGAGCTTCGGCTTGACGGTGCTGTTCCTGACCGCCCTGCGGCTGGGCTGGCGCCTGGTGCAGCCGACGCCGGCCCTGCCCGACGGCATGCCCGGCTGGCAGCGTGCGGCCGCGCGCGCCGGCCACCTCGGGCTGTACGGGCTGCTGGTGCTGATCCCGGCCAGCGGCTGGACGTACAACTGGGCGTCGAACTTCAGCACGCCGTTCTTCGGCTGGACGCTGATGGACAGGGCGGGCGCCGTGGATGCGGCGCTGAAAGCGAACGCCAAGCTGGTGCACGAATGGGGCGTGTATGCGCTGCTCGCTCTGCTCGTGGCGCACGCCGGCGCCGCGTTCTACCACCACTACCAGCTCAAGGACCGCGTGCTCGCCCGGATGGCGCCGTGGATGAAGCCGGCGCCTTGATCGGCAACGCTCACCGCACGCTCGCGCCCGCTGATTTCCACTGGCCCTCGCCGGCGTGTCCCGCGCCGCCCCCTTTCCTCCACCCAGCACCCCCATCGCCCATGCGCCTCCTCCTCGCCCTGAGCCTCGCCCTCGCCGCGCCGCTGGTCGTTGCCGCGACCGCCGCGCCGACCGCCACCGCGCCCGCCGCAGCGGCACCGGTCACCTACACCCATGCCGCCGGCTCCTCCCTCGGTTTCGCGTCGAGCTACGACGGCGAGTCCTTCGAGGGCCGCTTCCGCCAGTTCACCACGAGCATCGCCTTCGATCCCGCCACCGCGACGGGACGCTTCGACGTGGTGATCGCGCTGGGCTCGGCCGGCACCGAGAACGAGGAGCGCGACGAGGTGCTGCTCGGCAGCGAGTTCTTCAACGCGATGGCCGTGCCGCAGGCGCGCTACCAGGCCTCGGCGTTCCGCAAGCTGCCGGACGGCCGCTTCGTCGCCGACGGCGCGCTGACGCTGCGCGGCATCACCCAACCGGTGCCGTTGACCTTCCGCTGGACGCCGGGCGCCGCGCCGAAGCTCGACGGCACGGCGACGGTGAAGCGCCTCGACTTCAACGTGGGCACCGGCGACTGGGACGACGTCGAGGTGATGCCGGACGCGGTCACCGTGACGACGTCGCTGGTGCTGCAGCCGAAGCGCTGAGCGCTCAGTCGCCGCGCAGGAATCCGGCCACCGACGCCACGCTGAACGGCCAGCCGAGCTCCCGGCCGCTGGCCTCGTCGCGCAGCACCGGCACGCGCGCGCCGTAGCGGGCCTCGAGCGCGGCGTCGCCGTCGATCCAGACGCTCTCGAAGTCGGGCGCGCCCGCCATCGCCAGCACGTCGAGTGCTGCGTCGCACAAATGACAGTCGTCGCGCTGGTACAGGGCGAGTTTCATGGCCGCTAGACTATGGCCCCCGCCTGAACCCGCGCCTTCCACGAGCCCATGGCCGTCAGCCTGTTCGACATTTTCAAGATCGGCATCGGGCCGTCCTCCTCGCACACGGTGGGGCCGATGCGCGCCGCGGCGCGCTTCCTCGAGCGCTGGCTGCAAGAACCGGGCCGTTTGGATGACGTCGCGAGGGTGCGCGCCGAGCTGTACGGCTCGCTGGCGCTGACGGGGCGCGGCCACGGCACCGACAAGGCCGTGCTGATGGGCTTGGAAGGCCACTGGCCGGACCGCATCGACCCCGACCTGATCCCCGGCAGCCTCGAACGCATCCGCGGCACGAAGCGCATCCGACTGATGGGCGCGCACGAGATCGGCTTCGACGAGAAGCGGGATCTCGTGTTCAACAAGCGAGAGAAGCTGCCGTACCACACCAACGGCATGCGCTTCACCGCGTTCGACGCCGCTGGCGACGTGATCGCCACGCGCGACTACTACTCGGTGGGCGGCGGCTTCGTCGTCAACCAGGACGAGGCCGCGGAAGACCGCATCGTCGCCGACACCACCGAGCTGCCCTACCCCTTCCATTCGGGCGACGAGCTGCTGGCGCGCTGCCGCGAGAGCGGGCTGTCGATCGCGCAGCTGATGTTCGAGAACGAGAAGGTCTGGCGCCGTGAGGACGAGATCCGCGCCGGGCTCGACCAGATCTGGGCTGCGATGCAGAGCTGCGTGGCGCGCGGCACTCGCGAGGAAGGCGTGCTGCCCGGCGGTTTGAAAGTGGGCCGGCGCGCGCCATCGATGGCGCAGGACCTGTCCAGCCGGCCGGAGGCGGCGCTGCGCGACCCGCTGACCATCCTCGACTGGGTGAACCTCTACGCCTTGGCGGTGAACGAAGAGAACGCCGCCGGTGGCCGCGTGGTGACGGCGCCGACCAACGGCGCGGCCGGCATCATCCCGGCGGTGGGCCACTACTACGAGCGCTTCTGCCCGCAGGCGAACCCGCAGGGCCTCCACGACTACCTGCTGACGGCCGCGGCGATCGGCATCCTCTACAAGGAAAACGCCTCGATTTCGGGCGCGGAAGTGGGCTGCCAGGGCGAAGTGGGCGTGGCCTGCTCGATGGCGGCGGCCGGGCTCACCGCCGCGCTGGGCGGCACGCCGGCGCAGGTCGAGAACGCCGCCGAGATCGGCATGGAGCACAACCTCGGCCTCACCTGCGACCCGATCGGCGGCCTGGTGCAGATCCCCTGCATCGAGCGCAACGCCATGGGCGCCGTGAAGGCGATCAACGCCCAGCGCATGGCCGCGCGCGGCGACGGCAGCCACAAGGTCTCGCTCGACAAGGTCATCAAGACCATGCGCGACACCGGCCGCGACATGCAGGACAAGTACAAGGAAACCAGCCGCGGCGGGCTGGCGGTGAACGTCATCGAGTGCTGAGCGGCCTCAGCCTCCGCGCTCGATGGCGTCGAGCACCACGGCCCACACGTCGCGGCGGAAGCACAGCGACAGGTGCGGCGCATCGATCTCGACGTGGCGGATCCGCGCGGTGTGGCGGTCGAAGGCCGCAGAAGCCGCGACGATCGCGTCGCTGGGGCTGACGACCGCCACCACGGGCACCTTGATCGGATCGGCGTCGCGCAGCGCCACGCCGCGCTCGATCCAGTCGAGGTCCAGACCCCGCTGGCGCAGGGCCCGCGCGCCCGCCGTGTACTTCGGCCCGCCGACCACCGGCGTGCCCAGCGTCACCACCAGCGCGACGCGCTCCGGCAGCTCGCGGGCGACCTCGCGCGCCACCACGCCGCCGAGGCTCCAGCCCACCAGCACGACCGGCGGCGCGTCGGCCGGACGTGCGGCCACGCGATCGCGCATGCGCTGGCACAGCATCGGCACGCCGCCTTCGCGCCGATAGCGCTCGGGCGGAGCCTGCAGCCGACGCCAGGCCTCCGGCAGATCCTCGAACCCGTGCTTGATGTCGAGCCCGGCGAGGTTGCGCCCGAGGCCCCAGGCGCTGACGCGGTGCCCCGCGCGCGCCAAGACGTGGCGCAGCGCCCAGGTGCTGCGATCGTCGGTGCCGAAGCCCGGCAGCACGATCACGTCGCGCGGGCTGGCAGAACGCGGCACGCGGCGCAGCAGCCGCGGCGCCAGCGCCAGCGCGTCGAACACCGCGCGCGATTCGCCGATCAGGGCCGCGCGCGCCGGCGCGGCGAGGGTGTCGGGGATGGGCAGGCTCATGCGCGGCGGTCTCGTGGGGCGGGGGAGCGGGCGCGGCGCAGCACGGCGTCGACGTCCATGGCTTCCAGGTGCGCGCGCATCGCCTGCATCTGCGTCGTCGTGGCGGCGACTTCGGCGTCGCCGAAGGGCGAGAGCTGCTCGGCGATGAAGCACGCGGCCGACGCCCGGGCACGGCGATGGAGCGCGGCACCGGCGCTGGTCAGGGAGAGCAGGACCGAGCGGCGGTCCTCGGGATGCGGGCGCTGCTGCACCCACCCGCGCTCGATCACGCGCTGCAGCAGCGGACTGACGTTGCCGCGCGTGACCATGAGGCGCTCGGCCACCTGCGCCGGCGTCGCGGCGCCTTCGCCATCGTGCACGGCGCTGAGCAGGTCGAACTGCGCGATGGTGAGGTCATGGGCCGCAAGCAGGCGCGCGTACTGCCGCTGGCAGGCCTGGTAGGCCTGCACGACGGCGATCCAACAGCGGGCGCGGAGCGGCGGGAGGGTCGGGCTCGCCATGTGATTTAGTATTTAACTATTCAGGCGTGAACCATATCACGGCCAGCGTGTCCTGCAACCGTCACGCAACCGACATATCGTCGACAGCTCCCCGCTTGGAGCCGCCACCGATGCCCGTTCGCCCCCTTCCCGCCCGCCTCGGGCTCGCCGCCGCCCTGACCTTCGCGCTCAGCGCCTGCCAGCCCGCCAACGACGCGCCGGCCGCCGGGACCGCCAGCGATGCCGCCGCGCCAAACCCCGCCCTCGGTGCCTCGACGGCCGGAAGCCCGCGCAGCGCGATCTTCCTGCACCCGGACGGCATGGGCGCGAACACCTGGATGGCCACACGGCTGATGCACGTCGGCCCCGACGGCCGGCTGGCGTGGGACCAGCTGCCGAACGTCGCGATCTACGTCGGACCGACCACCGATGCAGTGAACCAGAGCTCGAACGCGGGCGCGACCACGCACGCGTACGGCGTGCGCGCGAGGCTTGACAGCTATGGCGCGATCGACGGCGTGGCCCCGACGGCCGCCTCGGGCAAGGCCCAGAGCCTGATGCTCGAAGCCAAGGCCGCCGGCAAGAAAATCGCCATCCTCAACTCCTCGTCGCTGACCGAACCCGGCACCGGCGCCTTCCTCGCCTCGGTGGCCAACCGCGACGACGAAGCGGAAATCGCGTCGCAGATCCTCGCGGCGCAGCCCGACATCGCGCTCGGCGGCGGCGAGATGTTCTTCCTGCCCAAGGGGACGCAGGGCGTGCACGGCGAAGGCGTGCGCGAGGACGGTCGCAATCTCGTCGAGGAAGCGAAGGCCGCCGGCTACGCCGTGGTCTTCACCCGGGACGAGCTGATGGCGCTGCCGCCGGAAGCGACGAAGGTGCTCGGCCTGTTCGCCGCCGAGGAGACCTTCAACGAAGCCGACGAAGCCGGGCTCGCCGCGGCCGGGCTCCCGCCCTTCCAGCCGCAGGCCCCGCGCTTCGACGAGATGCTGGCCTTCATCCTGCCGCGCGTGAAGGACCATCCGCAGGGCTATTTCATCGTCGGCAACGAGGAAGCCACCGACAATCTTTCGGGCGAGAACAACGCACCGGCCACGCTCGAAGCGGCCATCGGCGCCGACCGCGCGATCGCGCTGGCGCTGGCGGAGGCCAAGGCGAACCCGGCGCTGACGATCGTGGTGGCGTCGGACTCCGACAACGGCGGCATGAACGCCACCAGCGACGATCTGAACGACCCGGAAGACCTGCCGCGCCCGCTGCCCACGCGCACCGCCAGCGGCTCGCCGCTCGACAGCGACAACGGCGAACCCTTCCTGACGCCGGCCGACGCCGGCGGCAACCGCATTCCGTTCTACATCACCTGGGCCAGCGACTCCGACAGCGCCGGCGGCACGGTGGCGCGCGGCATCGGCCCGGGGGCCTCGAAGATCGAAGGCACCATCGACGCCACGCAGGTGTACGGCGCGCTGTACCTCGGGCTGTTCGGCACCGATCTCGAGACGAAGTAACGAGCTGAGAAGCGAGTAAAGAGGATAGAGGAAAGAGAAAGGGCCGCATCGCTGCGGCCCTTCTGCTTTGACTCTCTACGCTCGGGTCGTTACTCGCCCCACCGCCGCTCCTCAGAACTGGTAGCGGACGATCAGCTGCACGGCGCGGCCGCCGGTCTCGGTCTCGAGCTCGTACTCGTCGTAGTCGCGGTCGATCTGGTCCTGCACGGTGTTGAACTTGTCGAACACCTCGTCCTTGCTCTGGTCGAGCAGGTTGATGCCGGTCAGGCGCACCGCCCAAGCCTTGCCGAAGCGCTTTTCGATGAAGGCTTCGAGGTCGCCGTCGTAGCTCGTGACGACCTCCTCGCCGACGACGCGGCTCGGCGCGTCGCCCTGCTTGCGGAAGGTGACGCCGAACGAAGCTTCCAGCGACGGCAGCTCCTGGATGAAGCCCACGTTGTAGACGTAGTTCGACTGGTTGTTGAAGCGACGGGTGCCGAAATCGTCCTCGATCTCGCTGTCCAGCCACGAGTAGTTGAGGAAGACGCCGGTGTTGTCGAGACCGAAGGCCGACAACGGCGTGGACAGGTCGAACTCCGCACCCCAGACCTGGCCGTCGCCGGTGTTTCGCGGCTGGAAGATCCAGGCGCGATTGGAGGGGTCGTCCTCGCTGCCGGGCTGCCCGGTGTTGGCCAGCTCGACGAGGTCCTTGATGTCGCGGTAGAACAGGTTCACGCCGACGATGCCGCGCTCGCCCAGGCGACGCTCGTAGCCGACGTCGAGGCCCCAGGCCGACTCGGGATCGAGCAGCGGGTTGCCGACGACGTCGTTGTCGCCGGCCTCGGCTTCCAGCAGCGCGGGGGAAATGGCGTTGAAGTCGGGACGACGCACGGTGCGCGCGATCGACGCGGTGACCCGGTTGGCGTCGTCGAGGTTCCAGCGCAGGTGTGCCGACGGCAGGAAGTAGCCGTAGTCGACGTCCGTGCGCGCGTCCGCGGCGGCAACGGTCAGGTCGTTGATCTCGGTGTCGGTGCGCTCGTAGCGCAGCCCGGCCTCCCACTCCATCGCGCCGCGGGTGCCGTTGAACTTCACGAACGGCTCGAGGCGCATTTCCTCGATGGTGTTGACGCCACCCGGCGCGGCCGAGAGCGGCTGCGTCGGGCCGGGGATCGGCGGGCTGACGCCTGGCGCATTCGGGATGGTGACGCGGTAGCGCGTGGCATTGAGGATGCGCGTGTCGCGCTCCTTCAGCGTGGCCTGCAGGCCGAACTTCAGCTTGCCGCCGCCGGCGTCGCGCTCATGGGTGAACTCGCCGGTGGTGTCGGTGTCTTCGATCAGCAGGTCGGTGACATCGCGCGTGAAGCGATCGGCCTCCGGGAACGGGGTCGTGTCGCGCAGGTACTCCCACTCGTTCTCGAACTCGAACTGGCTGTCGGTGATGCCGGCGCGGTCGAGGCGGAGCTCCGTCTCGCCGTCCATCATCGCGAACTTCAGCCCGGCGCCGATCGTGTAGTTATCGGTCTGGATGTCGAGGTCGTTCTCGTTGACGGTCAGCAGGTTGGCGTTGTTCTGGATGCCGCTGCGGTACTCGATGGAATCCTCGGCCTGCAGGCGGTCGGTGCGGACGAACATGCCCGACAGGTGCAGTTCGGCCGACTCACCCACCGCCACGCGGTAGTCGCCGTTGAAGGCGTAGTCCTTGCCCGAGTGCACGTCGGTCTGGACTTCGGTGTTGTCGAGCGTGCCGCCCGGACGATCGAAGCGCTGGCTGAACTTGTCCTTCGGGTTGCGGCGGCCCTGCACGTTGGCGCCGACGAGCAGGTTGCCGCCGAGCGCCTCACCGCCCCAGAACGCGCCGAGCGTCGGCTCGATCTCGTCGTCCTGGAAGCGCGACGCGCCCGCCCGCAGGTAACCGCCGTCGATGGAGTAGCCGTCGCGCAGCACGATGTTCAGCGCACCGGCGACGGCGTCGCCGCTGCGGTCGGCCGACGCGGAGCGCACGATCTCGATCCGCTCGACCACCTCGGCCGGGATGCGGTCGACGAAGAAGGCGCGGTCGAGGCCGGCGCCCGGCACGCGCTTGCCGTTGATCAGGATCTGCGTGTAGCCGGAATCGAGGCCGCGCAGGCGCACGCCGTCGTACTCCAGCACGTCGGAGACGAAGGTGACCGACGGCACGCGCTTCAGCATGTCGCCGACGGTCAGCGGCTCGAAGCGCTGGAAGTAGGCGAGGTCGTAGCTCAGCACCGGCGCGGTGGCCTCGGTGCGGTCGCGGTAGATGATCTCGCCGACCACCTCGACGCGGTCCAGCTGGGCCGGCGAAGGCGCCGCCGCGGCGGTGGCGGCCTGCGCGGACAGCGAGGGCGCCGCAAGGGCGGTGGCGAGCGCAACGGCAATGGCCGTCGTCAGGGGCTGGCGGGTCATGGAACGTCCTGCGTTGGAAAAACGTTATTCCGGGGCCTGCAGGTTTCCGCCCGATGACAGTCGTGCGACGTCCGCAAGACATCGCGCCGTCGCCGCGCCCGCCGCTTGCCTCCGTTCGCGGGGGGATTAGGATGGGGGGCCGACCCCATGACGCCCGGATGACGACCGCAACCGCCCCCTGGACGCTGGCCATCGGTTTCGTCGCCCTGTACTGGGCGGGCGGCGTGCTGGGGAACCAGCTGGTGGTCGGCGCCGATTCGGTGGTGCTTCTGTGGGCGCCGAGCGCCCTGTCGTTCATCCTGCTGCTGCACAGGGGGCGCCGCTGGTGGCCGCTGATCACCGTCGCCGACGTGGTGTTCACCATGTCCGGCACCGACGTGCCGGCCGTCTTCATGCCCTTCACGGCCGCCGCGAACACCGTAGGCGCGCTCGTCGCGGCGACCGTGGCGCGGGCGGTGGGCTTCGTGCCCGGGCGGGGCTTCGACTTCGCGGCCGTGCGCGGCATCGCCGTGGGCGGGCTCGCGCTGGCGCTGGCCAGCCTGCCCTTCGGCGTGGCCGGCCTGCTGGCCGCGGGGTTCACCACGCTGGAGGGGGCGCCTGGCGCCGCCGCGAAGTGGATGGTGGCCAACGTGTTCGGGACGCTCGTCATGGCGCCGGGGCTCAGCCTGCTGTGGCCGGGCAAGCGCTCGAGCGCGACGCGGCGGGACGCCGACCCCTGGACCCTGGAGAGCCTGGCGTGGTCGATCGCGCTGGCGCTCAGCCTGGTGGCCGTCGCCCGCGTCGACAGCGCCTCGGTGCTCAACGGGCAGGCCGTGCTCGCTTTCCCGAGCTTCGTGCTGCTGTGGGGCGCGATCCGTCTGCCGCCGCGGCTGCTGGCCGCCGGCGTGCTGACCTGCGGGGTCGCCCTGCCGCTGGTGGCAGCGTCCAATAGCGGCGCCCTGCTCGAGCCGCAGACCACGCTCGAAGCTCTGCTGCTGCTGGCGCTGCTGATTTCGGTGACGCTGGCGCCGCTGGTGCTGATGGCGGCCATCGGCGAGTCGCGACGGACCGGCGCGGAGGCGCTGCAGCGGGCGCGCACCGACGCGCTCACCGGCCTGGCGAACCGGCAGGGCCTCGAGCACAGCGTCGGCGCGGCGCTGGCGCGCGCCGGCGATGACGAACCGATGGCGCTGGTCTTCATCGACATCGACAACTTCAAGCTCGCGAACGACGCCGGCGGACAGGCCTCGGGCGACGAGTTCCTGCGAAGCATCGGCAGCCTGCTGCAGGCAGGGCTGCCCGGCGGCCATCTGCTGGGGCGGCTGGCGGCGGACCAGTTCGTGGTGCTGCTGCGGCGCACCGAGCCCGCCGCGGCCGAGAAACTGCTCCAAGGGCTGCTGGCGGCGATCCGCGAATACCGTCACGCCGCCGGGGACAGCGTGGTGTCGGCGTCGGCGAGCATCGGCGCGATCACCGTGCGCGGCCGGCAGGCCGACTACGCATCGCTGCTGCGGCTGGCCGATGCCGCCTGCGCCACCGCGAAGGAGCTCGGCGGCAACCGACTGCGGATCGCCGGCTTCGAGGTCGCCCACGATGCGGTCGCCGAGCGCACCGCGGCGCTGCGCTGGGCGGTGCGGCTGGACCGCGCGCTCCGCGAGGACCACTTCCGCCTGCACTGCCAGAGCATCGTGCCGCTGTCGGCGGCGCACGACGGCCTGCGCCACCTCGAAGTGCTGGTGCGCATGGTCGATCCGGACACCGGCGAGCTGCTGCCGCCCGCCCAGTTCGTGGCCGCGGCGGAGAAGTTCAACATGGGCCCGCGGCTCGACCGCCACGTGATCGACCGCACGCTGGGCTGGTTCGAGCGCAGCCCGCACGCGCTGGCCCAGCTCGAGCTCTGCGCCATCAACCTCTGCGCGGCGTCGGTCAACGACCCCGGCTTCGCCGACTTCCTGCGCGAGCGCTTCGCGCGCAGCTGCGTGCCGCCCGGCAAGATCTGCCTCGAGATCACCGAGACCTCGGCGGTGCGCGACCTCAACGACGCGCAGACCTTCATCGCCGCGGCGCGAGGCCTGGGCTGCAAGCTGGCGCTCGACGACTTCGGTGCGGGCTTCTGCTCCTTCGCCTACCTGCGGCGGCTCGACGTCGATTTCTTCAAGATCGACGGCGGCTTCGTGCGCGACCTCGAATCGTCGCCGCTGTCGCTGTCGATCGTCCGTTCGATCGCCGAGATCGCGCGAAGCATCGACAAGCGCACCATCGCGGAGTTCGTCGAGAACGACGCGGTGCGGCTGCGCCTCGGCCAGATCGGCGTCGACTTCGGGCAGGGCTACGGCTTCGACCGCCCGCAGCCGATCGAGCAGTATTTCCTCCGACCGCAGGCGGCTATCCTTCGGACTTGATCCGGAGTCCGCCATGCCCCTGCACCGCACCGTCCGCCCGGCCCTCGCGCTGGGCCTCGCCGTCCTCCTGCTGCCCGGCTGCGCGCTGTGGCGCGACGCCAAGGAGCCGGACGAGCGGGCTGCGCCGGAGGAGCCGCGGCTGGACACCTCGGGCATCGAGCACGCGCTCGTCCCCGAAGCCTTCATCACGCCGGCGAATCCCCCCGACGAGGTTGACTCCCCCACGGCGTGGCTGACGCCGGAGGGCGGCCGCTGGCTGATCAGCAGCGGCAAGGAAACGCACCAGCTGCTCGTGCACGATGGCGAGACCGGCGCGCTGCTGCGCCGCGTTGGCGGCGAGGGCGAGGCGCCGGGCCAGTTCAAGCGCCCGAACGGCGTGTTCGCCTGGGGCGACCGGCTGTTCGTCGTCGAGCGGGACAACCGCCGCGTGCAGGTGCTTTCGCTGCCCACGTTCGCGCCGCTGGCCACCTTCGGCGAGGCCGAGCTGCGCTCGCCCTACGGCCTGTGGCTGCACGAGCCCGAGGGCGGCACCCTCGAACTGTGGGTCACCGACAGCTTCATGCACGGCGAACGCTACGACGTCGTGCCGCCGCTGGCCGAGCTCGGCGGGCGCCTCAAGCGCTACACGGTGCTGATCGACGACGACGCGGTGTCGGCGCGTTTCGAAGGCAGCGCCGGCGACACCCGCGAGGCCGGCGCGCTGCGCGTGGTCGAATCCATCGCCGGCGACCTCGCCAACGGCCGCCTGCTGGTGGCCGAGGAGGACGTGCCCACCGGTACCGGCTACCGCGTCTACGGGTTCGACGGCGCCTACCTCGGCCGCGACGTCGGCGTCGGCGAGTTCAAGGCGCAGGCCGAGGGCATCGCGCTGTGGTCCTGCCCCGACGGCAGCGGCTACTGGCTGGCCTCGGACCAGTTCCGCGACCACACGCTGTTCCGCGTGTTCGACCGGCAGACGCTGGAGCCGAAGGGTCGATTCGCGGGCCGCAACACCGGCCTCACCGACGGCGTGTGGCTGTCGCAGGCGCCCAGCGCGCGCTTCCCCGCCGGCGTGTTCTACGCGTCGAACCGCGATGAATCGCTGAGCGCCTTCGACTGGCGCGAGATCGCGAGCGCGCTCGAGCTCCGCGAGCTCTGCGACTGAGCGTGGCGCGGGCGATGGCGCCGCGATGCGCCCTGCCATCGATCCTGCAGGTCGTGCTCCTTGCGACCGGCGTCGCGGTGGGGTCGACCGACGTGAACGCCGACGAAGGCGCGGCGGACGTCGCGCTCGCCGAACTGTCGGTGGAGCGCGCGGCGGACGGCACCCGACGCGCGCTTGTCCGCAATCGCCTCGCCGGCCCGATCCATGTGCGAGTGCACGACGCCGCGACCCCGCGCGCGGTGGTCGAGGCCACGCTGGCCGCGGGCGAGACGCGGGCGCTGGGACGCTTTCCCGGCGAGGGCCCTGGTGACGTCCGGCTGCGTGCGCAGGTCGGTGCCCCGCAGCTGCTGCCGCCCACGCCGCGGGGCCCGTTCCGTTTCCCGCTGCCGGCGGCGGCCGAATGGCGGCTCACGCAGGGCTTTGGCGGCCGGGCCAGCCATCGCGATCCGGCCAACTTCCACGCGCTCGACCTCGCCGCGCCGCTGGGCACGCCGGTGCTCGCGGCGCGCGCCGGCACGGTGATGCAGGTGGTCGACGCCTTCCGCGAGGGCGGCACGGACGATGCGCTGAAGGAGCGCATGAACCTCGTCCGCGTGCTGCACGCCGACGGCTCGATGGCGCTGTACGCGCACATCGCGACCGGCAGCGCGCGCGTGCGCCCGGGCGAGCCCGTCGACGCGGGTGCGGTGCTGGCCGCGGTGGGCAGCGTGGGCTGGAGCAGCGCACCGCACCTGCACTTCGCCGTGCAGTTCAACGACGGGCGCGAACTGCTGACGCTGCCGTTCCGGATGAGCGCGCCGGACGGATCGGCGCTGGGCGTTCAGGACGTCGCGCCGGGCGCCGACTCGACGCGATCGCGACCGCCCGCCTTCGCCCGGTAGAGCGCGGCATCCGCCGCCGCGACGAGCGACGACGGCGCGTCCGAGGGCGTCGGGATCGCCACCGCGAGGCCGATGCTCGCCGTGACGCCGGCGATGCCAGGCGCGAGTTCAGCGCCGGACACGGCCTCGCGCACGCGCTCCGCGAGCGCCATCGCCTCGGTCGCGGGCGTGTCCGGCAGCAGCACGACAAACTCTTCGCCGCCGTAGCGGGCCACCTGGTCGGTGGTCCGGCGCGCCACCCCGGCGATCGCGCGCGCCAATCCCTGCAGGACCTGGTCGCCGACCAGATGCCCGTGCTCGTCGTTGAGGCGCTTGAAGTGGTCCGCATCGATCAGCAGCAGGGCCAACGGCTGGCGCCGACGCAGGGCGCCGGCCCATTCCCGCACCAGGGCCTCGTCGAACGAGCGCCGGTTGCCAACGCCGGTGAGCGGGTCCCGCAGCGACAGCGCGACGAGCTGGGCGTTCGCATCCTCGAGCGCGCGCGTCCGGTCCTGCACGCGGTCTTCAAGCTCGGCGATCGAGCGCCGCAGCGCGTCGGCCAGTCCGCCGAGGGCCGTCGACAGGCCCGCCACTTCGCGGACCGGGCTGTCGCACGCGTCGCGCCGGGCGAGCTCCGCCAGCTCACCGCGCGAGGCCGCGGCGGTGACGCGCTCCACCGGCCCCACCACGGCCCGGGCCAGCAGGATGCCGAGGCCGCCCACCGCCGCGAGCACGAGGGCGACGAGCACAAGCAGGCGGTCGCGGCCGAGCCCCAGCGGGCCGGTGAACGTGGCCTCGGGAAACGCCACCACGATCGACAGTCCGAGCGCGGCCGGGTCGCGCAGCGGGCGCACGTCATAGAGATAGGCGGCGCCGTCCACCTCGAGGACCTCGGGCGCCGCCGCGCGGCCCGCGGCCAGCCGCGCCGCCAGCGGCGCGGCGACCGGATGCGGGTGATCGGCGAGAGCGACGCGCTCGACCTGCCCCAGCTCCCCCGTCGCCAGTGGCGCGTCGACCGAACTGGCGATGAGGCGGCCCTCGGCATCGACGACGAGGG
>ERZ1066117.916-NODE-916-length-17582-cov-7.754151_pt1 | contig 17582 bp, 15 predicted proteins | sample MGYA00382764_ERZ1066117 | MGnify/ENA primary metagenome ERZ1066117 (study PRJEB33369, sample SAMEA5778347) | biofilm metagenome | biome: Industrial cooling water; feature: Water cooling tower basin; material: Biofilm | place: United Arab Emirates | collected...
GCGCTTGTTGTAGGCGTCCTGCAGGCCGCGGATGACCTGGTTCATGTCGACGTCGGCCTTGGCGTTGACGATCGACAGGCCGGCGTCATAGCCGAGCGCGTAGCTGAGGGTGTTCTTGTCCGGCTGGGGCAGCGGCGCCTGCTGGGCCGGCGCGCCCTGCGGACGGGCCTGCGGAGCGGGAGCCGGGGTCTGCGCGGTCGCGGCGGTGGCGACGGCGGCAGCAAGGGCAACGGCGAGGACGCGCACGATCATCAAAGTCTCCAGCGAAAAAGAAATCGAGGCCTGGGGGGCCTCGAGGGCGACGTAGAATAGCGGCCGCAGGCCTGAATCGCCACTGACATTACAGGCCCGAAAACACACTTATCCACAGCCGGTGCGGAGTCCGAATGAGCTTTAACAGCCTGCTAACCGAAGACCGCGGCGCCGTGCGCGTCATCACGGTCAACCGCCCCGACAAGCTCAATGCGCTGAACCACGCGACCCTCACCGACCTGCATGCGGCCTTCGCCGCGGCGAAGTCGGACGACGGCGTGCGCGCCGTGGTGCTCACGGGCGCCGGCCCGAAGGCCTTCGTGGCCGGCGCGGACATCGCCGAAATGAACGGCCTGAGCCCGGTGGCGTCGCGCGATTTCTCGCGCCACGGGCAGGCGCTGATGACGCGCATCGAGCGCCTCGGCAAGCCGGTGGTCGGCATGCTCAACGGCTTTGCGCTCGGCGGCGGTCTCGAGCTGGCCATGGCCTGCCACCTGCGCATCGCCGCGGACACCGCGAAGATCGGCCAGCCCGAGATCAACCTCGGCCTGATCCCCGGATTCGGCGGCACGCAGCGCCTGCTGCGGCTGGCCGGCCGCGCCGCGACGCTGGAGCTGTGCCTGCTGGGCGCGCCGATCAGCGCCGAGCGCGCGTTCCAGCTCGGCGTGGTCAACCGCGTGGTGCCGGCGGCGGAACTCGAGGCCGTGACCTTCGCCGTCGCCGAGCAGCTCGCCGGCGCCGCGCCGCAGGCGCTGCGCGGCATCCTCGACGCGGTGCTGATCGGCGGCGAAGCGCCGATCGACGTCGGCCTCGACTACGAGACGCAGGGCTTCGCCATCGCGTTCTCGACCGAGGACATGAAGGAAGGCACCGGCGCCTTCCTCGCCAAGCGCAAGCCCGCGTTCACCGGGCGCTGAGCACGAATGCGCCGAAGCGCGATGGGCTCGCCCCGATGAGCGCAGCGCGATGACCTCGGGCCACTTCTTCGGCGGCGTCGTCCTGCCGGCGCTGAAGCCCCCACCGGCGCCCGTGCGCCGCCTGCCGCTGCCGCCCCGGCTGCGCGTGCCGCTGCTTCAGCACGCCGGCGCCGCCTGCGAGCCCGACGTCGCGGTCGGCGAACGCGTCGCGCGCTACCAGCGCCTGGCCGGCGTGCCGGACGACGGCCTCGGCGCGGACGTGCATTCGCCGGTCGACGGCGTGGTCGTGGCGATCGAGCGCGGACCGGTCGCACTGCCGGGGACCCCCATGGCGCTGCACGTGGTGATCGCCGTCGACGACGGCGCGCGCGCGGCATGGAGAAACGGCGACGACGATGACGACCGGTCGTGCCGATGGCCCGCGCTCGACCCGTGGACATCGCCGATCGATGCCCTGCGCCAGCGCATCGCGGAGGCGGGGCTCGCCGGCCTCGGCGGCGCCGGATTCCCGAGCGCGGCCAAACTCGCCGTCGGACGCCGGCTGCTGATCCTCAACGGCGCCGAATGCGAGCCGGTGGTGGCCTGCGACGAAGCCCTGCTGCGCGAGCGCGCGGGGGAGGTCGTGGCCGGCGGCCGCCTGCTCGCCCGCCTCTGCGGCGCCACGCGCATCGTCCTGGCGATGGAGCGGCGGATGGAGTCCGCGCTGCCGGCCGTGCGCGAGGCGCTCGGGGGCGACGCTTCCCCGGGCATCGGCCACGAGGCGGCGCCGGTCGAGCTCGCGCTGCTTCCCGACCGCTATCCGGCCGGCGGTGAGCGCCAGCTCATCCACGCGATCACCGGTGACGCCGTGCCGGACGACGGACTGCCGCGCGACGTCGGCGTGCTGGTGCACAACGTCGCGACGGCCCGCGCGGCCTGGCGCGCGGTGGCGCACGGCGAGCCGCTGGTCTCGCGCCTGGTCACCGTCGGCGGCGACGGGGTGGAGGGCGCCGCCACGTTCGAATGCGCCATCGGCACGCCGATGTCGGCGCTCGGCGACGCGCTCGGTGGATGGCGCGACGACGCGCTCGTGCTGCGCGCCGGGGGACCGATGATGGGGGTGGCGGTGCCCGACGACGACGTGGCCATCGGCAAGACCACGATCGCCGTGACCGCGTGGCGCGGGGGGGCGACGGCGCCCCGGCCGTGCATCCGCTGCGGCGACTGCGCCAGCGCGTGCCCATCCCGCTTGCAGCCACAGCTCATCCACGCCCGGCTGCAGGGCGGTGACGCGGCCGGTGCCGAGGCGCTGGGCCTGCGCGCGTGCATCGAGTGCGGCGCCTGCGATGCGGTCTGCCCAAGCGCGATCCCGCTGACCGCGGGCTTCGTCGCGGCGCGACATCGCGCAAGGCAGGCGCTGCACCAGCGGGCGCAGGCGGACGCGGCCAAGCAGCGCTTCGAACGGCGCATCGAACGGCTGCAGCGCGACGCCGACGAGGCGGCGACTGCCCAGGCGCAGCGCGTCAGGCGCGCGTCCGGCGCCGCTGCGGCCGCTCTCGCCAAAGCGCGCTCCAAGCGCGACGGCGCCGGCGGCGACGGGGGCGACGCATGAGCCGCGCCTTCCGTGACCCGGGCACGCCGTCGCTGCGCGTCGCTCGCAGCGTGCAGGCGACGATGGGCCTCGTGCTGCTGGCGCTGCTGCCGGGCACCGCGGCGATGGCGGTTTTTTTCGGCCCGGGCGTGCTGGGGCAGATCGCGCTTGCGGTGGCGCTCGCGCTACTGCTCGAGGCCGCGATGCTGCGCCTGCGCGGCGTCCCGCTGCGACCCGCCATCACCGACCTCTCCACGCCGCTCGCCGCGGTGCTGTTCGCGCTCTGCCTTCCGCCCACCGCGCCGTGGTGGATGAACGCGGTCGGGATCACCGCGGCGATCGTCGTCGGCAAGCACCTGTACGGCGGCCTCGGCCACAACCCGTTCAATCCCGCGATGGTCGGCGTCGCGGTCGTCGTCCTGGCGTTTCCTGCCGACTATGCGCGCTGGATCGCCCCTGGGCAGTGGGACACGCTCGCGCAGGCGACGCCGCTCGACCTGCTGCGGCAGCAGGCACAGCAGGGCTACGCGCTGTCGGAAATCCGCGCCAACCCCGTTTTCGGCGACTTCGGCGGCGCCGGCTGGGAGTGGGTGGCGAACTTCTGGGCCCTTGGCGGCCTGTTCCTGCTGTGGAAACGCGTGATCCCCTGGCAAACGCCCGCGGCCGTGCTGGGGACGACCGTGCTGCTAAGCCTGCCGTTCTGGCTGTACGACGCCGACACGCACCCCAGCCCGCTCAACCACGTGTTTTCCGGCGCGCTGGTGTTCGCCGCGTTCTTCATCGCGACCGATCCGGTGTCGGGCTGCACCACGCCGCGCGGCCGGCTGATCTTCGGCGCAGGCGTCGCCGTGCTGACGCTGGCGATCCGTCGCTGGGGCGGCTTTCCCGACGGCGTCGCCTTCGCGGTGCTGCTGATGAACGCCGCGGCGCCGCTGATCGACCGGCTCGCCCGACCGCGATGGCTGGGCGAACGGGGGGCCGCCCACCCGCGGAGCGCGGACGTCGAGGCCCGTCCGCCCGCCTCGGGCTCGGACGAGGCGGAGCGCCGACGTGACTGAACCCGCCCGTCCCGCGCTGCGCGCCGCGCGGACCTTGGCCGTGGTCGGCGTGATCGGTCTTGGCGGGCTACTCGCGCTGCGCGAGTTGACGGCGGAGCGCATCGCCGCCCGGGAGCGCGAAGCGGCCATCGCGGCCATCGCCGCGCTGCTGCCGCGGGGCGTCGACAACGACCCGAACGGCGATGCCGTGCGCGTGCACGCGCCCGCGTGGCTGGGCAGCGATGACGCCATGACCGTCCGTCGCGCGCGCGGCGACGGCGAACTGCGCGGCCTCCTCGTCGAGGCCGTCGCGCCGGACGGCTACAACGGCGACATCCGGCTGCTGCTCGGCGTCGCGGTGCCCGGCACGGAAGGCGGACGGCAGCACCCCGGGGCGGAGCGGCCGACGATCGTCGGCGTCCGCGTGGTCGAGCATCGGGAAACGCCGGGCCTCGGCGACTACATCGACGCCGCGCGCAGTGCCTGGATCGACCAGTTCGACGGGCGCTCGCTGCGCGACCCGGCGCTGGACGCCTGGCGCGTCGAGCGCGACGGCGGGCGCTTCGATGCCGTGGCGGGCGCGACGATTTCCGCTCGCGCGGTCGTCGACGCCACGCGGCGTGCGCTGCAGTTCGTCGATGCGCACGCCGCCGCCGTGGGAGGCGCCGCGGCGGGCACGACGCTGCATTTCACCGATGCGCCGCCCTTCGACGCCGGGGCCGACGGCCGCGCTCGACCCACGGAAGGGAGCCCACCGTGAGCGGTCTCGACGCCGGCGGCGCGCCAACGCCGCGCGCCATCCTCGATTACGGGCTGTCCACCGGCAACGTGGCCATGGTGCAGCTGCTGGGGCTGTGCCCGCTGCTGGCCGTGAGCGGCTCGCTGGTGTCGGCGCTCGGGCTCGGCCTGGCCACCGTGCTGGCCCTGACGGCCACCAATGCGGTGATCGCGCTGCTCCGACGAGCCACCGGCCGCGACGTCCGCATCCCCGTGTTCATCACCGTCATCGCCTGCGTCGTCACGGCGATCGAGCTGGTGATGCGCGCCTGGCTGCCGGCGCTGCACGGCGTGCTCGGCCTGTTCATTCCGCTGATCGTGACCAACTGCGCCTTGCTCGGCCGCGCCGAGGCCTTCGCCTCGCGGCACGATCCGCTGCGCGCGGCCCTCGACGGCTTCGCCGTCGGGCTCGGCTTCCTTCTCGTGCTGCTGCTGTTGGGCGGGCTGCGCGAAGCGCTGGGACGCGGCACGCTGTTCGCCGGCGCAGGCCCCCTGCTCGGTCTGCCGGCGCTGGAGTGGACCCTGCTGCCGGGCTATCGCGGCTTCCTGCTCGCCGCCCTGCCGGTGGGCGCGTTCTTCCTGCTCGCCGTGCTGATCGCCGCTCGGCAGCGCTGGCCGGGCGGACGCGCCGCCGCGGCTGACGCCGCCATCGGAAAGGACGCCTGAGTGGCCGCGATGAAACCCGCCGACCGCGTTGAATTCTTCCGCCGACTGCGCGAGCTCAATCCGCACCCGACCACCGAGCTCGAACACACCACGCCGTTCGAGCTGCTGGCCGCGGTGCTGCTGTCCGCGCAGGCCACCGACGTCGGCGTCAACAAAGCCACGCGGAAGCTCTTTCCGGTGGCCAATACCCCGGCGGGCATCCTCGCGCTCGGCGAGGCGGGCCTCAAGGGCTACATCAACACCATCGGCCTCTACAACGCGAAGGCGGCCCACCTGATGGAGACCTGCCGCATCCTCGTGGAGCAGCATGGCGGCGAGGTGCCCCGCGACCGGCCCTCGCTGGAGGCGCTCCCCGGCGTGGGACGCAAGACGGCGAACGTGGTGCTGAACACCGCCTTCGGCCAACCGACGATCGCCGTCGACACGCACATCTTCCGCGTGTCGAACCGCACCGGTCTCGCGCCGGGCAAGAGCGTGGACGCCGTCGAGCAGAAGCTGCTCAAGGTGGTGCCGGCCGAGTTCAAGCAGGACGCCCACCACTGGTTGATCCTGCACGGACGCTACGTCTGCAAGGCGCGCAAGCCGCTGTGCGGCGCCTGCCCGGTGCGCGACCTGTGCCGCTTCAAGGACAAGACCGAGGCCACCGCCTGAGGCCCCCGGCGCGGGCCGGCGTCGACGCGCAGCGCTCAGGCGAAGCCGCGCTCCATCATCCACCCGGCCACCGCGTTGGCGGCCATGGGCGCCCCGTAGTGGTAGCCCTGGCAGATGTCGCAGCCGAGCTGGGCGAGCTTGATGACCTGCGCCTGCGCTTCCACGCCCTCGGCGACCACCTTGAGCCCGAAGCCATGCGCGAGCGCGACCACGGCGCGGACGATGGCGGCATCGCCCGGGTCGCGCACGATCTGGCGCACGAACAGCTGGTCGATCTTGATGACGTCGACCGGCAGTCGCTTCAGCTGCGAGAGGTTGGAGTAGCCGGTGCCGAAATCGTCGAGCGCGAGCACCACGCCGAGTTGGCGCAGCCGCCCCATCAGCGCGATGGCGCGCTCGGGGTCGTGCAGCGCGGCGCTTTCGGTGACCTCGAGCTCGAGCGAGCCATGCGGCAGGCAGGCCTCCTGCAGCACCGCGTAGACGCCATCGACGAGGCCCGGGTCCTCGAACTGCCGCGGCGACAGATTGACCGCGACGCGCGGCACTTCGAGGCCCTCCTCGCGCCAGCTGGTGAGTTGCCGGACCGCCTCGCGAAGCACCCAGCTGCCGATCGGCAGGATCAGGCCCGACTCCTCCGCGAGCGGCACGAACTCCGACGGCGCCACCTGCCCCAACTCGGCGTGGTACCAGCGCAGCAGGGCCTCGAAGCCCACCAGCCCTTCGCCGGCAAGCGCGAGCTGGGGCTGGTAGGCGAGGCTGAGCTCGCCGCGCTCGAGCGCCTGCCGGAGGTCCTGCAGCAGGCGCACGCGACGGCCACGCGCGGCGCTGTTCTCGGCCGAGTAGAACGCGACGGTACCGCCGGGCGCGGTGGCCGGCTCGGCGGTTTCCGCCCGGTCCAACAGCGTGTCCGGGTGGTCGCCGTCGCGCGGGTGCACGGCCACCCCGACCGACGCATCGAAGAAGAGCCGCCGACCGCCGATCTCCATCGGCTGCGCCAGTGGCGCGAGGACGTCGCGCATCAGCGCCTCGATGCGGGTTTCGTCATCGCTGGCGGAGATCGCGACGGCGAACCGGTGCTCGCCCGAGCGCGCCAGTACCGCGCGATTCCCGAGACGCGCGCGCACGCTTTCCAGCAGCCGATTCGCGCCCTCGCGCATGACCTCGTCGGCCGGCCCTTGCCCGAGCGACTGGCGCAGCAGCGGCAGCTGGCCCAGCGCGATGCTGGCCAACGTGGCGCACGGCAGGCCGTCGCTGCCCCAGGCGAGCCGCCCGAGGAAATGCGCGCGGTTGGGCAGGCCGGTCACCGAATCGAATTCGCGCAGCTTCTGCGCCTCGGCCTCGAGCTGGCGCCGCACCTCGCTGCGCTTCGCCGAGCGGCGCAGCTGCGCCTGGACCAGCGACAGCAGCTCGGTCGGACGGAACGGCTTGGTGAGGTAATCGTCCGCACCGAGGTTCATGCCGTCGCGGATGGCCTGGCGCTCATCGAGCCCGGTCAGGAAGACGAACGGGAGATCGGCCGTCCGGGGGTTGGCGCGCAGGGCCGCGAGCAGGTCCTGCCCGTTGCCGCCGGGCATCAGCACGTCGGAGAGCACGAGGTCCGGAAGGTGCTGGGTGGCGAGGGCGAGGGCGCGCACGCCGTTGTCGCACTCCAGCACGCGGTAGCCCGCCGAGCGCAGCGTCGCGATCAGGACGGTGCGGATGCTGCCGTCGTCCTCGGCGATGAGGACGGTGGTGACGCTGCCCTGCCCCTCCATCGATGGCCCCCCGGCGCCCGTGGCGGTGTTCCCTCGCCACGAGTGTAGCCCGGGGCGTCAGAAGACGTATTGGGCGCGCAGCGCGAGCTGGGACGGCTCGTCGCCGGTGGCGAGGTCCTTGCCGCGGGTCCAGTTCAGCATGAAGCGGAGGTCGTCGTTGACGTACCAGTTGGTGCCCAGCACGACGCGACGCGCCTCCCTGTCGCCGGCATCGCGCAGGCGGATGCGGTCGATGCGGGCGACGACTTCCCACAGGCCTTCGCCGATGCCGGTGGGCGAGCCGAACACGCCCTCGCCGAGGTCGTACTCGCGGACGCCGCCGAACAGGTAGCCGGCCTGCAGGTAGGCGGCCTCGAGGCGCCCGTCGCCGGCCAGCCCGGCGACGGTCGCGCGCGACCACTCGCCCTGCCAGTGGAACCCGCCGCGGGTGCCGGCGAACTCCACGCCGCCCGTTCGCTGGTCGAAGTCGCGGCCGTCGACGCTCTCGAACAGCAGCGCTTCGGGGCCGCGCCGGCCGCCGTACGCCACCTCGACGGCCGTGCCCGGGGTGTTCTCGCCACCGTTCTCGATGCTGTACCAGGCGCCGAGGTGGACCAGGCGGTCGCCCTCGCGGATTGGCGCCCAGGTGCCGCGCGCCGCGGCGCCCCAGCCCTCGTTGCGCGCGGTGTTGTCCTCGCGCAGCGAGAACGCGGAAACGCCGAACGATCCGGCCTCGAAGCCGGTGAGCAGGCCCACGCCCTGCTGCCACTGGCGGTCGGCGAACAGCCCGGATGCCGAGCCGAAACCGCGCTCCATCGCGCTGAGGTCGTTGGAACTCGTCAGTTCATCCATCGAGCGGAATGGCTTGAACTGGCCGATGGTCAGCGTGCTGTCGCCGAAGCCGCGCTCGAGGTACACGTCGCGGAGATCGGTGTTGCGGCCTGACAGCTCGGCTTGGACGCGCCAGCCCCAGCCGGCGGCTTCACCCTCGACCTGCACGCGCGCGCGCCGGAACTCGCTGCCGCCGGTCGATTCGACCTGGTCGGCGTCGTGGGCATAGACGTCGTAGTGGATGCGGCCGCCGATGCCGAAGCTGGCGTCGCCGTCCTCCGATTCGATCTCCAGACCCGGGCCCGCGTCGACGCGAGGCGTGGGGGTGGCCTCCGCGACCGGCGCCACGGCCGGGGCAGGCGCAGCCGCCTGCGCCTCGAGCGCCGCCAATCGGGCCTGGAGGGCGGCAATCTCGGCGCGCAGCGCGGCGACCTCCTCGGCGGGCAGCGCCGCGGACTGCGCGCTCATCGGCGCAAGGACGGCAACGACGGCGAGGGACAGCAGCGAATGGGGGGCGCGGCGAGTCAGGGGCATGGACGGCTCCTTGGAATGTTTCATTTTGGTGACAGTCTAACGACCGTCAGGGGCCCGCGGTGCCGGGCGGGTCCAGGCGATAACCCATGCCGCGCACCGTCGTGATCCACGACGGGTGGCCGGGCTCGTCGAGTTTGCTGCGAAGGCGACGGATGTACACGTCGACGACGTTGGTCAGCGGGTCGGAGTCCACGCCCCAGACGTTGGACAGGATGCGCTCGCGGCTGAACATGCGGCCCGGGGCGCTCATCAGCAGCTCGAGCAGGGCGAGCTCCTTGGCGGTCAGCGGCAGGGCGTCGCCGCGCCGGCGGACTTCCATGCGAACGCGATCGAACACGAGGTCGGCCACGGCGAGCTCCGCATCGCGCTGGACCAGCTGCGGCGGACGACGCAGCAGCGCCTCCACGCGGGCCAGCAGCTCGTCGAAGGCGAACGGCTTGGTCAGGTAATCATCCGCGCCGCAGCGCAGGCCCGCGACGCGCTCCTGCACGCTGCCCATGGCCGTCAGCATCAGCACGGGCAGCGGAATGCACTCGCTGCGGACCTGCTGGCACAGCTCCATGCCCGATTTTCCCGGCAGCATCACGTCGAACAGCGCGACGTTGAACCCGCCGTGGCGCAGCATGGGCAGGGCCTCCTCGGCGCTGCCCGCGACGCTCGGCGCGTACCCCTCCGCGCGCAGACCACGCTGCAGGAAATCGGCGACGCGCGCGTCGTCTTCGACGATGAGGATCTTCACGACGACGCCTTCATGCCGGGAGACCCGCCTCGGTGGAGGCCTCCGCCATCGGCAGCGCGATGCTCGCGCGCAGCCCGACCGGCGAGCGCCGCTGCAGGTCGATGCTTCCTCGCTGGGCCTCGACGATGCGCCGGGCGATGGCGAGGCCGATGCCGAGGCCCTGCGGATCCAGCTCCCGGCCCGCACGGCCACGATAGTGCGCGTCGAACACGTGCTCGAGCTCGTCGTCGGCCATGCCCGGGCCCTCGTCGTCGACCTGCACGACCCATTGGTCCTGCTCCTCGACGATGCCCACCCGCACCGCGCCGCCCGTCGGGGAGTAGCGGATGGCGTTGTCGAGCACGACCACGAGCGCCTGCTGGAGGCGCTCCCGGTCCACCTCGACGTGCGCGTCCGAAGATGGCGCGGCGCTGCCGTCCGGCTCGCCGGCTCGCGCCGTCCAGTCCAGCCGGACGTCGCGATGGGCGGCTACCGCCTGCATCTGCGCGACCGCCGCGGCCACCACCTCGCGCAGCGGCTGGCGTCGCAGCGTGATGGCGTACTCGAGCGAGCCGCCGCGGGCCGCATCGAGCAGGTCCTGCACGCGGCCGCCGAGCTCGCTGGCAGCATCGACGATGCGTCGCAGCGCGACCTGCTGGTCGGCCGGATCGCCCGGGTTGCGCAGGGCGAGATCGGCCTCGCCGCGGATCACGGTCACGGGCGTGCGCAGTTCGTGGCTCAGCTCGGCGAAGAACTGGCGGCGACGCGCTTCGATGCCCAGCAGCGATTCGTAGGCCTGGGTGAGCGCCCGCGTGCGCTCGGCGACGAGGTCGTCGAGCTGCTGCTGCAGCGCCGCGCTTCGCGCCTGCGCTTCCGACAGGTGCGAGGCCATCGAATCCATCAGCCCGCCAATGCGCGCGAACTCGTCGCGGCCGGACAGGCCGCTGCGCGCCTTGAAGTCGCCGGCGGCCAGCGCTTCCGTCACCCGCGCCAAGCGGGCGAAGGGTTGGTCGAGGCGGCGCACGAAATACACCACCGCCAGCACGGCGAGCAGCAGGACGCTCCCGGCCAACAGGGCGTTCACGACGCGGATCCGCGACAGCGCGTCGGCCAACAGCGACGATTCGCGCAGCGATGCCGCCTCCTGTCGCTCGACGGCCTGGCGGAGCAGGTCGCGCATGTCCCGTCCCGCGAGCTCATCGAAGGCCAACAGGACCGTGCGCCACTCCTCCGCAGGCGGAAGGCGGTCGGTCTGCCGCTCGGCCTCGCGCACTGCACGCTCGAGCGTGGCGATGTTCAGCGCGACGGTCTCCACCTCCGCCGACTCGAAAGGCCGGTTTTCGACGGGGACACGGCCGACCAGCGCCCGGAGTTCTTCGACGCTGGCCCACATCGCGGCAGCCAAGCGGTCGCGGACCGCGGGATCGGCCTCGCCGGCGAGCATTTTCTGGGCGAACCAGACCTTCAGGCGCTGCTTGTTGCCGGCGAGCTCGAGGTACTCGGCGAGCATGCGCGTCGCCACCACGCTGCGCTCGGCGTGATGGGCGGCCGAGGAGGCCGCCCATCCGGCGAACAGGAACTGCACCAGCGCCAGCAGCGCCAGCAGGGTGAACGCCACCGCGAGGCGGGTACGGATCACCGCACCGCCTCCGGCACTCGCGGGGCGACGTCACGCATCAGTTCGCGGTGAAGGGCAGCGAGCTGTGGTGCAGCACGATGCGCAGCTTGCCGTCGTCGGTCTTCTTGAAGGTCCACGTCTTGTCCACGGTGGTGACGTTGCCGTCCTTGCCCGTGATCATGACGTTGCCCATCGTCGTGGCGACGTCGCCGTTGATGTGGATGGCGGCGTTCTCGGCCTTGCAGGCGGTCCAGCCCTTCAGCGCGAAGCCGGTGTCCTTCGGGAAGTTCGGGTCACCGCCGACGAAGTAGGCCAGCGCGCCCTCGCGGGTCGTGCGGAAGGTCTGCGGCTTCTCGGTCAGCGTCGGCTTGAACAGCACCGGGCCGAGGTTGTAGCCGTAGGCGGCGTCGAGGACCTGGCCGGCCAGGGTCTTGGCGGCCGCCTGGCCGTTCGTCTCCCCTTCCTTGCTGATGGCGACGAGGGCGTTGCACCAGCCGGTCTGGGCGGCGAGCACTTCCGCCTCGGTGATGTTGGCGTTGTATACGGGGGTGTTGGCGGAGACGGCGGCCGCGGCGAGGGCGGCGGCAAGGGCGGTCAGGGTGCGGCGCATGGCGATCCTCACGAATGGGTTGGTCGAGTCCCCGGTCGTCCGGGGTGCCGCCATTAGGGCTCCGGGGCGATGACACGGTCGTCCCGCCGCCATGAATTCACGCGCGACGCCGGATGAAAAATGGATGACAGCCACGGCGCTCTCCGGTGCGTGCAGGAAACGTCAACGAAAGGCGAATGAATAATGACTGAATAGTGCATTTTTCGTGTCAAATGAAATATCAATGTCATTATTCGTCCATAGGCTCTGCACACCTTCCTAACGGTGTCCGCCGCCATGCGTTTTGCACGCCCTCTTCTCGCTGCGTCCCTTGCCGCGGCGGTCGCCGCCCCCGCCCAAGCGGAAGTGCCGATCGATGTCATCGGCAACGCCGAGATCTACTTCGACGCCCTCCTGCACTTCGACAACTACAGCTACTCGGACGACATCTCCCGCGCCGACGGCCTGCCCCTCACGCCAGCCCAGCTGGCCGCCAACCGCCTGAGCAACCGCGGGCAGTTCCGTCGCGGCGAAATGATCTTCCGCGGCAAGACCCCGACCGGCGAATGGCAGATCGGATACGACACCGTCGGCAGCCGCGGAGCCGGCCGCAATGGCCGCTGGCTGGACGTGAGCTACCGCGGCCGCCTCAACGCCGACTGGTCGTACCGCGTCGGCCAGTTCAAGGCGCCGAACAGCCTCGAAGAGATGTCGACCACCCGCAACAACGAGTTCGTGGCGAAGGCGATGGTGACCAACGCCTTCGGCCTGTCGCGCCGCATGGGCGCCGAGGTGCAGTACGCGACGGCGGACATCACGGCGACCTTCACGGCCTTCACCCGCGAGATCAACGTCGACCAGCGCGTCGGCAACGGCCTCGGCACCCGACTGACGTGGGCGCCGCTCCTCGACCTCGAAGGCGGCGAAGCGCTGCACCTCGGCGTCTCCGCGGTGCAGGTCGACGCCGACAACGGCCGCTACACGCTGGCTGCGCGCCCGCAGGCCGACATCGTGAGCTTCAACGCGATCTCCGCCACGCTTGCGGACGCAGATTTCACGCGCATCTATGGCGCCGAGGCGGTCTATTACCGCGGCCCGTTCAAGGTCATGGGCGAGTACATGGCCTCCAGCGTCGAGCGCCTGGGCGCCGCGCCGAACTACGATTCGGATGGCTGGTACGTCTCCGGCATCTACACGCTCGGCGACGAGCTGTATGGCTACCGCAACGGCCTGTACACGACGTCGGTGCCGAACGATCCCGTCAAGGGCATGTGGCAGGTCGGCGCTCGCTACGACCGCCTCGACGCCAACGACGGCGCCGTCCTCGGCGGCGCGCAGTCGTCCTTCACGGTCGGCGCGAACTGGTACATCCGCTCGAACTTCCGCCTGTCGCTGAACTACGTGATGGTCGAAAGCTCGCGAGTGCAGTCCGGCGTGCTGATCCACAACAACCCCGACATCGTCGAGCTGCGCGGCCAGATCACCATCTGAGCCTCGACCGCACCGTCGCCCCCCACGCCGGGGGCGACGTCACCGAACCGTCATATCGCTGACACATACTTTTCCGGCTGGCGCTGTCGCAGTGCCGGCCTCCTGGAGACCCTCGTGATCCGCACGCTCGCTGCCCGCCTCGCCACCGTCGCCCTCGCCTTGACCGCGCTGTCCGCGCAGGCCCAGGACGTGACCGGTGCCGGCGCGTCCTTCGTGTTCCCCGTCATGTCGAAGTGGTCGAGCGAGTACTCCGCCGCCGGCCTCGGCAAGGTCAACTACCAGTCGATCGGCTCGGGCGGCGGCATCGCCCAGGCCAAGGCCGGCACCGTCGACTTCGGCTCCACCGACGCCCCGCTGAGCAGCGCCGATCTGGCGCAGAGCAAGCTCGCGCAGTTCCCGTCGGTGATCGGCGGCGTGGTGCCCGTCGTCAACCTGCGCGGCGTCAGCTCGGGCCAGCTCCGCCTGACCGGCCCGGTGATCGCGGAGATCTACCTCGGCACCATCCGCAGCTGGAACGACCCCAAGATCGTGGCGCTGAACCCGGACGTCACGCTGCCGGCCACCGCGATCCGCGTGGTGTACCGCTCGGACGGCTCGGGCACGACGTACAACTTCGTGCACTACCTGTCGCAGATCAGCCCCGCCTGGAAGCAGAAGGTCGGTTTCGGTACGGCCGTGCGCTGGCCTACCGGCTTCGGCGGCCGCGGCAACGAGGGCGTCTCGGCCTACGTGAAGCAGCTGCAGGGCTCGATCGGCTACGTCGAGCTGTCGTACGCCACCACGAACAACCTGACCTACGCCGCGATGCAGAACGCCGCGGGTGAATGGGTGCAGCCGAGCATCGCCAGCTTCCGCGCCGCCGCCGCGAGCGCCGACTGGGCCGGCGCCGAGGACTTCAACCTCGTCATCACCAATGCGCCGGGCGAGGCCAGCTGGCCGATCGCCGCGACCAACTTCATCCTCGTGCCGCGGAGCCCGCGCGACGCCGCCAAGGGCGCCGCCACGCTGAAGTACTTCGACTGGGCGTACGCCAACGGCGATGCGTCCGCCGAAGCGCTGGGCTACGTGCCGCTGCCCGACGCCCTGGTCGAGCGCGTCAAGGCCTATTGGGCGGACCATCTGACGCGCTGACCACGCACAATTCGCCGCATTCCGCAGGCGCCGGCCCAGCCGGCGCCTGCGTCACATCCGAACCACCGCGATTTCGACGGGAGACCCACGATGACCTCGACCCTGCTCCGCACCACCTTCGCCCTCGGCGCCGCGAGCCTGCTCGCCGCTTGCGGCGGTTCGAATGACGCCGCTCCCGGCGCCGCCGCGGGCGCCGCCGCCGCCCCAGACGCGCCGGCCGCGATCGACGTGACCGGCGCGGGCGCGTCCTTCGTATTCCCCCTGCTCTCGAAGTGGTCGGCCGAGTACGCGACGGGCACCGGCAACCGCGTGAACTACCAGTCGATCGGCTCGGGCGGCGGCATCGCGCAGGCCAAGGCCGGCACGGTGGACTTCGGCTCGACCGACGCGCCGCTGAAGCCGGAAGAGCTGGCCGCGGCCAACCTCGGCCAGTTCCCGTCGGTGGTTGGCGGGGTGGTGCCGGTGGTCAACCTCGAGGGCATCGCCAGCAACCAGCTGCGCCTGACCGGCCCGCTGCTCGCCGACATCTACCTCGGCAAGGTCACGAAGTGGAACGACCCGGCGATCGTCGAGATCAACCCCGGCGTCTCGCTCCCGGAGGCCGACATCAAGGCCGTCTATCGCTCCGACGGCTCGGGCACCACCTTCAACTTCGTCAATTACCTCGGCCAGGTCAGCCCGGCGTGGGTCGAGGGCGTCGGCCAGGCGGCCACCTCGGTGAAGTGGCCGCTCGGCGTGGGCGGCAAGGGCAACGAGGGCGTCGCGGCCTACACCAAGCAGCTCAGCGGCGCGATCGGCTACGTCGAGCTCAGCTACGCCCTGCAGAACAACCTCACCACCGTCAGCCTGCAGAACGCCGCGGGCAATTGGGTCGCTCCGAGCATCGCCAGCTTCCAGGCCGCGGCCGCCAGCGCCGACTGGGCCAATGCGCAGGACTTCCACCTGGTGATCACGAACGCGCCGGGCGCCGACGCGTGGCCGATCGCCGCGACCAACTTCATCCTCGTGAGCAAGGCCCCGTCGAACCCCGCCAAGGCCCGCGCCGCCCTCGAATTCTTCCAGTGGGGCTACGCGAACGGCGACGCTCGCGCCGAGGAGCTGGGCTACGTGCCGCTGCCGGACGCCCTGGTCGCGCAGGTCGAGGCCTACTGGGCGCAGAACTTCACGTTCTGAAGCCCGGGTACAATCCCGACCCCGGCGGCACGGCCGACCCGGGACCCGACCGCCTCCTGCCTGACCCAGCGCCCGCGTCCACCGACGCGGGCGTCCTGATCTGACTCCTCCGGTACGACTCCTGATGGCGCCCGCCACGTCCCAACTCGACCATCTGGCCCGCGGCGACGCGCGCGCCGACCGCCTGTTCCGCTGGACCGTGGCGGCGGCCGGCGTCTTCGTGCTCGTCAGCCTGATCGGCGCCGCCCTGACCATGGCCTGGGGCGGACGCGAAGCGATCAGCACCTTCGGCTGGAGCTTCCTGAGCTCGGACAACTGGGACCCGGGCAACCTCGTTTTCGGCGGACTGGCGCCCATCGTGGGCACCCTGATCACTGCCGGCATCGCCCTGCTGATCGCCGTGCCGATCAGCTTCGGCATCGCGCTGTTCCTGACCGAGGTCGCCCCGCCCTGGCTGCGTGGTCCGGTCGCGACAGCCATCGAGCTGCTCGCCGGCATCCCCTCGATCATCTACGGCATGTGGGGCCTCTTCGTGCTCGTGCCCTTCCTCGCCGAGTACGTGTACCCCTCGCTCAGCGAGTACGGCAGCCAGCTGCCGGTCATCGGTTCGTGGTTCGACGGCCCGCCGATCGGCATCGGCATGCTCACGGCCGGCCTGGTGCTGTCGATCATGATCATCCCGTTCATCGCCTCGGTGATGCGCGAGGTGTTCCTCACGGTGCCGACGCGCCTGAAGGAGTCGGCCTACGCGCTCGGCTCGACGACCTTCGAGGTGGTCTGGGACATCGTGCTGCCCTACACGCGCTCGGCGGTGATCGGCGGCATCTTCCTCGGCCTCGGCCGTGCGCTCGGCGAGACGATGGCCGTCACCTTCGTGCTCGGCAATGCCAACCGCCTCGCCAACCTGCTCGAGCCCTCCAGCTCGATCGCCGCGACCATCGCCAACGAGTTCGGCGAAGCCTTCGCCGACCTGCACCGCAGCTCGCTGCTGGCGCTGGGCTTCGTGCTGTTCATCGTCACCTTCATCGTCCTCAGCATCGCCAAGCTGATGCTGATGAGCCTTCAGGCCCGGGGAGGCAAGTGATGGACGCCGCCATTTCCGAACGCTTGTTCCAGCGCCGCCGTTTCGTCAACGGCCTCGCCCTCGTGCTCTCGGGCACCGCCGCGCTGGTGGGCCTGTTCTTCCTGGTCTGGATCCTCTTCACCACGCTTTCGAAGGGCATCGACGGCCTCAGCCTGGCGATGTTCACCGAGATGACCCCGCCGCCCGGCGCCGAGGTCGGCGTGGGCGGCCTGCTCAACGCCATCGTCGGCAGCATCGTGATGTGCGTGCTGGCCGTGCTGATGGCCGCGCCGATCGGCATCGCCGCGGGCACCTACCTCGCCGAGTACGCACACTTCCGCAAGATCGGCAGCGTGATCCGCTTCGTCAACGACATCCTGCTGTCGGCGCCGTCGATCGTGCTGGGCCTGTTCGTCTACATGGTGCTGATCGGCACGCCGCGCCAGCTCGCCACGGCGATCCAATCGACGGAGGCCGGCCAGCAGGGCTGGCTCGCGGGGCTCGCCGACTGGCTGATCGGCGTTTCGGGCTTCTCGGCCATCGCCGGTGCCGTCGCGCTGGGCTTCATCGTGCTGCCGGTGGTCGTGCGCACCACCGACGAGATGCTGCGCCTCGTGCCGGCGCAGATGCGCGAGGCGGCGCTGTCGCTCGGCATCCCGCAGTGGAAGGTCACCACGCACGTGCTGTACCGCGCGGCGCTGTCCGGCATCCTCACCGGCGTCATGCTCGGCTTGGCCCGCATCTCCGGCGAGACCGCACCGCTGCTGTTCACCGCGTTCAACAACAGTTTCTGGAACCTCGACCTCGGCGAGCCGATGGCCAACCTGCCGG
>ERZ1066117.918-NODE-918-length-17531-cov-40.329881_pt1 | contig 17531 bp, 9 predicted proteins | sample MGYA00382764_ERZ1066117 | MGnify/ENA primary metagenome ERZ1066117 (study PRJEB33369, sample SAMEA5778347) | biofilm metagenome | biome: Industrial cooling water; feature: Water cooling tower basin; material: Biofilm | place: United Arab Emirates | collected...
TCAAGCCCAAATCTGTCCTACGTCCTTCGCTACCACCTCCCAGACCCCGAAACGCCGCTGATTCCACGATTTCGGGGTGGTAGCGAAGGGAGTAGGCTGTTTCGGTCCGTTTCAGTCCGTTTCGGAGTGTTGCGCCTCTTGGCCACCAGACGGCCACCCGGCCACCGACAGGCGGCATCTGCGCCTAGCGCGCAATTGTCACTTCTCACCACGTCGCTGAGCCCGCGCTCCTCGGCGAGCGCGAGCCCAGCCCTTGATGAATGTTTCCACTCACCCGGACTGCTAGCTAAGCTAGCCTGTTATGAGCAAGCTCACAATGCGGTCGATGTACCGTTCGTCGGCTCGCTCGTCGTTCTGGAAAACCACGTGGTGATCCGTAGCGAAGGCGTCAAGGGTTGGCGCGGTATCGCCGCGCTCCTGCCACCATGCAACGTCTTGGGCATGGGTGTTGGCGACGATGAACGAATCCATCACGATAATGGTGCCGTCGGTCGGCGGAGGCATGGCCTTCTCCCGAATCCTGATCGCCTTTGCGAACTGAATCTTCGGGTCGTCGAAACCCTGGAGGTTGCGAATCCCTTTAGGATCGATGAACGCGAGGTGCTGGCGCTTGCCCTTGATCAGCCAGAGGAGAAAATCAGGGTAGAAGTTCTGCGCCTCGAAAAAGCGCACACCGCGCCTCGCTTGGTTGCGCAGCAACCAGACGCTCCACCCGTCGAGCGCCGGCGGCTTGCGTTGACAATACCGCTCCAGATCGACCACGAAGCGCCACTCGCCGACGTTCAGGGGCACCGGGTGAACCTTGAAGCATTGGCTGCCCTTCGGGTTGACGAAGATCAGCGGTGTGTAGAGGTGCCGCGTGGGCTTGAGCACCGAGGCCGTCGGCGGGTCGTGTGGCGGGCGATCGAAATTCTTGGCCGTCCCGTCGGCGATTTTGCGCCAGAAGATCCCCCAATCCTTAGACTCCTGGTAACCATCGACGATCTCGATCACCCAACCCGTCGCGCCCCCTTGCGGCGTCGAGGACAGTTCGGCGAGCTTGAAGTTGGGGTCGACATTCACGCCGATGCCCACCACGGCGCCGTAGCGCATGTTGGGCTGAGACCACACATCCATCGCACGCTTGTAGTACCGATCCGCATACTTTCTCAGAAGATGCTCGGCGAGCGTTTGCCAGAGCGCGATGCGCGTAACGTCCCTGAACGCGAGGAGCTCCGCAGGAATGTAGAGCCGATACCACTTTTCAGGCGACGCCAAGAGCGATCGCACTCCCTCGCGTGTCACCGACAGATTCCACCAGTTTGCGCGCGCACGCTGTTCGAGAAGTGCCGTCATGAGCGCGTCCAGATCGAGCAACGCTACGTGCGCGGCCGTTAGATGCCCCTCGTGTCGATTCTGCGTGTCACCCGCGCTGGCGACGCCCTCGCTCCGTTTCGCATCGAGGTTCGGATACCAGTCCAACAGCACTTTGTGCTGCTGGATGTAGTCCGTGCCCCACGGCTCGGCGCCTGGCAGCGAGAGCGTGAGACGAGGCCATGCTTTGTGGTCAGCTTCGGGCGTCACGAGCGTGTACAGGGTCTCGTCGGGCATCGACACGTCGAGCGGGATTTCGATGCCTTGCACACGCTTCGTCGATGCGATCTTCTCGCTTCGTAGGGCCTCCTCGAAGGTCTTCATGTAGTCGGCCCGCAGCCCGAAAACTCCGAGAGTTTCGAGCACGGGCAACCTCTCGGGGAGTTGTTTCGGCGGCGCATCGTATCTCGTGAGCATAGTACTGCGCTTGAGGCCCCCGCGCCACCCGCGCAGCCGCACGCCGCGACCAAAAAGCTGAATGATCTGCGCTCCCTCGCTGCGCCCCAAGTTCATCAGCCCCAGCGTGCTTACGCGCCATGAATTCCAACCCTCAGTGAATTTGCGCGACCCGATGAGCACGTGCACCCGATTGCCGCGCTCGTGGAGCGTCTCGAAGATCGGCATGGACGTCGCCGGCGGGTCGATGACCAACCCGAGCTTTTTCCCCACTGCTTCGCAAAGCTTTCGCACTTTGCCCGGCTCACCGACCTTGACCAGTCCAAACATCGGGCCTGCGCCTACATGAAGTGTGAGTTCTCCTTCGGCTCCGCGCCGCTCCACCACGTGCATGGCGCCCGGCGCGTCCGTGCGAAACACTCTCGCCAGCACGTCGCGGTAGATCGACGCGGCGTCCTCGGCGTGAGTCTGAAGCGCACTGAAGCGGCCCGCGAACACATCGGCGTCCTCGTTGTCGAGCAACTCGGACCCGCCCGCCAGGATTCTCTCGATGTCATCGCGGGCTGTCTCGGGCTCGTGTGCGAAGCGATGGAGCGCGAGGATGATGTCCACCACGTCGGATACCTCGCGCCCCGCCTGCTTGCGCACCTCGCTCACGCTGTCGCCGACGAAGACCCACAACGGGCGCTCGATCTCAAAGCCCTCGAGCGCCTCTCCATCGGTCTCGAACACCCGTAGCTGCTGGTAGTACGACAGCACGCATCCCGTGATGTACCGTTGCCGGAGCGCCGCAGACGGGTCCTCCTTGAGGTTGAGGATCGTGTACTCCTTGCCGTACCCGTCGCGATAGAATTCCCGATACGAATAGTCCAGTGCGATGCAGCGCGCGTACTCCTGCGCCATCCCGTCGCCCTTCGCCGTCTGCACGGCCTGAAGGAAGGTAGCGCTGTATTCGAACGCAAAGCCCTTCGCCGACAGTGCGTCGCGACGACTCTTCCATGCCCCCTCTTCGCTCCCGAGCCCCTGGTGCCCCTCGTCGATGAGCACGAGATTGTTGGCGCCGAAGTTCTGGACACTCACGGTGTCCTTGCCATCGCGATCGGCGAGCTTGGTCACCTCCATCACGTCCACGCGCCAGATGCCGTTGAGCAGCGGTGATGCCTTTGTGCGCGAGAAGCGCTCGGCCACAAAGCCGGAGCGCCTAAGCTCGTCGAGGTGCTGCGTAGTCAGCAGGTCCTTAGGCGTGAGGAGGAGGACACGGTTGTGCTCCTTCGCCAGCCCTGCGCGGGTGATGTAATGCTGATATTGCCGGATGTTAGCATGCATCAGCAGCGTCTTACCCGAACCCGTGGCGCACCAGAAGGCCAGACGCCCGAGGTCGTCGGCGGTGTACTCGGGCAGAGTGTCGAGGGGCGTGCCGGGAGCCGCATGGTTGTTGCGCTTCACCGCCTCGTTGAGCCCCGCAAGCAGCGTATCGCGCGCGCCGAAATACCGATCGAGGTAAACTTCGGTGAAGAGCAGCGCGATGTACTGGAAGTACTTCCACGTGAGCGGGGGGCGCGAGCCCTGAATCTGCTTTGTGACGAGGAGGATGTTCGCGTCGTACCGACGGAGTTCGGCATCGGTGACGCCGCCGGGCGGCAACGCCCGTCCGAGGAGCGTATGGGTAAAGCGCAGCATCGAGCCGTCGGGCACGAGGCCGTCGAGCCCGGCCCCGCCGATCAGTTCTCGGATGTCGTCGAAGGTCTCGAACCCGAGCTGATCGAAGAGCCACCGCTGGAGCACTAGGCGGTCGGTGAAGGACCGCTCCGACTTCGGCGGCTTCCCGGCCTTCACCCCTGCAGCCTTGGCCTTGGGCGCCGCAGCCTTGGCCTTGGGCGCCGCAGCCTTGGCCTTGGGCGCCGCAGCCTTGGCCTTGGGCGCCGCAGCCTTGTTTGTCCTCTTCGCCGCCATTGCGTGTCCTCCCTATGCCTGCGCGGGGAACATCTTTGCGAGGAATACCTGGTCGATTCGCTCGACGCGCCACCCTGCGTTCTCAGGGCGGAGCCGCTCTACCTGCTGGTCGCCGTTGACGTACACGACTGAAACGCCATTCAACGTCGGCAGAAGCTTTGTCTCGAACCACGCTTCGAGCGCCTCCGCGTCTACCTCGGCGGGATCGCGCCAGACAACCACTGTCTCCGCGCCGTCGGGAAGCTTGCCTCGGGAGATGCGCACCGCGCCGTCGATCCGTCGGGTGCGCACCGTCATTCCGAGCAGCCAGTGGAAGGTCTCCACGAGGTCGACGGGCGAGGCCACCGAGATATCGTCGCGGGTCACATGGAGCGTCCGAGAGAAAGGTCGTTCGAACGCACTCAGCCCGAGAAGCGACGGGCTCTCCCGGGTCTCGTTCTCCAGCATGTACCGCAGCACGTAATCGCGAGCGAAGTCGGGTTCCTTCTCAAAGAGCGGCCCGAGCTCTTTCGGCTGCGCCATCACCAGATTATCGATGGTATCCGCATAACTTTCGAGGCGGAGGACCTGGACGATGCCGATGGAGCCCTCGATCTGCCCGGAAGGCCGCCCGCCATCCCAGGACCGGGCGCGCATCGTCTTCATAATCCGCGGAAACAGGACGTTCTCAAAATGGTCGGCGGCCTCGACGAGCAGGAATTTCCTCTTGCCGCCGTCGGCGGCATTGCACTCGAGCACGGCCTGCGCGGTGCCGCCGGAGCCCCCGAAGAAATCGGCCCAATAACCATCTTCGGCAGCCCGCCAACGACACAGGTACTTCAGCAGTTCGAGCGGCTTCGCGTATTTGAAGGCCAACCCCATCGAGCTCAGCGTACTGGATGACTCTTGCACGCTGCCCACCTCGCGAATGACCGTCAAGACGTGGCTCTGGTTGTCCGAGCGAAGTTTCTGGAGCCATACGGCGCCAGTCTGCCGGAGTACGAAGCTGGTGGGTCGACCTTCTGCATCGCTCACGGGCTTGAACGTGTTCGAGATGAACTCTTCCAAGAGCTCACGACTGCTCCACCCGGATCGAATGACCACGTCGTTTTGTAGCTTGCCGTCGTGCACCACGGCGTCTCGGTCGTACTTCGGCCACTGGTCTGTAGCGCGATTGGCCGAGATCGTGCCGGCCTCGAAGTCAGCGGGGAAGCCTGCCGGCAGCACCACTGCAGAGACAGGATTCTTCGGCCCGTTCTTGACGATGGTGTTTTCGATTTTCTCCTTGAGGAGCTTGCTGTCGTCCTTGATCGATGGATCGCGCACGGGGGGTTTGGGGGCTGCGCCCGGTGCCCCCTCGTAGACAAGCACGTACTCGTGGTTGCGTTTCACGCGGGCTTGGTTGTCAATGTTTCCGTCGGATTTCCACACGCAGTTTGCCACGAAGCTCTCGGCGCCGAAAACGGTGTCGAACACGAGGCGCAGATACGGCTGCTCGATGTCGTTGATGGAGGAGAAGATGTAAGCGTCTGGGCGCTGCACGGCGCGGCACAGGGTCAAGCGATCGACCATCATCTGGATCCACGAAGAGTGCCGGTAGCCATCCTTGTACTGGAATTCGTCCTTCGTAGTGTTGTAAGGCGGGTCGAGGTAAATCCAGGCGAGTTTGTCCCGGAACCGCTCCTGTATGAGCTGCAACGCCTGGAAGTTCTCGGCGTGGAACAGAACGCCGAGCGTCTTTTCCTCCAAGTCGTCGAAGCTCGCTAGGATGCGATCAGTGAAGTCCCTGGAGAAATGCGCGGTGTCGAGCACCAGGGTGGGGTTCTGCTCTAGGAACGCGTCGGTGAGCGGGATGCTGTACGCCACGGTCCCTGTGAGATCTTTCTCGATCTTGTCAATGGCGAAGAGGCGCACCCACGCTTCACGCTGTGCGTCGTTGGCGACCACCTCGGGCCAGAGGTCGCGCGGGACGATCTGCATCGAGATGCACCAGCGCGCTTCGAGCACGAACTTCCTCTTCTGCCAGAGGCGCTTCTGAAAGTCCTCTATCTGCGCGAGGAAAGTGATGATGTCACCCGCGAGCGCGCGGAGCACCTTGATCTTGGAGAGGTACTCTTCAACGCGGGGAGCACCCTGAGATTCGATATCATCAAGGTGCATGACCTCAGTCTTGAGATAGTGATCGAGCTCGCGCCGTAGGAACGCGCTGAGATCCTTGTGGATGAAGTAGTCGAAGCTCTCACTTCGACGGAAGCGGTCGAAATGTTTCGCAAGGGGTGTTCGGCCGCCATCGTCGGGAGCCTTGAGGAGGACACTGCCCCAAGCCATGAGCGCGTTGTCGTTCCCAAGGAGCTCGGCGAGCCGCGCGAGGTGCCACGCCTGATCGTGGTCGGGGATAGGGTCCGCGCGATACACGAAGCGAAGCACCAGACGCTTTTTACTCGGAAGCTCGTATGCTCTGTCATCAAGCTGGTAGATGCGCTCGAGGCCAGGCGCGGCCTTCGTATTGTCGCGCTCCTCGCCGCCGCCCACGACCTCGAAACGCACGGAGAGGCCGCCGGCGAGATCGAAGTCGTAGTGCGCGTGCCGGGTCAACGACTTGATGTAGTACTGGTCAGCATTGGCCCAGTGGAGCTTGACCTCCTCGCCTGCATACGGCACGGCATAAGTGTTACCGCGGAAGTTGCGGCGCGAGAGGAAGTCGCCACGGTCGTAGTACCGCGAGAAGAAGTCGTAGAGCCGCGAGAAGACGTCGTCTTGGAGCGCCTCGTGGCTCGCTGCCATGGCGATGCTCTTCTTGTGTTCGACAACGGCAGCGTTGGTCTCTATGTCGGCCTCGGGAACGCGGTACTTGCGCAGGTCGGCGATGGTGCTCCGCAGAGCCTCTTCTTCACTGGCGCGATCGACACTCTTGTAGTAGGCGAAGGCCCGCTGGACTCGGCCCACGAGGTCATGCTCGAGGAAGCGTTCGACCTCTTGCCGTCGCAGCCGCAGGATGCGGTAGATGCCGAAGTCGAGGTCGGCGTCGTCGAACTGGAAGAGTTCGTGGATGAGGGCGCGGAGCTTCTTGAGGCCGTCGCTCATGACGGGGCGGCACCCTAGCCGAAACTCCCTCCCCGTGCGAGGCCAACCGCGCGTAGTCGCCCCGACGAGAGCCCGGTCACGTTCTTCCAGACTGTGCCAGAAGTGAGAGATAAACTCGTGCGGGGCGCGGGCATGCGGACATGGCGCCCACCGCGCCATCCGCTCTGCCGCGCATGGCCGCTCGCTAAGTCGCCGAGATTGCAGCCGAACCCTTGCCGCACCGCCGAGCCCGCGGACCGGCCGGGCTCACCATACGCGCGATCTGCACGGCACTCGTCAAGCCTGCGGCGCGAAGCCGCGTGAGAGAGCTCGGATCGACCGACACCCATTCGCGCTCAAGTGCGCGGCTGGCCCGCTCGACCCGCCGCCCCTGCCGAGCCGGCTCACGGGCGACGCCGAGCCGCGGCGGATGATCGCGGGGGCCATCGCGCAGCTCTCGAAGGCCTAGGTCGTCCCACAACAGTGAAGGGTCGAACGCCGGCTCGTCGAGGGTGAGCCGGCGCTCGTATTCGGCCTCGAGCTCCCGCAGGAGCTCGACCAACCGTGGCCGCAGTTCTGGGGATCCGGCTGCGGCCCGCGGTGTGGCCCCGGCGAGCCGCTCGCTCACCGTATCGAGCCAGTTGGCGAACTCCGCGTGTACCTGTAGCTCGGCGGTTTCGCGCGCGGCATCGTTCACCGCGGCTGTCGGTGCGCTCGCCGGCGCCTGCGGCACATCGACATACGAACACCACCGGCGGTACAGGCTCGGCGCGAGCACTTTCCATTCATCGCCCACTGTGCCGCCTCTCGCACGGAGCGCGGCGAGTTCGTCACGCAGCAGTCCGACGAGCTCCGCGCGCAAGGACCCAGGAAAGGACAGGCTCCGACGGATGCTCCGCTAGTCAGCGAGCGCCCGATGAACGTCACACACGCGGGGGCGGAGCCTGTCAACGAGAATGAGCAGTGCCCATGCGCTGCTCGCCGCGCTGCACCCCGACCCTGTGCAGCGGCTCGACGCGGCCGCCTGCGCGCGCGCCTGACCGAGGCGGCCGAACTGCAGGCAGCCGAGAACGCTGAGCCGTGCGGCCGAGCATAGGCCGCGCGCGGCGGCTCACCAGTCGCCCAGATCACTGCCGAACCCGCGCGCGACAGGTCGTCGCCCCGACCCGGAGGTTGGCGGCGACAAGGTTGCCGCCGTCGCCCGATCAGGAGTCCACACTGGTTCACGGTGTCGGATTTCTTCCCTCGGACGCGAGAAGAGCTTACCCGCTCAGATCGGCACGTCTTCTGAAACGCTCCGTTCCTTGAGTGTAGCCATGCGGCAACGTGGTTACCGCAGAAATTGCACACGCTGCACTTCGACCGCATCAGCTGGGCGTGACCTCATCGACTCGCTCGAGGTCGAGAGAGAGGTGGGTGAGGAGCTGCTCCGGGCTGAGCTTGCTGAACGCGAGCTCGGGGTCGTCGCTCTTGAAGAAGTCGCCGACCATGGCGGCCTTGCTCTTGATCAGCGTCTCGATCCTGTCCTCGAACGTCCCGCGGCAGAGGAACTTGTAGACGAACACGTTCTTGGTCTGGCCGATCCGAAACGCCCGGTCGATCGCCTGTTCCTCGACGGCTCGGTTCCACGGGCGGTCGAACAGGATCACGTTGCTTGCGGTGGTGAGGTTCAGGCCGACGCCGCCGACCTCGTAGGTGAGGACCAGCGCACCCGGACCCTGACCGCTCTGGAACTCAGCGACGATCTGCTCGCGCTTCTTCATCGGCGTGGGGCCATCGAGCACCGCCGCAGGACGGCCCATGATGCGCCGCAAGTGGACCGCTATCGGCTCGGCCATCTTCTGGTACTGGGTGAACACGAGCAGGTGATCGCCGGCGCGGTCGATCGAGCGGGCGAGGTCGGCCAGCGCGATGAACTTGCCGCTCGTGTAGGGGTCGAAGTTGTTGTCGAAGCCGAGGGCGGGGTGATCGCAGATCTGCTTGAGCCGGATGATGATCTCGAACGGGGTCACGCGCCGATCGGTCGAACCCTCGCCCTTGAGGCTCCTGCACATGGCGTCGAACGCTTGACCGTACAGCGTTGCCTGAAGCGGCGTCATCCCGCAGAAGATCGTCGTCTCGATCTTCTCGGGTAGGCTACCGGCGATCAGCGGGTCGGTCTTGAGGCGGCGCAGGATGAAAGGGCGCACGCGCCGGCGCACCTGTGCGACACGCTCCTGGTCCGTGGGGAACTGGGCGAGCCACTGCCGGAACTCGGTCTCCGTGCCGAGCATGCCCGGGTTGAGGAAGTCCATGAGCGACCACAGGTCGCCGATGTGGTTGTAGAGCGGCGTGCCCGTGAGGCAGACCCGCATGCGGGTGCGCAGGCGCTTGACCGTGGTCGCGGCGCGCGTCCCGGGGTTGCGGATGTCCTGCGCCTCGTCGAGGACGACCAGCCCCCACGAACGCTGGAGCAGCGCCTCGCGCCGCTCGAGCGTCTGGTACGTGGTCAGCACGACCGAGGGCGCCTTGCCGTCGATGTCCTGATCGCCGTGGACGACGCCGACGGTGAGCTTCGGCGCGAAGCGCTCGAACTCCGCCTTCCAGTTGGCGAGCAGGGATGCTGGCGCCACGACTAGGTGCGGCCCCTCGTCGCCCCGCGCGTGGAGCACGGCGATGAGTCCGATCACCTGCAACGTCTTGCCGAGCCCCATGTCGTCGGCGAGGAGCGCCCCCACGCCGGCGTCCATCAGCGTCGACAGCCATGCGATACCCTGACGCTGGTGGCCGTACAGCCTGCCGACCAGCAGGTGGCCGGGCTCCGCGTCGCGGCGGACGTCCCAGCGCTCGATCGCCGAGAGCGCCGCCTTGAGCCACGCCCCGGGCTCGAAGTTGGTCGCGGATGTCGGGGCAGGCCGCGTCCGCGGCTCGTCGCCGGGCAGGGGCACGGCGGTGAACTCGATCGCCTCGGCGTAGGTCACGCCGCCGCGCGCGCGCAGCTCCTCGACACGCCTGCTCGCCTCGACCGCCGCCTGGATGCGGTCGCGAAGGATCTCGACCCACCGATCGCCGAGGTAGACGAGACCGTCGTGCTCCTCGCGGATGAACGTCCGCCACTGCGCCTCGGTGAGCTCGTGCTCGCCCACGACGATCGCGGCGTCGAGGTCGAGCCGGAACACGCCGCCGACCGGGCGTGGCGCGCCCGTCCCCACGCGCACCCGAACCCGGATCTCCGGGCGCCGCAGCTCCTTCCACCAGCGCGGGAGCCGGACTTCGATCCCGAGCGCTTGGAGCGCCGGAACGTCGCGCACGAAGGCGTAGGCGTCGCGCGGGATGATGTTGCACGGGGAGAAAATCTCCTGCGACTCGAAGAGGCGGCGGACGACGCCGCAGCTCTGCCCGGCCCGGCGCAGGAGTTCGTAGAGATGCTTGCGCAGACCCGGCACCCGGCACTCGCCGAAGATCGGCACGGATATCGGTGTGGTGACCAGGTTGCTCCGCGTGGCGATCGCGTCGACGTACGACGTGACCAGCGAGAACGGGCGCGCCGCGTCCTCCATCAGGTCATCGAGTTGCATCACGATCGTGCCGAGCTTCCGCCACGCCGGGTCGAAGTGCTCCATCCACTCCGCGAGCGAGAGCTTCGCGGCCGTGATCTCCTGGACGACGCGCTCGCAGACCTTCTTCCAGATCGCCGGTAGGACGTCGTGGCTCAGCCGCTCGAGCCCCGGCGTCTCGCGCGCGACCTGCCACCACACGTGCAGAAGGCCCTCGGGCGGGCCCCCGGGGGACGCTCCGGTCGCGCGCTCCGCCAGGATCCAGTGGGTCATCATCGCCTTGCCGAATTCCCGGAGGAAACTCAGGCCGGGTGGCAGCCGCGCGCCCAGTTGCCGGTGAACCAGGTACAGTACGCCGAGCTCGAGCTTCTCGAACGCCTGCGCGACGTCGGCGGCGATCTTCGGCGCTCCGAACTGGTCGAGCATCGCGGGGCTGGGCGTGCTCATGATCACCCGGACCTCCAGATCGCCCGCGCGGTTGCACTCGACGGTGCAACAAGTCTTCGGGCCCACGACTCCGCTATCGAGGAACACGTGGTAGACGCGCCTACGTTGCGACATGGACCCAAGGATGGAGCTTATCTGCCTCCCAGCTCAAGTCGCCTCGCCTGCGCGCTGCCGCGCGAAGTCTGTCGCGGCACGCGGCGCGAGCGGTACCGCAACGCCATCGGCTGGAGGTAAGTTCGCAGCTCCCCATGCTCGAGCACGTCACGGTCCCCCGCGATGGTCCCGACCTCGATGGTCTTGCATGCGCGATCGCGTACGCCGAGCTGCTGCGCATCCGGGGCATGCCGGCCAGGAGCTTCATCAGTGGGTCGCCGGACCCCGAGGCGGTGTTTGCGGCCGAGCGGCTTGAAGTCGAGACGCGCGGGAAGGCGCCGCAACCCGGCGAGCCGATCGTCCTCGTCGACGCCAGCGACCTGCGCGGTATGCCCGACTCGGTCGATCCCTTGCGCGTGGTCGAGGTCATCGACCACCGCCTCCACCACCGCGCGGCCGAGCTGTTTCCCCTCGCGCTCTTGTGCATCGAACCTGTCGGCGCCGCCGCGACGCTCGTCGCAGAGCGGTTCAGCCGGCACGGCCTGACCCCGTCGCTCAGTTCCGCCCAGCTTCTCCAGGCGGCCATTCTGTCCAACACACAGCTCCTCCGTGGCTCCGTCACGACCGACCGCGACCGGGCCGCGCTTCAAGCTCTCGTGGCTGTCTCCCCGCTCCCGGACGACTTCGTCGCGTCGCAGTTGGACGCCCGGCGCAGGGCCATCCTCGCCGATCTCGGCCTGGCGGTCGTCAGGGAGCGAAAGGACTTCGACCACCGAGACGGCGCGTACATCCTGTCGCAGCTCGAGTTCCCGGGCGCACGCGAGCACGCGGCTGCATGTCTGTCGCTGGTCGTCGAACTCGGGCCGCGGGCGATGCTCAACCTTGTCGACGTCGAGGCCGGAACCTCGGCCTTGGTCGTGCCGGACGCGGAGATGCGCGCGTGGGTAGCCGAGCACACCGGGCTCTGCTTTACTGGCGCCGTCGCCGCATGTCCGCAGCTCCTCCTCCGCAAGCAGATCGTCGCCCGGCTGGAGGGGAAGGCTTGACGCGCCCCGAGAGCTGGCGCCGCGCCGGTCCCGGCGGGCTCCCGGTCCCGCTCAACGTGTCGTGGCACCTCTGGCCCGACTGCAACCTCGAGTGTACCTACTGCTACGCCACGTTCCGTGACATCCCGCGAACGTTGAACGCAGACGAGGCGATCCGCGTCCTCGATCTCTTCCGCGCCGCCGGGACCGAGAAGGTGACGTTCGTCGGCGGCGAGCCGATGCTCTGCCCGCACCTCGACGAGCTGATTGCGCACGCGAAGAGGATCGGCCTGGTGACGATGCTCGTCACCAACGGCACCCGCCTCGTCGGAGAGCGCCTGCGCCGGATCGTCCCGCTGCTCGACTGGGTCTCGCTCAGCATCGACGCGAGCACCCCCGAGCTGATGGCCGCGATGGGCCGCGGGAACGCGGCCTTCTGGAAGCACTGCATCCGCTGCTGGAAGGAGCTCGCGGAGTTCCCCCATCTGCGCCTCAAGATCAACACGGTCGTCACCCGCCAGAACCTCCACGACGACATGCGCCCGCTGATCCGCGAGCTCGCGCCGGCGCGGTGGAAAGTCTTCCAGGTGTTACCCGTGCGAGGGCAGAACGACGGCAAGGTCGAGCCCCTTCTCATCACGCCGGATGAGTTCGCCGAATATGTCGCGCGCCACCGCGAGCTCGACGCCGAGGGGCTCGGCCCCGTCGCCGAGGACAACCGCGCGCTCACCGGCACCTACCTGATGTTGGATGCGCTTGGGCGGCTGTTCAGCAACAAGACCGGCGAGCACGTGTACACCGACTCCGTGCTCGACGTCGGGGTCTGGCGGGCGATCGAGCAGGTGGGCTGGGACGTCGACGGCTTCCTCGAGCGCGGCGGAATCTACTCGTGGAATCACGACGGCATCGCCGCCCCAGCGCCGGAGTTGGTCGAGATCCGGCGCCGGACATGATCATGCCTTCCGCAAGGCCGGCGTGACGCCGGGCCGCACGTCGAGGACGACACGGTCGCCGTCGGCGACCATGTCGCGGACCCCGGGGAGGATGAGGCCGGGGACCGCGTGCTCGCGCATCACCACCGCGAGGTGACACAGGAGCGCGCCCTCCTCGAAGACCATGCCAAGCGTGCCGGGGCGCGCGGCGTAGACGAGCTGGTCGAGGACATGGAAGGGACGCTGGGCGACGACAATCGTCGGGTCGGCGTCCGAGCGCTCGCCGGCCCCCCGCGCGTCGTGTACGTGCCGATCGATGCTGTCCGCGACCGCGTGCTCGTCGAGCTCGACCAGGCGCACGCGCCCAACCACATGTCCCTCGCAGATCACATCGTCCCGCCGGGAGCGGGGGGCGACCGCCGCCCCCTCGTAGAGATCGACGAGGAAGAACTTGCCAGCCGGTGTGAACCCGAACTCGATCCCGGCCTGCGGGTGGTGGGCTGCGAGCTTGCGGACGACCGCGTCGATCAACACCAGTTCCTCCGGCGTGAGCGCTGGCGGAACAGTGACCGGCTCCTGTCGCGTCTCGCCGTTCGAGACGACGGCCATGCTCGTCTGTGTCCCGAGCCTCACGGTGCGAACCTCCCCGCCCGGCCCGAGGCGGTACGAGGTTGCGCCGCTGATCCCCTTGGTAGCGAAGTGGCCGTGGACAATGTCGATGACGACCTCGTCCCGCTCATCGTCAACGACGTGGACGGCCACGCCGGTGCGCGCGGTGGGTTGCAGTTCCTTGAGCAGGAACGCCGCCCATCCCCGGTGCCCGTCGAGCGCACCGGCGGCGCGGCGCAGGCACGCGAGCGCCGCAGTCCCCTCGCCGATCTTCCGCACGATTTTGCCCTGCCAGCGGAACGGCCACAGCGCGACCGCGATGAACTCGCCCCAGCCGGCGATCTGCTCGGCGGCGGCGGCTAGCCCCGCCGTGTCGTCGAGGCGCTCGGAGACCATCACGAAGCCGGACGAGATCGGGATCTCGAGCTCCTCCGCGAGCAGCCGCAGCGTCACCTTGTCGTGTCGGCGCACGGCGGCGGGCAGGTGTTCGGCATGGGCCCGATCGACCGGGATCAACGAGGTCCCCGAGCCGCTGGTCGGCCCGTCGAACCCGGTCATCGGCCGCGCCTGCAACGCGATGAGCCCGCGAGCTGCGAGTGCCCACTCGACGTCGGCGGGACCTCCGACCGCCCGTTCAGCAGCGGCGGCCAGCGAGTCGAGCGCGGCGAGGCCCTCGGCCCCGACGCGCTCCATGACCGCGCGGCGGCCGTCTTTGTCGAGCGACACCCGGAGATCTGGCTGGCTGCCGTCGACCAGGCGGCCGAGGTGCCCCTCGACCAGCTCGAGCAGGGGCGTCGCGCTCCCGTCCCGCGGGTCGTGGGTGAACAGCACGCCCGACCACAGTGGCCGCACCATCTCCTGCACCAACACAGCCGGGCAGTCCTCCCCGACGCCGGCCTCGCGCGCCCGCGCCGATCGCCCAGAGCGGCGACAGCGGTCGAGCGCGTCCATCACGGCCGCGACGGTGGGCTCGACGTCGAGGACTGACTCGAAGAGTCCCGCCAGCGAGCGATGCTCACCGTCCTCACGGGCGCCCGAGGAGCGGACCACGACGGCGTCACAATCCGAACGCGCGACCAGTCCCTGCAGCAGCTCGCCGATACTCGCGGTCGAGGGCTGCTCTCCGGCGGGCACCACGAACCCGTCTGGTACCGTGACGCCCTGCTCGCGTAGGCGCGCGAGTCCCTGCGCCTTGCCGCCGGCACTCATCCTCGCACTCCGAGGAGCTCGCGCGCCCGCGCCTCCACCGCGGCCGTGAAGCTCGAGCCGCCGATGCCGGCCCGGCGCAGCTCGAGGATTCGGGCTGCGAGCGGCGCGGCGAAGCGCTCCATGTAGCCGGCGATCTGCGACGCCTCGAAGAGAGGGCGCCCATCGGCGCCGCTGTCGTTGCCGCTCATCACACAGCGGAGCTGGCGGTCACCTTCCTGCCAGTCGTCGCCCAGGAGGTCCGCCATCTCCGCCTCGGTGCGGATCTGGTGGATCGGAAAGCGCTGCTCGAGGCCCTGCGACCGTGAGAACTTCTCGTACGCGAGGACCGCCTCGGTGGTCTGGTTGGCCTTGCGGCGGCGCCCGTGCAGTTCCTTCTCGCCGGAGATCAGGACCTTAGCGCCGAGGGCTTCCGCGAGGACCGACCGCATCGCGTAGAAGTGGAGGTGGCACCCGAGGCAGGGGGTGAAGAACCCGAAAACGCGCGCGAGCTCGTTGCTGAACCGCCCGTTGAGCAGCCGCCAGAACTCGACATCCTCAAGTGCGAACCACGGCGTCACGCGCACAGCGGGGAAGTACCGCGCGATGTGCGCCTTCATCCGCGCCCAGTTGTCGTCGTAGACGCCCCAGTCGCCGTAGCGGGTCGGGACGACGTCAGCGACCGGGATCAACGTGCCGACCTCGTGCTCGCGGAGCCACGCGATCGCCGCCGCCACGCTGTCCCGGCCCGCGAAGTCCGTGAGCACGAGCGGCGCGGGGGCGCCGTCCAGGGCCGTGGACACGTCAACGGGCAGCAACGACGCCACACGGTCCCCCCGAGCCATCACTGCGCAAAGGTCCTCGAAACGGATGTAGCGGGTGCTGTCGGCCACGTGCTCCCCCCGACGGGCCTCCAAAGAGTGCCGAACCTATCCAAACACTTCAAGCAACGCGTTGGCGGTTGCGCGACGACCTGCTTTCCGCGGCGAGCGTTCTTGCGCGGCTTGGAACACGTCAGCCCTCCGGTTTCAGGCACGGCGCCAGTCCATGCGAAGATCACAGACAAGTTCGCATGTCAAGCATTTTCTCACACCTCGTCTCGGGCAGATCACGCTGCACCCGCGTGCTCGACACGGTCGAGCTCGCTCTTATCCTCTCCGTAGACCTATGCAGAGGTCCCCCGGAGTCAGGACCACCCAAGGGCGCAGCGGAGGTCTGCGCGGGCGTGGAGGCGGCGACGGCTGATAAAGTAATGGCACGGCTCGCTGCGTCTTAGCTATTGAGTCGGGACTTCAGCAGCGCTAGTTGGCTTGCCAAACGCACACAGAGCTTGTCGCGTTCGTTCTTGTTAAGGGTTCCAAGCGGCCGGGCAGGGTCGTTGAACGCCTGAAAAGTTGCGAGTACAGGATGCTGCGTAAAAAGGCAGTGGCCAACAATCAGCGGGATGATTAAAGTACCACGTTGTTTCGCTTCGGCGAGAAGAGGCGGAATTTCGTCAGTATGAATGAAGTCGGAGGCCAGGAAATTTGCGCTCACGAACAGGATGGCGGCAGACGCTCGTTGGATCGCCAATTGAATCTCGTCGCGCCACTGTTCGCCGGCCTTGATCTTCGAGTCGTCCCAGAACTCGAGTGCGTTGTCGCGCTCCAAGGGCTTCAGATGCAGGCGAACGGCCTCAACGTACTTGCGGTCCTTGTGGGAGTAGCTCCCGAAGATTGACGGCCTCGACCCTGCCACCGCAAGATGGGAACGAGCGAAGGGGGGTTGTGAAGGCGGCAAGGGTGGGGCGAGGGGCGAGGCCGGTTGCGCGATCTCCGCCGCAGGCACACGCGGCATCGGCGGTCTTGGCAGCCAGATGAAATCGAATACGTTGGGCAGCAGAGTCCTTCCGTGCGTATTCTGAAGGGTCCACTCCACAGAGTCGACGGTGTCGCCAGTGTGCTTCGCAATGGCCTCGATGACGTCTTCATCGTCTCGGGCATCAGAGACGCTCAGATGTTCAAGATTGCCTGGTATCGGGCTGTAAAATTCCCCGAGAATCCTGTGTTCGCCCTCGCCGCTCAGGTCGCGGAGGAGCGCCCTCTCGGTGATGTCCAACATCGCGGCGATCTCGAGGCGCAGCCTCCTGTCGACTAGAATCTCGCGGACCGTGACCTCGCCATAGTTCGCCATCGCGATCTTTCCCTCGGCGGAGGTTCCCCAAGGGGGGGCGCGTTCGTCAAGCGCGAAATTGCCGGGAACGCGCGTGAGTTGCGCACGATCGTCAGCCGCGGCGGAGCTCCGCCGCGGGCTGGTGCCCCCCCTCGGGTGCGTGGCCGCCGGCGTCGCCCAGCGAGGCGGCAGTGCGCATTGCGCGCGATTGTCACCGGCGGTCCGCACGTTCGTAGGATAGCACGACTGCATCGACCACCGACGGCGCAGAACGCGGCTAACCGCGTGACCGCAAAACTGCGGATGATGCGGAAGACTACCGTTGTACCTCGTTGCCCGAACTCAGGACCTGTACGAGCCTCTCGATTCCATCCCAGGCGGAAGGCCCCAAATGCCATCGTAAGGGGACCACTCGGTACATCAAGGAATCATCCTGGCAACTCTCGCGCAAATTCATGTCGCATCAGGAGGGTAAAGATTCGCCGCGCCCATCGGGACTTCTGGCTGCCCCAGGCCGGGCACGAGGAACCAGCCCTCCTGCTCGGCCTTGCGGTCACTATCGAGCAGCGCACGCGCGAGCGTCCCGCACGGTGCATTCGGGTCCGCGCACCAGGCCCGGAGTCCCTTCCGGTCCCGTCCTGTAAGCGGCAGCGTCGGCAGTCGGGTGAGCAGTTCCGGCTCCATGCGGTAGGGCACCACTGGCACCTCCAAGCACTGCCCGAGGAACCGCAGGATGCGAAGACCCCCGAGGTCCAGGTGAGCAGCGCCGCGTAGGGCGAGGGCGGAGCTCGCCGGCCGGGTCAAGAAAG
>ERZ1066117.920-NODE-920-length-17467-cov-5.486963_pt1 | contig 17467 bp, 12 predicted proteins | sample MGYA00382764_ERZ1066117 | MGnify/ENA primary metagenome ERZ1066117 (study PRJEB33369, sample SAMEA5778347) | biofilm metagenome | biome: Industrial cooling water; feature: Water cooling tower basin; material: Biofilm | place: United Arab Emirates | collected...
CTCCAGTTGCTTGCCCAGCAGCGTGACGCGGGCCATTGCCGCCGTTAGCCGGTGCAGCATCTGCTCGGTGCTGATGAACGAGATATCCTCGTCGGCGAAATCCAGCCCGGCCTCCAGATCGGCCAATAGATCCAGAAGTGACTCGCGCAACTCGCGCAAGGGAGTTGTGAGTCCACCGGCCAGTTGGCCCAGGGCGGCCCGCAGTTCGCCACGTGTCTGAGCAGCGATCACGGCATGGACGGCCTCGGCGCGGGGCAGATCGAGCTTTCCGGCCAGGAAGGCCCGCTGAGTGAATTCGCCCGGTTGCGCGGGCCGACAGCCCACCTCGATCAATCGGGCCAACAGGCGGTCGAGGATCGGCCCGCAGCCCGGTAGATGAATCTCGGCCACCTCCTGTCCGGTGTAGCTGTGGGGCGCGGCCGAGTAGAGCACCTGGGCGGGGACGGGGGGAAGATCGGGTAACTGAAGCATCCCCGCGACGACGTGACCGGGGCGCAGGGGCGTCTCGAACACGGCAGCGAGCGGCGGTTGGACTCGCTCGCCCGAGAGGCGGAGGATGGCCCGAGCGGCAGGGCCGCTGGGCGTGGCGAGCGCGACGATGGTTTGCCGGGTGTCCACGCTCAGGTTCCGCCAAAGGCCCGATAGATCCGTTGCACGCCGCCCGGCACACCCAGCAGCACCACCAGGCACCCCAGGAACAGCAGATACACGCCATAGCTCATCTGCGGCACCACGATGCCACGCGCCACGTCGTCGGCCCGGCCGATCGTGCTCACCGTTCGGCCTCCACGCACCACGCGAACATCAATGCCGCGTGCCGTGCCATCAAAACTGGCACGGCGGCTCACAAAGGTGACCTTGTAGGTCGACTGGAGTTCCTCGGCCAGTTGCTGGTACAAGATCGACAGTTGACTCAGATCCTTGATGTGCGTATATTTGCCGCCCGTTTCGCGAGCCAGCCGTCCGAGTGCATCCTCGTCGATGCCATCGTCGTGCAATTCGATGGATAGATTTTCAAACAACTCGATCAGCTTTCGTTCGGAGCCGGCATGATAATATTTGCCGCCCGTCTCGGTGGCCATGCGTCGCATGACTTCTTCGTTGATCTCATCGCGTGGTCCCAGGCCGAGCATGTAGAGCGGAATGCGAGCCTCGCGCGCGCGGGCGATGACGGCCGCGTCGGAGCGTCGGCTGCCGGGGGCCTCGTCCTGCCCATCGGTGAGGACGATCACGGCGCGTTTGCCGGGCGGATCGGCGGCGAGAATGGTTTCCAGGCCGTGAAACGTGGCATCGTAGAGCAGCGTGCCACCGAATGCCTTGAGTCGACGAATGCGATCTTTCAAAACAGCCTGATCATTCGTAAAATCTTCGGGGACGTCGATTTGATCGGAGAAGGGCAACACCGTCGTTCGGCCTCCCTTGCGCATCAGTTCGACAAAGCGTCGGGCGGCCACCTTCATGGCGTCGATCCGGAGATTGCGGTCCTCGGCGTCGGCCCGTTCGAGCATGCTACCGGAGCGATCGAGCACCAGCACGGTGGTGACGGGGTCGTTCTTGCCCGGCTGACCGATGCCCACGGTGTAGACGGGCACCTCGCGGGCCTGGGCGGCGGTGATCGCCTCTTGCAGCGGCGTGCGACTGTTGGTGTCCAGGCCGTCGGTCATCAGGATGATGGCCTTGCGGCCGCGCGAGGGTTTGAGCAACTCGGCGGCGCGGATGGTGGCATCGTGGTAGGCGGTGCCGCCGGTGGGTTGCGCCTCGCGAATCAGGGTGCGGATACGATCGCGATGCGTTCGCAGTCGGCCCACGTCGCGGTCGAGCAAGGGGGGCACGGCCTTCTTCACTTCGTGGTCGAAGAGCACCAGGCCGACATCGGCACGTTCGTCCATGCGATCGAGGAAGGCGAGCGCGGCACGTTTGGATTCTTCCATCTTGTTGCCGCGTGCCATGCTGCCGCTGATATCCAGGGCGAGCACGACCGACAGGGCTTGGGCCTGGGGTGGGAACAGATCCAGTTCCAGCACCTTGCGGCCATCTTCCTCGACGACGATTTCCTCCTTGGGGACATTGAGGACCAGGGAGCCGTCGCGGTTGTTCTTGAGAGTGAACTGAAAGGACACGTAGCGCGCCTGGCGTCCCTCCCGCTCGCGCACGGCCGAGACCAGCGAGGCGGGATCGACGGTGAGGGTGTAATCGACCGGATCGGTCGTCTGGGCCAGGGCGGGGCGAATCGCCAGGGCCAGGATCAGCAACGCCCAGGTGCGCATGACGGCTCCGGGGAGAGGAGGAAAGAGGGTTTACTTCTTGCGTGCCTGTTCGAGGATGTCGTTCCACCAGCGCGACCACCCCTCGCCCCAGGCGGCCAGTCCGGTCGCCGGCGTCTCGGGTTCCTTGACCTCGGGCTTGGCCTTCTTCTTGTTCTTCTTCTTGCCGCCGTTGGTGGCGGCGTTGCTATCGGGCAGCGCGCCGGCGGTGGTGGCCAGGCGCGGGGAGTCGGCCGGGGCGGCCTCGGGTTTGAGCGAGGCCTTGGGCAGCATGGCGCGCTCGGCGAAGCCCCAGAGGGTGGTGGCGATGTAGTAGACGGTCAGGCCGGCGGCCACCTTGTAGAACATCACGCCGAAGATGATCATCATGTATTTCATCATCTTCTGCTGCATTTCCTGTTGCTCGTCGGCGGGGGGCGGCGCCATCATCTGTTGCTGGATGACCATGAAGACCACCGCGATGATGGGCAGCACGTTGAGGTACGGCCCCAGGTAGAGGAAGCTGCCGTAGTCCATGTCGCGGCTGATGAACGGGATGTTGCGACCCCACTCCCAGAGCATGTCGGGGGCGGCGAGGTTGACGATCCAGGTGGGCCAGAAGTCGTTGAGGCGGAAGGTGATGCTCTCTTGCAGGGCGAACCACAGGCCCATGAAGATGGGCATCTGCAGGAGCAGCACCCAGCAGGTGCCCAGCGGATTGACGCCGTGCTTGCGGAAGAGTTCCCACTGCGCCTGCTGCATGGCGAGGCGATCGTCCTTGTAGCGTTCCTGCATCTCCTTCATCTGCGGGGCCAGCGCCTGCATCTTCACCGCCATCACCGCCTGTTTGCGGCTCAGGGGATACATGAGGCCGCGCACCACCACTGTGAGCAAAAGAATGCACACGCCCAGATTGGGCACCCAGTGGTAAAGGAAACTGAGCAGGATGTGGATCAGGTTTGTGATGGTGATCACTAGCCAGGTGATGCCGGTGTAGTAGAAGATGTTGCCGAAGAAGCCGGGCGACTGGTAGTCGGTCAGAGTGTAAAGGTGCAGCTTGTCGACATAAAGCGACACGAGCGCGGGATCGACCTTGTCCTCGCCGCGGAGGTAGGCGAGCAGCTTGGGTTTCACGGGGCCGTTGTAAAGCAGGTAGCGGTGCTTGAGCGAGGCACCCGGCTCCAGATCGACGGGCTTGCTGGTGACGCGGAGCAGGATGTCGTCTTCCCACAGGGCGTGCGTGCCCTGTGCCTCCTCGCCGACGCGTACATCCAGGGCCAGCCTGGGGGCCGCCTTCAGTTCCGGATCGTAACCCAGGAACCGATACACCACGGCCACGGGGCCGGGCTTGTCGAACTCCTCACGAAAGCGTTCGCGCTCTTCCTCGTTGCGAACGAAGAAGGTGTGGGTTGTCTTGCCGTCGTTGCTCACCACCTGAAAGCGGTCGAAGTTGCCCTGCGGCTTGGCGACCAGTCGACCGTGAAAAACGGCGCGTTCGAGCGTGGGCCGGGCGCTGGCCAGGAAGGTGCGATCCTGGTTCTCGTCGACCACGATGGCATGAGCGAAGTATTGCGTCTCGGTGGCCGCATAGCGGAGGAAGTTGGTGGGCGTGTGGCGGATCTCGGTGCCATTGCCCCAGAGCGAGATGTGCATCAGGTCCTGGAAATCACGCGTCGGGGTGCCGTACTCGTCTTCCAGGCCGATGATGGCGTTGCGGAACTTGTTGGTGAACCATTTGCCTTCGACGGGCAGCCCCTTGGCCCCGGTGAGTTGGTAGCGAACACGCGCGGCGGTCTTCTCTTCGGCGGGACGCTCGATCTTCACTTCCAGGCCGACATGATACTCGCCCGGTTCCAGGGTGTAGGTCTTGGTGAAACGCAGCCCCGAGGCCGTGGCCGTGAAGGTGACCTTGCGTCCGGGTTCATCGACAGTGGCCTTCCAGCGGGTGTTGCCGAGCACATCGACAGGGCGATCGGTGCCCGGTTCGCAGTGGAACAGCAGGTTCGATGGTTCGTGGGTGTTGGCTTCGGGGGGCACCAGATCGAGAGGTTGATCGGTGGGCCGACCATCCACATCGGACGCCTTGAAGCGGTTGAGCGTCACCCGACGGACCCCGCCGCCGAGAGGATCGAGCACGACACGTAGCGTCGAATTCTCGTCGCCCAGGGTGATCAGGTCGGTGCTGGCCGTCGGCTTCGGCAACTCAGGCAGTTGGTAATTTTGCCGATCCTTGGCGACCTTGACGTCCTCGGGGCCGGGATCGGGGCGTTTGTTGTTGTTGGGGTACATCCATGCCTGAAACTGCGAGTAGCTGAGCATGATCAGCAAGACAAGCAGGAAGAAAACCAAGAGATTACCCGACGGCGCGGACTGTTGGGGTGGCGTTGGCTGCATGGATGCGCGTTCCTGGGGGCAAGCAAGACCCCGGCCGCCTCGATGGGGTGACACACGGGGTGATGATCTTATCCTATCGCGCCGAAGGGGCGTCCGGAAGGCCGCAATGACGCAGCGAACGAACCGTTGTCGCAGAGGAGCTTGACCCTGGCGGTCCACTCGACATCTTACCCAACCAATGCTTCCTGGAGGCGACCATACAGCCCCGGTGAGACGTCCGCCGGGCCAGAACCGACAACCAGAGCCAGCATCTCGGCAAGCGGGCGGTTCTCTGCGAGGGCCATTCCTGCCGCCGCGATGCAGACGGACCGACTCATACCGGCCGAGCAGCACACGAGCACCGGCACCTCGGCGCGAAGGAGAGCGGCCAAACTTTCGGCCGCCAATTTCAGCCGCCAAAGGGAATTGTCGGCGTCGTCGGAAAGCGGAAAGCGGCAGCGCACCAGTTCGCGCGGTAGCATCGCCAGCGGTTCGCTATCGGCCAGTTCGATAACAGCCTCAATCCCGTGGGCGAGGACGGCGCGAGCGTTCCAGAGGTCACCGGCGTGGCCCAGCCAAAGCGGTCGGGTCGCAATCTGTCGCATGGAAAGCCTCCCTTTGCAATGAAGGCCGTTTCTGGGGACTGTTCCCGGCGGGTTATGGTTTCGGCGTGTTCCACCGCTGCCATGCAAGGACGAAGGCTCCGTGAAGCGTGCCGAGGAGCCAGCCGATCAACAGACAAAACCCCGCGAACCCCGTCAGACCCAGAGGCGAGTCGGCACCCAGCGCTGGCCCTAGAAACCATCCAAAGAAATAGCACGCTACCGCCCAGCCGAGCACGTAGCGACCATGAACCCGCCGACTTTCCGACCCGCAAGCGATGGCCTGGTGAAGCCCCCAGCCAACCGCGGCAACGATCGCCGTCAGGAACAGATGTGCTGGCAATAGCGACCAGAACGATACTTGCGTGAGATAGGCGAAGTGCATGAATGCTCTCGGTGACACGAACCCCAGTAGATGTGCCGGACGCTGTCGCTGGCGAGGTGGATGCCCTCGAGTAGATGTGATGAACGTCGTTACCGCCCAGCCATTCCAATTGGCCGGGCCTGGCGTTTTCAGTGTACCGGTTTTCCCCAAGCGGGCAAAGCGCGACCCGTCCCGCCGACTTCGCTTCGGCTTGTTCCGGTTTCTCGGGTTGGTTATAGCCGGTCGGCGTTGTCTGGGAACCTTCCCCCGCAGGCTGGAGATTTACGGGATGTGGATGAAATTCTTTCGCCCCGAGGCGGGCCGACTCCGCCGGGGCACCCTGCTCGCTCTGGGCGGTTTGACGCTTGCTCTCGGTGGTTTCTGGGGTAGCCGCTACTTCACCGGTGATCGGGCGACGGCCCAGACGCCGGGGGGCAGGCGTCCCGATGCGCCGCTGTCGATTCCCAGTACCTCCGACTACCAGAACCGCGTGGTCGCCTACATCGGCGACAACACCGCCGTCACCCGTCAGGAACTGGGCGAGTACCTGATTGCACGCTACGGCGTCGAGAAACTGCCCACGCTGGTCAACCGAAAGATCATCGAACGCGAATGCTGGAGCCGGGGCGTCGTCATCACCGCAGCCGAGGTTGATTCGGCGCTGGCGGCCGAGATGCGTGGGCTGGCCGTCGATCAGGCGACCTTCCTGAAGATGGTGATGAACAAGCACAAGAAGAATCTCATCGAGTTCAAGGAAGACGTCCTGCGTCCCCGGCTGCAGATGCTGGGCCTGATCGGCTCGCGGGTGACCGTCTCGAGTGACGACCTGCGCAAAGCCTATGAATCACTCTATGGCGAGAAGATCGAGGGGCGTCTCATCCTCTGGAAGCGCGGCCAGGAAAAGGTGGCCATCGAGAACTACACCAAGCTGCGGGACAACGAGGCCCTGTTCGACGAGGCCGCCCGGGCTCAGAGCACACCCGAACTGGCCGCTGGCGCGGGCAAGATCAAGGCGTTTGGCCGCTACGCGATGGACGAGGCCATCGAGAAGGAAGCGTTCAAGCTGCGTCCCGGTCAGGTGAGCCAGTTGATCGAGTTGCCGCAAGGGGTGGGCATCTTTAAATGCGACCGGCGGTTGCCTGCCGATACCACGGTGAGCCTGGAAGCCGTCCGCGATCGCCTGACGGCCGAGATTCGTGAGAAGAAGTTGGAGGTGGAGATCGCCACGGCATTCCAGGCGCTGCGCGACCAGGTCAAGCCACAGCTTCTGCTCAAGCCGACGGAGAAGACCACGACGGGGCCGTTGCCCTCGCCCTCCTCGGCGGTGGCGTTTCTCGGTTCGGTGGCCATCACTCGCGAGGAGTTGGGAGAGTTTTTGATCACGCGGTTTGGCACCGAGAAGCTCGAATTGCTGGTCAATCGCAAGATTCTGGAGACGGCCTGCGCCGAGCGAAAGATCGTGGTGACCGACGCCGAGGTAGACGCCCGGCTGGATGCCGATCTCAAAAACATGAGCGTGAAAATGACTCGCGAGGTGTTTGCTCGCGATATGCTGGCCAAGTGGGGCAAAACCCTTTATGAGTGGCGTGAAGACGTTGTGCGACCCAACATCATGCTCGGCCGACTGAGCGAGGGGCGTGCCAAGGTGACGGAAGAAGATCTCAAGAAGTGTTTTGAGGCGCACTACGGCGAACGGTTGGAGTGTCGGATGATTCTGTACCCGCCCAACCAGCAGAAGCACGCAATCGCGGAGTACAACACCATCCGCGACAACCAGGCCGAGTTTGATCGCGTCGCTCGCAACCAGCCGGTCCCCAGCCTGGCCTCGCAGCACGGCAAGATGCCCGTGTTTGGTCGCTATTCACTGGGCGATGAGAACCTGGAACGCGAGGCGTTTCGCCTGCAACCAGGGGAACTATCGCCGATCATCGATACGCCTCAGGGCAAAGTGGTGCTCCGTCTCGACCGACGCATTCCACCGGACTCTTCCGTCAAGTTGGAGCAGGTGAAAGACAAGCTCACGGCCGAGATCCTGGCGAAGAAGAATGAAATGGAGATGCAGGTCTACTTCGCCGAGTTGAAGCAGAACGCCCGGCCACGGTTGCTGCTGAAGGCCGCAAACGTGCCTCAGGATGTGGTACGCGACTCGGAAAAGCTCCTGAAGCAAACGGGCGGCAAATAACGAGGGACCAGATCCGCAGCGAACCCTTCCCCGACGGGAAGGTTTCGTGCATTCAGGGGGATGGCTCGTCGCCGAGCAACTCGTCCCACGCCTGGATTTCCAGGATCCGCGCGAGGAGGGTTTCCAGGCTGTTCTCGTCGGTGATACTCTCCAGGCGCGCCACGAACCGAGGCGGCGGTTCGCCCAATCCGCGTTTTCGGCCAAGAGACAGCAGTGACCGTCGCATCCCCTGAAGCTGGCCAATACTCTTGCCCCGGGCTTCCCCACGGGCCTCACCACGCGCCTCACCACGCGCCTCGCCACGAGCCTCGCCACGGGCTTCACCGCGGGCCTCGCGTTCTTCGAGAATTCGGTAGATGCTGGATTCTTGCATGGTGCGGACTCCTCGTAGCAGGGCATCGATGACCGATTGCTCGTAACGGACGCCCAGCAGCAGAAATGTTGCCCATTCAATTGTATCACGTCGTGCGCTTGTCGCCTCGACCCGCGTTCGTTGGAGCACGCGTTCCATGGTCTCGGGCAGGGCCGTGCTCGCCTCGTTCGTCAACGGAGCCAACGGTAGCAACCCCAACGGCCCCTCCAGAAACGTTGCCAGGGGCTGCAGCCAGACGCGGACGACCTCGTACAGAAAGGTACGGTAAGGCGTCGTTTGCCCAGGACGCCGACACTCCCACTGACCCATGAGCGCGGGGACGTTGGCCTCGGGGCGCAACAGCAGCGCGACCGATTGCACCTCCAGGAGATGTCGCCGACGGAGCAGCGTCGAGTACAGATGCAATCGCTCCGGTAGATCGGCGTCGTAGGTCGACTGGGCCTCCAGGTTGAGCAGGTAGGCGCTGCCGTCGATTTGTACGCGCAGCACCTTGTCGGCGCTGGCGGCGACGGTGCCCAGGTCGGCATCGACCAGATCGACGGCCTGGGGTGGTTGGGGGGCGAAGTATTGCGCCCAGCCGAGAGGGTCGGCCTCAATGACTTCCTTGAACGAGATGTCGTAGGGGCGAGTGGTCATGGGCGCTCCCACACGGCGGGAAATGCAAAAAGCCCGGAGGGCCGGGCTGGATCGGGAATAAACGTGCGGTCGGTTTGAGCTTACGGGTTGTCGTGCTCGTCCTGGATGTGGCCTTGAATCCAGCGATCCATGTCCGTGAGCATGTCTGGATGAATGCGGTGCGTCGTCGGATAGGTCATCATCTTCACCGGCATCCCCGCCGTGTAGAACAGCCGAAAATCCTGCTTGGCCTGGCTCAGAGGTACGATGGCGTTGGCAATGCCATGGCCGATCAGCACGCGTAGCGTCCGCACCTCGGGCAACCGGAGCAGCGGGCCGCGACGCGGGGTGCAGCCGTTGAGCGAGATGAGGCCGCCAAACTTTTCGGGATACATCAGGCCGAGCCGATAGGCCAGGGCCGCCCCTTCCCGAAAGCCGGCCAGGAGGATGCGTTCGGTGTGGATGTGATAACTGCGGCAGGTCTGCTCGATGGCCCGGAAGACGTATTCCTCGACCAGCGGCTCGTCGCTCTCGCCGCCCCAGCTGTAGGTCATGCGCCCGGTGCGGTCGGGTCCCAGGACCACCGGGCCGCGCGGCGCGATGCAGACATAATTGCGCCGGCTCAGGCGCGGGGCATACTTCAGGATCTGCTCCTCGCTGCTGGCATGCCCGTGCAGGAAAACGATCAAGGGATAGGGATACCCCGGCTCGTAACCGCGCGGGAGAAAAGTCCGAAAGGGCCAGGAATGCGGAGTCGCTACCTCCGAGGTATAAAACCCTTCATGGGGCCGACAAGATAGAGGAAGTTTAATGGGTGCCATGTAGTTCCCGATCCGAGAGTGCGGAGGATTCGGTCTGTGAGTGAGCGATCTCTCGTTCCAGCGTGGTTCTTGATTTTCTCGCTCAAGAAGATTTCGCTCAAGTCGTCGGGCCAAGTCTACGACGACGCCAAAATGGTGTCAACGCAGCCGTGCTCCCAACTCCATGAAATAACTCGCTTTTCGTCTCCCTCATGTCGGCCTGCAACGGTTGGGCGAGATGGTCGGGACGTGGCAAAATGCGTCAGATAGAGCAACTTTTTCTCCAGGCGAATCTTTCGCATCTCGACAGCGTCCCTCTTCCTGCTTTTCTCGGCCTTTTCGCCCTTTTCGGCTTCCTTTCACGCCGTGATCAATCCCCGTTGCCGAAGGTACGCGATCACCTGCTGCGCGGCCTCGGCGGGGTTGGCGCTCGTGGCGTCGATCACCAGTTCCGGCTTCTCGGGAGCCTCGTAGGGATCATCGATGCCGGTAAATCCCTTCAACTCTCCCGCTCGTGCCTTCTTGTACAACCCTTTGGGATCTCGTTGCTCGCATGTCTCGATTGGTGTCGCCATGTACACTTCGATGAACGGCAACCCCGCCGCATCATGCAACGCCCGGCACAGATCGCGATCCTTGCGATACGGGCTGATGAAGGCCGTCATCGCAATCACCGCCGTATCGGCAAAGAGCTTGGCCACCTCGCCGATGCGGCGGATGTTCTCCTCACGATCGGCTGCCGAGAAGCCCAGGTTTTTGTTCAGGCCGTGGCGGATATTGTCGCCATCCAGCACGTAGGCGAGTCGGCCCATGCGAACCAGTTCGTGTTCGACGGTGAATGCCGTGGTGCTCTTGCCCGAGCCGCTCAGGCCCGTGAACCACAGCGTGGCCCCCTTTTGCTTCAGCAGTTCCTCGCGGGCGGCCCGGGTGACGTGGCCTTCGTGCCAGGTGATGTTGGTCGCTCGAATCTCGGTCATGGACTTCCCTTTGCGTCTTTTCCTTCCCTAACGAATTGTTCAATATAGCCGATTGCGATCCCATCGGCTGGGGGGCCTGGCCGATTTTTTTCCCCAGCGATTTCGCCATGCAACCCCTGGCTCGATAGCATTCCTGGACCGGCGAAGGGAGCCTGCCGATGACCCTGCTTTACCCCGATCCACTATTTCAACGTCACGAAACCGGGGCACATCCTGAACGGGCGGATCGGCTGCGTTCCATCGATGCCCGCTTGCGAGCCGAGGGCTTGCTTGATCGCTGCGTTCTGACACCGGTTGCACGGCTCATGCCGGCTGACACCCAGGCGGTTCACATCGCCGAGGTGGCCGAGCGTGCCGAAGCGATGGCACAGGAGGGGGGCGGTCGGCTCGATGCCGACACGGTGGTGTGCCCCGAATCGGTCGAGGTGGCGCTTACCGCCGCAGGGACGTGTTGTGCTGCCGTCGACGCCGTGCTCGCCGGGCGCGAGCGTAATGCCCTGTGTCTGGTTCGGCCGCCGGGCCATCACGCGACGCCGACCCACAGCATGGGATTCTGCCTGTTTAACAGCGTTGCCCTGGCCGCTCGCCGTGCCCAGGCTGCCGGCGCCGGTCGGGTGTTGATCGTCGACTGGGATGTCCACCACGGCAACGGGACCCAGGACATCTTCTATGCCGACGACAGCGTCACCTTCGTAAGCATTCATCGCTTCGGTGCGGGGTTTTACCCGGGCACTGGGGCCGCGAGCGAGACGGGCGCGGGGGCGGGGCTGGGCTACACCTTCAACGCCGCCCTACCCCGCTCCATCTCCCGGACAGATTACCACACTGCCGTCGAGAACGTCCTGCACCGAGCGCTGGCGGCCGGGAAGCCCGATCTGGTGCTCATCAGTGCCGGATTCGATGCCCACCGGGACGACCCCATCGGCGGCCTGGGTCTGGAGGTCGACGACTTTGGCATCCTCACCCGGTTGCTGATGCAGATTGCCGACACCCACTGCGAGGGCCGCCTGGTGAGTTGCCTGGAGGGCGGCTACAACCTGGACGCGCTGGCTCAGGGGGTGGCCCTGCACCTGCAACACCTGCTGACGCGCCCCGCCGCTTAGCGCCGTGGCTTTGCGCCGCATGGCTTCCTGATTCCCTCTCCCTGCGGTGTCCGCTATGATGGAGACATGAGCCAACCGACGCATAAAACCTGGGGCGGGCGATTCAGCGGCGAGACCGATGCGCGCGTCGTTGAGTACACCCAGTCGATCCGTTACGATCGCCGTCTCTTCGCGCACGATATCCGCGCCTCCCAGGCCCACGCCCGCATGCTCGCCCATGTCGGCGTGCTCACGGCCGATGAGGCCGACGCCATCGTCGCCGCGCTTGCCGAGATCGACGCGGACATCGCCGCCGATCGGATGGCGTTCTCCATCGCGCTGGAAGACATCCACACGCATATCGAGCGTGCCCTGATCGAAAAGCTCGGCGACGTGGGACGCAAGCTGCACACCGGGCGCAGTCGCAACGATCAGATTGTGACCGATGTGAAACTATGGGTGCGTGATCATATCGATGCAATCGATGCGCTCCTGATCGAAACTCAGCGTGGCTTTGTTCATGCAGCCGAGATGCACCGCGATGTGGTGTTGCCGGGCTACACCCACCTGCAGCGGGCGCAGCCGGTGCTCGCTCCGCATTACTATCTGGCGTATGTCGAGAAGTTTCAGCGCGATCGCGAACGGCTCGCCGATTGCCGCAAACGGGTGAATGTGCTGTCCCTGGGGGCGGCGGCGCTGGCGGGCACCTCGATCCCCATCGATCGCGATTTCGTGGCTCGTGACCTGGGCTTTGACGCGGTGGCGGCCAACTCGCTGGATGTGTCCAGCGATCGTGACTTTCTGCTCGAGTTTGTCTTCGTGCTTTCCACCATCGCGCTGCACCTGGGCGGCTGGGCCGAGGAATGGGTGCTGTGGAGCACGACCGAGTTTGGCTTCCTCGATATTCCCGACGCCTTCTGCACGGGAAGTAGCATCATGCCGCACAAGAAGAACCCCGACGTGCTGGAACTGATGCGCGGCAAGACTGCCCGTGTCGTCGCTGATCTGCAGCGGCTCATGGTGCTGGTGAAGGGGTTGCCGCTGGCCTACAACCGTGACCTGCAAGAAGACAAGGAAGCACTCTTCGACGCGACCGATACCGTCGTTGCGTCGCTGCAACTCGCTGCCGCCGTCGTGCGTGAAACGACCCTCCGCCGTGAGGTGATTGCTGCCCGGCTGGAGGATGGCTTCCTCGACGCGACCACGCTCATGGAGTGGCTGATCACTCAGGGCGTGCCCATGCGCTCGGCCCACGAGATGGTCGGCAATCTGGTCCGCCTGTGCGAAACGCGCCGGTGCCGACTCGCCGATCTCGCCCCGGCCGACTTCGATTCGCTCCGCCCCGGACTGTCGCCGGGGGTATATCAGGTGTTGGGCGTCCGCAATGCGCTGGCAGCGTTTCGTTCCGTTGGCTCCACCGCGCCATCGGAAGTCGAACGCCAGCTTTCGCACTGGCGCGTACGCCTCGAATAAGGTGAAACCATGGATCATTTTGTTTATCGCGATCGGCAATTGTTCTGTGAGGAGGTCCCCGTCCGCACCCTGGCCGAGACCTACGGCACGCCCCTGTTCATCTACTCGCAGGCCACCCTGCTGCACCATCTGAAACAAATTCAAACGGCTTTCGCGCCGGCTGCCCCGCTCATCAGCTACTCGGTCAAATCCAATGGCAACCTCGCCTTGTGCCGGTTGATGGCCGAGCATGGTGCGGGGTTCGACGTGACCAGCGGTGGCGAACTGTATCGGGCGCTGAAGGCGGGCGGCACGGGCGACAAGATCGTCTTCGCGGGGGTGGGCAAGACCGACGCCGAGATCGCCATGGCGCTGGACAACGGCGTCTTCCTGTTCAATGTCGAGAGCGAGGCCGAACTCCACAATCTGGCCCGGGTAGCGCATTCGATGGGTAAAACCGCAGGGGCAGCTCTGCGCGTCAATCCCGATCTGCCGCCCAAGACGCACGCCAAGACCGACACGTCCGTCAAGGGCGTGAAGTTTGGACTCGACATCGAGACCATCCTCGATGTGGCGCGCGGCATCCTGGGTGTGCCCGGCGTGCGGGTGATCGGTCTGCACATGCACCTGGGCTCGCCGATTCTCGACACCCGCCCCTACGAACTGGGCGTGCAAAAGGGGCTGAACCTCATCTCTGCCCTGCGCGAACAGGGGCACCCCATCGAGGTGCTCAACATGGGCGGCGGCTTCGGCATCAACTACCGCAAGCAAGAGGCCAAGCCCGCCAGCGCCTTCGCCGAGGTCATCCTGCCCGCAGTGGAGAAGGCCAAGTGCCGACTGGTGCTCGAACCGGGCCGCTTCATCGTCGGCAACGCGGGCATCCTGCTCAGCCGCGTGCTGTACACCAAGGAATCCGGCGGCACCAGCTTCCTGATCCAGGATGCGGCCATGAACGATCTGCTCCGTCCGACGCTCTACGATGCCTTCCACCGGATCTGGCCTGCGGAACCGGCGGCGGGTTTGCCCGCGCCCCCCGAGGATTTCGAGGCGGCCATCGCCGACACCTACCCGCAGGACGTGGTGGGTCCGGTGTGCGAGTCGGGCGATTTCCTGGCGAAGAAGCGGGCCCTGCCGCGCATGAGGCGCGACGACCTGCTGGCGATCTTCAGCGCCGGGGCATACGGCATGTCGATGAGCAGCAACTACAACAGCCGCCCCCGCGCCGCCGAGGTGCTGGTGGATGGTCGAACGCATCGGCTGGTGCGTCGTCGGGAAACCTATGAAGATTTGATCCGACCCGAGATCGAGGTGTGATCATGCATTCTGCCGCGCGTCTCCTGCTAGCCGCTCTGTTCTGTTTGCTGGGGGTCCTGGCCGTGCGCGGTCAGGGGCCTGACGACTATCGCCGGTTTTACAAGACGCCTGAGACGAGCCTGGAATTCTGGGTCGCGTTGCAGGTGGAGTTGGATAAAGGCGCCTACGAACTGGCAGGCAGGTGGCTGCGCGGCCTGGTGGATCGCAAACCAACCGAGAAGGAACTGACCCAGATCGCTGACCGCGACGGCACCATCCCGGTGCTGCGGTTGCGCAACGTGCGCAACTGGACCAACGATCCCAACGCGCTGGATGTCACCCTGCCCGAGGCGCAGAAACGCCTGGCGCAGGCCAAGGCCAGCAAGGAGGGCATCCGTGAGGCCGAGGCGCTGCTGCGGTCGGTCACGCTGAACACCACCACCATTCAGGCGGCCGAGACGCTCATTCAAGGGGTGCAGGAAGCACTGCGGAAGCGTGCGGGCGATGCCAAGTACATCCGCGAGTTGATCGCGCAATTGCGCGAAACACCCGAGGAACGTGCCTATGCCGTCCGCGAACTTTTCAAGCTCGGCTCGCCGGCGGTGCCCTACCTGCTGGAGAGTCTCGACAAGGCGACCGAGGTCGATGAGCGGCTGCAGGCGCGCCAGGCCCTGGAACGTATGGGATCGTCGGCGCTGGCTCCGCTGGTCGCCGCGCTGGAAGGTTACAAACCCAGCACGCGGGTCGAGGTGCTTGATCTGCTCCGAAAGAAGCATGGCCTGTCGGCGAGTACCATCGCGCCGTTCCTCGTCTACCCCTCGGCCAACCCGAAGGAAGATGCGCTCGTTCGCAAGAAGTCGCGCGAGTTGTACAGCGCGTTCGTCGAACTTCCGGTTGATCGCCTGCCGCCGGCCAAGCTGTTGCTCACGCGGGAGGCCGAACGCTACGCCCGGCGCGAGGTGAGCTTTGCCGATCCCAAGGCCGTGACGGTGTGGCGTTGGGACGAGAAGGCAGGTCTGGTGATGCCGGGTTGGCCCGGTGCGGCCACGATCACCCAGAGCCAGGCCGAGGAGTACTACGGCCTGCGGTTCGCTCGACAGGCGTTGGATCTCGATCCCGATTATCTGCCGGCCCAGATTGTGTTCCTGACGCTGGCGTTGGACAAGGTGAGCGAGAAGAACGGGCTGACCCGTCCGCTGGCTGCAACGGCGCCCGAACTCAATGAGCAACTCAACAAGGCCAGCACGGAACTGCTGATCGAGGTGCTCGATCGGGCTCTGCGGGAGGAACGACACGGTGTCGCTTTGCCCGTCGTGCGGGTGCTGGGCGAGCGAGCCGAGATTCGCGCCAAGCGACCTCTCTCCAAGGGGGAACCGGCCCTGGTGCGAGCCCTGTACTCCAAAGAACCGCGGGTTCGCCTCGCTGCCGCTCAGGCGTTGCTCGCCATCCCGGGCACTCCGCCTCCCACCACCGCCAAGCGTATTCTGGAGATCCTCGGCCATACGCTCACGCCCAAGGCGGTCTACCACGAAGGGCGGAAGATTCTGGTCGCGATCACCGATCCGCAGTGGCGCAATCAGGCCAAACGAACTGTCCGTGAGATGAACCTGCAGCCCATCGAGACCAACAATGGTCGAGATGTGATCCGTCAGTTGCGGGCCTCGGCCGACATTGAGGCGGTGCTGCTCGATTCGACGCTTTCGCCGGGGGTGGCCCATCTGCTGGCGCAGTTGCGGGCCGATGCCGACCTGGCCCGTCTGCCGGTGCTGGTTGCTGCGGTGCCTGAAACGCCCACGGCGGATGCGGCGACCCGGCGGTATTTCGACCTCAGCGTCGTGAAGCAGGCGCTGGAGACCGACCTCTCCGAGTATCGCCGACGCATCCGCACGCTGGATGCGCAGGAGGAACAGGAACGCCGTGAGGTCTTGACCGATCGCCTGCTGGACACCCGGCAGCGAACCGACAGCATTCGCAAGATCGAGGAGCGTTACCGTGCATTGCGGGGCGAGGCCGAACGGATGTCGCCTGGTGTGGTCAATGCCCTGGCACGCATGGAGCAAACCGACCAGCAGTTGGCTCGGGTGGCCCAAACGCTCGACCTGGAAGCCCAGGTGCGGGAAGCCTCGCTCAGCCGCTTCGTGAGTCGATATGCTCGGGTGCGGGTGGTGTCGACATCGGCCTTCTCCAGCCCCGCGACCCTCACGAGCGAGTTGGCCGCCGTGGCCGATCCCGTGCCCATGCTATCACCCGAGGAGCAGACCGTGGCGGCCGAGACGGCCATGAAACTGCTGCGGGGGATGGCGTATGGTACGCCTCCAGGGTACGACGTGCAGCCGCTCTCGGGGGTGATCCTGGACACGCTTCGCATGGGCCGTCTCAGCCCTGAAGGGCAGCAAAATGCCATCGACATCGTGCAGAAGTTGCCCGGGAGCCGACCGCAGCAGGAGTTGGCCGTGGTGATTCTGGACGCCCGGCGGCCCGGCGTGGTGCGTACGGCGGCCGCTCGTGGTCTGTTGGCCCATCGCCAGCGTTTCGGCGTGCAATTGATGCGTCCGGCGATCGACTCGCTGCGTGCCCAGGCCAATCAACCCGGCGTGGATGCGGCGCTCAAGGAGACGCTCAATCTGTTCACTGGCTCGGTTGGTGCCGAACCGCGCTCGACGGGCGATCGCCTGCGGGATTACAACCCCCTGCCCGGTGGGCCACCCAAGAAGGACCCCGAGAAGAAAGATCCGGAAAAGAAAGATCCGGAGAAGAAAGATCCCGACAACGACTGATCCCCGCCTCGGCCTGCAGAAATGCAGGCCGTGTTTCGTTTGCGGGCGTGGCGAATCAGATATCGTCGATCGCCTCGGCGATCCAGCCATCGCCTTCCGGTTCGACGCGCAGGCCATGGTAGGTGATGGCCTTGACCTCGTGGTCGGGTTCGTGACGGCCACGATCGAGTGGCTCGCCGTGGGCCACGACCTGCAGGTGGGTGTCGCTGAGGCTAACCTCAAAGAAGGCGAGCACCAGGCGATCCTCTTCGAAGTGTCGGAGGATGGTCGCGAGGTGGTCGAACAGGAGGAAGGTGAGTTCCTCGCGCGGCAACGTCCACTCGACGCGCTGCAC
>ERZ1066117.921-NODE-921-length-17442-cov-13.026399_pt1 | contig 17442 bp, 10 predicted proteins | sample MGYA00382764_ERZ1066117 | MGnify/ENA primary metagenome ERZ1066117 (study PRJEB33369, sample SAMEA5778347) | biofilm metagenome | biome: Industrial cooling water; feature: Water cooling tower basin; material: Biofilm | place: United Arab Emirates | collected...
TCGAGTTCACGGGCCTGACGACCGGCGCCTATCGCATCGAACTGCACACCGGCAAGCACCTGCCGATCCGGGCCGAACTGAAGGCCGAGCCAGCCGACCACTGGCAGCGCTCCGGCCCGCTCGAACTGAGCCTCCACCCCTACACCCCCGCGACGCTGCTCTTCCGCGACCCGAGCGGCCAGCCGCTCGCCTCCACCGCCGTAGACCTCGAGCACCAGCCCTCCGGCCTCCCGATCCAAACCGCCATCGACCGCGGCTGGCTCGACGACTGCCCCACGACCACCGACAACCAAGGCCGCCTGATCGCCCCGCGCCTACCCCTCGGCACCTACCGCTTCCGCGTGGCCGCTACCGAAGTCCTCCAGGGAGAATTCACCCTGACCGGCCCCGACCCCCTCGAAGTCCAGGCCCGGCCTTGAGTTGGGCCAGCAGGCTGCTTCAGGATCCCTGGAGCCACGGAGTGCCGATCTCGTTGGGTGACTTGCCAGCGGGCCTGGGAATGTAATTGTTTTGTAAGAGTTGGGCCGTCTGCATGTCCCGCGATCTGTACTGGCGAGGTGCTGCAGTGGCACCACTTGACAGCCCGCGGTGGCCCGCTCAGCATGCGCTCATGGATCCGGGACCCCTGCCTCCCAGAGCCGAGCCGGCAGCGCCTCCTTTGGCGGCGCTGGATTGTGTGCAGGAATTGCGTTTGGTCGCCGGGGTACGGCCGAAGGGCAGCGGATGGCTTTCGGAATTGGAGCGTTTGTCGCGCAGCCCAGGCGGGACCGCGGATTTGATGGAGTTGCTGCTCGCCGGGGATCCGCTCGGACTGAGGCAGCGCGGCGTGGAGCGGCTCTCGGCGCAGTGCCGGGTGCTGCATCCGCATTATCTGTGGCGCCAAAGCGCGGCGCGGCTGGCCTTTCGGGTGCGCACGGGGGGCCTGCCCAGGCCGGGGCGCGCCGAGGCTTTCCTCGAGCGCTGCATCGGCGAGGGGATCGCAGACCTGCTCACGGCCTACAGCGAGCAGGAGCTGGCGGGGGATCCGCTCGATCCGGCGGACGCGGTCGAATTCGGTCTGATGGGGGAGCTGCTGGGACTGCCCATGGAACACTGGCGCATCGGAACGCTGACCCAGAACCGGCTGGCACCGGCGGTGCGGCGTGTGGCCTTCGAGGTCCTGGTGCATGGAGCGCGGCTGGAGGTGCTCTCGCAGAAGGGCCTGGGCAGCCCGGCCAAGGTGCGCGAGCTGCTGCGCCAGGCCCTGGAGGCCTTCGCGGCCCAGGTGCCGGGGCAGCCGCCGCCGGCGACGCGCGAGGAGCAGGCCCTGTCCCAGGCGTTTTGGGAGGAGCAGCGGTGAGCAGCCAACGCGAAGCGATCCTGGGGCGCCTGGACCCCGAAGCGGCGGCGCTGCTGCTGGAGGTGGCCTCCCGGCCGAGCTCCCTGCTGCTCAGCGCCGAGCGCGTCGCCCTGGAGGACCCGCACGGCCGCAGCCCCGGCGTGCTGACGCCGCAAACGCCGGGCCTCTCGCGTGCGGAGCGCCAGCTCTTGAGCGTCCACCGCCGCCACCTGGGCCTGCTGCTGCACGAACTGGCGGCCGGCTTGATCTGGGAAGCGGACCGCTTCCAAGACCTGCTGCTCGGAGCCCACGGCCCCCGCGGCGACCAGCGCCCCGCGGCCCCCGCAACCGTGCTCGCCCACCTCCAGGCCCCCCTGCCCCCCGCCCTCGACGCCCTCAACCTCCCACCCCACGGCCACAGCCTGACCGCCCGCATCGGCTCGCTGTTGCAGGGCTTGACCGATCCAACCGCCACTGCAACCGAGACCTTGCTGCAGACCAGTTCGAGCCTGGCCAATCTTCTGCTGCCGAGCCCCGTATCCATGCTCCGGAGCGCATCGAGTCTGATGCAGGTTGGTAGGCCGAGAGCAGCACGCCACCTGCTGCGCGGAATAGCCGAGGCAGATCTCTCTACAACTGCTCAGGTCGCCCACTGGAACGCCCTTTGCGGAAGTTCGGCGATGGCCTGCGGAGACTGGAAGGACGCTCTTGGCCCACTCTCCCTGGCTGTCGAACAATCTCCCTCGCGGTTCGCCGCGATCGCCCTGATTGCGAGTTCGATCGCAGAAAGGGACTGGAAGCAGGCTGACAACGCATTCGACAACCTACTCCGGCTTTGCCAAGGAACTGATTCTGACAAGACTCCCGAAGAGTTGGTTGCCCGGGGCGGCGAATTGATCCGATACTTCCATCCCGAAAGCGGAGCATTTCCTGCCCTACTGGCCGCCGCATCCAGTGCTCCCGCGGGCCTCCGCAGTCGGCTGAAGCCGCTCCTGTTCAATTGGGTGCCGTGATGATGAACCTCCCTCAGGATTCAGACAGAACATCCGCCGCGAGCGCGATGCGCCTTGGCTTCCTCCTGGCCGGGCTTGTCTTCCTGCCGTCACTACCAAGCACGGCGCAAAGCGTTGGGAGCGTCCCCCCCCTGGCCGCCACAAGGTCTTCGGGCACCGGCACACCGAAGATCGGGCCGCCCGCCGCGGCGGGGTCGGGGCAGGCAGGGTCACGCCAGTGCCCCTCCGAGCCTCCTGGCTGCAATCCGAGACTGGGCGATTGAATGGGGGCTTCGAGGGTTTGGTTGGTCTCGATCGCCGCCCTGATCGCAGGGCTGGGCCTGATTTGGTGGAGCGCTCGATCGGATGAGCCCCAGGGGCCCACGGAGACCGGGCGTCAAGGGGCGGCCCTCGCCGAGGCTCCTCCCGAAGTGCTGGAGCCAGGTCCCTCCGAGGATGCGCCCGCGGCACGGGGGGTCCCGAATCCAGGTTTCGGAGCAGCTCTGGGACCCGAAGCGGCCGCCCGTGCACCGGCCCCCGCCGGAGCCTACGAGGTCCGTGTTCGATCGACGCGGGGCGAAGCGATCCCGGGCGCGACCGTGACCTGGAGCCCGCTGACCAATGACGTGACCGGCCGATACGTCCAGTGGAGCGACAATGAATTCCTCTGGCGCCTCGAGGGCAGAAATCGTTCGATCGAAGCGGCCTGGGCCCGGGGCGAGACCGACTCGGGCGGGGTGGTGAGTCTGGCTCCAGCGTTCGATCCGACGGCAGGCCAGGGCAGCGTGCTGTGGGTCAGCCACCCGGACTTCCTGGCAGCTCCCCGGCGCTTTGAACTGACCCAGCCGCCGCTGGCTCCGATCGAACTCGTGCTCGAGCCCCACAGCGGAGGCCGAGCGCGGGTGCTCGGCCCCAACGGCCAGCCCGTGGCAGGCGCCGAGGTGCACCAGCAGGCGCTGCTGCCGCTGGCAGCTTGGCCGGATCTGGTCGATCTGGATGGCTACTGCCGGCGTGCGCTCTTCCGTCGCCATGTGACCGACGCTTCCGGCGAGGTTCTGCTCCACGGAATCTCCGGCCGCCAGGTCCTTTCGGCCCAGCATGGCAAGCTCTCGAGCCTGGCCGTGGAAGTCATCGACCCCGAGCGGATCGATCTCACCCTGGCGCCCCAGGTGGAGGTGTCCGGAGATCTCGTTTCGCGCGATGGCTCGCCGCTCGGAGAATGGGCCTTGGTGACGGTCTACGGCCTGCGCCGCGCGACGGAACCGGGCCTGCCCCTGCAGCGGGTGGCGCTGGGGTCCGGCCCCGTCAGCAACGCCCGTTACGGCCCGGTGATGGGCCCCCTGAGCTCCGATTTCGTGGGCCTCGCAGCCGAGCTGATCCAAGGCGAAAACGCCGTGGCCGTGGCCAGCCGAGAAGGCCCGCCGACCCCGGGCCCGACGACCCTCGACATCGAATACGAAGCGGGCTTCCCGCGCTGGCTGCAGGCTTTTGATGCACTCTCGGACCAGCCGCTGGGCGACTGCAAGGCTTGGCTCTCCTGGTGGGACCCGGGCGACCGCGTCGTCGAGCGTTGGTGCAGCTTCAATCCCGACGGAGTCGCCCTGGCCAGCGGTCTGCCCGCGGGCCGGCCCGTGGTCATCCGCTGCGAAGCCGAGGGCTATCAAACCGCGCTCTTTGGGCCGGTCTTCATCGAGCCGATCGCCACCGGGGAGCCCATCGTGCTCCGCTTGGATCCGCACTCGGCCCTGGAGGTGCGCGCCGTGCTCGGCGATCGCCCGGTCTCGGATTTCGAGGTCTGGCTGCGGCCCGAGGTGCCTCAGAACTTTCTGTTGCCGCGCCGCGTGGCCAGTGACTCCGCGGGTTCCGTCCGCTTCACCGATCTGCCGCCCGGTGACTATGTGCTCGATGTGCTCACACGCGATGGAGCGCGCCGCCAGGGCCTAAAGGCCACTCTGCCGCTGGAGGGTCCGCTGTCGGTGGAGCTCGAGCCTGCGATCGAGGCCACGGGGACCTTGATCGCCTACAAGACTGGAGAGCCGATTGCCGACGCGCGCGTTTTCGCCAGGCAGGGCAGCTCCGAAGACTGGGTCGAACTGCCTATCGAAACCCGCAGCGACAGCGCCGGGCGCTTCGTGCTGGGGATCGGAGGCCTCAAGGGCGTCCAACTGGGCGTGGAGGCCCCGGGTTTCGGCCGGCAATCCCTGGCGCTGCCCGCCCCCCAGGCGGGGCGCGTGGATCTGGGGACCCTGCGGCTCCAGTCCATGCACGCCGCAGGTCTCGTTCTGGCCCTGGACTCGGGCAGCACGGATGGGTTCGCGGCCCGCATGATCCTGCCTTCCGTTGGGGAGTTTGCCTCCTTCGACCCCGCGGGGCTCGGCCCTTCTGTGGACGTCTCCAACGGCCGCCCCCTGGTGGAGCTGCGCTACCCCGACGGGCAGCTCGAGAGGCATCTGTTCACCCGCGGCGTCGATGCCGGGGGGCAGCTGGAGCTCGAAGCCTCGAGCGAACGCCGGCTGCGGGTGCGCTTCCAGGACGAAGCCGGCAACCCCCGCTGCGTGGTCGGAGTCCTGACCCTGACCGCCAAGTCGGAGGCCGGGGTGAGCATCACGCGTTCCATCGACCTGATCCCGGGCCGCAGCGAGGTGCGCACGTTCGGTCTTCCCGCGACGCAGATCGACTACTCGATCACGACCCAGGACGGCAGCCCCGGCCTGATCGGGACGCGGCCCGTCTCGAGGGACGGGGAGCAACTGCTCGTGCTGCGTGGGGCGGGAGCTCAGGTCGAGCTCCTGTGCGTGGATCTGGAGGGTCGACCGGTCCCAGGCGTCGCCGCCGTGTCCCGGGACCTGCGCTCGCGCAGGGAATTGGCGCCCGTCGGGACCGCCACCAGCGATGCCGAAGGCCGCCTGAAGCTCACCGTTCCCGAAGGCCAGGGCTACGGCATCCACCTGACGCTCCTGGATGGCTCGCGGCTGCCCGTGATCTCCGATCAGGACATCGCGGCCTCCGAGCCCCCTTACCGGGTTGTCGTGGGCGAACGCGCCTCGCTGCAGATCGCCACGAGCAGCCAAGGTCAGCCGCTGCCCGGCGTTTTCGCCGCGATCTACAGCACCGATGGGAAGATGTGGCTAGCCGACACCCGCGGCAACGACCAGGGCCGGGTCGAGTTCACGAGCCTGACGACCGGCGCCTACCGCATCGAACTGCACACCGGCAAGCACCTGCCGATCCGGGCCGAACTGAACGCACAGCCCGCCGACCACTGGCAGCGCTCCGGCCCGCTCGAACTGAGCCTCCACCCCTACACCCCCGCGACGCTGCTCTTCCGCGACCCGAGCGGCCAGCCGCTCGCCTCCACCGCCGTAGACCTCGAGCACCAGCCCTCCGGCCTCCCGATCCAAACCGCCATCGACCGCGGCTGGCTCGACGACTGCCCCACGACCACCGACAACCAAGGCCGCCTGATCGCCCCGCGCCTGCCCCTTGGCACCTACCGCTTCCGCCTGCCCGCCACCCCCGCCCTTCAAGGCAGCTTCACCCTGCTCGGCCCCGACCCCCTCGAGATCTCCGCAGGCCCGTGAGTCCGCCCTTTCCGACCGGCCCCGGAGAGTTCTGAAGGAGCGCCTCCCGAGTCTGATCCATGGCGGGCAGGTCGCTGCGGAGCCCCTGCTTGTGGCGGAGCTCCGAGCAGACGACCCACGCGACGGGATCACCGAGCCTTTCCGCTACGCCAACCGGCGGCTGTCCGAGCGCAGCCCGGGCTTCGCTATCGATCCCGAACTTCCGCTCGGCCCTGGCGACCTCTTTCCGTGCCCCCAGGCCCCGTCCATGTGTGATGGGACGTCAGCTCTTGCGCAGTTAGGGGACGTCAATCGTTACGCACCTGGGCGCGAGGGTTAGGTATCTGTTCGCTCGATGCCTGGGCAGCTCCAGGAGCGCGGGTGCCCCTCACTTCCCAGGGATCCGCCGGGAAGCCTGCCCGGCCCCAAGGTCTGCTCCTGACCGGCCCACGGGCTCGGATCCGGGCCCGGTCAGGTCGCCTCGGGGCCGTGCTAGCATATTAAAATAGACTTCTGAGCGGCAGAAGTCGATTTAATGGAACCATGGCCAAGCGGACCGTCCCGATCTTCCCCCGCTCGGAGCAGCAGCTGGAGGCCCTCGGAGAGCGCCTGCGCCTCGCCCGCCAGCGCCGCCGGCTGACCCAGGCGGTCGTGGCTGCCCGCATCGGGATCTCCAAGCAGACCCTGGCCAAGCTCGAGTCCGGCAACTCCGCCACCAGCCTCGCCACCCTGGTGCGCCTGCTCGGCGTGCTCGGCCTCTCCACCGACATCGACCACCTCGCCGCCGACGACGAACTGGGCCGCCGCCTGCAAGACCAAGCCCAGAAAGCCCCCCCGCGCGGACGAGGGAAGCCCTGATGGAGTGGATTCAAGTTTGGGTCGATGATTGCTTGGTCGCTGCGCAGCCGCAACTTGTCGGGGAGCTCCAAGCCGACAACCCACGCGGGCGGGTGACCGTGAGTTTTCGCTACGCCAACGAGTGGCTCGCCGAGACCGGCCCAGGCTTCGCCATCGACCCCGAACTTCCACTCGGTCCTGGCGACTTCTTCGTGCCCTCGCCGCGCACCCTCCACGGCGTCCTGCGCGACACTGCTCCCGATCGCTGGGGCCGCCGCCTGATGGACCGCCGCGAGCGCGACGAAGCCGCCAGCCAGTCCCGCCGCCCGCGCACCCTGTCCGATTGGGACTACCTGCTCGGCGTGCAGGACCAAAGCCGCCTGGGCGCCCTGCGCTTGCGCGACCCCGACAGCGGGCGCTGGCTCGATGACCGTATCCCAGGCATCCCACCGATCACCCGCCTGCGCGAACTCGAAGCGGCCGCAAGCCGCCTTGAGGCCGACCCGACCGCCGACCTCGACCCAGCGATCTCCAGCCAGCTACAACCGGGCAGCAGCCTCGGCGGAACACGCCCCAAAGCGACCTTCCGCGATTCCGACGGGAGTCTCTGGATCGCCAAGTTCCCATCGCGCGACGACCGCATCGACGTCGCCGGAGCGGAGTTCCTGCTGCATCAGCTCACCAGCGCCTGTGGCATACACGTTCCACCCGCCCGCCTCGAATCCCTCGCCGGCCGCGGCCGCACCTTCTGCGTCCAGCGCTTCGACCGCCAGGACTCCCAGCGCCGCCTGTACTGGTCCGCCATGACCCTGCTGGGCCGCGCGGACGGCGAAGACGCCAGCTATCTCGATATCGCTGAAGCCCGTGATATCCCGCCAGGTTCGCCGATCCATATGGTCCTAAGGGGGACCCGCAAGCCTCATCATCAGGAGTCCTTAAGTCTGGGCCCTGGTGGCCCAAAAAGGCTGAAGGTTGACCGTGCGACGCTGCACGAGCATCCTGCTGACAAGGCCTTCACTGGATCCATGCATCTTGAACGTTCTATAGGAGTACGGTCAGACCGAACTCTGATCCTACCTGGCCTAAACGGCCAGGAAGCGATTTAGGCACGCCGCTATGAGTCTTCTGCGCTCCAGCAAGAATTCCTTGTAGTTATCGACCCCAAGCAGGGCATTCGCGGTGGGTATGCACTGCGAATCGAAAACCGACAAACCGGACTTTTCGATCATCGACGGGAAGTAGTCCCGCGGAGCCTTGTCGCTGATCTGCCGGTTGGTCTTGCCCGCGATAAAGCACAAGTTGGCTATGTCGTCGGTCTCTCGTCTCGTATAGCTAGACTTGAGAACAGCCTTCGGAAAGATGTGGTGGAACTGGAGTCTGTGCTGAGCTCCCGAATGATCCAGGGCGATAGCCACCTGGGAGCGCCAATCCCTGGCACCTCCGGAGCGGAACGCTAAGAACATGGTTTTAAACAGCGCGCTGCGTTGGTTGCGGCCCTCGAGTTCGTCAGGCGCAATGTCTAGGCGCCCGACCTGCTGCCGCAGGCGGTCGATTAGCTCCTGCGCACCCCCTCCATCTCGAATGGTCGCTAGATCCTGATCGAGGATCGTCTCGCTCGACCCCCGAGAATAGCGGCCTTTCGCATTCGCGACGAGTACCCAGTGCCGCAGGCGCTTGGACTCTTCGGCCGAGAGCGAGTAGTCTCTTCGGTGGCCATGACTGGCAAGCGTGATGAGGATGTACGGAGACGAAAGGAGTGCGGGAGCGTCGATCCCCACATTGCTCCTCAGGAAGTTGAGCGCAAATTCCATGCCCAGGCAGCTGGCTTCCCAGCCGGCCTTTAGGGCCTCAAGGCGCTGATTGCCCACCGTCGAGAACCTCGACTGCCCGGTCGTGAAGACGACCAGGTTCTTCAGGATCAATCCAAGCTCTAGATCGAAGCCTGTTTTCTCGCAGCGCTGCTGAAAAGATTCAAAGGTCTTTAGTGAGTTGCGCCATTTTGCCGTGATTTGCGCCAGTGCAAGGTCGGAGCTTCGAAGCTTCGCGCCTAGAGAGTTGACTCGCACGAAAATCTCGGTGACTTCGTCGTATGAGAGCGTTCTCTCGAGCACATCCATACGATAGACATACTTCCGTATCCCCCTTAGGCGCGCTAGGCGTTGGCTATACTTCTTGTAGCGTGGATCATTGACCTTCTCGATGCCCGCGCGTTCCAGGAAGGGAGCATCCTCATCTGTCTTGAATACCTCAGTGACCCTTACCCATTGGGGCAGTTGCTCGAGTTTTCTTGTTGCCACGACAAAGGTCATCCGGTCGAACCTTTGCTGGAGCTCGTCATCGCTGGAATCCGCCTCATCATCTCCTAGAACATCGGCGTCTTCATCGTCGATCCCATCTTCATCAACTTCTGTGACTATTTCCAGACGGTCAGGATGCTCCAAATTGAAGAGTAGTTCTAGAGGCTTCTTCCTGCCCCGCACCTTGACCGGTTCGCCACGAATCACAGCCGATAGTGAGGTGAGGCGCTGTTGCCCATCGAGCAGCAGCTGCGTCTCATGGTACGGATTCGATTGCTGAGACACCGCCATGTCCTGCAGCGGCACATCCTCGTCTGTCTCCCAGAGTAGGATCGCTCCGGACGGGTAGCCACGATACAGCGAGTCAAGGAGGTCGCGGACCCGGGTTGATTTCCAAACATAGCGCCGCTGCATCTCGGGGAGGCGCAGCTGCCCACGTTCGATTCTGCTGACAAGCTCTTCTACCGTTGCTTCTGCTTTTCCCATGGAGGTCCGGCGAGGGTGTTGCTACGAGGCCCACGCTGACCTCGTCAGCGCAAGGTGACATGATAGCATTGCGCCAGGGAAAGGGCACTCGTTGCAGCGCCCTTGATGGCCAATTTGGTCGCTGATGGGAAGCTGTCTCTCCGAATCGACCCTCCCGTACAACCCTAAGAAGCCGACGGATTTTCGTCCGCTTTCCCTACATGCCTTGGCTCACAGCAATAGGGGCTTCCCTATTCTACGCCATGCGGGCCCTGAGGTGACAGGCTATTTGGGTAACCAGCGGCTGTCATCGGTCAGCAGGGCGAGTTGGGTGTTCCCGTCCCTTGACATCTCCAGAAAGTCCTCAGGTTCCGGATCCTCTTTGCGTTGTCTCGTCGCCGGAGAGGGCGGGTGGGCATGCGAAAGAGCCTTTGTGCAAGCAGGGGCAGCTACGGCCACGACGACTTGTGTTGAAGTGATTTCTGACACCCCAGGCAGCTAACGCACAAGCCGCCGGGGGCCCGATAGTGTTGCCTAGATCTCTGTTCCGACGCTAACCAAGAAGCATATACCATCACGCTGATCGTTGCCAAGTGGAGGTGACACGACTCATACCGAGGGGCCGACCACTCAAGATTCAGAGTCTAAGCCCTGGCAGAATTCGATCCAGGACCACAAAACGGCCCGGAGAGGATCATTCTCGTAGCCGAGGACATTCAACCTTTCGAAGGGGCTTTCGGAGGAGTATGCTTTAGCTGGTTTTCTGGTATCGAATTGGATGCGTTGAAAAAATTTCTCGAGGTAAAATGCGTTTTTGCAGTCTAAGGCAGTGAATAGGGTGAAGGCAGGCAAGGCGGATTCCGTTGTATTTGCTGGTTGCAATTCATATTGCAGTTGTTTAAGTGCGTCATCGACTCGCTCCCTATACTCAGAGTCAAGGAAGGTACTCTCCCGATTCTGCGGAAGGTTGACCGTCTTCCTAACAAGGCTTCGAAAGAGCGCAGCAGAGCCCTCATGCAGCTGTGCGGGAAGAAGACGTTCTAAGGAATCGTATTCCTTCTGATGATGAAAGGTGCTATTCCGAAGATGTCCGCGGAAATCAGGCTTTCCCTCCGTAGTCCAGAGTCGAAGAAACGATCGACGCAGATCCTCATCAGCAAGCATCATCTGCAGCTCTTGATCGGAGTAGTCAGTCTTTTTGTCTGCAACTGCTGGACTCGCTTGGAGGCGCAGTCCGTTGAGAGACCGGAGCCCTCGGACCAGATCCCCAAGCGAGTAAGTCGCGGGTAGATCCGCTATCAGGCAGAGGACATCGCGATAAAGGGCCTCATTGGTGTATGGGTCAGCAGCTCCTGGGCGTTTCCAGCTAAGGATGCGCTCGATCCTGCGGTCATTGGCTCCCTTATGCACTCCAGCCAGCATGTCTTTCAACACGGAGGGACCGGCACAATTCACAAGGTGCGACACAAGAAAAAGCCCCATTGCGGCACCCAAAACTGGGAAGAACGCAGCTGGCTTCTTGGCTCGGCCAAACATACTCCTCGAGGACTTGCGCTGCGGATCCTTGAGGAGCACCTGAAGTTCCAAGGACCAACGTGCCAACATGTCGCTCTGCAGAATGCCGTTGGAACCTGACTGACCAGTAACCTGTGCAAGAACCGCCGGCAGTTCCGAAAGAAAGCCCCGAAGTCGTTGCTCGACAGCTTTCCGCTCCCCGGGCTCAAGCTCGTAACCAGTATCGAAGACGAGCTTCTCAGGTCCAGGCCTCTGCGTTTTGGCTTGGATGACTTGGTGGCTAACGGAGACTGACGATTTGCTCGTCTCTAGCACCGCAAGTTCTCTCGGTCCAAGAGAGGCACCAGTGCCGATTACATACTGACAATCAGTGCCTGAAAGCCTGGCAGATTGGAGAACAAGAATGATCTGGCGGTTCTTCACTATTTGCATGGAGTCCACACTTTAAGTTCAGGTTCGCTTGGATAGCCATCGACCCTAAATTTGACCTTGTGAACCTTTTGCCCGTCGACCAAGCGCAAAGTCAGTCCAGATCTCATTAGGCCGACAAGACTTATCTCGTTTTCTTCCAGACCAGTTACGTAATCGTCCCGATTAAACAGATCATAATCCCAGAGGGCGAGCTCTATCTTGATCGTGCTACTCGGTTTACTGCTCAGTTGATGAACAGCGTCGGAAATCAGGGCATGCTCTCCAGCCGCATCATTTTCGAGCCTCCGTTTCTTGAGCACCTCGACTTCATTTACGAAGAAGTCTAGCATCGGGTCGTCAGGACCTTCTTTCTGATCCCAGTGTACTTCCGTCAAACGTAAAGTCAGCTCCTGCACTTGATCCAGTCCTTCATGCCAGAGTTTCCACTCTAACACAACCGGCTCCATGCACTTGCGATGACCAGATTCTAAGTAGTCTTCGGCGAACTTTAACTGTGGTCGCTTACACAAGAGATCATACTCGTAACGATCCCATGCATCAGTCAGCCCATCGATTGCTTCGTCTACGCCTTCTTTTATCTGAATTTTTAGGACTTCGGTAGCCACCGACTCATACTCAAGGGTACGCTTGAGTTCGGTAATGCCTCGTTCAAAAGCGGCTTGTGCCTTAGCCTTAACGGCACAGTCTTGGATGCAATCTCTCCAAGAAACTTTCAGCCCTGCTATCATCCGTTTTACTTCTTGGTTCTCAAGAAGTCCCTTATTTTTTTGTAGGGCGCGCAGGCATTCGCTCGGTAGGGCATCTTTTATAGCCTGCTCCACATGCCTTAGCAAATTGGTCACGTTAGCGCTCTCTCTTTGCTCCTCTCCGCGCTGGAGAACTTTCTCCCGGAGGGCGACCCTCCGGCCTCGTTGAGCCTCGTCTTCTTGCAGAACGCTAGGAGTTGAAGTTAATCTTTTTGCCAATTCTCCTAGCCCGTCTGCATCGAGGAGTGGATCGGCTGCTTCTAGCTCTAATGCGGCAATCCATTCCTCGTACTTGCGTGCAGTCTCTGTCCTGGAGATCGACTCGAGGATCTGCACAGCCTCTGGAGCATGACTGGTGCCTGGATAGGAACCGAGTAACTGTTCAGCATGGGACTTTTGTGCTGCCAAGTCCGATTCGGATCGCACTTGGTTCATCATTCGGTTCGCCAGAAGCTCTGAGGCATTGCGCTTTAACGCGCCGAGTTCTTCAGCAGAAAGCCGAAATAGCAAGTATTGGCGCCAGCCTTGATCGTATCGATCAAGGTAATCCTGAGCGGCCCGAACTACACTTTCTGTAGCGTTTGGATTACTCAACATCGATGAATGCGTGGTGGCCCTTGATTTATCTAGTAACGAAAGACACACGAAAATGGCGGATAGTGAGAAAGTCGCGAGGATTCCTGCGAATCCAAGGAGTGCTTTCCGGATCTTGGCTAATTCGTATCGAGCGCCCGAGAGAATCTGATCGGAGGATCTAGCGGTTTTTCGGCGATTGATCAGGCGCGTCAGGTACTCGGTCGCGCGGAACTTATGCTTGATCCCAACCCGGAAGACGGACTGAGAGCGAATGACTTGGGCATAAGCAAGCACCTGGCTATCGATGGCATCCACCGCCCATATGAGTGGGGCCAGCAAGGCATCTGCCCTTGAATGGCCCGGAAGGGCACTGAGCGGAAACCAACGAGTGCGGTCAGCCCCGATCAGAGACTCGATGGCGTGCATCGCCTGAACCGCCGGTTCCCCATATTCCTCGAGCGCTAAAGCACCTGAGGGAGTTCTATCGGCCTTCGTGATCAGCAAGGCGAAGGGCCGTTCACGGACATCCGCCAGCTCGTCATGACTCTTGATCCAGTCATGGAGCCGCGCGATAGCCTGAATGACTTGCTCGGTTCTTTCTGCATCTAGGACCGATTCTTCACTGCCGTCGTCAGCGGGGGCAAGCATCAGCATGCCATCCGCATGGGCGATCCTCTTGGCTAGGGCATGGCCATGACTCTCGGTGTCACCAAGCCTGCTCGGTGCCAGGATTTCTCCTGCGAAATCCCAAAGTTCAATGATGACGCTCGATCCGTCACAGGCTAGCTGGAACCTCGACAGGGTAGTTTTCGCATCCTCCGGCGTGACTGGCGTCCGCCCTTCTGCTCTCATCGCTGCCCGAGCAGCGGAAAGCAGCTCATCGCCTCTCTTCAGCTTTTCATAAGCGACGGGATCATGACCTTGCCCCTTGACGGGCGGGAGATAGGCGACCGACCAGCGCCTCCCCTCCACTAGTGCGGAGTCCTTGAGATCGCTCAGAGCCAGGAGCAGGCTGGTTTTCCCAGCGTTCGAGCGGCCAAAAAGACCAATTCGATAGACTCCCGCGGTGCGCTGCATACTCTCAGAACGTGTCCTTGCCATGGGCACTCTTGGGCTCGGCGACGAAAAGATACCGGAAGGTCTTGAGCAAGCGCTGCCGCAATGGGGCAATCAGGAGGGCGGCTAGCAGGGAGAGAATGGCGATCGCAGTCAGTATCACTGTTGGGCTTCCCGTGAAAAACGACTTGATTTCCTGGACCACCGGCTCGGTCAGCGCGTTTGCACCCGTCTTGGCTCCGCGCAACACTGCTGCAAGCTGCTCCCCGGCCAGGTCGGCTGCCAAGTGGACAGAGCCTTCCACGATATTGCCCAAGGAGTCATGCCAGTATTCGGGATTGACCAGGTAGGCAGTCAAAGCGGCGCCTCCGGCCCATAGCTGCTTGTGCGGCTTGACGTACTTCGTCCAGAAGCCCCATCTGACATCGTCCTCGACTACCCGCGCGTAGTCGGCCATAGTTGCTGTGCGGAATCTCCCTGAGAGCGGCAGATCGAGTTTTTGGAGGTAGCTATGCAAATAAATCAGGTCATCTGCTGCGCTTGACCTTAAACCAGCAGACAAGATGGCGTCATGCCCATGCCTGGCGATCAGGTTGCTCCTCAATAGGAGGTCGGGTACGGCCTTCTCGATGCGCTGGGCTCCGTCCAGCAGCACAGCCGCCGACCTGATGTCCGTCGCCTCGCCGATTCCCTGCTTGGATGCAGCGGCTAGGGCCTCTTTACTGGGCATCAGGCGCGGGATCGTTCTGATCCGGGCGAGAACATCATCCGAACTGCGCAAGGCTACATCATCTGTTATGCGCGCGGCCTTCTTGAGCAGGTTATTGAGCTTGTCGGCCCGCGCACTCTGCTGGAATGCGATGAGGGCGATGAGGGTCGACACAAGAACCAGTCGGATCTTTGAGTTCATCTGCATCTTGCTGGGGGGGGGTATCAGAGGCTCACATGCCCGTAGCTTTATAAAGCATAAGAGCGCCGAGACCTTTAGGTTCGTTGACGGCGAGCCAGATCGCATTGATCTGCTTAATCGCTTCATCTGCAGATGCTTTCACGTGAGGAGCGATCGCCGAAGCGGCCTGTAGGCTATTTTCGATCGCAACTTCAAAGCCCTTGTTGTCTATAGTTTCTTTCAGCACGCGGCCGAGCAAGGTCTTGTGCGGCAAGAAAATCACTTTGCGGTCAGGCCTCATGAAGATGCGAGGCTCGAGCGCGGAGATTTTCTTCAAGTACCTGCCATTGGCGCCCATTTTCTCGTAGGCCCAAGTAACTAATTTGGTGATATCCAGGCCACCATCCTTCAGTTCACGCTTAACGCTTGCCTTGAGAGCAGCTTCAAAAACTTCGGGAAGCTCTTTTTGAAGTTGCGCTGGATGTCTTGCGAGCTTCATGGCTCGTTGTGCTGCTTCTTTGCCGTATTTGGAGGCTATCTTCTCTATGTCAGCTTTGAGGATCTTCCCTGCGTGCCTGAGACCTCCAACTCCTTTCGCCATGGGTACGATCAAGGACACGGCATCGACCGCAACCATGACTCCATCGATTGCGGTTATCTCCCGTCCATCTATCAGCTTTGCCGAGATATCAACGAATGGCACATAACCCCATAAGCCCATATCCAGGGTCCCTACATCTCTCGCGATCGCTTGATCTGAGAGACTCAGCCATCTCCTGAGCTTCTGGGTGTCGCTTGTTGCCGCCCTGAGCGCAGCCTTCATCGTTCCCGGTGGAAGCGAGGTCCTTGCCAGCAGCTGCGGTAAGCCATATTGACCGCTCAGTAGCCTCATATCTGCCCGCATTTCCGCGTCGGTGTAGGGAATGATTTGAGATAGGTCTGCCCGAATGGACTCGGACACTCCCATGTCGATAATCATCATGGGCGCATCCAATCCGATGCGCTCCGCCATCAGTCTGCTGTTTGTGCATTGAAAGAACTCAAGTATTTGATCGAGTTCGAGCTGAACGCCACAGATCCACTCTACTCGGTCAGGATAGTCATCGCAGTATCGCATCCAGGTCCGAGCCGCGGCGGCGACAGGCTCGGGAGAAGCCCTAATCATCCGCCTCATTTCGATTGAAGTGCGACTCAGGCTCCCGATCACGGCGATTCTCCGCTCGGTCGATGCGCTTGACCACAGGAGTAAGTCTGCCACCAGTTGACGATACGGTTCCTCTGCCGCCGTCGATGTCAGGAATAGGTGAACGGGCAGTGTGTCGAACCCTTCATCTTCCAGGGGACGGCTGGTCAGTGCCTCGCGGTACTCAACCAGCAGGTCAACCACCTCAAGTGTCTCCGCTGGGAACATTAGGATGGTGTTCCTGACATCCGCTCGGTCGCCTAGTTCATACAGGATTTCCGCGGCGGTGGAGGGATCAGGATGGCCGAGGACCACCTCGGTCAGGTCCGGTGCGTCGTAGAGCAACCTCATCGCTGGGGCATGCTTTCCCAGTCCCTTTAATCGCTCCACACGATCTCTTGCTTGCTCTGGATCGCCCAGAGTCGCCTGGGCAAGAATCGGGGCTTGGCACGTGGCTACAGAGACAGCGACATCCACGGGCCAGGATGCGTTGACCAGTTGACGGACCAAATCCTTTTTGATCTGGTCCAGGTCCACTTCCTGCGTCGATGCGAGCAGGGTGTGAGCGAGCGCAAGCAAGTGACTGAAAATCAGCTTCATAGCCGGAGGTAAGCTCTGTTTATTGGTTTTCTAGTGATGCGGGCTGTAGAGTCCCAATCACCTTACAATTGGGCGAATGCGAGCCGTGAGCGCTACGCATGCCGGAGACTATTGAGGGTCGCGGCAGGTCCGGATCGATCGCACTCAAGATGCACGGTATTGTTTCATGCTTCATTCAGGCTGTCAAGTGCTTTTGGCCCTCATGAGTTGACATTCCACTTCGGTATCGTCTAAGAGACGGGCATCCTGCTTCTGGGTTAGACCGCGACCGCCTTGGGCGAGGCGCAGAAACTCGGTAGGCCCCTAGACGGCAACTACTCTGACTCCTGGGGGACCCGTTGGCAGCGGTCGAATCGTGGCGCGAGGTTGCGGCGGTGGGGGCGGCGCGTTCGAGGGTGCGTTGGTGGACGGCGAGGATGCGGGCGAAGGCGTCGATGGAGGAGAGCAGGCGCTGTTGGAGGCCCACGCAGACCAGGCCGGCGGCGGCTTGTTGGCGTTTGGGGGCGTGGGCGTAGGCGGCTTCGCGCAGGGTGCGGTAGCGGTCGAGGAGGCGGGAGAGTTGGAGTTCGGGGGCGTCCTCGGGCAGGTGGTCGATGGGGATGCGTAGGACGTGGCGCTCGGGGAAGCCGCCGTGGGCTTGGCGGATGTCTTCCTTCAGGCGGCGCACCATGACCTCGTCCAGGGCGCGGGGGCGGACGGGGGTGCCGCGGGTGAAGCGGTAGGGGTCGAGGAGCTCTAGGAGGGTGGAGAAGCTGTTGCTGTGGCCGTTGTGGGGGGTGGCGGAGAGGAAGAGGCGGTGTTCGAAGCGCGGGGCTAGGTCGCGGATGGCGCGGGTGAATTGGCTGTCGATGCCGTAGCGGCCGCCGGAGGAGGGGGCGGCGTGGTGGGCTTCGTCCAGGATCAGGAGGTTGCCGGAGCGGTCGGTGGGTGTCAAGATAGTTGCCGCCTGAAAGTGGTCCATCAGCCTGCGGCGGCG
>ERZ1066117.928-NODE-928-length-17292-cov-5.784649_pt1 | contig 17292 bp, 11 predicted proteins | sample MGYA00382764_ERZ1066117 | MGnify/ENA primary metagenome ERZ1066117 (study PRJEB33369, sample SAMEA5778347) | biofilm metagenome | biome: Industrial cooling water; feature: Water cooling tower basin; material: Biofilm | place: United Arab Emirates | collected...
ATCTTCGACCTCTCCACGGGCCGGCTATCATGAAAGAAGTACTCAGTTTAATCCTCGGGGGCGGACGCGGTACCCGGTTGTACCCGTTGACAGCCTTGCGGAGCAAACCTGCCGTGCCCGTTGCGGGCAAATACCGCCTGATCGACATCCCGATCAGCAATTGCATCAACAGTGGCATGCAGCGCATCTACGTGCTTACGCAATTTCTCAGCGTGAGTCTGCATCGCCATATTGCCAACACCTACAAATTCGACCCATTTTCACGTGGGTTCGTCGAGGTGCTGGCTGCCCAGCAAACCAACGAAACCGCTGACTGGTATCAGGGGACGGCCGACGCCGTGCGGCAGCAGATCCGCTACATCCTGGAAGATGCATGTCAGCATGTGTTGATCCTGTCGGGCGACCAACTCTATCGCATGGATTTCCAGCACATGCTGGAGACTCACAAAAACACGAATGCCGACGTGACCATCGCCGTGCTCCCAGTGCCCAAGGATCAGGTCCCCGGTTTTGGCATCGTCCAACTTGATAAGACCGGCCGGGTCAACGGCTTCGTCGAGAAGCCCAAAACCGAGGAGGCCATTGAAGCCGTACGCACGCCGGCCTCGTGGATCTCTCAGTTTGGCATCGAGGCGAACGGACGTGAGTTTCTGGCCAGCATGGGGATTTATATCTTCACGCGTAAAGCGTTGCTGGAGATGCTCAACGCACCGCCTCTGGCAACCGACTTCGGGAAGGAAATCTTCCCACGCAGCATTCCCACCCATCGCGTCCAGGCCCATCTCTTTGATGGCTACTGGGAAGACCTGGGCACCGTGAAGGCCTACCACGAAGCCAATCTCGCTTTGTGTTCCGACGCGCCCCCCTTTGACTTCCATAGCCCCGAGGGAGTCATCTACACACGCATGCGTTTCCTGCCCGCTTCCCGTATCGGTGGAGCACGACTCAAAAACTGTTTGGTGAGCGATGGCTGCGTGATCGAAGAAGGTGCCGATCTGGAACGGTGTGTGGTCGGCGTTCGCAGTCGCATCGCCCGCAACGTGACGGTGCGGGATACCGTCATCCTCGGTGCCGACCGTTTCGAAACGGATGCCGACCGGGCCGCCAATCGCGCCATCAATCGACCCGACCTGCTGATCGGCGAGGGGTCTTACGTCGAGAACGCCATTCTCGATAAGGAATGTCGGATCGGTCGGAATGTCCGCATCGTCAACAAGCGAGGTCTCGTAAACGACGAGGGCAGCAACTACGTCATCCGCGATGGCATCGTCACCATCCCTCGCGGCGCGATCATTCCCGACGGCAGCGAAATCTGAACCACGCGGCGATGCCTAGCCCAGTCGCCGTAGTTCGGCCATCTGGGCCAGGGTATCGGCAATGTCATTCATCTGGGTGGCGTTACGTCCCCGGTAGACGTACACCTCGGGGTTGCCGTGGTCGCGTGCCAACGCGACCATGTACTGGGGCGTGTGGATCGCATTCCAGTACCAGATGAAGCCGGGGATGAGCCCCCAGAAAAGCAGCGCGATCAGCACGCCCCACTCCAAAAACCCCGCCTCGTGCCACGGGCCGCTCACCACTCCCTCGTAGCCCCGGACATTCGTTACCTCGGGCACCAGCGGCACAAAGGCGAATCGCCACGTCTTGATCAGCTTTACGCGGCCTTTGGTATCGCGAGTCAAACGAATATGGTCATATGTTCCTAGGATGAACAGGAGAAGCCCCGTCATGGGAAACCAGGCAATGATCGCGGGCATGAAGGTGTCGAAAAACATCAGGCAGAGCAACCCCAGCGAGAAGTGAAACGCCTGCGCGGCCGCGAAAAACCCGATTCGCGTCATCAGGCTGCGGTCGCTCTCCCATTCGCGTTCCATCGGCTCGTAACGCCGTTTCGCCTTTTGACGGGTGGCACGGTTGTAGCCGCACTTCACGCACACCCGCGCGCCAGACTGCATCTCGCTGCGGCACTTCGGACAGGTTGGCCCCAGTTTGTCCCGCAGGATGTACGGCGAGTCGTCGTCCTCGTCATCAGCGTTGCCGACGCTTTCCTCGTCGGCAATCGGGTCCTCTTCGAGCTCCATCGCCGGAATCGGGGTGGCGCCAGAGGGGCGTGAGGCGGGAGTCGGTCGCGGCTTCTCGGGTCGCGGCTCGGGTGCCAGTTCCGGCAACAACTCCGGCATCGGCTCGGTATTGGGGATGGGGTCGGGCATGGGGTCGGCATACCACCCTTGCCCGGAACGCCGAGAGGATCTCCGTTCCGCAGGCGGAGGCGAAGAATCGACCCCCGACGTTGGAGGCGGTACTGCCCCCTCGGGCACGGGGCAGATCACGCCGCAATCGGGACACTGGATCTTGTTCCGGCGATAGCCCGCGGGTGGATCGAACACTCTCCCACAGCCCGAACAGACGATCGCCGGCATAACCACTCCGTCTAGTAGATAAAGGGATTGGTGGGTTGTTCGATCACCTGAATAATCTTATCCCACGATCGCTTGTCCGGGGGCGATAGCACGATGAACGGCACATACCGCCCGCGGTCCATCCGGAAGTCGATCCGACCCGTTACCTTGACCCAGCGCCCCTGGTAGTCCTCGGCAGGCACGGTGAGCAACGGATCCTTGGGGACCAGATACGCCTGGAGGGGGATCGCGTCTGCCGCGCAGCAATTATATTTGTAGCGGATGAGCATGAACCCACGATCCGAACCACTGAAGCGGCCGCTCATCCACACCAGTTTGCCCTGGTAAAACGACCGCAGCGGTGCACTCTCGGCAGCGCTCTCCAGGGCCAGGAACCGCATCTCGGTCGCCTTCTCCTGCGGGTCCAGGGCCAACCAGGCCGTGGCCGTGGCAAACTGGGTCGGGGTATGTGCCGTGCCCAGCGAACTGAGGGCGAACGCATAGCGCCCTGCCTGATCGGCGGCATCCGCCTCGTTCATCTTTTCGCCCTCGGGCAGCTTCGGAGTCACTAGTTGTTCCTTGTAGGCATCCCAGAAGTAATGAGTTGCCACGCTGTACACGAACACCTGACCCACAACACAGAAGTAGATCGTCGCGATCAGTCGAGGTCGGAAGATCAGTAGATACAACGCATACAGCTTGATATCCACCATCGGCCCCAGCACCAGGAACGACAACTTGGCCGAGGGGGGCAAGGTCACGAACGAGGCGGCAACGAAGGCATCGGCCTCGCTGCACAGGCAGAGAATGATCGCCAGGCCCATCATCAGCAGAAGGGTGAGCATAATGTGCTGCGAGCCGAGATCGGAAATCATCTCGGGCGTCAGAAACATGCGCGTCCCAGCTGCCAGAAGAGCACCAAGGATAAGGAAGACGGTGATATCCACAAAATCGTGGAGCGAAGTCTGGCTGATGTTGCTCATCCGTTGCCACGCCGAAGGACGTGGTCCCGTCTCGGCGGCGTCAGCTTCGGGTAGCGCACTTGGACGGGTCAGTGGCGTCAGCAGCGAACTACCATGCTTCTGCCACATCCATTCCACCACCATCGCCGTGGTGACGGCTACGAGGTAGCCGATGCCCGTGCGGAAGAATACCATCCACCAGCCACTCATCTGGTAAGCGGGTTTGCCCCCAATGAACGTATCTTCCATGCCGCTGAAGGCGGCGAAGGTGCTGCCGATCACCACGGGATTCACGATCGGGCCTGCGAGTAGATACGCCACGCAGGCACTCAGTGGGAGCCCCTTGCGTAACAATCGCCTCATGATGGGTACGATGCCGCACTCGCAGATGGGGAAGACCAGCCCCAGAAGACCGCCGATCGCCACCGCCAGGAACGGATTGCGAGGAATCACTGCCGTGAGCCAGCGCTGGGGCAACAATTCATCCAGCAAGCCGGCGATCAACGCTCCCAGGACGATAAACGGCAGCGCCTCCCACAGGATGCTGCGGAAGATGATGATGAACGTCGTGATATACGGGAGCGGCTCCACACTGAACGGCTTCGTGATCAGGTTCGGTTCCTGATCGAACACCGGATTGGACAGCGCGAGGAAGTAGAGCAAGATGGGCAGCAGCAAGACGATGTAGCGCCACGGGGCCCAGCCGTGCGAGTGGCCGGCGTGTTCATCCACCACCGGGGCGGCGGAAGCCGTCGCCGTCGCGGCGACACCATGATCGTGGGTGCACGCGGCTCCATCGCCATGTGAATGAGCATGGGAGTGAGAATGCGAAGACATGACGGGAGCCAGCGGCAACGACGTCGTCACTGCGGCCGCCTGGCCCCCATGATCATGAGTGCATGGCTGGCCCCCATGGGAATGCCCCTGATTGCTGGGGGAGGTGGACTGGAGTTGGCCCGCTTCGAGCCAGACGGCGATGGCGCGAACGGTGACGAGAGCCAGCAGGATCAGTCCCCCGGTGAGAACAAGCGGGTGAAACTTGGGGTGGATCATCCGCCCCAGCAAACCCGACTGCCACAACACCAGCGTGATGCACGCCAGAGCCCCACACACCGCGATTGCGAAAAGCTGGTCCATGAAGTAAGCGGTGGCGTCGTCGCCCACTCCATGACTGTGCCCATGGCTATGCCCATGCCCGTGGCTATGCCCCTTTTCCTGCTCGGGATTAGGCGGCGAGGCGTGCGAGTGTGAGTGAGAGTGTGTATGTCCGGCCATGATCCCTCGCTCATGTGGTGACGCGTTACGGTATCCTCTATTACGCCACGGCACGGGGAGTTTGTTCGGGGCGACCCTTCCACCACGGTGCAATCACGATCGACAGAGCGAACAGGCCGACGGCCACCAACACGATGGCGCCGGAAATGCCAAACTTCACCTGGAGCCGGGTCTCGATTTCCCAGCAGAACACCAGACCACCCACGCACGAGAACAAACACAGGCCGACGCTCCACCAGAAGACCTCGCGGAGATTTCGCCCGAGATTTACCGCTGTCGCCGCAGGCACGATCAAGAGCGCGTTGATGAGCAGGACACCCACGACCCGCACGCACAGATTCACCACCACGGCCAGGAGCACGATGAAGGCATAACTGGCGAGGCGATGGGGCAACCGCCGCGACTGCGCGAGACTGACGTTAAACCCCCCCAGCATCAGTGGGTTGTACAGCCAGCAGAGCAGCACGGCGACGCCCACCAGCAGCAGTAACAGGTTTACCAGATCGCCCGACTGGCTCAACAGCGGGTCGCCAAACAGAAAATCCTCAAGCGTGAACAACTGGCGGCTCTGGATCAGCTTTCGCAAAGCGGCGGCCAACCCGGTGGAAGCGGCAAAAAACACGCCGATGACGGTGTCGTTCGCCAGCCCCGTTCGTTCGCGAGCCCAGGCGATCCCAAAGCCCATGAGCATGCCAAAGGCCAGCATCACCGGCGTGACCCAGGTCCAAAAGGCTTCGCGTTCTCCGCTGAGGAATACCAGGACGATCAGGAAGCCAATGCTAACCCCCGCAAATGCGGAGTGGGCCAGGGCATCGCTGAAAAAAGCCATCCGAGCCCCGACCACCAGCGAACCGGTGGAGCCGCATACCAGGGCGACGAGCACGAGGGCGATCAGCGCCACCAGATTAAACTTGTAGCTAAAGAACGAATCCACCGGCGCCATCTGGACCAGGCTGTCGAGCCAGGTATCGATCATGTCGACCTCACCCCTGCGTGATCACGGGCGAGGGCATCTGGAGCACCTCGTCCAGAAGCGGCGGCACCTGCCGGAACAGGGTCTGATATTCGTCTCGTGTCGGCACCAGACGCACTGCTACCTTGGTGGCGTGATGCAACGCGATGTCGGCCAGTTTGTGCTCGATGAATGGGTTGCGGAAGCGATCCAGCACCTCGGCGGCGAACCCGGTGGGGTTCTCCACGCGACCCTGTAGCACCGGGACCACCTCCGAAACGAGCAGTTTCTCCAACCAGGGCCCCAGTTCCGCATCGGTCACCGCCTCGCGCACCGTCCGGAAGCCGCGCGGCCAGGCTTTGATCAGCAGCGCCGTGTGCCCGCCGTTGAGCAGACGCACCTTCCGCAGGAAGTAAGGCATCACGTCAGCCGTCCAGACCACCGATGGATGCTCGATCCAGCGTGGTACCCCCGGTTTTTCCTCGATCGCAAAGAGCGCGTACGGTTCGCACGCTGTTAGCATCGGGTCGCTGGCCAGGAGTGGATGATCGGCAGGCGTCCCGGTGACGATGCGGTCCACCAGGGTGTTGTGCCAGCTACAGGCCGTGCCCAACCAGGCGAGGAAGTCGTCTCCCAGATTCCAGCCACGAGCGATTCCTTCCACCAGTGTCCGCAACTGCTCGGCCTGATGCTCACGCAGTTCGCACGGCACGATCTGCAACCCGGGCAACTTCGCCTGCCAGCGCGTGTGCAACACCGAGGTCAACTTGGCCGGGAACGAGCGCGGCGGTGTAAGAGGGCCAGCGTCGTCGGCCGGGTCGAGGTCGTACCCTTTCTCCGTGGTGTTCGAGAGCACCACTCGCAGGTCGGGCGAACGGGCCAATCGCAGCACTTCGTCCCACTGTCCGTTGGCGGCAATGGCACGGCTGACACTCTCGCAGACTTCCACGCGATCGATAATCTGGCTTGCCTGGATGCCGCGGATGACCACGTGATACTTTCCGCCGCCCGCGTTGAGCGAGCCTGCGCGGCCCTCTCCCGTCGATTGCACAATCACCACACGGCCCACCCCCTGCCCCTGGGTGTTCGCCTGGTGAATGAACAGATCCGCGAAGGCACGCAGGAATCGGCCGGAGCCAAATTGAAGGATCGTCTCGGGAAGCATGGTCGGGTTCTCTCGTCGCAGCTGCAATCAGCATAGCGGTGGCGGCATGCTTCGCCCAGCGGAGCGTTTGTTCGCCCCGCAGTCGCGTGCAATCGTCGGCCCTACTCCGGCACATCCATCGCGATTCGCAGTCCGACGTAGTGCAACGCCTCGTCGTACGTGCGCGTCGCACTGCGGCAGTTCCATCCGGCGTCGATCCACGACCCGCCCCGAAGGACGTGACTTGAACCTCGCTTCGGTCCAGTCGGATCCGTTCGTGCAGCACGGGTATAGGTCCGATCCGAGTAGCGATCGCTACACCACTCCCAGAGATTGCCATGCATATCGTAGAGGCCAAAGGCATTGGGGCGAAAACTTCCGACCGGGCAAGTGCGAAACAGGTAGATGATCTCCTCGCCATCGTCCTGGCGCTCCGGAAAGGCATAGTTGCCGTCGAAATTGGCCATCCTGGAGTCGAGTTGGGGGCCGTAATGGAACATCGTCGAGGTTCCCGCACGGCAAGCATACTCCCACTCCGCCTCCGTCGGCAGGCGATAAACGCGCTTCGCCCGACGCTCGGTTGCCCGTGCCGACAGTCGCTCGCAAAACTCCTCGGCCATCTCAAACGAGATGCCATCCACCGGAAACGTGTCGGTGCTCTTGAAAGGGACGTTGTAGTGGCTCTCCGGATCGGGGAGGAATGTGCTCGGGTTGGATTTCATCAGGGTGCGATACTGCTTCTGCGTGATCAGGTGCGTGCCGAGGTAGAACGGTTTGGTCAGAGTCACCGGATGCCGTGGAGTTTCCTTTGCTCCCTGATCCCACTCGCCCTTTTTGGCGCCCATCATAAAAACGCCCGGTGGGATGAGCGTCATCTCCACATTGAGTGAGACGGTCAACCGGGGCATACAGGGATCCATCCCCTCGCGGATCAATCGCTGCACGCGTGCTTCGTCGAGGTCGCGCTGTTCGTAGGCCTGTGTCGTGCGCAGCCTCGTGGTCAGCCGCACCAACTCGGCACGAGGGTCGTCCGCTTCCTCCAACGCGTCAGCCAAGGCCAGCCAGGCGACCTGGTCACTGGCGCTGCGGTGCAGGGCCGTCAACAGTTGCTCGATCATGCAATCAGTTTGGTAATCGGCCGGTTCTCGCTGGGCAAGATCGGGATTGGGCGGTCGCTCACGTCCATCACCATGGCATGCGAGTCGATCCCCAGGTTATGATACACGGTGGCCAGCACATCGCGGTAGTGAATGGGATCGTTTTTCGCCTCGCCGGCCTGGGCATCGGTCGACCCAATCACCTGGCCCACCTTCATGCCGCCGCCCGCGACGATCGCGCTGTTCACTCGCGCCCAGTGGTCTCGGCCAACATCCTTGTTGATCTTGGGGGTGCGTCCAAATTCGCCCCAGACGACGACGGTGCAATCGCGATCCATTCCGCGTTCGTAAATGTCTTCGATTAGCGCACTGATGCCTTGATCGAAGAGCGGTAGATGCGAGCGCATGTGGCGGAAATTCTGGCCGTGCGTGTCCCAGAACCCGTACGCCACCGTTACGACCCGGGCGCCGGCCTCGACCAGCCGTCGAGCCATAAGCAACTGATCGTTCCACATCGGAGCGCCGTCGCCCATGTGCTTGGTTGACCCGCGACCGTAGCGATCACGCACCCGCACGGGTTCACGGCTCACATCCACTGCCTCGACCAGTTTGCTGCTGGTGAGCACGTCAAATGCCCGGCGGTAGTTGCCGTCCATCGAGCCGACGATGTCGGCCTCACGCTTGAAGCGGTCCAGCCGGGCCAGCAGTTTCTTGCGGTCGCTGAGGTCTTCCGTCGTTTTCATGATGGCCAGGTCCTGACCATCGACGCGGACACCACGCGCCGCTCGGCCCAGGTGCCCCGGTCCAGGCGTGTTGTAGGGCTTGTGCTGCATCGTGGGGAAAAGATCGACAAACGCCGGAATCTCCGGGTTGGTCGCACCCTGCAAGCGGGAGACCACCGAGCCAAAGTGCGGCTTGTTCTCGCGCTTGAGTTGACCCTCGTTGAATCCCGCGCAACTCTGGTTGCTGGAGTGCTCGTCCACCTGACCCACCAGCGAGCGCAGAATGGCGTAGCGGTCGGCACAGCGGGCCAGGCGCGGCAGCAACTCGCAGATCTGGATGCCGGGAACATTGGTGGCGATCGGTTTGAACTCGCCGCGCGATTCTGCGGGCGCCATCGGCTTGAGATCGACGGTATCCTGGTGGGCGATTCCCCCGGTAAGGTAGACCATGATGACCGACTTGTGCCGCTTCCGGTCGCTGGTGGAAGAGCCCGCCCGCAGTCCACCCGATGGAATCAGGGTGGGGAGGCCGGCGATGGCGAGAGAACCCAGGCGGAGGAAGTCGCGACGGTGGAACATGGTGGGAAGGCCTCGCAGGAAGGAGATACGACTACTTTAGTCGATCTCCCAGCGGGTGGGAAGCACTTTTTCCCTTGCTTTCTGCCCCACCACGCCGCCCTTCAGCCCCTTCTCACGGCTTAGGCCGATTGACCAGATGGCTCACCCGTTGGTTGTGATCGGCACGCTCACAGCGCGAACACTCCACCGTTCGGCTCCAGGTTTCCTCGGGCATCTCGGGCTCGTTCATCAACTGACGCATGAACTTCGGATAATACGAGGCGTAGCTGCCGTGAAAGAGGATGACGCGAATCAGTCCATCCGGCTCCCGGTGAAAGCGAAGGTTGTAGGGCTTCATCAGAGCGATACGTCGGCTTCGTTCCCGCTCATTGGCCCACCAGGTCGCATTTCGCTCGGCGGCCCCCTCGGCGCGATCGAGCAGTCCCTCCACCAGTTTTCGCAGTTCGCCCAGACTGTCGGCATCCAGTGGCAACTTGGTCAACGGCAACTGTCCACGAACCGTTTTCGATCGATTGCGGCCACTCCGGTTCCAGGCGGCAATCCAGGCGTTGAGTCGCCCCTCCCAGTCGGGCACCCGGTGGGATGTCTGCACGAAGATCACCGGCGCCTGATCCACCAAGGCCGCCTCCAGCATGGCATCAAATCCCTCGGTATCGATGTAATCGATCACCACGGGAGTGAGATCGGGCATCTCTCCTGCCGATGGCCCATCGGGGCGCGTCGTCGAGGATTGACAGCCGACCATGAGCACCAGCAACACGGTCGCAAGCGTTCCGCGCATCATCCCCGGCCCCCTGAAAATGAGTGACTCCAGTCCATAGCGGGGCAAAATCAAGAATCAAGAGCAGTTTGGGTCGGAGAACGACTGCCAAGAGGCGGGCAGAGGGCGATTGGGATTGATCCCAGCGACACCGCGCGCTAAAGCTGCTGCCTTGATTCCGCGCCGGAGTGTACCTGCTGTCATCCTCGGGCCGAATCGGGAGGAAGCGCATGCTTCAAAATCTACTGTTGATCGCCGTGCTGAGTTGTGGGGCTCCTCCAACGGTCCCCGCCGCGCCGAGCAAGCTGGACGATAAAGCGCTCGCCGAGAAGATCCTGAAGCTTCGCGAGACGGTCGATCGTCTCCGCAAGGCGGTGGTCAAGTCGCAGGCGGCCCTGGATGATCCCGAGGGCGAATATGCCCAGGCCAAGGAGGAGTACGATAGCTTCCACCAGAGCGTCGAGAGCGAAGAAGCCGCCATCAAACGGCTCCTCGATGAAGGCCAGAAGGATGAGGCCACGATGCGGCAGGCCAAGCTGGTGCCGCTGAACGAGTCGCTCGAGGATGCCCGAGCCCGCTATAACCTGGCCATCGTCAAACGCAAGGCGCAGCAGGAAACCATCAGCGCCATGAAGAAACGCCTGGAGCAGGAGCAGGCCGAACTCGACCGCCTGGAGGGCAAGGACAAAGCGGACAAGGTCGTCGGTCCCATGAAGCCAGTCCCGGCACCCGGCACCCCCGCTCCTGCGGACAAGGGCACTCCCGGTGGAACGGTCACCCCTCCCCTTCCCCCTGGTACCCCCCTCCCGAACGATGGCAAAACCAGCAACGGCGGCAACGGGGCCAACGGCTCCAGTGCGCTCGCCAAGGCCATCGAGGAGAGCAAGGAGGTCAAGCAGGCTCGACAATTGCTCGAACAGCGGCTCAAGGCTGTCCAGGAAGCGCAGGAGAAGGCCGACAACGCTCAGGAACGCGTCGCTGCGCTCAAAGACGCCATCGGGGCGGCCACGAGGCTCCTCGACGCCGAACGGCAGATCTCCGATCAGGCGGCTCAGATGCTCACCCAATTCGCCGAGCGTCTGCAAAAGTTGCCGCCCAACATGGCTCAGGAACGGCAGCAACTGGCCGATCGGTTGGCCGACACGAACAAGCGCATGAACGATTCCCGCCTGCGCGCCCGTGGGCTTACCGATCGCATCAAGAGTTTGAACAGTGAATTGATCCAGCTGGAGCAAGAACGCGTTGCTGCCCTCACCGAGGCCGAGCGTGTGCGCGCCGAGGCCGACGCGGCCAATCAAAAGCTGCAGGCGGTTAGCAACCCTTTCACGTTCCGCAATATCCTTCGCTGGTTCGCGACCCACGGGCCCAACCTGCTGATTATCTCCGGCGTGACGCTGGGACTGTATCTGCTCGCGCGATTGCTCTCCCGGCATATCGTGCATGTGGTGTCCGAGGCCACGAGCCGTGGCGGTCCGGAGGATCGCGAGAACCGGGCGAACACCCTCACGGGCGTATTTCAGTACGTCACCGGGGTGTTCATCCTGGGGGGTGGCCTGGTGATGCTGCTCGACGAGGCCGGCGTGCCGATCGTCCCCTTGATGGGAGGTGCCGCCGTCGTCGGTCTGGCCGTCGCCTTTGGTGCCCAGAACCTGATCAAGGACTACTTCAGTGGGTTCATGCTCCTGATGGAAGACCAGTACGGGGTGAACGACGTGGTCCGCATCGGCGACACGGCCGGAACCGTCGAGCAAATCAGCCTGCGGGTCACGGTATTGCGGGACCTGGAGGGGGTGCGCCACTTCATTCCGCACGGCAGCATCACGCGGGTGAGCAATCTCACCCACACCTGGTCGCGTGCCTTCTTCAAGATTCCCGTCGGATGTGCCGTCGATGTCGATCGTGCCATGCGTTTACTCATGGAACTCGCACGAGATCTCCGTTCCGATCCCATCTACGGCGGCTTCATCCTGGAAGAACCGGAGATGCTCGGGGTCGACGCGTTCGATTCCTCCGGCGTCGTCATCAAGTTCTACCTCAAGACACGCCCCTTACGGCAATGGACCATCAAGCGCGAGATGCTGCGACGCATCAAGAAACGCTTTGATATCGACGGCATCGAGTCGCCGTTCTCGCCGCAACCCGCTCCGCCGCTGCCCAAGAAGGAAGAACCGCCGGCCGAGAGCGAGGCGCCTCTGGAGCTACGCAAGGCGGGTTAGCGTTGGCTCAGTCGCGGGTCTGTTTGTCCCACCACTCTTGCCACTGTTGCAGGGCCTTCTTCTGCTGGGCCTTGGTGGCACCGGGCATGGGGCCAAAATCGACCTTGTTGTTCGCCCGGCGCGTGAGAGCCGCACGCGCCTCGGCCCGCACATCCGCACGCTCATCTGCCACGCGCTCGATGATGTAACGCGTCAGTTCGCGATTAGTGGCCGCGACACGAATCGCTGCCTTTCGGATCTCAAACGCCGGGTCCGACAGCAGCTCGCGCAGACTGCTTTCGGAAGCCCGGCCGATCTGTTGTTCCAATCCCTGCCGAGCCAGAGGTTGCATCACTCGATCCGTGACCGAGGCGGCTCGTGCCAGAGCCAGCATCGCCTCCTTGCCGTCCCGTTTCGCCAGTTCGTTGAGCACCACCTTGCGCCGTTCGCCGCGCTCGGCCGTGCTGAGTTGCACCAACCCCTCGGTGGCCATCTTCTCCAGGGAGCGTGGCGGCAGCGGCAACCGTTCCAGTGCGTTCTTGCGGAGCATCAGTTGGACACGCAGATTTTCCAGGCTGACGGAGTGGACCGACTTCTGCGCCTTGCCCTGCAATTCATCGCGGGCAAACTCGAGCAACACCGGATCCTGCGACGCCATCAGCAGTCGTTGCAGCTTCTTGGAAATCATCAAGACCGGGCAGGAGTGATTAATCTCCGCTGCCTTGTTCAACCCACGCAACAGAGCGGGGATGGCTGCCTGGTCGAGCTTGTCGAACGCCGCCATCGCCTCCTTGGCCTCGGCCGCACGCAACTTACCTGTGTCGGCCAGGATGAACCGGTCGATGATCTCGTCCCAGGCGCGCTCCTGTTCCTTCGTGGTGGCCGGCAGACTCGGCGCGATCCAACTCACCTTGGGCGGGGCCGATTTTGGCTCGTCTGCAAGGTGAAACGAGAGCACGAGACATAGAACCCACATGGCCAACCTCCGCGTGACTTCCCCTTCACGACTGTACCCGTCGGGGAGCGACCAGGCAAGCCACCTGCCTAGGTCTCCAGCATGTCCCACACCGAACGATGGGCGTGGTGGGCCTCGACATATTCACCGAACCGGGCGTAAAACGGATGGTTCGCCAGTGTCGCCAGGTCGCCGATCACGATTAGCTTCCGCCGTGCCCGCGTTAGCGCCACGTTGGTCCGTCGGGTGTCGGCCAGGAAGCCAATCTCCCCTTCGGCATTACTGCGCACCAGGGTGTAGAGAATCGCTTCCTTTTCGCGTCCCTGAAAGCCATCGACGCTATCGATCTCCACCTCGGGCAGATCCGCAAGCAGACGGCGCAGCAACCGCACCTGGGCCGCGTAGGGCGCGATCACGGCGATGTCGCGAACACCCGCCTCCCAGAGTTTATGCACCTGAGCGACAACCAACTCGGCCTCCTGCGGGTTGCGTTTGCTCTCGCCGTCGTCTTCCTTTTCCTCGTCATAGCTCGCACCGGAGGTATCGATAAACGTTAGCGGCGTTGTGGTCAGTTCACTCTCACTAACATCGGGAAGATCGCGAAGTAAATGCGCTCGCACGCTTTCATGGGCTACGAGCGATCCGTCATAGAATTCCGCCGACGAGAAAGCCATGATCTGAAGGTGCATGCGATGCTGCACTTCGAGCCGTCGGGTGATGGTGGCTCCGTGCAGACCGACCAGCCGTTCGAGCAACGACACGCCAAAGCCCGCCCGTTGCGCCTCGGCCGAGAGCACCGTCGGTGGCAGTTGGCAGTGGTCGCCTGCCAAAACAACGCGGCGAGCGCGGGCCAGTGCGATCCAGGCGGCCGGCTCGGTCGACTGGCAAGCCTCGTCGATCACCAATAGGTCGAACATCTGGTCGCTCAGCAAGGCGTCGTCCAGCCCTGTGAGTGTCGCCAGGACGATCGGAGCCGAACCCACGATGCGGGCGATGGCCAGGTTTTCCATCCGCCGGGCGTCGGCGAGCATGGCGCGGGCCTCCTGCCGCAGGGCCTGTTTCTCGCCGGGCTGCGGCTTGGCGCGTGTCCACTTGCCCGCCTGCCGAAACAGGCCAAACGCCTCCTTGGCCAGCTTTCGCGCCGCGCGTGTATCGGGATGCTCTTCCGCGAGCAAGTCCAGCGTATGTTCACGCAGATCGGCCATCACCCGCGCTGGATGTCCCAACCGCACGGCCCGTTCCCCCGCCGCGATCAGGCGTTCGAGTACGTTATCGACGCCCATGTTGCTGGGGGCACAGACCAGCACGCGTTCACCCCTCCGTACGGCCTGGCGAATCAGTTCCACCACGGTCGTCGTCTTGCCCGTTCCCGGCGGCCCGTGGATCACGGCCACATCCCGGGCCGCCAACGCGAGGGCGATTGCCTCGTTCTGACGCTCATTTAGATGCGCCGCGGCCGTTGCCGTGGAAGCATCAAAACGCGGAAGCCGTTCACCCAGCAGCACGTCGCGCAGGTCGGCCAATCGCCCTGTGCGGGCGCGTGCGGCCTGCTCCAGGGCGTGACGCATGCGATCGCGGGCCGCCTCGTCCGGCGCGATGTCGAGCCGATAGCGAACGCTGGCGTCCTCATCGTCGGGCGGTTCGTCAAACGCGACCTGCACGCTGCGTTCGTCGCGCCGCGAGACGACACCCCGTTGTCCTTCGCCGTGCCGCGCCTTCATGGCCGAGAGCCAGACGGGCGAACCGGGGCCGAGGCGATGCCAGGGCAAGGGTGCGTTGCCGTCGCGTGTCAGGGTGAGCAGGAATCGGCCACCGAGTCCGCCCTGCCCCTCGCGCGGCACCAGATGCCCCAGCCCGTAACCGCTTGCCTCGGCCTGCGCAACGGAGAGCGTCGCCACCCGATGCGCGAGTTGCTGCGTCTCCGCCCGCGCCTCCAGATCGAGCAGGTGCAACAAACGCGTGAAATGTTCGGCAGCAGACATACCTATAGCTCCCCAGGGTAGCCCGATGATAGCAGAAACCGCCACCACCGCGAGAGGCAGAAACGACATCCCTCTTGGTATCCTTGTCCGGGCACGTTAGGATGCGTGTTATTCCCATGCAGGAGCACTCGCATGATCCGGATGATCGTCTTTGCCTCCCTGGTTACCGTGAATGGTGCCTGGGCCGCCGCGCCGCCCTCGCCTGCGTCCGCCGAGGTGAGGCGATGGATCGAGCAACTGGGGCACCGCGATTACAGCGTCCGCGACAATGCCCAGCGCCGACTGGAAGCGCGAGGGCCGGCCGTTCGCAACGCGTTGCGACTCCGCGAGTGGACGGCCGATCTGGAGATGCGGTTGCGCATCGAGCGGCTTTTGAAGAAGTGCGAGCCGGCCTACGATCTGTTGCCCCGACGGGTAAACGCACGATTTGTGCGAACCCCTCTCGCCGAGGTGATCCGGCAAATCGCCTGGCAAACGGATCTGCCGACCGTCCTGAGCGACGGCCCCTTGCGCGGCAGCCCGCACTTCACCGGCACGTTCGACAACACGCCCTACTGGGAAGCACTCGACACCGTAGCCAGGCAGTGCCAGCTGAGGGTTGATCTGAGAGCGGGGACGCGCGAAGAGTTCGCGGTGATCCTCAAGCCGGGCGTACCGCAGCGACATGTTCACTACTGGAATTCGCTCCGCGTGGTGGTCCAGCAGGTGGGCACTCAATCCCTTCGAGATCCGGCGGACGAGCCATCCTCCGGGCATCCCCTCGTCGGCGTCAAACACTGGGTCTTTGCCGAGCCAGGTCGGTTGGGGATGGATGCATTCAACCAGGAGCCTGGCCACGCCGAGGCAAGTGCTCCATCGAAAAGAAACTTCACCTACCTGGATCAATTTGGCATCGACTGCTATTTTGTGCCAATGGACGTCCGGGATCGAATCTTGTCCATGGAGTCGCAATTGACATCGGAAACGGACTCGCTCGAAAAGCATGAAGTTAGATCGTTTGTTGCCAAGAAGTACGTTCTCATCCCTCCTAAAGGAAAGAATCGAAGAATCGAGACCTTGACGGGCAGTTTCCCACTCTGGATCACCCGAACCGAAGAGATAGTTCGCATCCCAATCGCTCGCAAAACGGTTTTTGTAATCGATGGCATTACATACACGTCGCATAGTTGCTATAATAAATATGGTAAATCAAGTGATGTATTTTGTAAGCCGCCAATAAATTCAAGATACAATATTAGATTCTTAGATGATAATCAAATTATATGTAATTACGCGACAAGTAATATCAGTGAAGGAAGAGTTGCATATTATGTTTTCCCAAGCCAATTCCACGATCAACCAGCGAAAGAAATGCGTGTGAGCCACCGTCGAAGCCAGCGTGTCGAGGTGCCCTTCGAGTTCCGCGACATTCCGTTGCCCTGAAGGATCGGCCGCGCGCCGGGAACGGTGCTCCTTGGTGTCTCGAGATCGTTAGCATAGATTACTCCGTGACACATTCGAGGAGTCGATCGATGGTACGGATTCTCCTGTGCGTCCTGGTTGCCGTGAATGTTGCCTGGGCCGCCGCGCCGCCGGGCCAGCCGGATGGGGCTCGCATCCCCGAGTGGATTGCGCAACTGGGGGACGAGGACTTTGCGACACGCGAGGCCGCCTCGCGCCGTTTGGCCGGGGCCGGCACCGCGGCGCTGCCGTCGCTGCGAATGGCCGCCGAGACGGCGGATCTGGAACCGCGGATCCGGGTGCGTCGGCTGATCGAGCAGATCGAGCGGGAGGCGACCCTCGCGCCGCGTCGGGTGAACGCCACATTTCGCGATGCACTGCTTGAGGACGTTCTGAAAACCATTCGTTGGCAAACCGACTTGCCCGTCGAGGCGTTCGCCGATGTGGCCGCGACGCGGCGCGTTACGGGCAGTTTCGACAATGCCACCTTCTGGGAAGTCGTGGACACGATCGCGACGGCTTATCGGTTGCGGGTGACGATGGAAAAACGCAAGAACGGCGACCGCGTGGTGCTTCGCCCCGGCCCGGTGCAACGGTTCGTCAGCCGCTCGGGCACGTTTCGGATCGCCCTGGTCACGCTGCATCAGGAGCAGGACCGCGAACTCGACCGCCTCGCGGACCATCCCCCGCCCGAGGTCACGCTGACGGCCCAGGTGCTGGTCGAACCACGATACGAGGTGGATGTGCTCCAACGAGCGAATCTGCTGACGGCTACCGACGAACGCGGTCGAACTTACCCACAGGTCAAACCGTTGCCCCAGGAGCAGGAA
>ERZ1066117.931-NODE-931-length-17197-cov-6.390795_pt1 | contig 17197 bp, 9 predicted proteins | sample MGYA00382764_ERZ1066117 | MGnify/ENA primary metagenome ERZ1066117 (study PRJEB33369, sample SAMEA5778347) | biofilm metagenome | biome: Industrial cooling water; feature: Water cooling tower basin; material: Biofilm | place: United Arab Emirates | collected...
CCGTATGAGCTACAACATCGCTGCCGAAACTATTCTTCCAACAAATCAACACCGTGTCCTCTTTCAGCCGCAACGTCTCCATCACAGGCGGCACCGGGGGAATACGATCGGGACGGACAACCTCTACGGCCTCTGAAAAATCAGACGCATTGAACCGAAGGTCAACTGCCTGTATCTTGTAATAGACTTTCCTCCCGGTTGATCGTATGTCCAAGCTATCAAGGAATTTGGCATCCAATACGATCTGATTCGAGATCCTTGCATACTCTGCACCCTTAAACTCTGATCGATAAACGTAGTATCCCTGTATATCAGGTTCTATGTTAGGTTTCCACTCCAACGTGACGATCTCCTGTGCCGATGATCTCCCCACCACTTCCGAAGGTCTTGCAGGCGATATACTGTCAACCAATTGGATAAAATACGGATAGGAAAACAAACGTTCACCCGTTTTACCGACCGTAGCGATGCGATAGTAATTGGTAGACAATGGTTTTTGATCCACTGCTTCGCGGCTGCCGGGTTTACCACTGTTGATCACGCGGTAGGGCCCTCCTTCCTTTGGTGCTCGTTCAATATCAAAACGATCAATCAGGGATTCCTCTTCATCTATTTGCCATTGTATCACCACTGTATTGTCGAGTGCGAGATATACTTTCTTGACGATCACCCCCGTTTTCAACTTTTTGTTTCCCCGTAGCGTTACTTCTGATGAATAGGGGCCCTTGTCTCCAAAAGGATTGGTTCCGCGAATCCGATAGCTGACCTCAACAGAATTTTCGATTGAATCCGTCACAACAATCTTTTGAGCCTCCTGCCCCGCTTCTATCCCTACCAACGGAAATTTATTCACAGGTCGATAATTTGTGTTTCCGTTTACCGACCTCTCCAGATAGTACCCTGTATAAAAATCCGTTAACGAAACAGGGTCCCATTCCAGCCTAACAACCCGATCACCCGCAGTTGCCACGGGGGGCTGCGGCTTTGGAAGCTGTGGTGAATTGCGTGCATCTTGATAGACGTAACCAAACTCAACGTTCATGATATCATCGGGTACCAATGAATATACCCGGTACAGGTACCGCTCTCGATTACTTATTTTTCGATCACTCCAACGCAAAGCCGACAGATTTGCTGCCAGGGGTGATAAATCTGCTACGAACAGCGTGTATGAGTATCTGGACTCCAACTCTCGCGCCTTAGTAGCCACTTCACCAAACGAAACATCTTCGCTTTGACTCAACTGAAAATCATCGCCAAAAATCGCTTGTGCCGCTATCGCCACAAAATCATCGGTATCGATACGTCTCTCCCATGCCTCCTGTCTGGCGGGCAAAACCGGCCCTCCAGCAAGAATGGTTGCTTCTTTGGAGGCCAGGACAACCGAATCGCGCACAATTGTGAATCGTTCAATTCGGTATCCATATTTGTTCAAAAGTTGCCATGCCAACGGAGTACTGGGCGCCCATCGTAACACAATGGAATCACCATACGAACGGGCCAGTACCTGTATCTTGTGGGCGGCTTCATTTTGTCCCCGTAGCTCAACGAACATGCTCGCAAAGAGCACGATCAAAAAAGGAACATCCAATCGAAAAGCCTGTCCACGCATATGCTTATCTGAAAGTGGGTTGATAATTGATTGTGAGCGGGTTGATTGATGTAACCTTTCGGCTTCCGGGCAAAACATATTTTACATCGATCTGATAACTACCCGTGCGCAATACAGGAAAAGGCCGCAGCAATAACAGGTCTATACGTGAGGAGTTTTGATTAACCGACAAATTCGCTGCGGTCGATTGAAAATCGAGATAGTCGCGATACATTTCAATGGGCAAATTAAATATCACAGCGGTTTGGAGGGGATTGGTGCTCGCGGCCCCCTTTGCATGCACCATCTCATCCGTTAGCCGCATGTCTTCAGGGGCTTGTCGTATGTAAACGGATTTCAACGGGGGCAGCCCCAGCGGATTCGCGTTTCTACGTTTTAAACTGATGACACCTGCGATGGGATAGCCCTCATAGACCAGAGGGTACACGAAATCAGAATACCACGTACTGGTCGTCTTTGCTTCCAGTTGCAACAACTGCGTCTGATTATAGTTGGAGCCCACTATTTCAAACATGTCAAAAAATTCCGGGCCGCCCATATTCGTGCCCAGTTCAGCGATGCCGGTCTGGAGCATCCATGTCCAACCCGGTGAAAATGACTGCGATCTTAGTTTTGCCGCTAATGTGCCGTATTGACTGGATCGGTAAAATGAAGTAAAAATGGGTTTTTCCTGAAGTGTTTCGATGCTACCTTCCGCTCTCCGCGTTTTGATCTCGGTGTCGGTCGACTGTCCTCCTACCGACACCGTATTTGCTTGCTCAGAAACATTGCGGTCGATTTTTCCGGCTGCTTGTGCAGGCACATTGACCAATTCCATTGCATATATCTGATTTCGTTGTAAATCAGCAGGCGTACTAAATGCGATGTATCCGCTTGAGTAAGAGAACGCAAACTCGCTCTTACTTCCGTCCGCGCCCGACATTCGCCCAATTTGCCGCCATTCAGGCCCCACATCAAATAGATACGGCTGGCCTCTTTTTAGCTTGATATAGCCCTCACGTGTTTCGTCCTTATAATAATTCAACTGTCCAACCACTGGATAGCTGTACTCTACGTTGCTTGGCGGAATATGGTCCGGAGCCTCGCCCGTTACAAAAGTCACGGTGGCTTGTTCGGTCTGCCGTTGACCGTTGTCCATTACAGGCGTCCAGCTTCCATTGATGTTTTCTTCAAAGGTAATCTGGACAGTGGCCCTTACCTCTTTTTTGGGAGGAAGAACATCGAATGAATTGAACGCCAATACGTCATTGTCATCATTCCATTGTTGAGCGCCTGCGATGGAGCCTCCGTCATACGTCAGGGCATATTTTTCAAGTTTGGCCCTGAACGATCGCATTCTTCCATTGTCATCTTCCAATGTAAAGACTTTATCTACCGGCATATTGAAAACTACCTGTGGCGTGGTAAACACATTTACGTCTTTCTCCAGATCAATAGGTGTTTGCTGGGCAATTACCTTAATATCATCTAACACACTATCATCCTCCTCCCGCACCATCTCACACTTTCTTCCCAACGTCACCTGAAACTTGCAATTCCCTTTTACCAGGCCACCCAACACCCGGAAATAACCTCCTACCGTACCCTGCACCCACACGGGGTTGGGAAGCTGCGCCTGCAAGACAGCAGCCGCACCAATACTCAATATCTCCACCGACCTGCGTTTGCCAAACACTTTCACACGAATGCCGATGGCACCCTCAAAATACGCATAGGCCTGTCCGTTGGCATACCATCCGTTGATACCCAGCCGCTTGCCTGTATTGCTGCAATAGGTTTCACCATAGTCTTTGAGCATGATGTCAAACCCCAATCCCGCTTCAAACTTGGCGTAGAAAATCAAAAACGTGAGATCCCCCGTGCTGATGCTAAAGGCGGAACCAAACGCGATGCCCGCTCCGTTGCCAATCGCGTTCAGGTCTTTCATATAATCCAGGTTGGCACCCCCCAAAATGCGCGACACGGCCGCGGGCGGAGGCGGACTACCCGGTATTTTCGTGCCCACCATGAAGTAGCTGCCCGACTGCGCGCTGACGGGACCAACCCCGACTTTCAATCCAATGCGGTCTTCCGGTGTGCCCACGTACATGTACCACTCGCCCGGGGCAAAGTGCATCACCGCCCAACCGGCCCGGCCCCCGGCACCCACGCCTTGGATAACGCCCCCCGCCACGTTCACATACGCATCGAAGTTGCCATGCAGCACGCGGTTCTCGAAGTCGTATTCAATAAAGGCGCGGAAGGAAATCCCTTCCGTCCCTTCTATTTTGCCGTGGATGTTCTGCACTGCAGCGGGATCGTCCTTGATCGTCTCGATAAACGTCTCCGCTCCCTTGGGAACTTTTATTTCAATCTCCTGCACCTTGCGGGCCATGTTGGCAGCCGACACCGCCAGCTTGCCCGTGATGCCCGCGCCCATCCCGGTACTCAGCATCTTGCCATTGCCCAGCAAGCTCATGTAGCGAATGCCTCCCCCGCGAAAGAACGAAGCCTCGAACGTCACATCGCCCGTGAACAGCTTATCTGTGCCGGCCGAAGCGATGACCATCGAAGCTTTGATACCCAAGCCTGCTTTGCTGTCGGGTATGTAGTAAATACCGGAAGCCGTTCGGCCCAGCGGACTGGATTGATTTTTGTCCAGCTTCATGCGGTAATAGGCACCGCCTCCAAAGCCTTTTGCGTTGATGCCTGGAAACATCGGTATGCCCGGTGAAAACTCCACCATGGCATCGGCATACCAGTAGCGTTCGCCATTGACGTTTCCGAAAATGGCCGTGGCGCTCGCCTTGAAGTTGAGTTTGTTGAGTTCCATCGACACCGACCCGTTGAAGCCGTTGCCATAGGCCACATCGTCCTTGTAGAAGGCCAACGATCCCTGGATGCTGTAGCCCGCTCCCTGGGCGTCAACCCGGATGGAGCTGACATCCACACGCTTGGGGCGCCAGCGCTGGCGCCCGTCTTTATTTTCCATCTGTGCCACCAGCGAGAGGCCGGCTTCGGCCGAAAAGGAATTTGCCCCGGCATCATTGCCCGTCAGGTTCACGATCAAATCAAAATCCAACGCAGTTTCCGTATCCGACAACGATCGCATGCCGATGTTGTTGATGCTGATCGGAAACTGCGCCATCTTTTGTTGCAGTGCTTCGGAGCCAAATGAAAAATTACCCACTTTGATGTAGGGCTTCACCGTTTGTATCTCCAGGTTTTCGAAGGAGATGTCCGCCAGCTCCACCCCTTTTCCTTTTTCGCCTTTGTCGCTCAACCGGGCCTGTATGTTCATGTTTCCGTGCAGCACGGCCTTGGGTAAAAACTTTCCATCCGCCACTCGGATCTCGATGCGCGAAGCCTCGTAGATCTCCACCTTGCTGGTTTGCCACAGATTGAACTGTATATCCTCCGTGGATACCACGCTGAAGAAATACTGATCGTTTTCCTGCATGGTCGCGGTATACTTAAAAGGCGTCTGTTCATCGGCTAGGGGCACCACGATTTGCCCCTTTAAGCCTGCTTCCTGAATCTGGTTGGCCATCAGCGATACAGCAATGGAATCTAGCGAAAACGCCCACCCGCTCATGTCTCCGTTGTTGAGTGGGATCAGGTTTTTGCCTTCAAACAATCCGGATACCCCTTGGTTGTCGATGATCATATTGTAGGCATTGAGGGAGGTGCGCACATTGTCTTTATTCTTGAACTGCTGCGGCAGGCGCACCGACAGTTGACGCACGTAAAAGCCGCGCCACAAGTTGGCATTGTCGGGCAGCATTTGGTTGCTGCTATAGCCGGCCGGAAACACCACCGCGGGTGCATTGCGCACATCGCTGAAGTCGAACACGGCTTGCTCCACCGTAAAGCCAAAGCCATTGAGACCTTTCACCTGAAAGTTGGGGAGGCTCAATTGCACCACCAGGTCGTTCCAGTTGCTGATCACCGTTTTGAAGGACGAAGTCACCCGCCCTTCCGGCTGCACGGTGCCGTTCAGGTTTTCAGGAATCAACAGATCGCGCGAAAAGATCACGTTGGCATCCAGCGCCATTTCTTTGAAACCGTCACAATCCATGGTCACATACGTGCCGGGCTGTTGCTCCGTACCGCCATTGATTACCAACTGTACCTTGTCGCCATTGAAATTGATGCCGTAGCTTCCGATCAATTGCAACGTTGCATCGCCCACGATGCCGCCTGCGTTGGACAGCTTGATGTTGCGGCCCATGAATGCCAGCTTTTTGCCGTTTTGAGGAATCTCAAATTCCATCACCACATCCAACTCCGCGTGGGTGGGCTGCAAGCGCACCGCGTAGATGACAATATCATAGTTTAAGCCACCAATACTTTTTGAAATGCCTACCGGCAATTCAAACCGCGAGCTCGCATCAATGGAGCGGATGAAATTTTGTGTCTCCCGCACCTTGGCCATCATTGTCCGTACCAGCGCGATTTTCTGTTCCTCTTCACCATTGTTCACCTCATCCAACGTCACTTCCTCTACCAATATATCTGCCATTTCGGGGGCCGGTTCTTCCGACACGCGAACGTGAAACACCGAATCCAGGTGGGTGACAACCTGTGCACTATCGGGTGGCGCGGCTACGGCTGCGAAGGGAAGCAGGGATAATATGAAGAGTAGGTATTTCATTCCATTTATTTAGGTGGTAGGGATTGGGGGTTAGGGGTTAGGGGTTGGGCATTAGGGGTTAGGGGTTAGGTCGTTGGTACTGAGCTTCAGGTTCACTGACTCGATTTTCCATCGACTGGATATAGCCGTTTATCATTCGCCCAATCTCATCGATTTTTTGAATAAGCTCTGAACGTTTTTCAGTTCCAATCAGGTTCCGGCTCGCTGCTTTGGTAAGCCATGTTTTGGTTTCAAATGCCGAACCGCGCGCGTAAAACGTAAAATTCCTCACCTCTTTAGAATGATATCGGCCAAGCCCCTCGGATAAGTTAGCCGCGATGGAATCGCAAGCACGAACCAACTGCTTTCCGATTGTATCCTTTTCAAAGTATGACCACGTAGCAACAATCGACCAAACAGATTCACCCAGCTCCATCGCTTTGTTATACGTCTTAAAATCTTCTAACCCCTGAATCATATGCACTCAATTAATTCCCATACACCCAACCCCTAATCCCTAACACCCAACCCCTAATACCTAACCCCTAATACCTAACCCCTAATACCTAGTATTTGTCCTCCAATATCCGAAACTCCCTATTCACCTTAAACCACTCCCGTACTTGCGCAAGCCCTGCGGGGTAGTCTGGGGTGATCACGTCTCCGCTTTCGCTTAACTTAAGGGGATAATTTCCGATAGCGGGGGCCAGCATTTCCATCACGCGATAGGCGCACGGTATGCGCGAAGGCCGCTCCGGGTCTGCCGACTTACAATTCTTTGCATCACTATTAAGCGTTTCCAGTAAATAATTGAAAGCCTCTCTTCTTCTGGTGTACACCAAGTCCGGGAACACTTCATACACCAACGCATCACTCACGGGCATGCGCTTCACGCGGTTCATTACATCATTGATAGCCTGCTCATCACCCATGCGACTGAGCGCCAGCAGGGCGGCCCAACGGTCTTTACGACCAGCCGCACCATCTTGCGACAAAGCAAACAACTCGTTCTTTGCTTTTTGTACGTTCAGATAGCCGAGGAGCCGGATGAGTGTGTTCATATTGCCCGACTTGCGCTGAAAGTAAGCATATAGCGAATCTTTCGAAGCGGCTGAAAAATCATTTTTGCGGAAACCGGTGAGATAATTAAGCACTACGCCAGAATTGCCTGTATCTCTATCTTTTGCGGCAGCCACCAACTGTTGTACAGCTTGCGTGCGTACCGTGGCTACCTTGGACTGCAACCCAATGGTGCGCACCAATCCGGTTGCTCGCGCCCGCACCACGGGCATCGTATCCGTGGCGTATACACCTAGCGACTTCAATAACCCGTTGGCTAACTCAGGCTTGCTTACCTCGGCCGGTACGTTGGCATACTTACCCGCACGTATCTGAGCGAAGTAATTATCCAGGCTCTTGGTTTGGGCAAGGGCAGTGGTGGTGACAAGGAGGAGTGATATGGTTAGGCGGACGGACATTTGGCTACAGCTCTCTTGGTTTAAACTGTTTTCTATTCACTCTGCTTTTGTTCTACTCTAACTTGACTCATTTTACACCTTACCAGTTCTTCTAATCCATTGGTTGCTCCCTTTCTTCCCACAACGTCTCTGAGACGAGTGGTGTGCAACGAAGAAAAAGTACTACGTGAGACCATCAATTTTTTCTTTATCTATTACCTCTTTGTCATCTTTTAATAGCAAGGCGTCTAAGTGTTTTGCCATTTCAACAAAGATTTTTAAATCTTTTAATTTTGGGGTACGTGCAAATTGAATGGTTATCCAATTTAAATCTTCATAAAAACTAACACTGATATCAAACAAACTTCTTTTATCATTAAATTCGGCAAAACATCTTACTTTATTTAGGCTTGCTATTACCCTTTCCTTAAAATCATCAGGAACATTTACTATGTTTTGCAGGCTTTTCTTGCCTTCCTCAGTGTTTTCATTCCAGATAAAATAATTGGAATTGTCATCAATAAATTTTACCCATTTGTCATAATCTAAAGGCTCCGTTTTGACAAGAACATCATCAAGTAAGCCTTTTGCAATTCTAAAATTTGTATTCTTTGTCAGTTTCATTTGTTATTGTATAAAATCCTCCAATGCCTTTACTTCAAACTTAATTTTAGAGTCTATCGTATTCAGCTTATTCATCCAGGATGTTTTTAGGGCATCTGTAATATTTGCCTTAGGCATATAAATATGAATCTCTGCATTGGTTATGAACATTTTTAAACTGTTGTTCGAGTCTATCAAACCACTTGGAGTTAGCCCTTCTTTTAAGAACCTAATATTATCTTGTACAGAAGTATAATTTAACCATTCATCCACATTTGTTTTAATAGTGGTTTTCATGGAAACTGCCGTACTTGCATATATCTCGCTACCTTGTTGAGTGCCTTTGTAAAAATCAATCCCCTTTACATTAAACGATATATCCCCTGTATGATTCCAACCAGTTGATTTTGTATAACGGTATTGCCCCATTATGTCTTCGAAGAAACTTCTGCCTCCTAACATATCAGATATAGGATATTTTGTATTCCAGATAGTTGTAATCTCGTCTAGCTTCTGTGTAAGTGTTTTATTTACAAAGGAAGCTAAGTCATTATTCGCCCCTGTAACGATATCATCAATTACATACCCATAAGACCCATCTTCCTTTTTAACAAATTTTACCAAAACATCCTTGCCTGTATCTACATTTCTAATGGGCTTAGTGCTTTGATAAATTATTTCAGTACCCCGTTCAGTACTGCTTATAACTGGCACTAAGAACTTGATCCCATCGTCTGTAATGGAAGCCAAACGAACTCCTTCGTTGAATGCGGTGGCTAAAATAATCGCTTTGGCATCTGCAGGAAGCTGGACAAACAGGGAAGGGGGCAGCTTTTCTAGTATCTCAAGCGTAAAATTTCTTACCGTTCGACTTGTGAATTGGGCTGTCCGGCTTGCTATCTGAGAAATAGTTGCTGGGTAAGCTTTAGCCGACTTTGCAAGTATTTTAGCTATATCACCCAAGTCGGTAGCCTTGCTAATCGCCTTAAGTTCACCAGCTCCAACAAAAAAAGAAGCCACGAATACTACATCATAACATCCCGCATATGTTGCTCGATAACTATCAAATCCTGTAATTCCAGAGTACCCGTGATGTTCTTTGATCAGCTCCCACACACCATTCCCCATCCCACTAAAGCCGCTGTTCTTGATCTTCTCAAAGTATTCCTTTGATTTCTTTGCAATATCTTGAGGAGGCTGGGTGAGGCCCGCACCTAAATCAGATAGGCCATAAACCAAATCGATAAGAGAGTTCCATGCCCCGCAATTACAGGCAATCGGATATTGTATCATTCCTTGACCAACAGCCGACACTAATTCATTTTTCCCGAGACCGAGATAATTTTCGAAAAGCTCTTGTACAAAGCCTTGCAATTGGTAGTCAAGTCTATTGGGATTGTAGAGCGATTCTGGAGCCCTGAGGTTCTTTAGAAGGCAATTCAGCAGTTCAAATGACTCATTACCCAAGATAATTGAATACGTTGTTTTACTTAGCGCACTAATAAAATCCAGGTTAAAACTTACTTGGCCTGTGGCAGTAATCTGTTTGTCGATAGCAGCTTGCAAATCCTCGGCAAATTTGCAATCAACATCTATTTTCTTGGCAATCTGATACATCAGGTATGTATCACGAAGTCTTTCAATATCTTCAAACTCAACAACTAGTGTAGTTGGAGCCATGAGTGAAGATTTAGTTTCTTTTAATTTTCCAACAAACTCCGTTAAGCCATAGCTGAGCATTTCGCGCATCTTGACATCGGCTCGTCCTGCGATTGTAGACGGAATTGTATCAAGTCCAGATATATATGCAATTGAAAAACGTCTTAACTCGTTTATCAACTCATCTTTCTCTCCATTATTTACTGGCTTTTTATAGAAGTCATAGTGTTCGATGATAAATTTGTAAATCTCTTTCAGTCTTCCAGACAAACAATTAATCCTATCGCTCACACTACCTCGCTCAGTGACCCCACTAAGGATTTGAGTCAAACTATATATCGATGTTGAAATCTGTGTTTTAGTACCGATTCCACCTTTATTGAGCGACTCAACACTCGGTTGATAAGTTGCGGAAAACACTTTGTAAACACCGCATAGAGTCTGATCCGGCAATACAAATATGATAAGCGGCTGCTGGGTGACACTTTCAAGTTTCCCTTCAAATGGAATTGACTGACTTGTATTATATGATTTAGATTGAACTTCAACCGCATCATAAAAATATCCTTTGAAATTTTTTGCATCCTTTTCCTCAAATGCAATGTACCGTGTGGACTCAACTGTAAATCCAATCAAATATCCGTTGTTAAAAGTGAAGTCCCGTGTATTCGGTGGCAACGTTATTATTGATCCTGTCGGAGAAAGAAACGATATCGATTTATTTTCAAGGCCGGGTATCGATGAGATGACATCACCAGAGAGTTTTGCCCAAGCTTTATAGGCAGCATCCTCATCCCCCTCAAACAACCCAATCACAATCTCCGGGTAGCGCATTTGATCCCACTGGTGTTTGTATAGTTTGGTGCCAAATGCCTGCGTATAATCCATCAGGTTGTCGGTGCTGCCCTGTGGTATGGTGTATTTTTCCTCGGCAAACGTGTGGCGGAGATTAAAGGCCCCGTGAGCGAGTTCGTGCGCCATGGTATGAATGATGGCTTGCTCGCTACCGGCCTGATCGGTGAAGATGAATCCAAACTCTTTGCTTCGAGGCATGTAGCCCGCCAGCTTGCCGGCTTTGGGGTTCTTCACCAAAAAGAGATAATAGGTATCAGGTGCTGGATCAGTGCTGTAGGCATCTACCACTTTGCGCATGTCGGGGCTGTAGTTACTTAACAATCCGCTGCCGCCATCATCAAACGGGTCAATGCCCGGCACAACAAACCCCTCGGGCGCCATCTGCACATTCCACTTCACCACCGCCTGCCCGTAAATCTTGTTGAGTTGCGTACGAAGGTTGGCTTCGCTGTAAGGGTACTTGTTGCCGTTCACCGGCACGATGACCACCGTCTTTTGGATTTCATCGTAGGTGGCTACATTCAGCTTGCCCAGCACTTGCTCCTTTTTAGTGGTGTCGGGGGGCGTGTATAGTGCTAATAGGCCTTCTTCGATGCCGTCAGATGTTCCGTTTACTCTCAGTTCGTAGGCGTTGGCTGTTGAGGAATTAGGGGCAGAGGTGTTAGGTGTTAGGGGCGAACCCGCCTGTTCGAAACGGATTTTGGATTTATCAAAGCCGCTGCCTTCGAGGATGGCAAGCACGGCATCGGTGCGGCCGGTGGCCACGGACTTCCAGGGAGCAAACTTGTCGCCCTCCAGTCTTTCGTATTTCGCGGCCAGCGGGTCATGCTTCACATCAAAACCAAAGGCTTGATCAGGCGAGGCATCAAACTTCAGCGCCAGGTTATACTCGCGGTTGCCGGCTTTGGCGGCTATCTCAGCCGTAGTCTTGTGGATGTTGCCCTTCTTGTCTACGATATATCCGTTGCCTGCACTGTCGGTCACGGCTGCGGAGGTGCCCGCAGGCACGGTGGTGCGGTTGCCATTGGCATCCACAATCACCACGCTGCCGCTGCCGTCTTTGAATACATTTGTGATGGTGCCATTCACGCGGATGGCCGTGTCCGCCACGAAGGAAGCCGGGTCAAACTGCTGCGGCAGGTTGGCTTCGTATTCGTTCAACAAGGAATCTACCTGAGCCAGCGCCTCATCCAGCTTATCCATAAAGTCCATCACCCCGGCCGGGATGATGTCTACGCCTGCGCCCGTCACGTTCATAAAGCCGTTTACCATGCGCAGCTCTTTGTTCACCACAATGTTGGTAAACTCGGCTTTCACTTTGGCCTTGTTGAAATACGATACTTCTATGACGCCTTCACCCGAAAACGTGCCGGCACTGCCCGTCACTTTGCTAATCTTCACGTCAAAGTCGCCTGCCTTGATCACATCGCCTACCTTAATCACATCGATCAATTGCGAAGGATCGAGGTTGAAGGGTGCCATCGGCAAGCCGCAGGAGTAGGCAATGCCTTCCACATCGGGTGTGGTGATGGAGGCTATATTTGACCACGTGCTTTCAAACGTGCCACAGGTGGCGAGTAGTTGGTATTCGTAGCGGGTGTTGGGTTGCAGCGATTTGATTTCATGGTCGGTGAGAAAGATGTTGTCCGTATACCAGACCTCACCCCCTGCCTGTCCGGCAGGCAGGCCCGCCCCCCTCTCCGCAGGAGAGGGGGAGGCCGGACGATAACGCACTTTGTAACCGGTCTGGTTGGTTGCACCGGCCCAACTCAGCGCAATGCGGCTGGGGCCGGGTGCCTCACCCACAATGTTGGTGGGCACGTTGCAGGCATCGCCATATTGGAAGGTGTAGACCTGGCTGAGGCCATTATTTTTAAACAGGTTCAGTTCTTCCACTCCCGTGACGCTACGCGCCTTCAACTGGATGGCATAGCGCCTGCCGGGCTCCAACGGTGTTTCGGCCGGACCGTAGATCAAGGTAGTGGCGTTCGTAGTGGTTTCGAATACAGGAGGTGAAGTAAGGATGGCATCATTGGGATTGCGCGTGGGGGGCCATATCTCCACCATCTTAAAATCATACTCGGTGCTAAAGGCGCTGTTGGGCGAGCCGGTGTGGCGCGGTGTCCATTGAAAAATGACTTGCTGCGGCTCCTGGATGCGCACCTTTTCGCCATCGCGCGGCAGGTTGACGATGGGCGGGTCGTTTAAAATCAGCCAGGCTGCCGCACATGACGTATTGGAGATTTTCACCCCACGGTTGTACTCCAACACTTCAAAGCAAAACTGATAAAGCCCTTCGGGCAAGGCCCCGCGCTGTTCGTATTGGCGCTGCGAGATACCGGTAAAGTTCAGGTTGCGCGACTCAAAGTAGGGTGCCAGGTCGGCACTGATTAATTGCAGCGGCACCCCACCCGTGAGCGAAGTGGGCGGTGGCAAAAACTCGGGCTTGGTTTCGATGCGTATCCCCTGCCCTTCAATACGCAAACGGAATCGAACATTCAGTTCGGGCCGGCCTGCATCTACCAAAAAAACGTTCAACGCCAAGCGCTCTGAACCGGGAGCCGCATAGTCAGATAAAAACAACGAGTACGGAGGGCGCAGTTGTGTGGTAGCCTGAACGGGGAAGACTTGAGCATCACTTTGTAACCACGAGAGTGCGAGTATGAGGGGCGGTATGGCTTTGAAAAGGCGCAAGAATAATAGGTATTAGGGATTAGGGATTAGGTGTTAGGGGTTAGGCCCATTGAACCATACTGGGTTTCGGGTTCGCTGACTTGGTTGTTCAGTGATTGGATGTAACCATTAATCATGCGCGCTATTTCATCGGTTTTACGAATAAGCTCTATGCTGGCTTCCGCTGCAATCAGTTTTCGATTAGCCGCCTTAGTGAGCCATGTTTTGGTTTCGAATGCGGAACCACGGGTATAGAACGTGAAATTTTTTACTTCTTTGGAATGATAGCGGCCAAGGCCTTCCGATAAGTTCGCGGCTATCGAGTCGCAAGCACGAACTAACTGCTTTCCAACCGTATCTTTTTCAAAGTATGCCCACGCGGCAACAATCGCCCATACAGATTCGCCCAACTCCATCGCTTTGTTATACGTCTTAAAATGCTCCAATCCTTGAATCATATAAACTCTGTTTAATCCTAACCCCTACCACCTAATCCCTAACACCTAACCCCTAATGTCTAATGCCCAGTGCCTAATGCCCAATACCTATTTCTCAAAACGAATACGAATACCCGAGCGTCCCGGTAAATTCTGTGAATTCCTTGGCTCCTCCCTCCTGCCGGCTTTTTCGGTTCACGACCACCGCACCCAAATTGATGTTGTGTTTTTTCCTAATCGAAACGTTGCCCGACAGGCGGCCATTGAGAATGCTGTTGGTATGCATGCCATTGGCGTACGACTCGTTTTGCGATAGGGAAGCCGTGGTCCGGAATTTTTTGTCAAAAAACTGTTTGCTGACTGAAAGCGTGGGGCCCAGCGTGCGCGAATCCAAGGTGGCGCCATCGCTGATGTTCAGGTTGAAAGCAGCCGAAAGCGTGAGACTGCGCGGAGTCAGCGAAAGGCTGTAGGCCGTGTTGATGTTGTAAAACTGCAACCCACTGTTTTGCTCCACCCCTCCTTGCCTGTCGGCTGCATCTTGTACGGTCAGGTTCATGTTGAGTGTTTGCCTTCTGTTTTTGTTGTTACCCAGCAGGTACATGGCGTTGGCCGATACGTTTTGCGATATCTGGGTAAAGTTCAACGTATCCAGGTTGTCGAAGGGCGTAAGTTGGTTGATGTCCACAAACTGCGAGCGGATGTTGGTAAATGTTTGAAAGCTGGAATAGGCAAAGGCGAGGTTAAGCTTGGGTGACGGAGCCACCGACACATTGGTGGATGCCACCAGCCTGCGCATGGTGCTGATCTTGCTGTCGTCCAGGTTGTCGCGCTGCGTGCCCACGTTAGCGGCTATATTCACTTTTCCCTGAAACAAGGCAGTGGCTGCATTGACCGTAATGTTTTCCAGGTCGTTGTTGAAAAAATAGGCGCCCAACGTTCGGTACTGCGGGTCAATCCGCTCATAACCCACGCCCACTGAATACCCTTCGGCCTGATAGGTGATGTTGGCCTTGTAAGCATTGTAATAAGATGACGATCCACGGGGTGTAAACAGCCCACCCATGCGGCCGAGAACATTTTGCGTTTCGGCTTCCTCGGCACGTGTATCACGGGTGATCGCGCTGGTTGCCCACTCCGCCCGCAACAGCACGCGTCTGAAGATGGCTTTACCGGCAGTCAATCCCACGACCAAGTTCTCCTGCGGCAGGATTCCTTCCTCCTCGGGCACGTAACTGATGGAATTGATCTCGTCTTCCGCCCGAAACAGAATAGCCTCCACAAAGTCTTTGTTGTCGCCATAGCCTACTTTCATGCCGTATCCGTACCGGTCAAACGAGGGCAGCACCGGATTGGCCGAGAGCGTATCGGGCTCCACGGCTTTCAAAAACCGGCCATACATCGCGCTGATCCGCCACTTTGGTGAAGGGGCCAAATCCGCCCCGATACCGTTAAAGAGATGCCCGCTCAATGTGTATTGTGAAAAGGACATGCTGGTAAAGCCCAAATGCAGCGTGGCCCATTTATAGGTTGGATGCAGCGTAAATTGGTTGAAGGGCTGCTGAAAGGTGACGTTTTGATTGGAGAGCGAAAAACTGAGCGGGATGCTCCAACCATATAAACTAAAATTCAAGTTGCCCGTGGCAAAGTAAGAATATGGATCGCGCCTGCTGTCAATGCCGCGAGCGGTATAAAAAATCTGGTTTACCGCTATGCCTCCGTTGATTGTCAGGGGACGCTCCTTGCCAATCGCTTCAAGATTTTGAGCGGAAAGGTTGGCTGCGCTGAGGCCCAGTATCGCTCCGCAGCAAATCACCGATGTCAACAAACCACCTCCAGGGGTGCGATTACGTAGAGTTCTCTCCAAAGCGGTCAGGTAAAATGGATATATAAAGTTATACAAAAAACATTCAATTGATCATCACCCAGCAATCAGATTCTTTTTTCGACAAAAGTGATGGCGTTTCTTACATCACTTTTTGCGAATGGCAAAAAGGCGTCCTGAAACTCATCGCCTTGTAAAGCAGGATATTAACTCTTTTCTGTACACCAAAAATCCGACATGGGCGCACCATTCATTTTAAGGTCTCTCCGGATACGTTGCCTTTGATAATCTTAACCCTGCCTGTCCATTTTCCTTCTCCCCACCAGAAAGGTACAGGTAGTTTTTCGAGATACCCGTAAATAAAAAAGACATCCGTGGGGGATGTCTTTGCCGATCATACGATTCCTTTAACGGATCAATGCTCATGATGCTCATGGCCATGACCGCCCCCGTGCCAGGCTTCCATGATCTCGTGGAAACGCGTGTGGGCATTTTCCAAGGACACACCCAACAGCGAGTCGCTGGCGGCTGTTTTCATGGCCTCCACTTCGGCTTTCAGGGCAGCAAAGGCCGCTTTCACCTCATCGGTGTTTACTTTTTCCGGTAGCTCGGCTGCGGCAAACTTGTTCACTTCGGATTCAAACATGGCCAGGTTGGTTTTGGCGGGCTCCAGGTTGGCTGAGTCTTTAAATGGATGGTAGATATCGGCCATCACCATGTGGAAATCATCCATGGCTTTCCACTCGTCCATGTCGGCTGTTTCGGCTTCTTTCTTTTGGCAGGCAAACAGGGTTGTGGCCAAGGCTATTGCATACAATACACGCTTCATAGATTTTGTTTTTTTCAGGGGGCAAAGATATTCAAAATTCAACATTCAAGCGACCAGAAACCAGCCGCTAGAAACCAGCGACAGCGACTAACCACCTGAGACATCGACCCCCCTACCCCTTCTCCCGCTTACTATACCTCCGCTTCATTTCAAACCGGTGCACCAGTTTTTTCAACACCTCGTAATAAAGGGCCACATACAACAGGGCCGTCATCACCCAAATGATGGCGATGTTGAAGTACAGCGTATCAAATACGTGACCGAGAAAAGGCTTCCCCGGCACAAACAGAATGGTCCGGAAATCCAGGGGCGAAGCTGGATGGTGCTCATCCAAGTAAATCGGATAGATGCGTTGGTATAGCTTTCCGTGCCAGTTTACAATGCGCAACGTACTGTTGGTATTTTCCACCACGGTCGTTACCGACTCATTTACATGATCCATCCGCATGGCTTCCATCTGTTGCTTTTGCTCGGGCGTGGCCATCGACAGGTTCATGCGCTGCTCCTTTTCATTTTGGGCATCGTTCATGCGGATGCCATAGTACTCTTTCAGAACGGTCAGGAACTTCCGTGTTTTTTCATAGGTGGCGCTGTCAAACGCCCCGATTTTCAGGTTCACCACTTCCGGCAGCCGGCTC
>ERZ1066117.935-NODE-935-length-17138-cov-9.661359_pt1 | contig 17138 bp, 10 predicted proteins | sample MGYA00382764_ERZ1066117 | MGnify/ENA primary metagenome ERZ1066117 (study PRJEB33369, sample SAMEA5778347) | biofilm metagenome | biome: Industrial cooling water; feature: Water cooling tower basin; material: Biofilm | place: United Arab Emirates | collected...
CCCCGCCCCGGGCGGCCCCCCCGCGCCCCTTCCCCGCCGCCCGCCCCCCGAGGCCCCCGCGGGCCGCCCCGGGGGGGCCCGCCCCCTGGCGGCGGGCCCCCGCCGCAGTTTTGCGGCGCCCCTCGCCGCGCGGGGCCGCGCGGGGCCGCGCGCTGTCCGGACCGGACGCCCCAGGGCTGGTTGCGCCCCGCCCCCGCACCGGGGGACCCGCCCCTGGCCTGCCCCGGCCCTGACCGTCCCGAATCCGGGGGCCGCGCCTGCGCTGGGCAAGCCGGCGGCCGGGCGCGCTCCAGGGCCCTGTGCGGATCCGGCGCCGGCGACCGTCCCAGGGTGCTCCCAGGGGGGTACCCGGCTTGCGGGCTTGGATTTGTGCACAGAATCCCGGACCGGGTAGAAACTTCTTCCAGGTACGGGCTCTAGGGTTGGAACCGGCCCCCCCTCTGGCCCCGTCCCAAGGGGTCCTGGCCCGTTTGTCTGGTTTTCTCCCTAGACAGACTGGGATTCGGGACCCTCGGCGGGCAAGCTGCGCCGCGGCCCCCCACCCGGGCCTCGCGGGCCTTGCCCCCCGCCGGGTGCCCCGCGGCCCTGCCCCGGGGGGCCTGGGGCCGCTCGCGCACGCGTCCGGCGGCGCACAGCCCCGGCGGCCCCTGGGGCCGCGGCAGCCCCCGCGGGTTGCGATCGACCGGCGGCGGCCAGCCCAGGCCATCCGCCGCGCCCCCGCAAAGGCCCCGTCCCCCACCTCCCATACCGCCGCTGCCCAGCGGATCGACCGCGCGTCCCCATGCCCACCTCGAAGCTCCGATCGCCGCTCCACGCGCTGGCCTGCCTGACCGCCCTGCTGTTCGGCCTGACCTCCGTCGGCCGCGCCCAGGCACAAGCCCCGGGCAATCCGCTGGCCGACGCCGGGCCCCTCGGGATCAACCTGGACGAGCTCAAGGACTGGAACCCCACCTGGGTGTTCGTGGACGCGATCAAGAACGCGCGCCCCTGGATCCCGCAGCTGCCCTGGACCAACTCGCCCTGGAACACCGGGGCACCGCTCAGCTTCGACTCGAACGGCTGGCCGATCCTGGGCTTCGGGCAGGCGGCGGGCACGCTGATGTTCAAGGAGATCGACGGGCATTACCCGGCGGGCGAGTACAACGTTTACTACGACGGCGTCGGAACGATCGTCTACGGCAACGACGCGAGCCTGATCCAGCGCCAGCCCGGGCACGACCGCATCTGGGTCACCCCGTCGGACAACGGGATCCACCTCAAGATCACCGAGGGCCAGGCCGGGAACCACGTGCGCAACATCCGCGTGATCCTGCCCGGATTCCAGCAGAGCTACCAGAACACGCTGTTCCACCCCCTGTTCCTGCAGCGGCTCGAGCGCTTCGGTGTGCTGCGCTTCATGCAGTGGCAGAACACCAACTACACGCCGCTCAAGGACTGGTGGCAGCGTCCGACCCCGAGCACCTGGACGCAGAGCGGCGAGACCGGGGTCTGCCTCGAGTACATGTGCGAGCTGGCCAACCAGACCGACAAGGCGCCCTGGTTCTGCCTGCCGCACACGGCCACCGACGACTTCATCCGCGAGTTCGCGCGTCTGTGCTACCAGCGCCTGGAACCCGGCCTGCCGGTGTTCATCGAGTACTCAAACGAGGTCTGGAACTCGACCTTCCCGGCCTTCGAGCACGCCCGCACCCAGGGCACGGCCCTGGCGCTCGATCCGAATCCCTACAACGCCGCGATGAAGTGGTATTCGGAACGCTCGGTGCAGATCTTCGAGCTCTTCCGGCAGGAGTGGCAGGCCCTGGGCGGCGCCCCGGCCCTTTCCCGGATCGTGCGCGTGCTCGCTTCGCAGAGCGCGAACCCGGCCTTGGGCGTGATCGTGATGGATTGGAAACAGGCCTACACCAAGGCCGACGCCTACGCCATCGCACCCTACTTCGGGCACTCCTTCGGCGAGCCCCAAAACCTGTGGGCCACGGTCTCGAAGAGCAACGCCCAGATCATCGAGGAATGCCGCCAGGAGGTCCTGAACCAGGTCCTGCCGGCGATGCAGCAAAACGCCCAGAACACCGTCGCCCGGGGCTTGACCCTGATCGCCTACGAGGGCGGCCAGCACCTGGTCGGCACCTATGGGGCCCAGAGCAACACCCAGCTGGTGCAGAAGCTGGTCGACGTCAACCGCGACCCGGGCATGTACGCCCTGTACCGCACCTACCTGGAGGCCTGGAAGGGCGCCGGCGGCAAGACCATGGTGCCCTACACCCTGTGCGGCAGCTACACCTCCTGGGGCAGCTGGGGCCACCTCGAGTGGATGGAGCAGCCGCTGACCCTGGCGCACAAGTTCCGGGCCCTGCTGGACTGGGATTCGATGCAGCAGGGCGGCGGCGGAGGACCCGTGGTCAACCCCGCCGTGTCGACCTACGGCCAGGGCTGCTATGGCCTCAGCATCGGCTCGAACGGCACGCCCAAGGTGGGCTCCAGCTTCCAGGTGACCCTCAGCGGCGGCCCCTGGTGGCAGCAGCTCTACCTGTTCGCCTCGACCACCAAGGCCGATTTCTTCGGGCTGGCGCTGCCGCTCGACCTGACCGGCTTCGGTTCCCCCGGCTGCACGCTGGAGGTCGGCGGGGGCTGGCTGCTGCCGAGCGTGGCCTCTGCGGTGGGCGCGGGCAGCCAGAACATCGCGATCCCGGCCAACCCCAACCTGGCGGGACTCAAGCTCTACTTCCAGTGGGCCGGGTTGATGACCTGGGTGGGCCCGCTGGGGCTCGGGCTCTCGAACGCCCTGGATGTGACCGTCGGCAGCTGAGGCCCGTGGGGACTGGCGTCCGGGCGCAGCGGCAGCCCGCCCGGACGCTGCGGAGGGCGCGCCCAGGGCGCGGGCCAGAGCGCGGCGCTGCGGGGTCGGCCTTTATCCGCGCCTGAAGGCCTGTCCGGACGAGCGCGGGTCGGACGAGCGCGGGTCGGACGAGCGCGGGTCGGACGGCCCAGGGCCGCCGCAGCGGGCGGGCGCCTGCCGCGCGGGGCGACCTCGGCGGCCTCGCGCGGATCGCCCCAGGCAGGAGCGGGCCCGGCGCCCCCGATGGCCGGCGCCCCCGATGGCCGGCGCCCCCGATGGCCGGCGGGCCGGGCGCCGCGGCCAGCCCGTCCGCGGCGCCGCCAGAGCCGCTGACGGAAGCTTCTTCCGGCATTCCTTGCGGTTGCGCCCGACCCGATTCAAGCCGGACCCGGCGCGCACCCGAATGCAGGTGCGTGGTCCCTCCCCACGGGGACCGGGGAACGGAGTCTTGAAGGAAGGAACCGCGATGATCGTGCGAAGCATGGGGGCCCTGACGGCGGCGCTGGCCCTGACCTTGGCTGCTCCTCTGTTGTTGGAACGCTCCGGCCTGCGCCGGGTCGAGGCGCTGGCCGCGGGCTTGCCTGCGCAGCAGGCGGAGATCGGCATCAACCTCGATATGGTCGCCGACTGGGCCCCGGCCTGGGTCTTCGTCGACGTGTTCAAGCACGCGCGCCCCTGGATCGCCCAGCTGCCGAACAGCATGTCGGTCTGGGACACCGGGACGGCGATCGTCACCGATCGGCATGGCTGGCCGCTGCTGAAGCCGGGCCAGGCCGCGGCCACGCTGATGCTGCGCGAGATCGGCGGCCACTACCCGGGCGGCGTCTACACCTGCTTCTACGAGGGCAAGGGTGCGCTCGAGTTCGGCATGGACGCCAAGCTGCTCGAGTCGCAGCCGGGTCAGGCCAGCCTGCTCGTGACCCCCAGCCAGGCGGGCATCTTCTTCAAGATCAACCAGAGCGATCCGGCCGATCCGATCCGCAACGTGCGCCTGGTGATGCCGGGCTTCGAGTCGAGCTACGAACAGCAGCCCTTCCATCCGCTGTTCCTCGAGCGCCTGGGCTCGTTCCAGACCCTGCGTTTCATGAATTGGGGGCGGATCAACGAGACGCCCCTCTCGAGCTGGAAGCAGCGCCCGACGCCGCGCACCTACACCCAGGCCACCACGCGCGGGGTGGCCTTCGAGCACATGACCCAATTGGTCAACCAGCTCGACGCCAACGCCTGGATCAACATCCCGCACCTGGCCGACGACGAGTTCGTGCGCAACACGGCACGCCTGTGGGCCACGCAGATGGAACCCGGCCGCAAGCTGTACGTCGAGTACAGCAACGAGGTCTGGAACAGCATCTTCCCCCAGGCCCTGTGGGCTGAGGCCCAGGGCGTCGCCCAGGGTCTGGCCGGCGACTCCTTCCAGGCGCGCCTGCATTTCTACGCCAAGCGCTCGACCGAGGTGTTCCAGATCTTCCGCCAGACCTTCGATGCCCTCGGGGGATCGAAGCCGGAGCTGGTCTGCGTGCTCGGTGCGCAATACGGCAACCCCTGGACCAGCCAGGTGCTGCTCGACTTCGGAACGTCCAGCCAACACGCGGACGCGCTGGCGATCGCGCCCTACTTCGGGATCGACCTGGGCTCGCCGGCCAACCTGTGGACCGTGCTGGCGATGGGCACGGAGCAGATCATCGACGCCTGCCGCGCGGAGATCGAGGGGCCCCTGTCCGAGCGCATCGGCCAGCACGCCGCGATCGCAGCCTCGAAGGGCGTGGAGCTGATCTCCTACGAGGGCGGACAGCACCTGGTGGGCTTCTCGGGCATGGAGTTCGTGCCCGCGCTGACGCAGAAGTTCGTCGACGCCAACCGCCACCCCGGCATGTACGACCTGTACACCGAGCTGGTGGAAACCTGGCGCCAGCGCGGAGGGCAGGATTTCGTGGCCTACTCCTTCTGCCGCACCTTCGGCACCTACGGCTCCTGGGGTTCCCTGGAGCGCCAGGACCAGCCCACGGCGCAGGCGCACAAGTACCGGGCCCTGCTCGACCTGGCGCAATCGCTGGCGCTCGACTGAGCGGCCGGGCGCGCCGGGCGGCGCTCGCTCGCCGTCGGCCCGGGATCGGCCGCCAGCGCTTGCGGCCGGCGCCCGCGCAGCGGGCAGCGCCGCGGGTGGGGTCGGGTCGGGGAGGCCTCGCGCCGGAGACGACCCACGCGCCGCGGCGCGCTCGGCCGAGGCCGGGGCCTCAAGTCAGGGGCGGACGGGCGAGGGGCCAGGCCCGATAGCCCTCGAGGGCGTAGTTGTGGGCGTCGAAACGCGAGCCCTGGCCGTTCCAGCGCAGCACGCCCTGGTGCAGCCGCGGTCCGCCGCTGCGCTGATCGTCCAGGTAGCGCTCCAGGGCGAAGTGGATCACCGGAAAGGCCAGCTCGCCGAAGGGCAGCTCGCTGCGCTCGAACCAGCGCACCTCGAGGCTCTCGGGACCCGCGGCGACCTCGGGCCGCAGCAGCCGGGCCCGGAACAGGGTGTAGATCTGGCCGATGTGGAGCAGGTCGAAAACGGCGTGGGGCGCGAGCACCTCGACCTCCGCGCAGGCCTCCTCGCGCGTCTCGCGCGCGGCGCCCTCGGGCAGGGATTCTTCGAGCTCGAGGAAGCCCGCGGGCAGGGTCCAGCGCCCGCGGGCGGGTTCGATGCCGCGCCGGCAGAGCAGCAGCCGGTCCTCGTGCTCGACCAGGCAGCCCACCACGGTCTTCGGGTTTTGGTAGTGGACCGCCCCGCAGGCCGGACAGCAGGCCCGCGCCCGGTCCTCACCGGGCGGGACCGCGGACACCAGGGCCTGGCCGCAGGAAGAGCAGAACTTCATCGGGCAGGGTCGGTCGGCGGTGGGGCGGGGGCCGCGCTGTGGCGGGCGGCGGGGCGCGGCGGGTGCGCGCCGGCCAGGCTTTTGGAACCTAGCCCGCGCGGGCGATGAATTCTCGTGCGCGGCGGCTCAGACTAGCCCCGTGAGCCGCGCCCCTGGTTCCCCGCAGCCCGCCGCGCCCGGGCTGTTGATCGCCGGCTGCGGCGCCCTGGGCCTCGAGTTGGCCGCCCAGGCCAGCGCCGCGGGCTGGCGGGTGTTCGGCCTCAGGCGGCGGCCGCCCCCGGGGCCCGCGCCGCTGACCTGGATCGCGGCGGACGTGGCCAGCCTGGACGCGGGGCGCCTGCCCGTGGCTCCCCGGGCCCTGGTCTACGCCGTCAGCGCCGGGGGCCGCGAGCTGGAGCAGTACCAAGCGGCCTACCTGCGGGGGCCCCTGGCCCTGTGGTCGGCCCTGGCGCGGGCGGGCGCCGCCCCGCCGCGCTGTCTGCTGGTCTCCTCGACCGCCGTGTGGGGTCGCGCGGACGGGGGCTGGGTCGACGAGGCGACCCCCGCGAGCCCGGCGGACCCCTTCGCCGAGATCCTGCTCGCCGGGGAAGCGGCCCTGGCCGAAGCGGTGCGGGCAGCGGCATCGAGCCTGGCCGTGTGCCGCGCCGGGGGTCTGTACGGCCCGGGCCGGCGCAGCGCCATCGAAGCCGCCCGCAGCGGGCGCCCGCTGCACCCCGAGGCCGCCGCGCGCTTCACCAACCGCATCCGCATCGAAGACGCCGCCGCCGCGCTGCTGGCCCTGCTCGAACTCGAGCGCCCGCAGCCCTGCTACGCGCTGGTGGACCAAGAACCGGCCAGCGAGCTCGACCTCTACCGTTTTCTGGCCCGCGGCCTGGGCCTGCCCGAGCCGCGCCTGCCGGCGGCCGGGGAGGCCCCGGGCCCGGAGCTGCCCGGTCGCTCCGGCAACAAGCGCGTGCGCCCGAGCCGGCTGATCGAGCTCGGCTTCCGCTGGCGCTTCCCGACCTACCGGGAGGGCTACGGCGACCTCTTGAGCCGCGAGGTCCGGTCATGAGGGCGCCCGCGGTCGAGTTGCGCGGCGTCGAAAAGGGCTATGTCGAGGCCGGCCAGCGGCACCTGCTGTTCAGCGGGCTCGATTGGCGTGTGGAGGCCGGTCAGCGCGTGGCCCTGCTGGGCCAGAGCGGCTCGGGCAAGTCGACCCTGCTGGCCCTGATCGGGGCCCTGGAGCGGCCCGACCGCGGCACGATCCTGCTCGCGGGGCGGGCGCTCGAGGCGGCCTCCGAAACCGAGCGCGCGCGCCTGCGCCGGCGGCGCATCGGGTTCGTGTTCCAGGCCTTCAATCTGGTGCCGACCCTGACCGTGCTCGAAAACCTGCTGCTGCCCCTCGACCTGGACGGGCGCGCCGACGCCCAGGCCCGCGAGCGGGCCCGCGGCCTGCTCGCGGCGGTGGGCCTCGAACAGCGCGAGCGCAGCTATCCGGACCGGCTCTCGGGCGGGGAGCAGCAGCGCGTGGCGGTGGCGCGTGCCCTGGTCGGCGAGCCCGAGCTCGTGCTGGCCGACGAGCCCACCGGCAACCTGGACGCGGACAGCGGCGAGCGCGTGCTCGAGCTGCTCGGCGGCTTGCTGGCCGAGCGGGGCGTGACCCTGATCCTCGCGACCCACTCGGCGCGGGCGGCCGCGGTCGCCCAGCAGCGCGTGCGGCTCGAGCGCGGTCGGCTCACGCCCGAGCCCGGCCCCCCGGGGTCCGGATGAGGGGCCCGGGCGCGATCGTGCCGGGCCTGGTGCTGAAGGCGGGGCTGCGCCACCTTTGGCGGCGGCCCTGGCTGGCCCTGCTGCCGCTGTTCGGCGTGGCCCTGGGCGTGGCCCTGGTGTTGGCCGTGGACCTCGCCAACCGGGCCGCCCTGGACGCCTTGGCGCGCTCGGTCGAAAGCCTCGCGGGGCGCGCCAGCCACCGCGTCGTCGGCGGGGCGGACGAGCTGCCGGAATCGCTCTGGGGCCAGCTTGCCCGCGAGGTGCCCGAGATCGAGCTGGCGCCGGTGATCGAGCGCGACGTGCTGCTTTCGGACCACCCCGGGGTGGTGCTGCGCGCGGTGGGCCTCGACCCGCTCTCCGCAGGCCGCTTCGGCGGAGCCGCGGGCGCGCTGATCGCGCCGCCGGAGTCCGGCCAGGGGGACCCGGAGGCCTGGACCGGGCTGCTGGCCCGCAGCGACACCTGCCTGCTGACGCACGCCAGCGCGGAGCGCCTCGGGCTCGAACCGGGTCAGCGGCTGGCCCTGCGCATCGGCAGCGAGCGCGTGGAGCTCGAGTTGATCGGCCACCTCGATCCCGCCCGCCTGGGCGGCGCCGGCGATGGTCTGCTGGTGCTCGACATCGCCGCGGCCCAGGAGCGCCTGGGGACCCTGGGGCGCCTGACGCGCCTCGACCTGATCGCCCCCGCGGGCGCGGCCGGCGAGGCGGCGCTCTCCGCCGTGGCCCAACGGCTGCCGCCCGATGCGCGCCTCGAGCCCGTGGCGGCCCGCAGCGGCCAGCTGGCGCGCCTGACGCGCGCCTTCCGCCAAAACCTGTACGCGCTGGCCGGCCTGTCCCTGTTCGTGGGCGCCTTCCTGATCACCAACGCGGTGCGCCTCTCGGTGGTCGAGCGCCGCGGCCTGCTGCGCCGTCTGGTGCAGCTGGGGGCAACCCGCAGCCAGGTGCTGGCGGGACTGCTGTGCGAAACCCTGTGCCTCGGGGCCCTGGGCGCCGGGCTCGGGCTGCTGCTCGGCCGCGGCCTGGCGGAGCTGCTCTACGGCCGGGTGCGGCAGACGATCCAGGACCTCTACACCCCGCTGATCGCGCCGGGGGAGGCGGCCTTCGGCCCCGCGGCGGGCTTGGCCTTCGGACTAGGCCTCGGCGCGGCGCTGCTGGCGGCGTTGCCCCCCGCCCTGGAGGGCGCGCGGGAAGCCAGCCGGGAGCAGGCCGCCCGTTCGGGTCTCGAACAGCGGGCCGAGCGCAGCGCGCGCAGGAGCCTGTGGCTCGCGCTGCTCGGCCTGGCATCCTCCGGGCTGCTCCTGGCGCTCGATACGCGGCGCCTCGAGGTCACCTACGGGGCCCTGATCCTGCTGCTGCTGTCCCTGGCCCTGCTGGTGCCCCCCGGCACCCGCTGGCTGCTGGGGCTGCTCTCCCGGCCGTTCGCGGGCCTGTTCGGGCCGCCGGGGCGCCTGGCCATCGACGCGGCCCGGCGCTCGCTGTCGCGCACGGCCCTGGCGGTGGCTGCGCTGATGATCGCGCTCTCCTCGACGCTCTCGGTCTCCGTGCTGATCGGCAGCTTCCGCAGCTCGCTGGAACTCTGGCTGGAGGCGACCTTGGTGGCGGACATCTACGCGGCGCCGCCGGCCTTGGCGGCGGTGCGCGGCGCGCGCGGCAACCTGGAGGCCGACCTCGCGCGGCGGCTGTCCAGCGCCCCCGGGGTCGCCGGCGCCATGTACGTGCGTCAGGTATTCACCTGGAGCGAGCTGGGCGAGATCGAGTTGATGGGCATCGACTTCGGCACGGGGCGCCGGCCGGCCTACTACTTCCTGGCGGGCGACCCCGAGCGCGCCTGGGCCGAGTTCGAGGCCGGGCGCGGCCTGTTCGTCTCCGAGCCGCTGGCCTTCCGCCATGGCCTCGAGGTGGGGCGCGCCCTGGAGCTGACCACCCCGCGGGGCCCGGTGCAGCTGCCGATCCTCGCGGTGCTGCGGGACTATGGCTCGGAGCGGGGCCTGTGCTGGCTCGAGCGCGACGCCTACGTGAGCCTTTACCGCGATGGGGCCCTGTCGTCCCTGGCGCTGTGGCTCGACCCGGGCCTCGATCCGGAGCGGGAGCTCGAGCGCCTGCGCGGCGAGCTGCGCGCCGGCCAGGAGCTGTTCCTGCGCAGCAACCGCGGCCTGCGCCAAGAAAGCCTGCGCATCTTCGACCGCACCTTCGCGGTCACGGCGCTGCTGCGCGTCCTGACCCTGGCCGTGGCCCTGGTCGGCACGCTGACGGCGCTCCTGGCCCTGGCCCTCGACCGGGCCCGGGAAGTGGCCCTGCTGCGCGCTTTGGGCCTCGAACCGGCCCAGCTGCTCGGCCATCTGGCGCTTTTCGGCGCGGCCCTGGGCCTGGCCGCGGGCCTGTTCGCCGCCCCGGTCGGGGCGCTGCTGGCGGCCCTGATGATGGGCGTGGTCAACCGCGACTCCTTCGGCTGGACCATGTTGGTGTGGCGTTTCCCCCCCGGCGAGTTCGCCCTGGCCCTGGGCCTGGCCCTGGCCTTCGCGGCCGGCGCCGCCCTGTGTTCGGCGCCGCGGCTGCTGCGCGCCGGCCTGTCCCGCGACCTGACCCAGGAATGAAGGCCCGATCCCCCGCCCAGGCCCGGCTGCTGCGCGCCGCCGTCCGCGTCGGCCTCGCCCTGACGCTGTGCGCCTGCGCGCCCGCGCCCGGCTTGGAGCCCCTCGATCCGCTGCGCTTCCTGAGCGGCGCCCCGGCGGGCTTCGAGCGCGCCCTCGAGCCGCGTGCGTTCGAGTTTCCGCGCGACCACGGGCCCCACCCGGGCTTCCGCACGGAATGGTGGTACCTGACCGGCCATCTGGACGACCCCAAGGACCCCGGCGCGCGCTTTGCGCTGCAGTGGACCCTGTTCCGCCAGGGCCTGGTCCCGCCAGGCGCGGCCGAGGCCCCGCGCCGCTCCGAGCTGGCCAGCGGCGACGCCTTCGTGTGCCATGTGGCCCTGGGCGACGGGCGCACCGGCCGCCAGACGGCCTTCGAGCGCAGCGCCCGCGGCGGCGCCGGCGTGGCCGGGGCGGCGGCCGAGCCCTTTCGAGCCTTCCTGGGGCCGAACGCGCTGACCGGAATCGCCGGGCTGCGCGACGGCGAACGCCCGGAGTTCGCGCTCTCGATCCGCGAACCGGGCCTGGCGGTCGAGCTGCGGCTGCGAAGCGAAAAGGACCTGGTGGCCCACGGCGAAGGCGGGCTCTCACGCAAGGGCGCGGCGCCGGGCAACGCCTCCTACTACTATTCGGCCACGCGGCTCAGGGCCGCGGGCTGGCTCGAATGGCAGGGTCAACGCCGGGCCGTCGAGGGCTGCTTCTGGATGGACCGCGAGTGGTCGACCTCGGTGCTCGAGGCGGGCCAGGTGGGCTGGGACTGGGTCAGCCTGCAGCTCGACGACGGCAGCGAGCTGATGGCCTTCGTGCTCGAGCGCGAGGACGGCGCCCTCGACCCCGCCAGCAGCGGCACCTTCGTGGCCGCGGATGGCACGCTGACCCCGCTGCGCGCGGCCGATTTCGAGCTGCGCGTGCTCTCGACCTGGACCAGCCCGCGCAGCGCGCGGCGCTTCGCCACGGCCCTCGAAATCCGCTTGCCTGCGCTGGAGCTCGAGCTCGAAGCCCGGGCCCTGTTCCCCGACCAGGAGCTCGATCTGCCGCTCTCCTACTACGAGGGCGCCTTCGACGCGCGCGGCACGCGCGCGGGCCGCGAGCTGACCGGCCGCGGCTTCGTCGAACAGGTGCGCGGCTCGCGCCGCTGAAGCGCTCCAGGGCGACGCGCCGCCTCCGGACCGGGGCAAGGGCGGGGCGTGCGCTCGCCGGCCGGCCCTTCAGGGCCGCCAGCGGAAACGCTCGAGATCGATCCGCCAGCGCGGTCCCACCTTCACGCCCTCCGCGAGCAACAACCGGGCCTGGCGGCGCATGTGGGGCTGCTCGCGCGCGGCGATGCGGCCGGGCGCCGCGATCACGCGCCACCACGGCAAGCGACTGTCCGGCGGCAGCTGGCTCAGCAGGCGCGCCACCCGCCGCGGCTGGCGCGGAAAGCCGGCCTCCTCGGCCACCTGCCCGTAGGTGGCCACGCGACCGGGCGGAATCGCGTCGATGGTGGCGCGGATCGCGATCTGGGCGGGCTCCTCGGGGCCTTGCGGCAGGGGCCCGAGGCCCAGGATCTGCATCGGCCGGCCGCGGCTGTCCGTCTGCGGCTCGGCGCCGAAGCGCGTCGCCCGCCCCTCGGCCAGGGCCACGGCCACGAGCGTCAGCACGGCGGCGTCGAGCAGGTCATCGTCCGCCACCTCGGCTCGGGTCCAGCGCGCGCGCGCCGCCGTCAGCGCCGCCGCAAGTCCGCGCAGCGGGGCGCGCTGCTGCTGCCGCAGCAGCCGCAGCCGCAGCGCGCGGCCCTCCGCTCGCTTCTTGGGCTCGGGCAGCGGCCGGCCCAGCAATTGAGCGAAAGCCAGCTCCGGGTGGGCCTCCCCATAGGGACAGGGGGGCGGCTGGTCCAGAAAGCCATCGAGCTCGGCGATGCGCGAGCGCAGGTGGAAGGCCTGCACGGAGAGCCCGGGCAGGCGCTGCGGTTCGTAGCGCTGTGCGGACAGCATCGGCCGGCTGGGCGGATTGAACACCGAGGATCGCCGCGGCCCGAGCAGGGCCCTGACCAGGCGATCCGGGGGACGCGCCTCCGCCCGCGGTCCGTCGAGCAGGCCGATGGGCATATCGATGGCGAGGGCAGCGGCCTCGAGCCCGCGCAGCCCCGCGAGCCGCTGCAGCAGCCGAAACTCGAGCCGGCCGTCCGGGTGCCGCAGCGCCAGCAGCCAGCCGGCGCGGCAGCCGTCGATCCCCAGGCAGGGCCATCGGTTGGTCATCGCGAGAGGGGCTGGCTGGGGCGGGGATCCGCCTGGGGACGGAAGCGGCGCCGGGCCCGGGGGGCAGTCCCCCGTCCCCCGGATGGGTCAGGGCCGCGGGCCCAGGGGCCGGCCGAGGGCGCCCCAGCATGCCAAGGAGGCTGGAGAACTCCGCGCGGAGCCTGGGGCGCCAGCCCCTGGGCTAGCCTGGCGCGCAGCGATCGGCGCGCCGCCGACTCCACCCCCCCCTCAAGCTTGTCCCTCGCATCCAGCTGGAGCCTGCTCCCCGCCCTCAGCGCGCTGTGTTTCGCCGCCTCGGACGCCCCGCCCGCGGAGGCCCCGCCGGCCAAGCCCAACATCCTGGTGATCATGCCGGACGACGTGGGCTACTGGAACGTCGGCGCCTACAGCCACGGGATGATGGTCCCCACCCCGAACATCGACCGCATCGCCAAGCAAGGGCTGCTGTTCACCGACCACTACGCACAGCCCACCTGCACCCCGGGCCGGGCCGCCTTCCTGACCGGCCAGCTGCCGATCCGCACCGGCCTGACCACCGTCGGAATGCCCGGTTCTCCGATCGGCCTCGACGGGCGCGAACCGACCCTGGCGGAGCTGCTCAAGGAGCAGGGCTATCGCACGGGCCAGTTCGGCAAGAATCACCTCGGGGACCGCAACGAACATCTGCCGACCGTGCACGGGTTCGACGAATTCTTCGGCAACCTCTACCACATCAACACCGAGGAGGAGCCGGAGCTCGGAGATTGGCCGACGGACCCCGAATTCAACCAGCGCTATCGGCCGCGGGGAGTGCTCGACTGCCGCGCGAGCGCAACCGATGACCCCAGCGTGGATCCGCGCTTCGGACGTGTCGGCAAGCAAGTCATCCGCGACACCGGTCCGCTGGACAGCAAGCGCATGGAAACCGTCGATGACGAGTTCCTGGCGCGGACCAAGCAGTTCATGTCCGAGGCGACCCAGGCGGGCGCTCCGTTCTTCGCCTGGTACGCCCCCACGCGCATGCACATCTACACGCACCTGCGCCCGGGCCGCGAAAAGTTGGCCGCCGCGCACTCCTCGGCCCTGGACGTGTATGGCAGCGGGATGATCGAACACGACCTGCAGGTCGGCGAGCTGCTGGCGACGCTCGATACCCTGGGCATCGCCGAGAATACGATCGTCGTCTACACGACCGACAACGGCGCCATGGCGGCCTGGTGGCCGGATGGCGGCACGACCCCGTTCCGCAAGGAGAAGGCCACCACCTGGGAGGGCGGCATGCGCGTGCCCATGCTGGTGCGCTGGCCGGCCCGGATCCCCGCGGGCAAGGTCTCCAACGGGATCCAGGAACACCTCGACCTGTTCAACACCTTGGCCCGGGCGGCGGGGCTAGAGAACCTTCCCGAGCGCCTGAAGCAATCCCACGGCGTCCACATCGACGGCGTGGACAACCTGGAGCATTGGATCGGGGATGCCCCTTCGGCGCGCAGGGTGGTCTACTACTACAACGAGGCCGACCTGTGCGCGGTCCGGATCGGAAACTGGAAGAGCCACCTGCAGGTGCGGGACGGGTTCTTCGACTACCACAGGCCGGCCGCGCTGATCTTCAACCTGCGCATGGACCCCTTCGAGCAACGCGACGGCCAGATCAACAACGACATCGCCATGCGGCTCGGGATCGCCTGGGGCGGCCAGGTCCAGGATGCGCTCCGGGTGCACCTCGAGTCCCTGGCCAAATACCCGCCGCGGCAGGCGGGAGGCACGCTGCGGCCCGGGGGGGATTGACCGCCCGAGCCGGGTCCTCCGGCGCGCCCGGCGCGCCGCTGGACCGAGCCTTGCAGTCCGCGGCGCTGGCACAGCTCCCAAAGCAGTCCTGCCCGTCCCCGCGGCCTGAGATCGGAACGCTCCGGGGAACGCCCGAGCCCTGGGCGCGGCCCCCGGGCAGGCCTGGAGCCAGCCAGCCCTGAGCCGCGCGGGCGAGACAACCCGGCTGCGCAGCGCTGCGTCTGCAGGCCTCGGAACCGGCGCCGACGAGCCCCGCCGGCCCGCTTCGTCCGCGGGAGACCCACTGGATCGCACCCGCCCCCCCACGATCGATATGCCCAACCGCCACCGCCCCTTCGCGCTCCAGCAGGCGCTCCTGTGGCCAGCGCTCGCCGGGGCGGCCGCGCTGTCTGCATGCAGCTCCGTTCCCCCGATCCGCCCGGGGGAGCGCTCGCCGCGCCCGCCAGCACAGACCGGCACGGCAGCCGCGGCCTCCGGCCCGATCGTGGCGCCCGCCGGCTCCGCGCAGCAGGCGCCTTCGGCGGAGCAGGTCGCGGCCGAGCTGGCCAATCCGCTCGCGGCGATCACCTCCCTGGCGCTGCAGTATCGGCCGGAGTTTGGACTCGGTCCAGACAACGACACCAACCACCAGATCCGGCTCCAGCCCTCTTTCTTCAAGCCCTTCGCGGACGGCTCTGCGCTGTTGGTGCGCTCGATCCTGCCGATCCGCTCGAACACCTGGCCCACCGATGATAGCGGCCTGGGCGATCTCCAGCTGGTGCCCTATTACGTGCCCGACACCTCGGCGGCCAATTTCGTCGGTTACGGCGGCGCGATCGGTTTCGATACGGCCTCCGAGGAGGCCCTGGGCAGCGGCCGAATGACCGCGGGGCCAGCCCTGATCTTCGCGGCGACCGGCCAACCGCTGACCTTTGGCGGGCTGGTGCAACACGTCTGGTCGGTGGACGACTCCTCGACCCGCGCGGACGTCAGCGCGACCACCCTGCAGCCCTTCCTCACCTACCTGCTCGGGGGTGGCTGGGCCGCCAACGGCTCGGTCGAGCTGCGCAAGGATTGGGAGGCCGCCGGCGATTCCGATCTGGCCGTGCCGGTGTCGCTCGGCGGATCCCGTGTGCTTGAGCTCGGCGGCGTTTTCTTGAACGCCAGCCTGGCCTTCGTGCAGTACCTCGAGCAGACCGACTTCGACCCCGACTGGGAGCTGCGCTTCGGGGTGACCTACGTGCTGCGGGTCAGCGACGGGGCGCGCTGATCGGGCGCGCTCTCTCCGGCGGCGCGGCGCCCGAGAGCGGTCCGCAGGCGGTCGCAGGCCGGCAGGGCCGGCAGCCTGGGGAGGCTGCCCGGGCAGGCGCCTGCCCGGGGCCTGGCGCCGACGCGGCCCCGGCTTCCGGGGGCAGGGCCAGGGCGGGCCGCCCGGGTGCGGCTCCCCGCGGCGCGAGCGGCCGCGCCCGGGGCGCCGCAGGCGGTCCGAAGCGGGGGCGGGCCGGGGGCGGGCCGAGTTGGCAACGCCCGAGGGGGGCCGCCGCGCGCACGCCGGGGAGGCAGCGGAGGGGGCATATCCCGGCACCCACCCCCTCAAGAGGGTGGGGCCTGAATTGACCCCCGCAGGCCCTTTGGGTTGCCCACGATCCGACTTTTTTTCGTGCCCGCCCGCAGCGTCGATCGAAGCGCCGAAACAGGCCTCCCGGTCGCACTCGAGCCCAGCCTGGCGTAGGTTCCCCTCGCCATGCCGACCCGCGACCCGCACCTGGCGCTCGGACTCGAGCGCGCCCTGGATCTGGCCGAGCGCTCGGCCTTCCCGGCCGCCGATCCGCTGGACCCCGGCCGCCGGGTGGGCCTCGAACCGGAGCGGCTGGTGTTCGGCGGCGCCCGGGCAGGCTCCGCAGGCCCCATGGGCCGGCCGCCCCTGGGCGGCCCTGGGGGCCTGCTGGCCGCTCTCGCCGCGGCCGGCGAGCGGGGCTTGCCGCCCCCGACCGGGGGCCTCGAGTCGCCCCACATCGACCTTCCCCAGGGCGGCAGCCTGACTTTCGAGCCGGGCGGCCAGGTCGAACACTCGACCGCCGTCCACCCCGGCCTGAGCGCGGCCCTCGACGACTGCGCCGCGGTCGATGCAGCCCTCGAGCGCGCCTTCGCGGGCCCGGGCTGGAGCCAGGCCTTCCTCGGCCTCGATCCCTGGAGCAGCCCTGAGACGGTGCCCCAGCAGCTCCTCGCGCCGCGTTACCCCGCCATGGCCCGCTACCTCGCCCTGCGCGGACCGGCGGGGGCTTGGATGATGCGGCTGTCCGCGAGCCTGCAGGTCAACCTGGACCTGGGGCCCGGCTCCTGCGGCGCCGAGCGCGCCCGGCTCGGCTACCTGCTCAGCCCGGCGCTGACCGCCATTTTTTCGACCAGCCCGGAGCTGCCCGGACAAACGCGGCGCCACAGCCGCCGCGCGCGGGTTTGGCAGACCCTGGACCCGACCCGCAGCGGTTTTCCCCGCCGCCTGCTGGAGGCCCCTGGGGAGCCCCTGCCACGGGCCTACGCACGAGCCGCCTTGGAGGCGGACGTGCTGCTGCTGCGGGACGGGGCCGGGGGAGCACGCCCCGGCCGACCCGGGCGGCGGTTTGCCGATTGGATCGCCGCCGCGGACCCGGAACTCGGCTTTCCGACCGAAGAGGACCTGCGCTACCACCTCAGCACGCTGTTCTTCGAGGTGCGTTGCCGCGGTTTCCTGGAACTGCGGGCGGTGGATGCGCTGCCGCCCCCGTGGCGCGCGGCCGCCGCGGGCTTGATCGCCGGGCTGCTGCTCGATGACCGGGCCCGCGGGCTGGCCCTGGAGCGCCTGGAACCGACCCTCCGGGAGCTCCCGGAGCGCTGGTGGCTGGCCGCCGATCTGGGGCTGTCCCTGCCGGGCATGGCGGCGGAGGCCCGCTTCCTGTTCGAGACCGCCCGCGAAGGGCTGTCCCGGCTCGGGACCGGCTTCGTGCGCCGGGAACATGCGGACTGCCTCGATCGTTTTGAGGAGCGGTTCACCGCCCGCGGTCTAGCTCCTGCCGATCTGCTGCGGCCATGGCTGAACGACGCTCCCGAGCGGGCGCTCGAG
>ERZ1066117.941-NODE-941-length-17061-cov-10.975832_pt1 | contig 17061 bp, 10 predicted proteins | sample MGYA00382764_ERZ1066117 | MGnify/ENA primary metagenome ERZ1066117 (study PRJEB33369, sample SAMEA5778347) | biofilm metagenome | biome: Industrial cooling water; feature: Water cooling tower basin; material: Biofilm | place: United Arab Emirates | collected...
TACAACTTTATTCTAGAAGCACTATTCTATGCAGCTTCAAATTAAAATGGTATTAATAGATCTATTGAATAGTAATTTTTGGCATCTTTTTGTACATCAGCCAATTCCAACCATTCAAAATAGTCAAGCTGTGCAGTTGCTTTCTTAAACTCTAACTTTGCTTTCTCAAAGTTTTTTAGGTGAATGAAGTACATCACCCTGGCCGCCATAATATTCGGCTGCATCTTCTCCGGTGTAATGTCGAATGAATAGTCAAACGCTGCTTCAGCTTCAGTTTCAGTAAACGTATCAAACGCATAGGACGTTTGTAAAACCTGATCTGGAATTGGTTTAACAGCGCGAAACGCTCTAGAAGAGTAAATGAAGGGATGTTCTACTGGAACAAGATATTCACGTAAGCGATACATCAATAGATGAATCCAGGAAGTGTAATAATGAGCGAAATCCTGGTGAATCACAAGGGACAAATCTGGAATTAGATAAGGAAAGAAGTTCCTGACAATACTATTTGCCAGCTCCCAGGACTTCATTGCATCAATAAATAAACACTCAATTTCACCTCCTTGCCAGCCCAATTCTGTTAAATCACCTGGGTAAACCTGAATCAAATCCTGCCAGGGTCTGATTCGTTCCAAATATTCGTCTAAAAAACTGTCACCATCGTTGTACTTCTTTTCTAAAGAAGTGCCAGTAACACTTTGCTCCATGTTTGACCCTGAACACCAGGTAAAAAGATCGTAGGCATGAATACGCTGGCTTTTGTTAGGTACACCAGAGTTTGCGGCCAGTCCTCTGGCAAAGGAAATGCTGGATGAACCAAACCAGCAACCCAGTTCAACAATTTCTCCTTGTCCCAAATATTCATTCTGAGCATAGCTCTCAAAAAACAGTTGCTCTTCCATTGAGGTCATGCCCAGGATCCAACGTCTGGGTTCGCTGCTATCTGGATGCTCAATGGATGCTGGTTTATCAAAAACCTGCATATACTGAAGTCGTTGGTTCAGCAAGCGTTGATTCACAAAATGGAGGTACTCTCGCATTGGGGCACCCAGCTTTTCTGGTTGTTTTGCAATGGCTTGAGTAATGGCTTGAGCCAGCGATCGTGCTTCCCCTGGCATAAACCAATACAACCCCTCTGAGCGACCAATCAGATTGAGCGTTTCTCGAAATCCCCCCGTATCTGACACAACCAGGCTCACAGGCAACTGTCCCATTTCTAGGGCTGTATTGGGGAAGTTTTCCTGAGAACTGGTGAGACAGACGATCGGGCCATGTAACTGACTCACCCATTGAATCGCTTCCTGACTAAATAAATCTGTCACAATGCTGTAACGGCAGTTCTTCCCTAAGGTTTGCCTGATATATTGCTCACTCTCTAAACCTCGTAATTCTTCCGTTTGTAGTTCAACACTCTTACCCAAAAATAAAACATGAATTTTCTCAATCACGCTACTCTCTAGTAATTGAATCGCTTCTAAAAAGGTCAATAACCCCTTTCTTTCCTCCAATCGCCCAAAGAACACCAGAGGAATGGCATCCTTCTCTACAAGCTGTTGTAAATCACTTTTGGCTTCGATGTCCTCGGCTGGTTGTTCAATCACTGGAAAGCAATAGGGCAGATGCAGGGCATGCTCTGTTTTCCAACCGTACTGCTCAACCTTTTCTTTGAGAAAATGAGATAGGAAGAAGGCTAAATCGGCCTGTTCAAACGAATATTGCTCGTAATGGCTCGTTTGCCAAAACCACTCTGGATAGAGTTGGGTATACTTTCCTTGCGCTTCTTGTAGCCACTCCTGCCCGCTATGGAGTGTGACCGCCACCACACAATTTTCTCCTAATGTTCCCGATCGCTTTGCCTGCACCGTCCGGTATCCCAGTCCCAGCATCTCTGGAAACTCAATGTAGAGATAGGCCTCAGGAAAGGCAGCAGCGATCGCTTGAGCAAAAAATAACGCGCAGTAACTTTCGCGATCGACCCATTTCCACTCCTGCAACTGCGATAAGATTGCCAGGTGGGTGGGCTGTAATTTCAACACCTTCTCACACTCCCACGTTGAAAAAATATGTTTCAACACTGGAATCGTTGATTCTCCAGCAAACTTGCTCTCGCTCTGGCAAAGCAGTAACACGACATAAAATCCTTGTGTTACCAATCTTTCACTCAAGGTTTTGTAATAGGTGCCAATCCCACCATTCCTGAAAATACCTTCATACTCAGATGTCACCAGCAACGCCACTCGTTTGACCGACGCAGGAATTTCTTGGATGGTATTTTGCTTAAACGCAACTTCAAAGGCATTGTCAGATTTAACTGTAGACAGTGACAGATTCATAGATTGAGATTGAGCTTGAGGATCTTTCTTCAGGAAAATGAGATTAAAAATCTGATTTGTAAAGGCTAAAGGCTGAGTTATTTTCTTCTTAATAAAATATTGCTATAAAAGGTTCTCCTCAGTTGATAGAGGATATAGACTTCTCATTTCTTCCGCATCACCATCGGCAACCAGTAAGTCTTCTAGATTTGAACCAAGAGTCAATTCAAACTCATGAAAACTAACGGCTGTTCCCATGCGGGTCAACGCTGCTTCAGCGTTTCTAGCCGCGAGTTTGTCCGAACCATGGTTTAGTCTAAGTTTAATCATCTGTCCTGGCGATCGTTCAGAATACTCCACTGCCAAGTCGAGCGGCAGAAAATGGAAAAATGGCAACTGACACACCAGAACCGTGGTTTGCCTTTAATGTTTCGAGTAAATCATCAGGGGCAGACTGGATAGTTGAAACATTACCAATCCCCATAATTTTCATTCTTGCCCTGGCTGCCAAAACCGATGACAATGCCAGGGCTATCATCGCCGGTCGTGGTAATGGTGTTGTCGGATAGAGTGGCATTGCTGCTCAATCAGGTAAATGGGCTGGGAGGACAGATAGGGTTGTAATGAGCAGGAACAATAAGGCCATTCCAGTCTCCAGCATGGCAACGAATTGAATTTTGGTCGTACAGTACCAATCTTTCCGCCACAGAATAAGGCCAAGCTTGAGCAGAGCCATGCTGAAAGCAATAGCTGTGAATGGGAATAACCAACCGATTGCCCAAAGACTGATAACCATCAGGGATGCAATTGTGTGATAAACCAGGCTTGGAGTGATGGGATGTTGCTTATGCTTGCGAAACTTTACCGTGAAAATCGCACTGGAGAAAAATAGGCTATTCAATAGCCACATTCCCAGGGCTAAAGGTGAAAGGGTTCCGGTCGTGACAACGTAGGCCAGAGGAGCAGACAAACACACGGCAAAGAATGTAATTAACTCATTGAGAATTGACTTTTGCTCTCGATAAAAAACAGAGATTGCATCAATCAAAAATGCGACGATCGCCCCCAGGTAGATCCAGAGTAGGGGAGATAGCAGGTTTTCTTGCTGCCAGTACAGGTAAAAGGCGAGGGCGGCGGCAACTCCAGAGTAAACGCTACTCCAGATGAGTAATCGCGGTTTCAGACTACGCCGTTGCTTGAGTTGCACCACCAGCGGATGTTCTGCTTGAAAGCCGCAAAAAGCACAAATGAAGGCCAGGGTTGTCGCCCATGTCCAGTCAAGCGCCAGGGCGGCACCGGATAGAAATGACACCACCAGCATGATATAAACGCCATGTTCTAAAGAAAGCGTTGGACGATACCAGGACTGGGAGTTCAGTTTTTGAGGCGATAGCTTTGGACTGCTTGAGGTCAGTGGGGACGAGGCCATATTGCTTGGAAAAAATGGTTTGGCTCTGATCTTTGGTCACAAAACAGGAGTTATTTCTACAGTACCCAATTTAATTGAGGGGTTGTATGAGGTAGCTCATAAAAGTAATGCTGCAAGTTTGGCAGAGTAGAGAGGTGAAGTAAATAGTGGCTTTGAATGTGAAAATTTCCAGTTACTTGACCAGTCCCCCAGCCATTCGTAAAACGGAGTTCAGAAGCAATGACTACCTTTCAGCTGGACAACACTGTAGGCTCTATTGTGCGGGATCACCCTTCCCTCTCTCGCCTCTTTGAGCAAGTCAAAGTAGACTATTGCTGCGGCGGACAAAAGAGTTTAGCCGAAGCCTGCCGTCAGCGAGGGATCGATCCTCAGGTTTTGCTTGCACAGCTAGAAGACTATGCAGCCTCAGAAACCGCTCCAGAAGTCAATCTGGTGGAACTTTCCCTGACGGAATTAGCAGACCATATTGAACGGATTCACCATGCCTATCTCCATGCGGAACTGCCTCGACTGGAGAACATGGTGACGAAGGTTGCCGCTGTCCATGGAGAGAAAGAATCTCGCCTGGCTCAGATCAGAGATATTTTCCTGGCACTGTCGGCGGAACTGGCCACCCATTTGATGAAGGAAGAGCAGGTGCTGTTTCCTATCATCCGACAGCTAGAGGCGAGTGATATCCTACCCCGGGTTCATTGCGGTACGGTGGTCAATCCTATTACTCAAATGACTCTTGAGCATGATGGAGCTGGTGTTGCGCTTGCCCAATTGCGGCAACTGACAGACGATTTTACCCCTCCCGAGGGGGCCTGTAATACCTATCGTGCTTTGTTTGATGCATTGCTGACCTTTGAACAGGATATGCACCAGCACATTCACAAAGAAAATAATGTCTTGTTTCCCCGGGCAGTTTTGTTGGAACAACAAAAAGTGAGGTAGTTTAATCAGGGGGGCGATTGCAGTCTTTCAACGAGGAAGGGTGCGATCGCCCCTATCATTGAATTATGGTTCAGACGGTGTTAACTAAAAGCTAAATTTAATAAAATTGATGTCAACCAAAATTTATAGCAGTTCTCATGCCAGTGAGATAAGGGGGTTGGGGGGGCTGCACCCCCAGCCAGAGGTTCCACCCCTGCACCCTATTTCCCATCCTTTATTTCCATGGAAAAGGCTATAACGTCAACCAATATTCATGAAAGCAACTGTTGAGCAATTAGCCTCCATTTCAGTTTTTACTCAGCTACAGCCAGATCAGCTTGTCACTTTACAGCCCCATACGACTGTTCGGATTTACCAAACAGGCGAAATTGTTTCCCATGAAGGCGATCGCCTGCCTCCTCGCCTGTATGCCCTGATTGATGGGTTGTTACGAGTTTCCAAAACTGCCACCAGTGGAAAAGAGACGATTCTTCGTACCCTGGCGAATGGAGATATCTTTGCGGCTCCTGCCCTTTTTGGTAATGGCATTGCACCCGCCACCGTTATCGCTGAAAGTGAAGCTCACGTACTCATGGTCGATCGGGAAGCCTTATTAGCTGTGATTCAAGCCAATCCTGAAATCGCTCTGAAGATGATGGCGGTCTTTAATCAGCGACTTCAGCAGCTGCATGAGATGGTACATGGCCTGGTTTCAGAACGAGCGATCGTGCGTCTGGCCCGCTTCCTTCAACACTCTGCGGGTGAACCGAACACTCAAATTAGTGAGCAAGGGGCCTGCCTGCGCTTACAGCTTTCTTATTACGAGATTGCGCGCAGTATCGGCATTACCTACGAGGAATGCGTTCGTTTGTTTAAGCAGCTTCATTCCGTGATTTCTTACAGCAGAGGTGGGAAAATCACGATTCTCGATTGGGTAGGGTTGGAGGCGATCGCCCACGGAACGGCTGAGGAGGCGATCGCGCTTAAACAAACTGATAAACCATCCACCCTCCATGGCAAAAAGCATGGATAAGTAGGCAGGCGTAATACAAGGGGTTTTCAAGGGGAGCAAGACCTACTTACTTTGCGATGCTAGGCTGCAAAGAGTTTTTGCTGCTGAATTGGAATTTCAATTACGAACTCTGTTCCCTGTCCTGGAGTTGAATGGCAGTAAAGATTGCCACCATGCTTCTCGATAATAATTTCGTAGCTGATTGATAGTCCCAACCCTGTACCCTTGCCAACAGGCTTCGTGGTAAAGAAGGGATCAAACAATTTTCTTTGCAGATTCTCACTAATGCCTGGACCATTATCAGCGATGCGAATCGCAATCCAATGATCATCCCGAACCTCAGTGCTAATATGAATTCTACCCGGTTGTTTACCAGTTTCGTCAAAGGTACGTTGTTGATTGTATTCTTCTAAAGCATCAATCGCATTAGACAGAATATTCATAAACACCTGATTCAATTGTCCTGCATAGCATTCTATCGGGGGTAACGAACTGTAACTACGGACAACTTCGATCGCCGCGTGTTCAGGTCTTGCTTTCAGACGGTGATGCAGAATGGTCAGAGTACTATCCAGTCCCTCATGGATATCAACGGCTTTCGCTTCTGCTTCATCAACCCGGGAGAAGATTCGCATCGATTTAACAATGTCATGAATCCGATGGGCACCCAGCGTCATGGAACTGAACAACTTCATCAGGTCTTCCTGAACGAAATCCAGATCGATCTCTTCCTGCTTGAGCTGAATTTGGGGGGTAGGATTGGGATACTCTGTTTGATATAAAGTGAGAAGGCCCATGATGTTATCGATATACTCTTTGGCATGGGTAAGATTGCCATAAATGAAATTCACTGGGTTATTAATTTCATGGGCGATCCCGGCTGCCATTTGTCCCAGACCTGACATTTTTTCGTTCTGGATCAATTGGAGTTGCATCTGCTGTAAATCTTGATAAGCCCGACTCGTTTCAGTGACTTTTTGCTCTAACAAAGCATTTTTCTCTTCCAATTTTTTAGAGAGCTGGGCAATTTTTAAGTGCAACTGAACTCGCGCCAGAACTTCATCCTGTTGGAAGGGTTTCGTGATGTAATCTACTGCACCCAGTTGAAATCCCTGCACTTTATTTTCTGTATCCGAAAGGGCAGTCATAAAAATAACTGGAACATCTCTGGTTACAGGATCCGCTTTCAGCTGGCAACAGGTTTCAAACCCATTCATTTCTGGCATCATTACATCCAGCAAGATCAAATCCGGTAGAGCATACTTAACGCGTTCTAAAGCAGTTTTCCCGGATTTGGCAACCCAAACTTCTACCCCTGCTTGATCGAGGGTTTCGGATAGGACACCTAAATTGGCAGGATTATCATCAACGATGAGAACGATCGCAGTCTGGTCAAGGGCTGAATTCATGGCTCTTACGGGTGGACGAGATGGATAGATTTAGACATTTTTTACAAGGGAGGAAGTCCCGGCTAAGGTTTGACTGCGGCTGCACTCTGACTCCACCGGTACTTGGTCATGCCGGTTTAACCGGTAAACCTGGCCCTTTCCCCACCACCTACAGCACCTTTCCTGACAAGAGGAGGTTGGGATAGATCCCATTTACACTTTCATGTAAGTAGGGTACAGAAAAGGGGGTGCAGAGGTTTTACCTCTGGCGGGGGGCGCAACCCCCATACCCCTGGATCTCACTGGTGGGAGAAACGCTGGATTAGGGCCAGAATTTCCTGATCCTGAAACCTTCTTGCAAGATGAGATAGTTGCTTTGCAAAAGGACTATACTTTGCATCTTTTTGTTCAAGCAATGCAGCCTGCTTTGTGATGCCAATAAAATTACCTTTCATTGCTAAGTTGTATATCATATCCAACTCTATTGCAGGAGGTGCAATCAATTCTTTGGGATCGATTTCTGATTTTACCAGTTGTTCCTGGTCCTCATAAACCCATTGCAGTTGTAAATGCTTTTGCAATTTCTGAAGTAAATCGGCGGTCAGTACAGGCTTGGGCAGAAAATCATTTCCTCCTGCCTCAATACTGCGGTATTGGTCAGCTTCAAACACACTGGCAGAAGAAACAATGATGATGAGATCTTTGAACAGTTCTGAACTGCGAATTTGACTGATCACTTCAAATCCATCTTTGTCTGGCATTAACAGATCGGTAATCACCAGATCTGGATTAAACTCCTGCACCTTTTGCCAACCATCGTTACCATCTATTGCCTCCAGGACTTCAAAGCCAATTGGCCCCAGGAGATTGGAAATGACCGATCGGTTTTCCCACTTGTCATCAATTACCAGAACTTTGGGGTTACGGTCTTTGATGCCAATAATCTGTCCATGGCGATCGACTTGGGCGGTTCTCACCCATTCCTCTGCCTCAGGCAGGGCCAGATCAAACCAGAAAATACTCCCGACACCGACCTCACTTTGTACCTGAATTGTACTGTCCATTAATTCCACAATCTCCTGACTGATTGCCAGACCCAATCCCGTGCCCTCAGACTGACGTTGGGTATCACTCACCTGCTCAAATGGTTGAAAGATTAACTGGAGTTTTTCCGGTGGGATGCCAATGCCTGTGTCCCGGACTGCAAATCGAATTTTGCCTTCCCCTGCAAAGCTGACCGTGAACGTTACCCTGCCAGCATCGGTAAATTTAATCGCATTGCTGAGGAGATTGATCAACACCTGGCGCAGGCGCTTTTCATCGGCTCGGATGCCCATCGGTAATTCGGAGGCAGCCTCATACTGGAATTGAATTCCCTTCAACTCAGCCCGAATCCGGCACATCTCTGCCACTCCCTGTAAAAATGCCGGAAGATGAAAGTCAATCGGCAACAGTTCGACTTTTCGTGCTTCGATTTTAGATAAATCTAGAATGTCATTGATTAAGGTGAGCAAATGAGTGCCACACTGGTGAATTACTTCGATCCGCGATCGGTCTTCTTCGCTTAAAGTCTTGGCCCGTTGCAGGATTTGGGCATAGCCAATCACTCCATTCAAGGGAGTCCGCAATTCATGACTCATGTTTGCCAGAAATTCACTCTTGGCTCGATTGGCGGCTTCTGCGGCTTCCTTCGCCTGTTCCAGGGCTATCTCAGCCTGTTTACGTTCTGTGATATCCGTTGAGATGCCACATAAGGCGTAAGTGTTACCCTCCGGTGTCAGCAGGGGGAATTTAAGTGAGAGGTAGGTGTGCAGTCCATCTTCATGGGGGGCAACTTCCTCCCATTGCATCGCAGTGCCTGCTTCCAGCACTTTGCGATCGTTGGCATCAAAGATCGCTGCCAGTTCTTGATCAAACAGATCGGCATTGCGTTTGCCAACAATCTCAGCTTTACTGACGTGAAACAGGAATTCAAACTGACGATTGACCGTGATCATCCGCCCCTCGGCATCTTTCATGTAGATCACTGCAGGTGAATTATCCAGAATTGCCTGTAACTGTTCTTCACTTTGACGCAATGCCAGTTCTGCTTCTTTGCGTTCAGTGATATTTTCGCTAAACATGATCGCACCACCGATTTCTGCCGTTGCGGTATACCAGGGACGCAGGCACCAGCGCACCCATTCCACGGTGCCATCCTGGCGCGGAAAAGGATCTTCCTCCCGTTGCTCGATCGCTCCTGTCAGGCAACGCTGATGAATTTGTTTCCACTCCTCAGAGATTTCTGGAAAGACTTCGTAGTGCGAGCGACCCAGAATATCCTGGGTCAGACCGTATTCTTCTAGCCATTTGCGGCTGGCGGTAAGGTAATGCATGGTTTGGTCAAACATGACGATCGAAATCGGGGCATATTCAATAAATTGCCGCAGACGAGCTTCATTTTCCTGTAAAGCGATTTCAGATTTTTTGCGATCGTCGATGTCTTGCAGAATGCCTTGAAAGCCAACCACCGTTCCAAGGTCATTTTTAACCGGAGAAACATTACTGGAAACCCAGAACCAGTGACCATCTTGGTGCCGATGTTGAAACTCAAATCCATTCTGTTGTTCCCCTGTTTCTAATACCCGTTGTAGAAAGGCCAGACAGTCTGACAGGTGATCGGGATGAACCAGGGGCGCAAGGGATTGACCCAGAAACTCTGAAGGGTCAAATCCAGTCATCGGCTTAAACCGGGGAGAAAGGTAGGTCAGGTTGCCATTTAAGCTGGAAGACCAGATCAGATCCGTAGCATTTTCGACCAGATAGCGGAACTGGGCCTCACTGTCCGCCAGAGCAGCTTCAGTCTGTTTGCGATCGTGAATGTCAGTGCAGGTTCCAATCCACTCCTGGATACTGCCATTTGTCAGGACAGGCACTCCCCGCACCCAGAAATAGCGGTAATGCCCTGCTGCAGATCGAATCCGATATTCAACTTCGTAGAGGCCGGTTGTGGCAACTGCTTCCACCCAGCGTTGGGTAGCCTGATGGCGATCATCGGGATGGATCACCGTTAACCAACCACTTCCCTGGTACTCGGCCAGGGTTTGCCCTGTATAGGCTCTCCAACTGGGCGAATCTTCTAAGACCTGACCATTGGGGCTGGTAGTCCAGACAATTTGAGAGGTGGCAGTTGTCAATGAACGGAAACGGGCTTCGCTCTGACGCTGTTCTTCTGCCTGTTGTCGCCAGGTGTCAATTTTGCCTAATACTTTTGCATTTCTCCAAATCGCGATCGCAAACACAACAATGCTGACGATCGCAGAGAGGGACAATCCTACTTCACTGCTATAGAAACGAGCCCGGTAGCCCAGGAGAATGACACCACTAATGATGGGTGGAACGACCAGCACAGGCAGCAGCAAGTGCCTTGCCATGATGCCACCTGCATTCTGGCTGGTTAGAATGCCCATCATCCCCTGCTCTGGATGAAGGCAGAGAATCCCGATACAGAGAATGATGAATGAGATCGCAGTATGAACTGCCATCTTGGTATAGGAACCAAAGCCATAGAACTCTTGAATGTTGTAGAAGTAACCCAGTAGACCCAGCAGAGCGATGAAAAACGCAATAACAGTCAATGCTTGAATGGCAATTTGTCTGCCTGGTTGGGGCAATCGAGGTTTGCTGAGCAAAACCAACGCAACTCCTGACAATACAAAGTTGAAAGCCGTGTTTACTGCCATCCGCCCTGGAGCAGAGGTGGCTACTGCCGTAGTTGGCTCTTGAAAGAGGAGTTGATCAATTCCCAGATTGATCCCGCAGCCATATTGGATCAAGGTCAGGCAGCCAATCCCCAGAACCATTGCAGCGAAGATCTGAGCGTAGCGGATAGATTGACGCGTTGGGTGATACAGCTGGCGCAGAGCCACACCTGCCAGGATGAAACAGAGAGCGGTATTGGCTTTCATCGTCACCCAGACAGGCAGAATGCTTTTCAGGATTGGGATATTCAAAAGCCAACCGATCAGAACAATACACCCGATCGAGGTCACTAAAATTCCTGCTCTCTTAGACAAGGATCTAAGAGATCCAGATAAATTCATCTGCTTAACTGTTCTGTTGCCGCTCAAAGAACTATCCACTTGACGGTTTCTCTCGCTAAATGCTGACTGGTGCTGCTCTGCTATAGCTTGCCCAGCTACCTGACGCTATTAACATTTCTTAAATAACAAAATCAGGAATATTTCTTGAGTCAGGATAAAAATTATCAATCCACCTTTTTGAGAAAATCTTTCTTAGGGTAGATCCTTTCTGATGGCAAGTCTGAAACGCATAAATGCTAATTTACTTTTCTAAAAAAATAGAAATGAAGACATCTTATCTGAGATTTTTTTAGAAACAGCTTAATTGTGGTTTCTGTATACTGATGTTAAATTTTGAGCGAGTATCTTGAGACTGCAGGTTTGTATTTCAACCCAGCAAACGACTGATTGAATGAGCGTTGGCTAAGGAGTTGAAACTATCTCCAGAGCATCACGCTTCTAAGATTTCATCTCGCACCCGGTGCCATAACACAAACAATTGCTCTGGTTGTTACAAAAGCTACTATTTTAAAGTCTGGCTTATCCCACAGTGTTTGGTCAATCTAACTAAAATCGCGTTTCAAATATCTCCAAGACAATCCTCACCCCGGCAATTCAACCAGTTGTAAGCGTTGTAGCGGTTGCTGTTAATCCATGGCTATACGGAGTGATCTAAAACACATCCTGATTCTACAAAGTCTAGTAGGATAAGGGCTTTCAGCTATTTTAAAGCAAGTAAAACCCTCTTAAGTAGGAGCTTTAAGGACAGGAATGAACCAGTAGGTCAGCAGAGAAAAATGACACTTAAACAAACGGTGGGATAGTTCAACTATTTTCTGATTATGCAGCCAGCTCCCTTGCCTGAAAATGAGTCAGTCAGGCTTAGTGTTCTTTGCCAGTACCAAATTCTAGATACCGAACCTGAAATCGGATTTGATGATTTGACGCAGCTAGCAGTCACCTTTTGTAACACGCCAGTTGCCCTGATTAGCTTGATCGATGCTGAGCGGCAATGGTTTAAGTCGAAGGTGGGATTGGATATCTCGAGTACGCCTCGTGATGTTGCCTTTTGTAGTTACACTATTTTGCAGTCAGATCCCTTGATTGTGCCAGATGCCAGGCTTGATGAACGCTTTGCTACAAACCCCTTTGTTATTCAAGCACCCTACCTTCGGTTCTATGCTGGTGTACCTTTAATTACTCCTGGTGGTCACGCCCTTGGAACCCTTTGTGTCATTGATTTTGTTCCTCGGGAACTAACACCAGGACAAATTGAGGTATTGCAGGCCCTTGGTCGTCAAGCTGTCGCTCAACTTGAACTGCGTCGAAAACTGCAGGAAACTGAGCATTTGATTAGAGAAGCTCAGTCCAAGGAGGCTAGCTTACGTGAAAGCGAGGAACGATTTCGCACGATCGCTGATAGTGCGCCTGTCTTAATTTGGGTGGATGACCCCAATCAGCAATCGATCTTCTATAACCAAACCTGGCTTAAGTTTACAGGACGATCGTTAGAGCAAGAACTGGGTCAAGGGTGGAAGCAGGACTTGCATCCAGATGACGTACAGCACTGGTCTAATATCTATACCACTGCTTTTGAAGCTCAAGTTCCTTATACCCTTGAGTACCGCTTTAAGCGAGCAGACAATGAGTATCGCTGGTTGCTAGAAACAGGAGAGCCAAGGTTCTTGAATGACGGCACCTTTGCTGGCTTTACGAGGTCTTGTATCGATATTACAGATCGTAAAACTGTCGAGCAGAGCAATCAACTTTTGCAGAATCTGACACAGGCAATTGTCACATCCTCAGACTTTCATTCTGCGTTAAATGTTGCCATCGAAAAAGTTTGCGAAGCAACGCAATGGGAGTTTGGTGAGGTGTGGGTTCCCAGCGTTGATAAAACTGTGATGGAATGTAGTCCTGCCTGGTATGGTGCTGGAGAAAACTTAGTCAGGTTTCGGAGGCAAAGTGAAACGTTTACTTTTCCCCTGGGTGTTGGAATTCCTGGACGTGTCTGGCAGTCTAAACAGACCGAATGGCATCAAGATGTTTCCCAGGAATCTAGTGCAACCTATCTTCGATCCCAACTTGCCTTAGAAGCTGGACTTAAAGCATCCTTAGGCATTCCGCTGTTGGCAGGGGATGAAGTTATTGCAGTCCTGGTCTTCTATATGTTTGAAGCTCGAGAGGAAGATCAACGTTTGATTGATCTAATTGCAGCCTCGACTGAGCTAGGTCTATTCATTCAACGCAAACAGGCAGAAGAAGAAACTCGTAAATTGCTAGCCAAAGAGCAGGAGGTGAGCCACTTTAAGTCTGATTTTATCGCTAACGTTTCCCATGAGCTGAGAACCCCACTGACTTCAATCATTGGCTTGTCCAGTGTCCTCTTGCAACAGCACTATGGCTCGATCAATCTTAAACAAGAGCAGTATCTATCGTTAATTTACAGTAGTGGAAAACATTTACTCAACTTGATTAACGATTTGCTAGATTTGTCCAAAATTGAAGCAGGTAAGCAAGAATTATATAAAGAAGTAGTGGATGTGACTGAACTGTGCCAGAGTGCCATCAAGATGATGGATGTTCGGGCGAGTGAAAAACAACAGCTTCTGTCTTTGACCTTGCCGATGGCAATTGAGTCAATTGTGGTGGATCATCAGCGAGTTCTCCAGATTCTCCTGAACTTCTTATCCAATGCGATCAAATTTACTCCAATCGGAGGAATAATTACCCTCAGTAGTCGAGTAGCCTCTGGATTTGAGCTGGCAGCGATCGCCCTACCTCTAGCAGAGCCTTGTCTCTCCTCCCTCGCTGTAGCACCGGATGCCAGGTTTCTGGTAATAGAGGTAACAGATACCGGTGAAGGAATTCCCCTGGAAAAGCAACATTTATTATTCCAGTCTTTCCAGCAGATTGATAGCATAAGCCATCCTGGCCGCAGTGGTTCTGGCCTTGGCCTGGCTTTATCTAAACGTTTGGCAGAACTGCATGGAGGACGAGTGTCTTTTATCTCAACTGTTGGTGTGGGCAGCACTTTTTCTGTATGGCTACCCATGCCAGCATAAGTTCTTACCCCCAGGGAAACCGTTGTCAAACATGATGGAATGGGACAGGATTCGAGTCTGTTACTCTAAACCCATCTAGCCCGGCTTCCGTTCGCGCTTTATGGTTTTTCTCCTTTCGCAACTTTCTGCAAACCGTGAAATTTAGCCTGAAACAATCCTGAAATACTCTCTATCTGTCAATCTGCCTTAGGATATATAAAGAAAACCATGGCCTCAAGCTTCAGCAGGTAGCTCTAATTGATTGTGGGAAGGGGGTTTGGGGGCCGTGCCCCCGGCAAGGGGGCTGCCCTCTCCACTCCCAGAACCATCTTCAGTTTAATGATGCCTGGCGACTTATTTGAGTCTGGTATCGATTAACTCATCAGTGGAAACTGAACGCGTAGCTCAATTTAGAGACATACGACCATGAGCAAACCCGTCATTGTTTGTGTGGATGACGAACCAACTGTCTTAGAAAGTTTAAAGATAGAACTCAAGCGGGTGTTAGGGGATTCCTGCCTGGTTGAAACTGCTGATGGAGGTGAGGAAGCACTAGAGTTGATCGAAGAGTTGCAGGAGGAAGATTATGAGGTCGCTTTGGTTGTGGCTGACTATATCATGCCAGATATTAAAGGTGATGAGCTACTCCGCGAGATCCATGCTCGATCGCCCCATACCCTCAATATTATGATCAGTGGACAGGCTGACCTGCAGGCTGTTAGTAATGCTATTCGAGAAGCCAAGCTATTTCGCTATATTGCGAAACCCTGGCAACCTGACGATCTTCGTTCCAGTGTGATTGAAGCGATTCAAAGCTTTTTGCAAGATCGTAAACTAGAAGCTCAAACGACTCAATTGCAACAACTTTACCAGCAGGTGCAGGTGTTTAATGGCGAGTTGGAACATAAGGTAGAAGAACGCACTGCCCAACTCAAACAGTTGCTAGAGTTTGAAGGCCTGCTGAAGCGCATTACAGACAAAGTACGGGAAAGCCTGGATGAGAACAAAATCCTTCAGACGGTTGTGCAAGAGTTAGTGACTGAATTGGATTTAAGTTGTTGTGCAACTACTTTGTATGACCTTAACCACCGTACCGCCAAAATTTGCTATGAAGCAATTCGAGTCAATGCTGCTTCGGCCCAAGGAACAATCATTCAATTGGATGATTCGCTGAACCTTTATACTCAAGTTCTCCAGGGCAACTCAATTCAGTGTTGTATTCTACCATTGCCAACTGAGCCCTACTACGAGTTAAAGCATCGATCGACTTTGCTCATTTGTCCACTCCGGGATGAAAAGGAAGTCATTGGCGATGTCTGGCTATTCAAGTCTGCATCGGATGTATTCGATGATGTAGCAGTGCGGATTATGGAGCATGTGGCTGACCAATGTGCGATCGCCCTGCGCCAATCACGTCTCTACCAACTTTCTCAAACCCAGGTAGAAGAGCTAAAGCGATTGAGCCAGATCAAGGATGATTTTCTCAGCAGCATTTCCCATGAACTGCGATCGCCAATGGCAACGATGCGTATGGCAATCCAGATGTTGGAAGTCTTATTACAGTCCGCTGCCATGGTCAGCCCAGAACTAAGCACTGCCAATCGATACATTCAAATTCTTAAAGATGAATGTCTGCGTGAAACGAACTTAATCAACGATTTACTGGATATGGCACGGTTAGAAGCTGGTGCTGCGCCACTTAATGTTACAACAATCAGCCTTTCCCTCTGGCTGCCCATCATTATCGATCCATTTATTGAACGGGCTCATAGTCAACAGCAGCAATTGATGTTGACTATTGCGTCGGATATTGCAGACTTAAATACCGATCCATCCTATCTAGAGCGGGTATTGAGTGAACTGCTACACAATGCCTGTAAATACACTCCGATCGGCGAAACGATTATATTGACTGTTGATCAGAAAGGGGCAAGATTTGAAATTAATGTCAAAAATTCTGGTGTCGAGATTCCTGCCAGTGAGCACGATCGTATTTTTGATAAGTTCTACCGTATTAGTAATAGCGACTTACGGAGGCAGGGAGGCACAGGATTGGGACTTGCCCTGGTCAAGAAGCAGGTCGAGCGTCTTCACGGCACAATCCAAGTAACCAGTGCTTCTGGTTGGACGATGTTCACCATTCAAGTTCCAAGTCTTAATCTGGGTTAGTGAGAAATAACGAGATTGGTATGAAGCAACCTCAACCATTTAATCGTTCGAATGCAAGCTGCAGGGTGTATCAATTCCCGTTGCAATCGATTCTGATTGCTTCTTTCGTAATACCAGTTGTCGGTGCTATTACCTTGACAGGCTATCTTTCATACAAGAATGGGCGACAGGCAATTCAAGATTTAGCTCAACAGTTAATGGGTGAAGCAAGCGATCGCGTACAAAATCAACTTTCTACCTATTTGAGTAACGCCCAGATCATCAACCGTCTCAATGCTAATGCCATTCAATCAGGGCAACTTCCTCCTCAAGATTTCCAGGCTCTGACGCGTCATTTCTGGCAACAACGCTTTTTATTCGACAATGTGTGTGGGGCTGCCATGTATTTTGGCACCCCTCAGGGAGAATTTACCGGGTTAAGTCGGCACCGTCCAAGCAATACCTGGCGGATTGGGCGATCGGGGCAAAGCACTCAGGGTCGCTATTTCAGCTATGCTACTGGGGCTCAAGGTCAAGCAAGCAGATTGTTAAAAAAGGATAATCCATTTGATCCGCGGGTTCGCCCCTGGTATCGGGCAGCAACTCAGGCCAGAACCACAACCTGGAGTGCGGTCTATCCTGATATCAGCCAACAAAGTCTTAAAATTGCCCTCAGCCAACCTGTTTATGATGCGGCTGGTGTCGAGTCTCAAATTAAATTTCCTTTTGTCTCAAATTATTTTTCCGAGTTG
>ERZ1066117.942-NODE-942-length-17048-cov-6.044018_pt1 | contig 17048 bp, 17 predicted proteins | sample MGYA00382764_ERZ1066117 | MGnify/ENA primary metagenome ERZ1066117 (study PRJEB33369, sample SAMEA5778347) | biofilm metagenome | biome: Industrial cooling water; feature: Water cooling tower basin; material: Biofilm | place: United Arab Emirates | collected...
ACTTTACTCTCCAACTCGAAGGGGCCGACCTGGCCATCGAGCCGTTTCGCCGTGATCTGGCCATCGCCCGGGCCAAGCGGGCCGAGAACGACGAGGTTGGCCTGCAGCAACGCGAAGCTGAACTCGTCCGGGAGATCAACGCCCGCGAGTTGGACCTGTTTCGTCTCCAGTCGGACCGGCAGCCGCAGCGAACCGATCTCCGCTATGAACTGGGCGTGCGCCTGCTGCGCTGCGGACAGGCCGAGGAAGCACTGGCCCTGTTTCACGATCTGGTGGACGACTGGCGAGCGGCCCGGGGAGCGGGCTATTGCCATCGCCTGTGGGGCAACACCGCTCGCGCGCTGAGCTACTTCGAGCGTGCCCTGGCTCAATTGCCCGAATCGGACTTCCACCTGCGCGATGAATTGCTGTACGAGGTGGCCTGCTGCCACGCCGAGTTAGGCGACTACGACCACGCCGTCGAACGCGGGGCGGAACTGGCCGAGCAGGACCCGGACTACCGCGACATCCTCAAGCTCTTGCCGCTGTGGCAGGCCCGCACTCGCGCTGCCTCGTGAGTCGATAACCCCAGAGGCTAGACGCTGCCATTAGGCTGCGCGCCTGCCTCCCGTAGCCGAGTGCGCAGGTAGTTGGCCCGGGCTGTGTTGCGTGCTTCGCCATCGAGCGGCTCGCCGATCAGCTTTTGCAGATGGGCCGGCTGCGTATGGATGAAAAGCTCGTTGATGGTCGGAATCGAGAGATCCTCGACCAGGCCGAGATTGACCCCCAGGCGCACGAAGGAGAGCAACTCCATCGTTTCCTCGCTGGTCATCATCGTGGCGCTGCACAATGTCCCATAGGCGCGGCTAATCTTGTCCTGCAATCCCTGGCGATTCTCTGCCAGCCAGGCTTGCCGGGTCGTACGCTCGTACTCGATGATCTGCGGCACCGCGGCATGGATCTCGCGGAGAATCTGTTGCTCGCTCTTGCCGAGCGTCACCTGGTTGCTGATCTGGTAGAAATGCCCCGACGCCCGGCTGCCTTCGCCGTACAGGCCCCGCACCGCCAGGTTGATCTTCTGCAGCGAGCGGAACACCTTGTCGATGTGCTTGCTCGTCTCCAGAGCCGGCAGATGCAGCATCACGCTGGCACGCATGCCGGTGCCCACGTTGGTGGGGCAGGCGGTCAGGTAGCCGAACTCGTCGCTGAAGGCGTACGTGACGTGCTGCTCCAGCAGGTCGTCGACATGATCGATCTCGGCGTAGGCGGACTCCAGCGTGAAGCCAGACCGCATGACCTGCAGACGCAAATGGTCTTCCTCGTTGACCATCAGGCTGAGCGTCTCCTGCGGACCCAGAGCGACGCCCCGTGGCCCCTCGGCGGTGGCCAACTCACGACTGATCAGCTGCCGTTCGACCAGGAATTGCCGATCGAGCACGGGAAGCTGGGTCATGGAGAGATAATCGAGGTGCGGCGTCAGACCGAGCTTGGCGATCTTGTCGCGAAGCAGGTGCTCGATCTCGTTCTTTTGCAACGCCGAGACTCGGCTGGTGAACGGGAAGGCAGCCAGATTGCGGGCCAGGCGGATGCGGCTGGAAATGACGATATCCGATTCCGGACCGGTGGCCCGCAACCACTCGCCGCTCGTGTACGTCAGATTATCCAGATTCATGCCCGGCTTCCCTCTGGCGCAACAAATCCCGCAAGGCAGCCGCCTCGTGAAATTCCTCGGCTTCAACGGCCGCGCGAAGCCGCTGACGTAATAGTATCAGTTCGAGGGCCTGTTCCGGAACACCAGCCTGGGGGACTTTTCCCCGGTGGCGAGTGGAGCGATGCAGGCGATTGAGGATCGGTTCCAGGCCGACCCGAAAGAATTCATAGTCGTGGGGGCAGCCGAGGCGTCCCTGGGCGCGAAACTCCATGAAGCGGATGCCACACACCGGGCACGCCTGCCGGGCCAATTCGTCCATCTCCGGGCTCAGATGGTGCCCAATGACCTGCTGCAGAATGGTCGGCAGGTTCAACTCGTTGTTCTGAACCAGATTCCGCTCCTCAGCACAGCGGCGGCACAGGTGCAATTCTCGTTTTTCCCCGGCAACAAGCATCGTTTGATGCACCGTGGCCGGAGCGCCGCACGATTCACAGGTCATGCTGGCATCCTCGCGGCACGTTATTGTTCTTCCAGGCGACGGATGCGGTCGCGGAGACGGGCCGCCTCCTCGTAATTCTCCTTGGTGACGGCGGCATCCAGTTGCTTGCGCAGGCGAATCACTTCGTGTTGATTTCGACCCACCGCACGGGAGCGACGCGGGATCTTGCCGATGTGTCGGGTCTCGCCGTGGATATTTTCGAGGAGTTGGACCAACTCTTCGCGGAAGACCTCGTAATCGTGCGGGCAGCCCAGCCGACCGGTGTTGCGGAAGTCGATAAACTTCAACCCACACAGGTCGCACGCGGTCTGTCCCAGTTCGCTATCTTCCAGATCCTCCCGCGAGAGCGGCGCCTTGCTCGTCACAATCGGCTTGTCTTCGCTCAGGTACTTGCCGGCGCACACCTCACAGAGGTGCACTTCCTCGATGTGATTCTCGCCCAGGATCTCGGTGATGTGCAGCGTGGCGGCATTGGAACACTTTTCGCACTTCATGAGCCGCCTCCCAGGGACGCAACTTCCACCAACTTTCCATCTTATCATCGGCTGGGGCAGTGTCAAGCAACCACTCGAAACGCGACTCCCCCAACCCTCCACCCAGAGGATCGGCCCGAAACCGCGCTTTTCCCTGGCTCCCGACCTTTTTACAACGAGAGGACGACCTTCCCTTCGTTCCCTTCCGACTCGACCTCTTTTCTGGAGCCTCCGATGGCTACTCGTCGCGAGTTCATGGAATCTCTGCCTGCCTTTGCCGTGGCCGGTTCCCTGCTGATGGAAGAAACCGCTGCGGCGCGTCCCGAAGCCGCTCCGAAAGAACCTGCCGCGAAGGGGCATTTCGACCCCAGGGGCAAGGGCCCCTCGAAGTTTACCCTGGAGGTGCTTCGTCAGGCCCGCGCGAAGTTGCCCTTCGCCGACAAACGAGACTTCGACGAACAGAAGAAGGGGCTACTCGCCACTCTCAAATCACGCCAGATCAAGGCCGACGCCGGCCATCTGGCCTGGGATCTGGAGGCGTTTGCCTTTTTGGAGAAGAACGACGAGATCGATACCGTTCATCCCTCGCTGGCCCGCCAATCGTTGCTCAACCAGAACTTCGGACTCTACGAGGTGGTGCCGGGCATCTATCAGGTGCGTGGCTTTGATCTTTCCAACATCACCTTCGTACGCGGAAAGACCGGCTGGATCGTCTTTGATCCGCTTGTGACCGCCGAGGTGGTCCGGGCCGCCTGGAAGCTCTTTCACGAGCACGTTGGCAAGGGGTTGCCTGTCTCGGCCATCATTTACTCGCATCCCCACGGCGACCACTGGGGTGGCATTCGTGGACTGATCGACGAAAAGGAGATCCTTACACGCAAGATTCCCATCCTCGCTCCGGCCGGTTTCATGGAGCACGCCATCTCAGAGAACGTCTTCGCGGGCAATGCCATGAGCCGACGCCTGTTCTATCAGTACGGCGTGCTGCTGCCGGTCAGTCCGTTCGGATACGTCGGGCAGGGGCTCGGGCAAGCCATCTCTCGCGGCCGCACGGGATTGATCCCACCCAATCGCGAGGTGAGCAAGCCGATCGAGGAGATCGAGGTCGATGGCATCAAGATGATTTTCCAGAATACGCCCAACACCGAAGCCCCCGTCGAGATGAACACCTATATCCCACACCTCAAGGCTCTGTGGATGGCCGAGAACGTGACGGGAACGCTGCACAATCTGTACACGCTACGCGGGGCGCTGGTGCGCGATCCGCTCAACTGGTCGAAGTACATCGCCGAGGCGCTGTATCGCTTTGGCACCGAGGCGGAGGTGCTCTTTGCGTCGCATCACTGGCCACGCTGGGGCAACGACCGCGTGCAGGAGGTGCTCCGCGCTCAACGCGATCTGTATGCCCACATGAACAATCAGGTGCTCCACCTGGCCAATCAGGGTGTGACGATTAATCAAATCCACAATGTCTACGAGGTGCCCCCCTCGCTCCAGAAACAATGGCACTGCCGCGGCTACCACGGCTCGCCACAGCACAATAGCCGGGGCGTCGTGCAGCGTTACCTGGGATTCTGGGACTGCAACCCGGCCACGCTGATTCCGTTATCGCCAAGCGAGTCGGCCCCGCTGTATGTCGAGATGATGGGCGGCGCCGAGAAGATTCTCGCCAAGGGACGCGAACTGCACGACCAGGGCAAGTATCTGCTCGCCTCGGAAATCCTCAACAAACTGGTCCACGCCGAGCCTTCGCATCAGGCCGCTCGCGAACTGCTGGCCGATGTCTTCGAGCAACTGGGCTACCAGCAGGAGAACCCCGGCCTGCGCAACAGCTTCCTCGCCGGGGCCTACGAGTTGCGTGCAGGCATCCCTGCAGGCGAGACGGCCGACCCCAGCAGCCCCGACGTGATCCGGGGCATGTCCACGGAGTTGTTCCTGAACTTCCTGGGTATCCGCATGGACAGCCGCAAGGCCGAGGGCCTACGCTTCACGATCAATCTGCTCACGCCGGATAACGGGGAAAAGTTCCTGATCGAGTTGGAGAACGCGACGCTCACCAATATCAAGGGATTCCAGGCCGAGAAACCCGATCTGACGCTCACGATCAACCGCGCCGATCTGGAAGTCACCATGGCCGGCAAAAAAACACTGGAGGCCCAGATCGCTGATGGCACCGCGAAGGTGAAGGGAGACGCGACGGTGCTGAAAAAACTGGCCGCGACGATGGTGACCTTCGATCCACGTTTCGAGGTGCTACCCGGAACCAGAGCCAAAACCGCCAAGCCAGGCTCTCTGGACGCCTATCAGGCCAATCCCGGTAAGATCGTCGCCGAGTAAGATCGTCGCCGAGTGAGATCATGGCCGAGTGAGTTGGGGCTTTCGCTTCCCAATCGTCGCCGGGCGGGGTACACTATTTCCATTCGTCGTGCCCCGGGAGAGGGAATCATGAACTTGCAGGTCGATCCCATTTGCGTGGTCATCGGACGCACTCGGCACGGCATGATGCAGGCAGAGATTGGTGAGGCGGCCAAACTGGGCGCCGGGCTCATCGAGTTGCGTCTGGACTACCTCAAGAAGGCGCCCGATCTCTCCCGTCTGCTCGCCGATAAACCCTGCCCCATGATCGCCACCGTTCGCCGTCCCCCCGATGGAGGCAAATGGGACGACACCGAAGACAAACGCAAGATGGTGTTGCGCCAGGCCATCGTGGGCGGGTTTGACTGGGTGGACCTGGAGACCGACATCGCCGATAGCATTCCGCGTTTTGGCTCGGTGCGTCGGATTGTGAGCTACCACAATTTTCGCGAGTTTCCCAAAGATCTGGAAGAGATCCACGAGCGCATGTGCAAGCACGATGCCGACGTGCTCAAGATCGTGGTGCGGGCCCAAAGCCCGGCGGACAATCTCCGCATCCTCTCGCTCATCCCCAAATCGAAAATTCCCACCATCGCCTACTGCATGGGCGACATGGGCTTCCCCAGCCGCATCCTTCAGGCCAAGTATGGCGCTCCGTTCACCTACGCGGCGTTCAACAAGGAACGCAACATCGCTCCGGGGATGCCCTCGTTTCTCGAACTCAAGCGTCTGTATCGCTATCACACCCTGAACGCGCAGACACGCTTCTTCGGCGTCATTGGCGACCCGGTCGGGCACAGTCTCAGTCCGCTGATCTACAACGCCGCCTTCGCCGCCTTGCAGATCAACGCGGCGTATGTGCCGTGTCGCGTGCCTCGTGACACCCTGCCGACCTTTCTGGAGACCATGAACCAGGTGCCCTTTGAGGGCTACAGCGTCACCATCCCGCATAAGGAGGCGGCCGCCGCACTGGCCAGCCAGCGTGAGGAGGCCGTCGAACGCTGCAAGGCGGCCAACACGCTGGCCCGGCGCGAGGGGGGCTTTGCGGCGTACAACACCGACTCTTCGGGCCTGCTGGCCACCTTGCGTGAGATTCTGCCGAGCTTCAAGCCACCGAAGCCCGAGCCGAGCGCGCCGGGATCGTCACCGCATTTGCAACCGATGCCCATTCCACCGGAGCCGGCCCAGATCGCCGGGCGTGTGGTGTTGATCCTGGGAGCGGGTGGCATGGCGCGGGCGGCCGCTCACGCCCTGTCGCAGGCCGGTGCCCTGGTGGTGATCAGCAACCGCACGCCCGAGCGTGCCCGCGAACTGGCCAATGAGATTGGCGGACGTCACGTCGATTGGAACGCCCGGCACAGTGTCCTGTGCGACACAGTGATCAATTGCACCTCGATTGGGATGCATCCCAATGTCGACGAATCACCCTTGCATCATAGCTTCTTCAAACCCGGATTGGTGGTGTTCGACACGGTGTATACACCCGAGACGACTCTGCTAATCAAGGAGGCCCGCGAACGCGATTGCAGCGTCATCACGGGGGTTGAACTCTTCATCCGTCAGGCAGCCGCTCAGTTCGAGCACTTCTTTGGCCAGCCGCCCCCGGCCGACCTGTTCCGCCGGGCGGTGCGTCGGGCATTGTCTCCCGTGCAACTGCGTGACGAGGACGAGGTGTGACCCGCCTGGCACTCATTGGCCCGCGCGGTAGCGGCAAGTCCGCCACGGGGCGGCATCTGGCCCAGCGGCTGGAGTGCCCCTTCGTGGATGCCGACGAGGAGTTGCAACGTCGGACCGGCCGCACGATCGCAGCGATTTTTGCCGACGAGGGCGAGGCCGGGTTTCGCGATCGCGAGGCGGCCCTGCTGGCGGAATTGCTCGAACGGCCCGCGCTGGTGCTCTCCACCGGCGGGGGCGTCGTGCTCCGCGAGACCAATCGCGAACGACTGGCCACGCTGCCTTTCGTGATCTGGCTGTATGCCGAGCCGGCCACGCTCTGGCACCGCATCCAGGCCGATGCCCACAGAGGCGTCACCCGGCCCAATCTCGCGGGCGGTGGCCTGGCCGAGGTGGAGAAAATCGTGGCGGCGCGGGAGCCGCTCTACGCTGCCGTGGCGACACACCGAATCGAGACAACGCATCGACGCCCCGACGAGGTGATGGCCGCTGTGCTGGCGCTGCTGGCAAGCGGCGAGCGCGAGCCGTAGAATAGCGGCGACCAAGGGGAAATGGGGGCGTGCATGCCATTGCTGGGCTGGTTTGTGGTGGCGTTCGTCGTGGGAGCGTGGGTCGGCGCACTCATCAACCGCTGCGTCGAGCGACTGCCTTACGAGCGTAGCCTGTGGTGGCCCGGCGCTCGCTGTCCCGTGACGTTTCAGCCGATTCGCTGGTATGATCAGATCCCGATTCTGAGCTATCTCTTCCTCGGGGGCCGTTACCGCGTCTCCCAGTCGCCCATACCTTTGGCCCGTTTCGCTGTCGAACTGGGCACCGCGCTGGCATTCGTCGGACTCTTGTTCTGGGTGGGTGTCTACGAGCGTGAACAAATGGCACGCATGCGCATGGGGCGTTCCGATCTGGCGAGCGTTTGGATCGCCGCCCACTACGCCGTGCTCTTTTCGTTTCTGCTCACGGCCTCGTTGTGCGACCTGCGCGAGATGGAGATTCCGCTGACCATCACGGTGCCCGGCACGCTCGTGGGGCTGATCCTCTCGACGCTCGCCCCGTGGCCGCTGCCCGGCAGCCTGAGCGCGTCGCGGCCCGTGCCCGGTGTGCCGGACATCATCCCGCCGTTGACGGGGTCGCTGCATCCCTGGCCGGTGTGGTACCCGCTGCCGACGTGGCTGCCGCCCGAGTCGTGGCAACTGGGGCTGGCGACGGGCCTGGCCGGGGCGCTGGCGGGCATGCTGATCCTGCGTGTCGTTGCCTTTCTCTTCAAGATCGGTCGGGGCATCGAGGGGCTGGGCATCGGCGATGCCGACCTGATGATGATGGTCGGTGCCTTCGTTGGCTGGCAACCGGTGGTGCTGGCGTTCTTTGTCGCGGTTGGCCCGGCGCTGCTGTTTGCCATCGTGCAGGCCGTGTCCCAGGGGGAGCGACCGTTGCCGTTCGGCCCCGCGCTGGCGTTGGGGTCGATGCTCACGGTGTTGTTCTGGGGGGTGCTGGGGCCGCGCTTCGCCCTGCTGTTCTTTGATCCGCTGGTGCTCGGCGTGCTCGGCGGGGCAGGGGCCGTCATCCTGCTGGTGGCCGCGTTTGTGCTACGACTGCGAGGACCGTTACATGAGTGAGATTGTCATCGTCGATTATGGGATGGCCAACCTGCGCAGCGTGCAAAAGGCGATCGAACACGTGGGCCATCACGCCCGCATCTGTAGCGACGCGACAGGCATCGAGCGCGCCGAACGGCTGATTTTGCCCGGCGTGGGCGCGTTTCGCGACGCCATCGCCCGGCTGAACGAGGCCGGCCTGGCCGACCCGATCCGCGCGCACGTGCGGGGCGGCAAGCCGTTTCTGGGCATTTGCCTGGGGCTGCAGCTACTGTTCAGCCGCAGCCACGAGGACGGCGTGCACGAGGGGCTCAACCTGTTTGAGGGCGACGTGGTCCGCTTCACGCCGACACCGGGTCTGAAGATTCCGCACATGGGCTGGAACACGCTGCGCATCGAGCAACCCGTGCCGATGCTAAGCGATCTGCCCGCGCCGCCGAGTTTCTACTTTGTGCATTCCTACTTCCCCGTGCCATGTGATGCCTCGTTGATCGCGGCGACGGCCGAGTATCCAACGCCGTTCTGTGCGGCGATCGCGCGAAAGAACGTATTCGCGACGCAATTCCACCCGGAGAAAAGCCAGCAAGTGGGCCTGCACCTGCTGAAGCGTTTCGCGACCTGGTCAGGCGAATGAGGGGGAGGTGCCCCGAAATGCGAATTGGTCTGCTGCTGACGCTGACCCTACCTGCGATGCTGTATGGCGCCGCGCCATCGCCCTGGGCCACACCTGCCGAACTCCGAGCGTTGTCCTTCAAGGCTCGACACGAAAATGTTCGGCACCTCGATTTTTCCCCCTGCGGCACCCGGCTCGTGACCACCGGCGGCAACCAGGTGATGCTGTGGGACTGCAAGGTGGGCAAACTCCTCGCCCGGCACTCCAAAGGACTCGTCTTCACTCGCCACGGAGTGCATACCGGCGATGGCAAACGCATCGCCGTTCTGGCAGCGTCGGCAGGCTCTTTCTGCGTCAAAGTCTACGATGCGACCAATCTTGACCTCCTCGGGGAAGTAGGCCTCGGAAAAGTGTTCCTGCACGAGATGGCATCCATCCCTGGTACGTCGCGCGTGGTCGTGGCCCGCAAAAACGGCCTCGCCATCGTGGATGTTCAGGCGCTAAGGATCGCTCGCGAAATTCGCTTTGATGATGACTTTTCGCCCCGCTACCCGAAGGTAAGCCCGGACGGTTCCCAGCTTGTTTGTGGGCATGGCGACCACACTCCGCCCGATCTGCGTACTGTCGTTCGATGGATCGATCTAAACACGGGGAAAAAGGTTCGCGATTGGCGAACATCCGTTCTAGACAAGGGGATGGCACCAACACCCTCCGTCTCCGCGTTCTCACCGTCGGAGGGATTGTTCGCCGTCGGCAAGGACTGTGACGATCTGGTAACTCTGTGCGACCCCGCACGCCCAGATCTAATGCGGCGGTTCAATTGGAATCGCCGCCTCTATAAAGATGAAGAGCCCCACCCTAATCGAGGCGTGGCCAATCTATGCTTCGCCCCTGATGGTAAGACGCTCATGGTGATCTCCTTCGACCGGTTCATGCGTTCCTGGGAGACAGCCACCGGGCAACTGCGATACAAATCAACGATGCAGTGCGACAATATGGCATTGTCGCCCGATGGTCGAATTCTGGCAACTTCGGATCAGCTTGCGGGCGTTGTTCGTCTCTGGAACTGGCGCGATCTCGGTTCGCACCAGCTAGCCGCGACGGAAGCCGACTTGCCCGATCTGTGGCGCAGGCTCGGTTCCACCAACGGTGTCGTGGCCTATCGGGGCGTCACGGCGCTGATCGCCGCGCCCCGCGAGGCGGTCGCCTTGCTGAAGAAACAGATACGACGCACCGAGCCGGTCGAGGCGGCGTTGCTCGCACGCCTGACGAACGACCTGGGTTCCGAGGAGTTCGCCGTGCGCGATGCCGCCGAGAAGGCGCTGAATGGGCACGGTCGCGTCGCCGAGTCGGCGTTACGAAAACTGCTGGAGAGCAAGCCAACGCCCGAGGCGCGCCGCCGAGCCGAGCGACTGTTGCGACCGCTCGACGCATTGTCCACCCAGGAGGTGCGTGACCTCCGTGCCGTCGAGGTGCTCGAAGCCGTCGCCACGCCCGAGGCGCTCGCGCTCCTGCGTCACTGGGCCGAGGGGGCCAACGGCACCACCCTGACGCGCCACGCGCGGGCTGCTCGTGATCGGCTGAACACACGATAAGCAGACCGTGTGACTGCGGATCTCAGCCCCGTACCAGTTCGTCCATCGCGATGCCGGAACTGAACGGCACCGTGCGGCCGATGCGCGTCTGGTTGATGCGGTCGTATTCGATGCCCATCGACAGCAGGATCGTCGCGAACAGGTTGGCCACGGGCACCGGGTTCTTCACCTCGTCCTTGCCGTCGGGGTCGGTCTCGCCGTGGACGTGGCCGCGACGGAAATTGCCGCCCGCCAGGGCAACGCTGAATCCCTTGGGCCAGTGGTCGCGACCCGCCACCGGATTCAGGCGCGGCGTGCGGCCGAACTCCCCGGCCACCAGCACGATGGTATTCTCCAACGTGCCACGTGTGCGTAGATCCTTCACCAGCGCGGCCAGAGCCGGGTCGAGAGTGGCATTGAGATTGGCGACCAGGGCGTGATTGTTGGCGTGGGTGTCCCAACCGTCGAGCGTGACCTCGACGTAGCGCACGCCGCGCTCCGTGAGCCGACGCGCCGCCAGGCAGGCCCGGCCGAACGCGGTGTCGCCGTACTCCTTGCGTAGCGCGGCGGGTTCCTTCGTCACGTCAAAGGCGGCCAGTTGCTCGCTGCTCATCAGCGTGCGGGCACGGGCCACGGTGTCGCGATGGAGCGTCGCATCCACACGTTTGCCTCGCCCTCGAGCGAAGGCTGCCTCGACGGCGTCCAGCCCCTTCATGCGTGCCAGATCGCGTTTTTCGCTCGTGAACGATTTGGTGTCGGGCACGGGATTGAGCGGATCGCCCGTGCGGAAGGCGTCGAACTGATCGCCCAGAAAGCCACCCCGCCCCGACCAGGCGTTGGGCAGAATGCTGATGTGCCGGGGAATATCCGTTCCCGCGGCGGGCAGTTCGTGGCACAGGATCGCGCCGATGGACGGATGAATCACCGTCGGATCGGGACGAAAACCGGTCTTCATGTTATAGGTGCCGCGCTCGTGGTCGCCCTCCTTGGTCACCATCGAACGAATCAGCAACATCGAATGCATCTGCTCCGCAACGCGCGGCAGGCCCTCGGCCACCTGGATGCCCTTGACCGATGTCTCGATCGCCCTGGTCCCGGCGGCGATCTCCTTGCCGGGATGCGGGTCGAATGTCTCCAGCTGGCTCGGCCCGCCCTGCAACCAGATCAGGATCAGCGATTGCGGCTTGCCGCGCACGGGTGGGGCCGCTCCCCAGGCCAGATGCTGGCTCAGGGCCGTCAGGAAGGTACAGCCGGCCACGGTGCCGCCCAGGAAACGTCGCCGATTTAGTGGTTCCATGAGAACTCCGTGGAATTGATGAGCGCCCAGAAGATGTCCTCAAACTTCTTCGCGCGCGGCCCCTCGCCCTCGCGCAGCAAGTTCACGAACTGTTCGGTTTCCTCGGCCGTGGGCCGTCGAGTGAGCACGGTGAGGTAGGTGACCTCGATGGCGCGTTCGTCGTCCAGCGGATGATGGGCGATCCGCGAACTGGCGCTCAGCAATTCTTCCTTGATCCGCTCACGCGTCAACTGGCCGTTCATCAGCAGCAGGCGCTGCGGAATGGTGCCGCCGCGTCCCTCAAAGTCGTCTTCGCCGGTGTCGCCGTAGCGATTGAGGAATTCGTTGAGTTGGCCGAACCGCCCCATGCGAATGAAGAAGTGCGATTGCGAGTCGATCGTCGCCACGTACGAGGCCTGGATGATGCCCCCAGCCACCTGCTCGGGACGCAGCCGGGTGAGCGGGAAGGACGCCCAGGCGGCATCATGTGCCTCGGTCAGTTCGTGCTCGGCCGCACTATCGCGTCGATACACCGCTGTCGAGGCGATCAGCCGAACCAGTCGGCGCAGGTCGTGACCGTGAGCGACGAAATCCTCGGCAAGCACCTTGAGGGCGGGATGGTGGGCCTCCTCGTCTTCGAGGTTGTCCACGGGCGAAACCAGCGGCTTGCCGGTCATCAGCGCCCAGACGCGATTCACCGTCGCCCGCGCGAAGAACGTGTTCTCCTGGTGCGTCACCCACGTCGCCAGTTTCTCGCGTCGGCTACCGTGACTCGGCACCCAGTCGGCCCCAAACGGCACGGCCGGCTCGATGACCTTGTTCTCCCCGGTGCGTTTATCGTCGATCTGGTACTCGCCCTTGCCATCGTAGATGCCGGTGAACCCCAGATGCGTCTGCCCAAAGAATGCCGTCAGTCCCCGGAAATCGGCCTGCTTCCACGGCCGATAGGGGTGATTGTGACACTCGGCACAATCGAGCCGCAGGGCCAGAAACGCTCGCGCCGTCCGGCCAGCGAGGCGCACGGGATCGGGCTGATTGGCCTTTTCGTTCTGCGTCGTGAGAGTGATGAAGTTGACGGCTGGCTCGTTGGTCCAGATACCCTGGGTGGTGAGCAGATCGCGGACCAGAGCATCATATGGCCGATTCTTCGCCATCTGTTGCGTCAGCCAGACGACGAAGCGGTTGCGCCGGAAGAAGACGAACGGCCCTCCTTCGGTGCCGACGTAGGCCCGCGCGAACCGCTCGGCAAAGTATTCATGGTGGCGCGTGTCCTGCAACAGGTGGTCGATCCACCACGGCAGACGTTCCTCAGGGGGCAGATACTCCAGTTGCCGCAACTCTTCCAGGGAAGGAATGGTGCCGGCCAACCCCAGGGCCAACCGCCGGGCGATGGTGAGGTCCGAGGCGGTGGGTGCGGGCAGGAGTTTCTGGGCGGCCCATTCGCGGGTGAAGACGGCGTCCACCGCGGCGACGGTTTTCTGAAAGTCCGGCTCGCGGTAGGCGCCCGCATCGTAACGGGTGCGCGGTTTGGGTTGACTCGGCGGCATGAGGCTGGCCCCGAGGGCAACAAGAGTGCCCACAATGAGGGCGACAAACACAAGATTGCGTTTCCACATGCTCGGGGAGCCTCCCGGGGACCGTTCTGATGGTATCCTACCACAGGAAGCCATCCGAGGTTTCAGCTTCATTCGCTCCCAACGGGTTGAAACTTCCGCTCCACCGAGGGGTAAATCCTCCCATGAGCGACTCAGCACATCCTTCATCGCCGTTGCCTCCGTTGCCACTGGATGCCCTACCAGTGACGGACGCCATATTGGATGCGCGGCCGGTGCCGCCTCCGCCGCCCCCTCCCATGCCTCTCACGGCCCGGGGCTATACGCTCGCGGCGGTTCCTCCACTGCCGTCGGCCCCAGTCCCTGCTGCCTGGTATGAAGGATCGCCCTTGCAGGTGCTTGGCAGGCTGCTTTATGCGTTGTTCGCGACGCTGTTTTCGATTGGTGAGTGGCTCTTCGGCGCGGTGATGCTGGTAGTGGGGCTGTCGGTCCTGGCGTCGCTGCCGGTGCTGAATTTCCTTAGCCTGGGGTATCTGCTGGAGGCCAGCGCCCGTGTCGCCCGCACCGGTCGCTTCTCGGCGGGTTTCCCCGGGGTACGATTGGCTGCTCGCATCGGCGGTGCGATCGGCATGTGTTACTTGCTCCTGGTTCCTGTGCGCCTGGTCTCCGGGCTGGCGCATGCGGCTCAGGTGGTCGATCCGGGCAGCCCCGCGGCCCGTGCCTGGCGTTTGGGGCTGCTGGTGCTCATCGTTGTGACCGCACTGCACCTGCTTGCCGCCCTGGCACGCGGGGGCAAAATCCGCTACTTCTTCTGGCCGTTCAACATCGTCTGGCTCGTGCGCCGGATCTTCCAGGGTGGATATTATGCCGAGGCGCGCGACGCCACCTGGGAGTTCGTCGAGCGGTTGCGGTTGCCCTACCTGTTCTGGTTGGGCGTGCGTGGCTTCGCGGCGGCGTTTCTGTGGCTGCTGTTGCCTGCGAGCATGCTGGCCGCCGGGCACGCGCCGCTGCCTCTGATGCCGATCTTCGGCTGGCTGGGCGCGGTCCTGCTGGCAGTGGTGCTGATTTATCTGCCGTTCGCGCAGCTGCGCTTGGCCGAGACAGGCCGATTTCGCGAGGCGTTCGACCTGCGTAAGGTGCGTGAGGCGTACCGGCGGGCCCCGTGGGCATTCGCGATCGCGCTTTCGAGCACATTGCTGCTGGCGATTCCGCTGTACCTGGTGAAGATCGAACCAGTGCCGCGCGAGGTGACGTGGATGCTCAGCCTGGTGCTGATCGTATTTCTGTATCCGGCCCGATTGCTGACCGGCTGGGCGGTGGCGTGCGCCCACGCGAGGCGAAACTGGGCGCACTGGTTCTTCCGCTGGACCGGCCGCCTGGCGATCATCCCCGTGGTCCTGTTTTACCTGTTCATTTTGTACTTCGCGCAATACGTGAGTTGGAACGGCGTGTGGAGCTTCTACGAACAGCACGCCTTCACGTTGCCCGTGCCCATTTTGGGCATGTGAGCAGCGGAGATTTTCCCCAGCTTGGCTCCGGTTGAAGGGGTGATCTGATGCGGGAGTTCACACCGGCACAGGCTGACCGCCACAATGCACTTGTTCGAAAAGGATGGGCACTCGTTGAGGGCCGACTCATTCTTCAAGGCAAGGAACCCAAGGGGCCACCGAGTTGGTTTAGTCGGTTGCAATTGAACCGGGCCATCTGGTGCTTTGACAAGGCGCTGACGATCAACCCAGAAGGGTGGTCCTCGATGTGGGCGCTGGGCAAAATCTATCAGCGGCTCGGTGACCAGGAATCGGCACTGAGGTGGCTCCTTCGGGCACACACGATCCACCCCGACCAGCTTGATGTCGCCCGAGAGGCGAGCCTCGCGGCTCTGGATCTCGGACGGAGAGAGCAGGCTCTGAAATTATGCGAACATGCTGTGAAGTTGATGCCTCAGGACCCGGGACTGGTCTGTAATCTGGCACTTGCTCACTGTCTTGCTGGGAACGATGGCGAGGCGATCCGCCATGTCAACGAGGCCGCTCTCAGGGATCCGAGCGACCCGGTGACGGCAATCGTGAAGCACTTCATCACGCAGGTAGCAGCCGGGGAGTTGAAGCGGCCAAAAGATCTCCGTGAGGTTTTCCCCTACTAGGATGCGATCTCGTACCAAGATGCAAAGGAGGGACCTCATGGTACCAATTCCACCGTTTGAGGAGGCCCTGGCGTCGTTTCGTTCTTTCGTGAACGAGCAAGGGTTTTCCCCTGATCTCGTGTGGGTGTTTCGCGAGGATGTGATCTACAGCAATCAGCACACTTTAGTCCGTTGGCCCCTGCCGGCTGACAACGTTCCCCTCGCTTGGGACTATTTCGAGTTTGGGCGTGCCCAGGGACTTGGTGTGACCTTGATGGCGTGGTGCCACTGCGAGGGCCGATCGATCTGTTCCGTCTGGGTGCCCAGGGATGACCGTGAGGCTATCGAGGCTCTCCAGGCGCCGACCCTCAAATGTAGCGCCTTGGTGGATCCCGTCGAGGCGTGGGCGATCCGTTCGCCCCTGTACTGGTGTTGGCTTACCTGGTGGCAGGCGCAACACGATCAGTCTTTCCATTGGCGCCTGCCCGCACGAATCGACATCAGAAACCAGATTCGTGAGGCCATTTGACCGCTCGGTCAATACGCTCTGAGGTGTGGGCCGTCGGCTTTCGCTCGGCCCTCTTGTTCTCCTCAAGGAGCACCCGGATGTATCGCACTCGTTGGCTTTCTCGCGCCCTGATGGTTCTGCTGGTGGTTGGTTGTCTCTCGCCCGCGGCCGACGCCCCCGAGGGGAAGACGGGCCTCAAGGTGGGCGAAAAAGCTCCCGCATTCACGCTTAAGGATCAGGACGGCACCGCGCGCTCGCTGGCCGATCTCACGAAGGATCGTCCCGTCGCGCTGGTCTTCTTCCGCTCGGCTCGGTGGTGACCGTACTGCCAAAAGCAACTGGTTCAGTTGCAAAACGATCTCAAGGTGATTCGCGAGGCAGGCGTGGACGTGGTGGGCATCAGTTATGATTCCCAGGCCGTGCTGAGCGACTTCGCCAGCAAACGCAAGATCACCTTCCCGTTGCTGTCCGACCCCGAGAGTAAGGTCATCGCCGCCTACTCCCTCACCAACAAGGAGATGGCCGGCAAGAGTTTCGGCACCGTGAAGCTCGACGGCGTGCCGTACCCCGGGACGGTGATCGTCGGCAAGGACGGCGTCATCGCGGCCAAGCTGTTCGTGGATGGCTACAAGGACCGCCACGACCGCGACGCCCTGCTCAAGGCGGCCAGGGCGCTGGCGACGAAAAAACCCTGACGCCCGGCGGCACGGCTCCGGGCCGAGCGGAACCCCGGGCCGTGCTGGCATTCGAGCCGGAGGCGGTGTATGGTGGGGTGGGAATCGTGTGGCTGGGGGCCGACATCATGCCGTTGCTCGATCATTTTCATCCGCCGTTGAGTGAACGCCGCCACTGGCATTCGTTCCACAATTCCTGGGCGACTTATTTGTCGTCGCAACTCAATGCCACCTTGCCCGAGGGTTACTTTGCCGAGGCCAACGTCCAGTTTGGCGTCGAGATCGACGTGGCCACGTTTGACGAACTGGGGACGGCCGGTGTTGAGGGGGGATGGGCCGCCCCACCGCCTCTGGCAAGCCTGCCGTTCGCATTGTCTGCCGCCACGGTCGAGGTGGGGATCTTCAGCCGATGGGGCGGATCACGCCTGGCCGGCGCGATCGAGTTGGTCAGCCCGGCTAATTAGTGATGCGCCGACCACCGAGACGCGCTGGTGGCGAAGTGCCAGAG
>ERZ1066117.943-NODE-943-length-17048-cov-5.912435_pt1 | contig 17048 bp, 13 predicted proteins | sample MGYA00382764_ERZ1066117 | MGnify/ENA primary metagenome ERZ1066117 (study PRJEB33369, sample SAMEA5778347) | biofilm metagenome | biome: Industrial cooling water; feature: Water cooling tower basin; material: Biofilm | place: United Arab Emirates | collected...
GTGCGGGCAAGGGCGGATCGCCGTTCCACCCCTCACTCCAGGGTCGGGGCAGGAGCAGAAACTTCATCGTTACGGTTTTGGTCGATCGCACGACCCCAAGCAACCCCAACTCCTCGACCACGAACACGGGAGCCTCGACGATCTTGCCCTCGGTCACTTTTGCGTGCAGCCAGAGGTCGATTCCTTCGCCGTCCATTTCCAGATCGCGGAGCACGGCGCACAACGCCTGCGGATTCTTGGTCAACTCGCGCCAGCGACTCGGGGCGGCTTTCGCCAGCGTCCAGGCTACCTCGGCCCGGAAACTACCCGGGGCGGTGGCCTTGTAGGCGTTCACCAACGCGGTGATGTCTTCCTCCTGGCGCGACTCAGCGAGCATCTGGGCGGCTGCCATCTGCACGGGTTCGACCTTGTCGGTCAACAAATCGCGCAGGCATGCGTCTAATCCCAGCAGGGTAATGGCCCGGACACGGTCGCCCCCCAGCGCCGTCTGATCGCGGGCCACCTTGCGGAGCAGTTCCTTGCCCTCGGGCGTCTGAAACACCTTGCCACGCGGCTTGAGCAACTCGCCACCAAACAGGCGAGCATGCAGTCGCACGGCCGTCCAGGCCGCCGTGGGGTCGCCGGTGTCGTAGAGCGCATCGAAGAGTTGGGTCCGTAAAGGCCCCCAGCCCAGTGGCGCCTCGTCGGTGCCACCAAAGACCGCGCGAAAATCGTCGCGATGCCGTTCGATCCAGGTCACGATCGCTGCCGTGCGTCGCTCGGCCGAGGCGATCTTGGTGTACCCCTTAAGCCGATCCACGGTGGCGATATCGGCCGCGACGCGTTGCAGCAGCACGGGCCAGCGTGTCTCGACCAGTTCGGGCTTGCCGCCCTGGAGGGCCATCACCCGACCATCGTCGACGCAGAGACGCAACGCCTGGACGGCCCCGCGTTGGTCGAGGAAGAGCAGTGCCTGGGTGCTACGACGTGGTCGCGGTTTGCGTTCGTTCTCGAAGTCGGGCTCGTCAAATGTCTGCATCTCTTTGGGATCGAGGTTGGCCGGTGCGAGCACGGCATCTGCCTTCACGTTGCCACGCAGAGTGCGGGTGACGCGAAAACGGACTGGCGTGACCGGATCGACCACCTGGGCCACCACGATCGTGGGCGAATCGATACACCAGCCCCGCAACGGGGGCGTATCGGCGGCCCACAACGAAAGCACGAGAACGGCGAGCATGAAGGGCCTCGCAAGGGGGTCAGTTGGTGATACCTTTGGTGATCGCCAGGAAGACGTCTTCGAGGTTGATTTCTTCTTCCTTGAACGTCTTGAGCTTCAAACCCTGACGCAGCAGCACATCGACGAGGAAGCTGGCATCGGTCACGCCATCGTTGAGGGTGACGCGCAGGGCCTCTTCCTCGGGACGATCCTCCACCGAGAGCACATCGAGGTTGGCCTCCAGGTGCTCGCGCGCGATGTGGTTTTGCCCATTCCCGACCGCGATGAGGTACACCGTCCGCTGCCGGACCTTCTTGATCGCCGTTTGCACGTCGCCGTCGAACAATAGTTGCCCACGCTCGATGATGCCGATCTTGTTACAAATATCGGCCAGTTCGGGCAGAATGTGACTGCTGACCAGAATGGTTTTGCCCATCTTGCGAAGCTCTTTGAGCAGGCCACGCATCTCGATCCGGGCACGCGGGTCCAGACCGCTGGCCGGTTCGTCCAGCAGGAGCACCTGGGGATCGTGCAGCAGCACGCGGGCCAGACCCAGACGCTGCGTCATCCCGCGCGACAGACTGGTGACCAGCGCATCACGCTTGTAGCCCAGATCGACCAGTTCCAGCACCTCGTCACACTTCTTTCGCCGGGCCGGCCCATCGATCCGGTAGGTGGCGGCGAAAAATTCGAGATACTCGATCACCTTCATGTCGTCGTAGACGCCAAAAAAGTCGGGCATATAGCCCATCACACGGCGGATCTCCTTGGCGTTGTTGTAGATCGAGTAGCCGCACACGCTGGCCTCGCCCCAGGTGGGGTTGAGGAGCGTCGCCAGGATACGCATGGTGGTCGTTTTGCCCGCTCCGTTGGGCCCAATGAAGCCATACACGTCGCCGCGCTCCAGCTTGAGGTTGAGGCGGTTGAGCGCGTACAACTCGCCGTACATCTTGGTCAGGTCGCGGGTTTCGATCATGTTAGTTGGCCACCGGGATAAAGAAGCGAAGGAAAGTTTCCTGAGTGAGCACGCCGGGCACCACGGGCCGTAGTTCGCCATCCTGGGGTAGTTTGCCCAGCCACAGCCGCGAGGGATTGATGGCATGGCGATTGACGATCTCGCCCTGATCGCACACCAGACGCGTCCGTGCCACAACAATAGCCTCATTTCGGTAGCGCGGCGTGACCTGAGCGGGAAACTCCTTGATGGCCGGCAGTCGCCAGCTCTGATCCAGGAATCGCAGCGAGGCGTTATCCTGGGTGTTGTCCTTGTCTCCCCCACGCAGCGAGCGGAAAAACATCATCTCCTGAGCCAGGCGAAACAGTTGCCGGTTGAGCACCTGAGCGTCGAGACTCCGCTCGGAAAGCCGCAACGGCTCGCCGGGCTTGAGCGCCTCCTCCGCGAACCACTCGGTGGTACGCTTGCCCTGCACCTTGGCATCCTGTGCGAAGAACGGCTCCAGCCGAATGGATTCACCCGGGGCAAGATTGCCGAGGTTGTACCAGCGATCGCGGTACATCAGCCCGACGCCCACCAATTCCACGCCCTCCATCTGGTTCGTCAGTCGCCCCACCAGCACCTGGCCGTCCTTCGACGACCGTACGGGACCCATCTCGTCGCGAATGCCCAGCGGTGGCTTGTTGCCCAGCGGCACACGCCACGAAGCGCTGAACGACCGGGTTCCCCAGACGGGCACCGGCACCCGCAACATCCCTTGCGCATCCGCCGCGAAAACATATGGCCGGGTGAAGGTCGTCTGCTGTCCGGTGCGGGGAAGTTCGTTGGCTTCGAGCAGTTGCATCATCAGGCCTGCCGCAGCGTTGGCCTCGTTGGCTGGCGGCTTGCCAAACCACGTCTCGCTGTTCGGTTCCAGGCCAACCGTGTAGGCCTCGACGCGCGGACTGAAGATGGTGGCCCAGGTTTGCCCGTAGACCGTGGCCGGTTCCTGGAGGTCGATATCGATCAGGTCGAGCTTGTTGGTACGAAGGTCAACGCCCTTGAAGTGGAAGGCAACGTAGTAGGCTCCCGCGCTCAGAAACAGGATGCTGAGCGGGAAGGTAATCCAGGTCCACTCCAATCGCTTGAAGATCTTCTTGAGCACGAAGTAATCGATCGGGCCGACGATGAGAATGTAGACAACCAGAAAGAGTGCGACGTAGCCAAATGAGACAGGCGTAATCTCCTCGAATGTCTCAAGATTGGCCTTGAGCCGATCAATCAGGTCGTTGCGGTCGTGCTGAGGGGCCCAGACACCGGCATGACCCTTCTCGACGCGCTTGACATAGGGTGCGATCTCCTGCTGGAGCTTGCCCCACAAGGTTGAGTAGCCTTCCCATGTGCTCACCGTGGGATCTTCCAGATCAAATGCGAACAGGATCACCCGCCCACGTCCCAGCGAGGTTTCCAGCAGCACGGGCAGCCCGCCATCGCGCACCAGTTCGGTGACACCCGGGCCGGGTTTCAGCCGTGTCACTTCGAGATTTTGCAACGACGGCTTTTGTCCGCCGAGTTTGGCCCACTGAAGCGACAACACCGGCAACGATTTGAGCGCCTCGCTGCCCTGGACGGCCACGTCGATGCCCGGAAGTTTGGGCAAAAGGTCGCGTGCCACCTGCTGACGATTGACGCCGATGGGCAACAGCAACACGCCCCCACGCCGTACCCACTCCAGTAGCGCCTCGCGCCGCTTCTGATGGGCATCGTCGCAAAACTGCGTCAGAAAGCCTTCGTTGCGCGTCGAAAGCAGCACGGCGTCGGCGGCCGCATAGCCGAACCAGAGATCGGGCAACTGGCCGATCTCCTCGATGAGGGCGAAGTTGCGGCGGTTGGGGTCCCCCTCGCCCTCGCCTCTTGCCTCACGCTGAGGGTCGGCCTGTTCGATGGCACGTTTGAGGGCCGCATGCCCCACCCCCAGGCCCACAAACAACACATCCTGGCCACGCAGGATGCCCAGCTTACGCTCGATGACGGCACTTTTCTGGAGCAGGCGTCCCTCGACCGTCTCCAGCCGCACCTGAAAGCCCTTGTCATCGGCACCGGGTACGGCATAGGCCATGACGAGCCGTTCCCCCCGAGCAGGGATCGCGGGCACCTCCACGGGGTAGTAGTACGGCAACGCCTCAGCGTCGGCGGTCTCCACCTGAAGACGGTAACGCCCCGCAGGCACCGCTTCCTCATCGGCCTTGAGCAGAATGGCCACCGGAGTCCAGACGGTGTTGCGCGTCCGGTAGGCGTCCTCCTGAGGTTGGCCATTGGGCAACCCCACCCGAACGGCCTGAATGCGGGGTGCCTGCGCCAGCAGGGGCGAGGCCAGGACCAACAACGCAAGCGCGGCGAGAGTGTTTTTCAAGGCTTGGCCTCGATACAGATGCACGGGGTTTGAACACACTTCGGGCAGCCCTGGCCGTATTTGGCCGCGATGGCTGCCTCCAGATCGATCTCGGCGATATTGGCGAGCGTGACCAACCAGGCCAAGACGTCGGCGAACTCCAGGGCCAACTCGTGCTTGGGGCCGCTACGCAGGGCAGCGGACAGTTCGCCCACCTCCTCCATGAACCACATGAAGGTGCCTTCGACGCCCCGGCGGGCGTCCTTGTCCCCAAAAAGCGTTTTGATTCGGCTCTGGAATTCGCCCAGCGTCATGGTTCCTGGCCCTTCTTCGGCTCCTTTCCCTTGCCCGGATTATCCTTGGCAGGGTTGTCCTTGGCAGGGTCTTTACCCTTCTGGGGCTCCTCAGGCGCCTTCTCCGGAGTCTTGAGAAGATCGGCCCACTTCGTCCGCTCGGCGTCTTTCTTCTGTTTTTCCAGAGCCGTCAGGAAGAGTTTCACCGCCTCGGCGCTGGTGATGTCGATCTCCAGGGCACCGCGTGCATGCCGTTCGGCCTTGTCCCACTGGCCAGCCTCGGAACAGAGCCGGGCCAGACGCAGACGTTTGTCAAAGTCGTCGGCATTAAGAGGTACCAACTCTTCGAGGATGGCAATGAGTTTGGCCTTGCTGCCCTGTTGAGCGTAGGCACGCATCAGGTCGGTGAGATATTCCGGATCGTACGGATCGACCTTGCGGCCCAGTTCAAACAGCGGGATGGCCCCGGCCACGTCGCCGCCGTCGTAGAGCAATTTGCCCAGCGCCTTGACCACCAGCGGCTCAGGGTCGTCGCGATCCAGAGCCGCCTCCAGATGCTTCCTGGCCGCCTTCTCGTCGGCGGCTCGCAGAGCCAGTTGCGACAGGACATACAGCGCCTTGGGCTGGCGCTTGTTGACATCCAGGGCCGCCTCGGCAATCTTGCGTGCCTCGGCTCGCTTGGTCGGCAGCAACCGCAGGGCCAATTCCCCGGCCGTGTCGGCGTCGGCGGGATTCTTCTTGTAGTCGGCCTGCAACTCTTCCAGGGTGCGTTTCTTGGCCGGGGCCTTCTTGCCCTTGAGCCCAGCGACCAACTCCTCCAGGAACTTGGTGTAGCCCGCCTCGAAGTCGGCCTTCTTGACCTTCAGTGTCGCCTCGATCACCTGAGTCGCGGTCGATCCCTTGGCGAACTCGGCGAGCATCTTGCCGATCGCCTGCTTGCCGTGGGCCTTTTCGATGTACTCGATGTACAGGTTCGCCTGGCAATACGCCTGTTGCCACTCCATGGCGTCGCGCGGGCGGATGAAGGCCAGGTCGATGGTGTCGAGATTCAGTGTCTTGCCAGCGGGCACGCGTTCGATGAGCATCTGATTCCACGACGGCGGACGTGGGAAGCCCTCGTTGGCAACCGCCAATCCCTCGGTGAACCAGTGAGGCACCTGGTATTTCGTCTGGGCAAGATTGAAGATGTGAACCAGTTCGTGGCGGATCACCCGTGACCAGTTGAATGGCGCTCGGGCACGCTCGCCCTTGGCGTTCTTCTCGTTGGGCGACACCATCGTTACCACTCGCCCGATGCACGCCCCGATGGTGTGCAGGTCCGGCAGCGACACGGTTCGGCCGCTGAACATCGTGTGATTGCGGAAAAGTTCAATCAGGATCGGCCCCTCGGGACGATAGTCGAACTTGGCGGCGAGCTCCTCGTACACCTCTTCGAGGTATTCGCCCAGGTAGCGAGCGAGCACGGGATCGCTCTTGGGGTCGTACCGCAGCAAGAAATGTTTGGTCTTCAATTCCGCGTAACCATCCAGGTGGGCCATCACCTTGCGCATGTTGGAGATGCGTACGTTGAAGCGATCGGCCTTGAACCCCTTCTCGATCAGTTCGCGACCTTCCTTCTCCTGGCCGATGCGCAGAAGCAGCATGCCCAGGCCATTGAGCGGGCCGGCCAACTCGGGACGCAGCTTCACTGCCTCGCGGTAGTAGGTCTCGGCAAGGTCGTAGCGGCGGCGTTCCTCGACGCGCTCGGCCAACTCAAAGTAAAACGTCGCGGGAGTGGTGCTGTTGCGGGACACCTGGGCGACGATCTCGTCAAACTCCTTCTTCTCGTTGGCCACCAGATGGCAGGCGGCCAGGCGAGCCAGGGTGCGCTCGTCACGCGGATTGATCTTCCGGGCCGCTTCCAGTTCCTTCTTCGCCGCCTTCACGTCGCTGGTGGCGAAGTGGATGTCGGCCCGCAGTCGCAGGGCGTCGGGCAGATTTTCGTTGATCTTCAACGCTCGCTCGGCGAACCGTTCGGCGTCCTTGAACTCGAACCGCTGCATGGCCGACATACCCCGAGCGACGAGCGCCTCGGCGGCGGAGGGGTTGATCTTGAGCGCCTTGTCGAAGGCATCGAGCGCCTCGCCGCGATTGTACTTTTCCAGCAGCAGCAGCCCAGCCTGCAACTCGGCGGGCCAGAAGGCTGGTTCGGCCTTGATCGAGTCGCCCAGCAGGTCTTCGAGGATGGTCTGAAACTCGTCGGCCAGGTTCTTCCAGCGCGCATTCTCGGCCGAGGCTAGCGCCACCACGAGCAGCCAGTCGGCGTCACGGATTTCCTCGGCCGTGTCGATCGAGGCGTTGTAGGCCCGCAGGATGGCGATGTGCTCGGCGTCGGCTTTTTTCACGTCGCCGCGTTCTGTGAACACCTGGGCACGCACCCAGCGGGCCGGCAGGTGCTTGTCCTTCAGCGCGATGGCCGCGTTGGCGGCCTTTTCAGCCTCGTCGAGGCGACCTCGGAAGTGCAGGAGTTCGGCATGCCGGGCGTGCAGATCGGCCTCCTTGGGCAGATCGGCGACCGCCTTGGCGACCACCTCCAGAGCCTTGTCGTACAGGCCCTGGCTTTCCAGGGTGCGACTCAGGCCGATGGTGGCCGGCACACGGGTTTTGGCGTCCTTGAGGAGATCCTCGTATTGCTCCTGGGCCTCCTCGTAGTTGCCCTTGAGCCAACGGGTGCGAGCCTCTTTCAGAGTCGCGGCAGAGGCGACCCCAACGCACAGGAGCAAGGCGACCAGCGTTCTCATGACCAAGCGTACCCTCCCGGCAAGCGAAAGCCTACCTTAAGGGTAGGAGGACGCCCCGCAGAACGCAAGCGTGCGATGCGAATGGGCCGGTCAGGGTTTCACAGGGGTCTTGACCTCGGGCATCTTGGGGAACGCAAAGCCCGGCGGGGCCTGACTCACTGTGAGTTCCACCCGCGGCGCAGCCCGCCGCATCTTGGCGGCGCCGGCCTTGGTGATGCGTGTGTCCAGAGCGTGCACGGACTCCAGCGATCGGGCGGGGGCCAAAGCCAGCAGGTCGTCGTCGTTCACGGGCGAGTAACTGAGAGAGACCGACCGCAGCAGCGGGCACCGGGCGAGGTAACCCACGTGCCCATTCTCCAACGGGGTGTTGCTGAGTTGGAGAGATTCCAAGGCCGGCATCGTGGTGAGGTGTTTCAACCCCTTGCCACGGATGGGATTGGAGCCGATGTCCAACCTGCGCAAAGCGGGGATGCGGGCCACATTTGCGAGGGATTCATCATCGAGTTTGGCACCGCTGAGATCCAATTCCCCCATCTGCGTCCATTCGTGGACATCGGGAACGTCGCGGAAGGCCACCGGGTTGTCCTCCAGACACAGTAGGCACAATTTGCGACAGGTGGTTAGATGTTGTACTCCACGATCCGTGAGTTGATGCCCACTCAGCACAAGCGAATGCAACTCGGGAAACTCAGCAATCACCTTGGCGGCCTCGTCGTCGAATCGCGTAAACGCGGGGTTGTTGTTCGTGGGCAGATACAGGGAAAGAGACGATAGGGCGCGATTGTCCCGAAGGTGCTTCAGGCCTGCATGCGTGATCCGATTGCGCCCCAGCGAGAGTTGGGTGATCTTGCGATGATTCTTCAGACACACCAGATCGTCGTCCTCCAGCAACAGAGCGTTTAATTGCAGACGGGTCAACTGGGGCATCTCGCCAAGATATTTCACGTGCGGTCGCAGATCCTTGATCTCATCCAGGCCGAGAAAAGTCAGCTGCTTCAAAGTCAGCAACGCTTTCAAAGTCTCAGCCCCTATCTTTGTTTCTTTCAAATTCACACCCGTCAGATTGGCTATTTTGCCAATCTGTATCCCGCCTCGATCCGTGAGACCTGTGCTAGTGAAGTCTAGCGAACGCAGCGCCGGCAACTGCTGCAGCGACGGCAACAAGCGGAGAAAGTCGGCATCGGTGGTTTTGGGCGGGAACGTCACCTCGGTCACAAGTCGGACCGCAGGCACAAGCGGTGTGAGTTCGCGCGTCAGTTTGCAGCCGAACGTGTCGAGGGTTTTCTCGGCGGCGGCCACGCGTGCGGCATTGAAGCGAGGCGGACGCGGGGCCTGAGCAACGACAAAACCCGTCGCAAGCACGAGCAACCACAGCAATGAGCGGAGCAACATGGACGATCTCCGGGGAGGGACTCTCAAACGGAAAAGGTTTCACCTCCAGTATACCCGTTCGCCTTATCGCACCGCAACAGTGTCGCGATTCTCTCGTCGCTTTTCCGGAGTATCGTCCCGGCTTCGTCAGGGCTTCGCGGGTGCCTTGACCTCGGGCATCGTGGGGAACGTATGGGCCTGGTGGAGCCTGGCTGACCTCGAGGTCCACCCGTGGCGCGACCTGACGCAACCTGGTGACGCCCGCCCTGGTGATCCGCGAGTTCTGGGCGTAGACCCACCTCAGCGTTCGCTCACGTCGTCTGTCTGCGTTGTTGTTCTGGGTGAATGTCGTCAACGGAATGTCCCGAGAACATGTGAGTCGCCCGTAAGTTCCCGCAAACGCCGGGGCAGGAGGTGCTCAGACAGGAGGCAGCGACTGACATCCGTGCGCGTCGACGAGGAATGAGAGACTACGAAAGTGAACTATTCAGAGGAAGCCGTTGCTGGGACGGCGTCTAGGGCGATGCCAACTACCTCGACCTCTCCAAACCTCGACATGCAGGGATACCCCTCCAGGGTCGTGCCGTCCGGGTGCCGGAAGTCGTATCGGTGATCGCGGGTGACGATACTCGGCCCGACTTTGAATCCGGCTGCGCTGGACGACTCGATCCGCCAATCGCTCCCATCCCAGCGGGTGACGATCGAGCATAACAGCCCGAGATACCGCTCCGGACCGTCTACGACGGGACCGTAGATGCCGTAGCGGATGTGACCGTCCTCGAGCCAGCCTTCAACTCGAAACACAAACGGGGTCGGGTCAGTGACGAACTCCCACGGGGATTCCGGACTTGCCCAGTACTGGATGTCGTCCGCCGGACTGACGCGGACCAACGCTCCAACGGTTGCAATCGGCGTCATCGGTCAAGCGCCCTCCGCTCTCGAAAGCCTCCACGTAAGCGCCCAGGAAGACGCTTGGCTGAGCGTCCCTCAGAAACGCACCTCCAGTGTGGTCGTCCCTGTCTTTCGACGCCATCCTGTCGCGAACAATCAATCGCCCTTTGATGGCTATCCGTCAGCGAACCAGCGCATGGCTGTCTCCACCGTCGGGAAGTTGTGCTTTTCCACCCAGCGGAAGAACAGATAACACACCACGAGGAACACCGGCACCAAAGCGGCGGCCCAGGGCCAGGTCAGCGCTTGCCGCCAGTAGGCGGTCGTCTCCTGTCCCTGCCACAACGCGTAGCCCCACATCGGCCAGACATGCACCAGGTGATGCAGCAAATAGATCGAAAACGAATACTTGCTCATCATTCGCGCGATGGCCAGCACGCCGGGCAACCGATCCAGCCCCCTCAGGCCATCGACGAGCCACAGCCCGAGGCCGAAGGCGAGCAGGATCGCCCCCAGGATGCCAGCCATGTATTCCAGCGAGGCGGGAAACATGGTCCAGCCGGTAAGCATGCGGAGAAGTCGCGGGTCGCTCACCCATGCTTTTCCGTAACGAATCAGCAAAAAGAGCGCAATCAAACTGATTCCCAGCGAGAGCAGACCGCGAAGGGCCGCCAGAGTCAGCGACTCCTGCGTCTCGGGAAGCCAGTGTGTCGCCACCAGATAGCCAACGAGCGGGAAGACCACCCAGGGAAACACCGGAAAGTAACCCGTGACCAGAAAGCCGAGCGTCACCTCGCTGAGGGTCATCTCGGCGTCATAGTAGCCGAGCAACCAGTAGTCCTCGTAACCAGCCTCGAGGCGCATCACAGGACTGAGCAGGTACACTAGCACGCAGAAGACGATGGGCACCACGGGAGGGAGCGTTCGCACCAGCGCCAGGAGTACAAACGCCGTCGCGATGAGCGTGAGCACGTCCCAGTTGAACGTATCCTTGGGCAACCACACCACCACATTGAAGCCGAACCCGACCAGGAACAAAAACACGGCCCGGCGAATGGTGCTTTTGGTGATCGCGCTTTCGGAGGTGCCACGTGACTCGGCTGAGCGTAGCCAGATGCGATAACTCACTCCAACAAGAAAGCCAAACAGCGGCGCGCCCAGTCCCGCCGGTGCCCAGGTGACGCCAGCCAGATTTTCCAGGAAATGAACCAGCACCATCATGACGATGGCGAAGGTGCGCAGAAGATCAATGGATGCGTAGCGCATTTAGTTGGTCTTCCCGGCAGAGAGCAGTTCGATGACATGCATGGCCGTTTGCATCAGGAGCAAAAGCACAATCACCCATTCGAGAATGTAGCTTTTGCGACTCAGGGCAAAGTCGCTCACACGCTGGCTACACTGGTCATAGATGCGCTCGAACATCTCCAGTTGAACCTCCAGCGCCTCCAACCGGGTGGCGACATGCAGCCGTTCACGCAGGCGTTCCTGCATCTGGCTGGCGAGCGTGGGTGGATACACCTGCGGAATGACCAGGCGCGGCGTGATCTTGGCCAGGCGCGAGCGCAGCAACACGATCTGGAGATACCGTTGCCGCAGGGAATCGCGCTGGGCCAAGGTGCGCTCCTCGAGCCCAAATGCCACCTCCGCGTCGGCCTCGACGGCGGGCCAGGCATCGGCCAATGCGGCCTCGATGCCGCGCAACTCGTTTTCGAGAAACACCATTTCCAGCACGGCCGGCCGCACACTCTCCAGACGCTCGGGCGTGGCGAGGACGGCGACACGGGGGAGATACCAGTGCAGGTGCGCCCCCTGCAGCACAACATGCTGGCGCTGGGGGCCGTCCCGCCCGTCGGGCAGGAGCCAGGCGAGCACCTGCGCTTCCACCTCGGGCGCAGTGCCGGGCGCCAGCGGTATCATCAGCAGCAGGAGCGTCGGGTCCCCTTCGGTCACCGCCACGGCCCGTTGCGCGACCGGTGCGGGCAACTCCAGCAGGCTCTCGCTCGCCCCACGGTCCGCCTGGGCCACATAACGAATCGCGCGAATCTGCGATCCGCCTGGCCAACTGGACAGAATCAATTCACTCATACAGATCCATTACTCATTTCGTTCCCGGAAGATACCACCCACTGGGCGACATAGTCCGCTGAATCGAGAACACCGTTCAGCGTCGAGTCGAACAGATAATCGCCCACCACCCACAAGTTACCATGACACGTCGGCTCAGGTTGATGTCGTGCATCGAGCGAAATGGGTTCCCGGCCACCCGGCATGCCATTGACCGCGCCGAGCCAGCGATGCACCCGCGTCTCACGGAGCAGCCCACGACCGTGCTGTAAACTCGGCGGGAGCGAATCCAGCGCTGCCTGGACCAGGGCTGCATCGTCCAGGGCATTGAGACGCAACGCCGCGTCGCCGGCGATGAGCCAACCGAGAATGGCCGCATCGCTACCGGGATGACGACGCGACTCATCGTAGAGGCAGCAGCCATCAAAGGCGTCGAGCATGCCGTATGATTCCAGCAACACATCTCGCCAGAATGCCTCGGCAAAAAGAATGGTAACGCGTAGATAATGAGCCGGATAATCATAACGGGCCAGATGGCGTCGCAGGGCGTCGGCCAGCAAAGGGTCGGGAAACGACAGGCTCGACAGGGCCGCGTGCGGTAGCGCCAGGATCACGCGATCGAACGCCCGTGTCGTCGGTCCCTGTGGCCCATGCAGTGTCAATTCCAGCTGGCCGGCCTCGTTGCGTTCCACCGCGTCGATGCGGTGCTGGAGGCACACCTCGGCATCGAGTCGCGCGGCCAGGCTGCGTGTGAGCCGTTCGTTGCCGCCGTCGATGCTATAGAGACGCATGTAACGCGGGTTATTCATCAGATAATTTTGCGTGCCGTACTCCAGATTGGTACGGCTCGGCTCGGTGGCCAGGTCGCTATGGATGAACACCGAAACGAGATGCCGCGCTCGCTCATCGGTCAATTCGTCGAGAAAAGGTACGAACGGCGGCGTCACCAGGGTGGCGTCGGCGGCGCAGGTGTGGTCGGCCCGGTAGAACTCCTGCGGCGTTTGCAGGTCGCTGGCCCGGCCATCCCACGCACGCCACTGGGCGACGGCCGCGTCGCCGAGGTGATCGCGGAGGTCATCGAGATTGGAGAAGACCCGTTCGCCCTGAAGGATCGCATGCCCCTCCATGCGCGTGATCGGCAACCCCAACTCGGCGATCAACTCCCGCAGCGGATCGTCATCGATCTCGGAATAATCGTAGAATTCCGCCGCCCCGGCCTCGTAGTTGGCGGCGGTCGTCTGGAAGCGAGGCGTGAGAATCTTGCCGCCCAGTCGATTGCTGGCCTCGAAGAGGGTGACGCGAAGCGGATGATTGGCATATTTTTGCAGCAAGTAAGCGGTCATCAGTCCGCCAGGGCCACCGCCCACGATGCCGATCGTCAACGCGCGCACAGAAAGCCTCTCGCCGTGAAAAAAGGGCAGGCGACCTCACTTCCAGAACCTGGAAAGGACAAAGATGAGAACCCCGAGAGAGCCACGGGGTCGCACGTTTTTTATTGGCGTTGCGGGCAAGTTTCGGGAGGTTATCTCTTCGGGCGATGGACGTGAACGGTCGGTGCTGGTACGGTATCTTCGGGTGTGAGAAAGAAGTGGTTGCCGAGAAGTGAGGGAGGATGATTCGATGCTGTTCAACAATGCCCGTTCACGCCCGCACGCCTACCTTTACGGCGTGGGAGCGTTCTACGACTTGGGCCTCTCCGGACGCCAGGCCACCATGGCAACCGACCTCACGCCGGGGCAGCACTGCTGCGTGGCCACCCCAATGGAAGGCGACACGATCGAGTTCGCCTGGTATCGCTTCTCCCACGAGTGGCAGATGCCCGACCCCGATGAGACGACCTCCCTGGTGCGCGTGTTCTACGGCGAACGCCTCGGGGCGCAAACGCTCCCCAGGCACGAGGCTACCGCCAACCCCCACTACGCCTCCTTCTTCGACATCAACGGCAATTTCAAACGCCAGTCGGCGATCCGCCCCGAGGGCGAGTGCGTCGCCCCGGCCGGACTTCAATAGACTCGAACGTGCCCGGCAATCCGTGCGGGACGGAATCGGCCACCTGGGCGACGGGTGCGAGGTTGAGCGATGGCGGGCGATGCCTTCTTCGTGTGACAAATGAGGAGCAATGACAAAAATCACCTTGCGTCTGGGGCAGTTGGTCGAACTCAACGGCAGGCTCGCGGTGGTCGTCGGGACGGATGCCGACGCGTGGGTGCCCGACGACCATGTCGCGCTTTGGTTTGGCGAGACGGGCGCGATCAGCGTGTCTCCGGAGCAATCAGGCAGGTTGCGACCGGAGGTATGGACCGTTCCGGCCGAGTGTTGCACCCCGGCCCTTGAGCCGGTGGTGCGACACTAACGGCACTCTGTCCGGTTTGACGGGAGCGATCACGCCTCCCACTGCGTGTGGAACGTGCCGGCGCGGTCGATGCGTTCGTAGGTGTGGGCGCCGAAGAAGTCGCGCTGCGCCTGCGTTAGATTTGTTGGCAGGCGCCCGCAGCGCAGGCTCTCCAGGTAGGCCAGCGACGCCGAGAGGCACGGCGTGGGAATGCCCATGTCGATGGCGTTTCGTAGCAGCCAGCGGAGTGACGGGAGCGTCTGCTTCACCACCTGGGCCATGTTGGCGTCGGCCACGAGATTGGGCAGATCGGGCTGGGCCTTGTAGGCGGCGCGGATGTCTTCCAGCAGCGCCGCGCGGATGATGCAGCCGCCGCGCCAGATTTTGGCGACCTGCTCCAGATCGACGCCGTAGCCGTAGGCCTCGCTGGCATGGCGGAGCAGGTCGAGCCCCTGAGCATACGCCAGGATGCTCGCCAGACGCAGCGCGTGCCTGGCGTGTTCGACCAGCACCGGCTTCTCCCCGGCGTACACGGCCGTCGGCTCACCGACTGCCTGGGCCACCGCCGTGCGCTCGGCGCTCATGCCCGAGATGTTGCGCGCGAAGACGGCCATGTCGATGATCGAGGTGGGCACGGTGAGGTCCAGGGCATCCTGCGAGGTCCACTTGCCCGTCCCCTTCTGGCGGGCGGTGTCCTTGATCTGGTCGAGCAGTTCGCCCCCGCCGTGCTCGTCCTTCTTCAGAAAAATCTGCGCCGTGATCTCGATGAGGTACGAGGCCAACTCGCTCTTGTTCCAGGCATCGAAAGTGGTGTGCAACTCGGCGTTGCTCAGGTGGGCGCCACGATGCAGGATGTCGTACACCTCGGCGATCAACTGCATCAGGCCGTACTCGATGCCGTTGTGGACCATCTTGACGTAGTGGCCGGCGGACTTTTCGCCGACCCAGCCGACGCACGGTTCGCCGTTCACCTTGGCGGCGATGGCTTCGAGCATGGGGCGGACGCGCTGATAGCCCTCTTTGGGCCCGCCGGGCATCATGCTGGGGCCGTGGCGAGCGCCGGACTCGCCGCCACTGATGCCCATACCAAAGAAGTGAACGCCCTTTTCGGCACACATCGCGCCACGCCGATCGGTGTCCTTGAAGTAACTGTTGCCCGCGTCGATCACCAGGTCGTTGGCCTCCAGATGCGGCAGCAGATCCTTCAGCACGATGTCGGCCACCGAGGCAGGGGCGACCAGCAGCATGACCACGCGAGGCTTTTCGAGCCGGGCGACGAAATCGGCCAGGTCGCTGGCGCTGCCGACGGGTTTGCCGGCCCCTTCCTGGAGCAACTCCTGCCCCTTGGCCGGGTCCTTGTCGTAGCCGAGCACCGAAACGCCGTTGTCGAGCAAATTCAGGACCAGACTACGGCCCATGACGCCAAGGCCGATCATACCAAACGAAAAGGTTGCCATCGCATGCTCCGAGATGGGGAGTGGGGACCGGTGGTTGCCGAGTCATGATAGGAAATCAGAAACCCACTGTGGCGAGCCAGGTTGCCTGGCGCTGCATCACCTCGGGCAGATCGGCTCCGAGGTCTACTGGGCTAAGTGCCTGCACGGTGGGAGCATCGGTAAAGAGCACACCGCTCTCGGGCAGCGGGTGGACAGCCCAACCACGCAGTTCGCGTTCGATGCGTCCCAGGCGAAAGCCAAAGATAACGCGCTGATCGCCTTGCAGCGGCAACGCGCGCAGCAACTGCACCTCGTCGAGAGCGATGCGGATCGGCTCGTCCTTCCATCGCGGCGAGAACCCCAGCAGCACCAGCCGATCCGTGGCATCGCGCCGTAGCACCCCATCCAGCAACACTGCCCGCCCCCGGTGCCGATCCCATTGGGCGGCCCACTCCTGGGGATCGCGCTGCAAGGCCGCCAGTTGGACCAACTCTTCCAGCGACAACTCGGCCAGTTCGGCCGCCAACGAGGCTTGCCGATGCCACTGCCGCCAGGTCCGACGTTGCTCGTCGGGGAGCGAATCGGGCGAAAGGTCGCCAAGGGTGTGCACGGCCCGACGAAACCGCCCGCGTGCCAGATGCTCACGTGTCTTAACCAGGGTGCGTTCCCAGTGATCGCCATCGGGGGGCCTTGGCGTTGGCCTGTACCACCCGCCCAGAAGCAGGTACACCGCCAGGCACATCAGCGCCAGTGTCCCGGCCAGCAACGGCCAACGAAACCACCAGGCGACCGTACCGGCAGCGGTCGGCTGATCGTGCGACAGCACCAGCAACCGCTGACCACAGCGGGCGCAAAGAAGCCACTGAGGCCGCACGCTCCGGCGACCCGAGACAACCTGGCCACAACGGCAGGCAACGCGGTAGGTGGAATGATCCGTGGGCATCTGGTCAGCTTACCAGGAGCAGCATGCGGGGGGCAGGCCGTCGCGAGCCCGATTTCGCCCATCGTTTGTAGGATTTCAAGAACGGACCGATAAGCATCGCCACGGGGAGGGTCACCGGTGGAGCAGCTATTTCGACAGATGTTGTACAGCGACCTCTATCTGTTCGTGGTGGAGAAGCTGGGGGGCAGGGAAATCTCGACCGTTGATCTGAACCCCGAACGCTCGAATGGGACCTGGCGCACCACCGCCTTCACAGGGCTGGTGGGTGGGATTGGGATGCATCTGCTCCGACCACCGCTCCATCGGCACCCCGTCTATGAGTCCGCCCCGCTCAATAGCGCCTGGTTCGCATCCACGGGAGGCGATGGCATCTTTTACAGCTTCCTGCGCAGGGAAGAAGGCTGGACCGACGAATCA
>ERZ1066117.944-NODE-944-length-17012-cov-13.357905_pt1 | contig 17012 bp, 9 predicted proteins | sample MGYA00382764_ERZ1066117 | MGnify/ENA primary metagenome ERZ1066117 (study PRJEB33369, sample SAMEA5778347) | biofilm metagenome | biome: Industrial cooling water; feature: Water cooling tower basin; material: Biofilm | place: United Arab Emirates | collected...
CCGAGAAGGGGTTGTCGTTCGACACACTGGGTCGGCTGAAGGACGTCGCGATCCCGAGCGTCTGCAGCTTCGCGAGCATGGTCGCTGCCTTCATGGGACCGCCGTTGTCCGAATGGATGACGAGGGAGCCCGGCTCGACCGCTTCGGCGACACAGGCAGCCTCGGTCATCTGCGCCGCGATGAGAGAGCATTCGCGGTCTTCGACCTCGAAGGCGACGATCTTGCGGCTCCACACGTCAAGGGTCATGTAGAGGTAGAAGAAGGCTCCCTTCACCGGTGACTTCAGGTAAGTGATGTCCCAGCTCCAGACCTGGTTCGGTCCGGTAGCGACATATGCCTGGGGACGATGCCGTTTGGTGGGCGGCTTCGCCTTCGAGCGGCGTTGCGCGAGGCCTTCCTTCGCGAGCACCCGGTACATCGTCGACTCGGAAGCGATGTAGACGCCTTCATCCGCAAGCAGTGGAACGATCTGCTTTGGGCTCTTGTCGCAGAAGCGGGGCGCGTTCACGACAGCGACGATTCTGGCGCGCTCCTTCGCAGAAAGAGCGTTTCGCGGCTTCGACCGCGGCCCAGCCCTTCGATCCGATCCGGCACCTTGGCTGCGCCACCGCTGCACCGTTCGAGCGTCGAGCCCGACGATCTCACAGGCCGGCTTGAGCCGCGACCCAGCCGAAACGGCTTCGTCGATCCAGCCAAGGATCATGTTCCGCTGCTCCTGGTCGTGCTCCCTTCCTCGTCCCCCCAGATCGCACGCATTTTTTTTTGCAGCGCGATCAGCGCAGCCATCTCGGCCAGCGCCTTGTCCTTGCGCCTCAGTTCCCGCTCGAGCTCAGCGAGGCGCTTGGCCTCCGCACCCTTCTTCGCTGGCCTACGAGGCTTGCCCTCGCGCAGAGCCTCGGAAGCGGCCCTGCTCCAGGCGTCGAGGGTCGACTTGTGCAGTCCCTCGGCTCGCAAGAGGGCGCCGAGCGCCTCACCCTCCAGCCCGGCTGCTCGGGCCAGCAAGGCCAGCTTCTCTTCCGGGCTCCAGGACGAACGGGCGCCTGACTGTTCCTTGCTTGACTCGCTGCTCATCCTGCCGACGTTAGACGCCGAGCGTAGCCAGCGCGAGAGGGTGGCCTGGGGAACCCCGACTTCTTTCGACAGGGCGTTCGCGGAGAGTCCCCCTGGACCGGCCATCCGGCGGACCTGGCGGGCGATGAATCCTTGGCTGTAGTGCATGGTCTCGTCCGCCCCCTGGGTTTCTACGGATGTTGAAAATCGCGCCCCCCATGGGGGGCGTCCTGCCCTACGGGCAGGAGCAGGAGCCGCGCCCTACCCGGCCTACGGCCGGGCAGGGGCCCCGCGGCTCCCCGAACCAGGCGGCAACTACCCTGACACCGGGGGCGGTCCTCGTCGAGCCATTGGGCCAGGGGGCCGGCGTAGGTCTCGTCGATCAGCAGGCGGTGGCTGACCAGGAAGCGGCTGTGGGTGCGCCAGGGGTTGACGTTGAAGCCGCGCTCGCGGCGGACCTGGGCGAAGTAGGCGCGGTCGAGGATCACGAAGAGCAGGCCGAAACGCCCTTCGAGCTCGGCCTGCCACTGCTCGAGCACGGAGGGCGGCGCGGCCACGACGATGCGTTTGACCTTTTTGCGCAGCAGCAGCTCCCGGGCGATCAGCCCGGCCTCGATGGTCTTGCCCAGGCCCGTGTCGTCGGCGATGAACAGATTCACCCGCGGCAACTGCAGCGCCTTGCGCAGGGGCTCCATCTGGTAGGCATCCACCCGAATGCCGGCCCGGAAGGGGCTTTGGAAGAGCTTGCCATCCGTCGCCGTGACGGTGCCCCAGCGCAGGGTGTTGATGTAGGCCGCGAATCGCCGCGGAGCGTCGAACCCGCGCTGGCCCAGGTCGCCCCAGGCCTCTTCGCCCAGGATCTGGCGGTCGAGTTCGAGCTCCCAGAGCACCTCCAGCACCGCCCCCTGGTTGTCGTCGTCGGCGCAGGCCAGGCGCACGCGGTGGGCGGGGTGGGCTGGGAGGGGTGCTTGCGGGCCGCCCTTCGGGCTATAAGCGGTGCCAGAGGATCCAAGGGTGCCGTTGGACCCGCTGTGAGCCCCCAGGGCGTGAGCGGGTGCGCTCGAGCGGTGCGCGGGGTGTGCGCGCGAGGCCGAGGGACGGCTGGTGTGCGCCGGGGCGGAGGGCTGGGGCTCCCGGGTCGGGTCGGTCGCGGCTTTCGCGTCGGTTCCGGACGCGGCCTCGAGCGCGACCACTTGCTCCACCAGCCAATGGCGGCTGCGAACGAGCACCAACTGCCCCGGCTGGGGTGGCGCTTGCGGCAAGAATTCGAGCAGGGCGGTCGACACGGGCGCGGGCTTCCGATCGGGGCGGGATCGATGGTCCGAGGCTAACGCGCGGGCGTGGGAGCGCCACTCGAAGCGGGGAGAATGCGGCGTGGATTGACCACTCCCCTGGTGCGGATTCGTCCGCCGCGGGCCACCGCCGGTCAGGCGGGGGATGGTCCGTCCAGGAGCAAGCTTGGACAGGCTGCCGCGTTCGATCGCGTCGCCATAGCAAGCGGGGAAGCACCGGGAAAGGTGAACCGGGGCCGGGGAAGGGCCCCCACCGGGAGGCTTTCCGGGCTGCGGAAATCCCGCGGTCGCGGGCCATCCCCCGATCGCGAGGGGGCAGCAAGGCCGCTGGTTGGGGCCGGAGGTTGCGCGGTTCTTCGGGCGGGCGCGGAGTGGCCCCGGACCGAGCCAATGATGCTGATATCAAAGTATGTGCTGTCGAACACTTTTATATAGAATTGGTCCATGCAGGCCAGGAACCGTGCTTCAAAGCTCTTCGGCAGTCCCCGGCGAAGCCAGGTCCTGATGCTGCTGGCGTTGCTGGGGGAGTCGTACCCGACCGAACTGGCCCGGCTGCTCGATGCGCCGCTGGTTTCGGTGATCAAAATCCTGGACGGGCTCGAGCTGGATGGGGTCGTGGCTACCAAGATGCTGGGGCGGGTGCGTCGAGTGTCGCTGGAGCCCCGATTCCATGCCTTCAAGGCCCTCGAGGCTTTGCTCGTGCAGCTTGGTTCAGCAGATCGATCCATTCGCTCGGCAGCCGCCAAGCGCCGCGGCCGCCCCAGGCGTAAGGGGAAGCCGGAATGGTGATCCCTGAGCGCTCCGATCTGCGGGGAAGCGCCCCTATAGCCTGCGCAGCTCTCGGCGGATGAATGTCGTCGTAGGCTAGGCTTTGAAAGGACTCGCTAGGGGGGTATTGCGGATCGGGCGCGGTCGGAAAGTCACGGGTGTGCTTTGCTCGGCAAGCGATGGGCAGCTGGCTGGAAGGGCACCGGCAGCATGAAAAAGGAAAGCGGCGGTTCGCTTTTTCTTGGTGCCCTCGGCAGGGCGAGCCCGGGGCGAGTGCGGCTGGATCGGAGACTGATGAGTTTGGGTCCGCGCCGGTCAGGGCTTGAGGTCGAGGACGTCCTGGATGTCGAGCAGGCCGATGGGGTGGTGGCCTTGGTCGACGACGGCGAGCTGGTCGATCTTGTGGTCGCGGAGGAGGCGCATGGCGTCCTCGGCCAGGGCGGTCGGGGGGATGGTCTCGGGGTTTACCGGTCCCGAGGTTCTCGTGAATGAGGTCGCGGAAGCCGAGGTCTCGAGAGCCGAGGCCGCGCGCCCCCCCTAGGGGGGTCCTACAGGTCTTCGGCCTGCAGGCAGACAAGGAGGGCCAAGCCCCTCCTTGACCACCCCACCAACCAGGCCAACAAATACCTAACACAACCTCCCAGGTGCGTAACGATTGACGTCCCCTAACTGCGCAAGAGATGACGTCCCTTGACAGGTAGTCGGGTGGTTGGTGGCGGGCTGCGCCCTGGACACAGGGCCAGGGGCGGCGGAGTGGCTCGGGATGGGCGGGAATCTAGGGTGTCGGATAGGATGGCGCTGGTCGTCTGGAACGCACCTGGGCCGATCGAGCCCAGGGTTTCCCGGATGGCGCATTCCGTCCATCCGTCCCGCGACCATGCCATGCAGCTTCTAGTGCTTGCAGCTTTGGCTGCCGTTTCGAGCGCAGCCGCGCCGAGTGCTACCCAGGGCTTCGGCCCCGAGCAGCCCCTGGCCTTCCCGGCCTCCTTCGTCATCCAGGTCTATGTCGGCGACCTGGACGGGGATGGAGACCTCGATTTCGCGTATGGCGGCCACACCACAGCGGCCTGGTTCGAGAACCTCGGGCCCCAGGGCTTTCGCCGGGCCCAGGTTTTGCAGCAATTGCAGGCGACAGGGCCGACCTACTTCGGGATCTCCAGCATCACCGGAGGGGACCTGGACGCCGATGGGGACTTGGATCTGGTGGCCGCCGACGCGATCTTGAATCGGATCGTGTGGTTCGAGAATCGAGGCGCAGGGGTCTTCGAAGCAGCGCAGGTCCTGGCCTCCGTCGCCACGGCGCCCCCGGGCATCGTGTGCGCCGACATGGATGGGGACAGCGATCTGGACCTGGTGTACACGCTACCTGTGAGCCAGCAACTGCGCCTGATCAGGAACCTAGGCGCGGGGAACTTCGCGGCGCCGCTGCTGCTGGCGACCCTGGGCGACAATCCGGCGGTCCTGGTGGCCGAGGACTTCGATGCCGACGGAGACCGGGATCTGGCGATCGGCGGTTCCACCACGATCCAGCTCTTGAAGAACCAGGGCAACGGGACCCTGGGGGCCCCCATCGTCGTGGAGAGCAACACCCAGGATTGTCGCCACATGACCGTGGCCGATCTGGATGGCGACGGCGCCCGCGACCTGATTTGGACCTCGACCTTCGGCGAATACCTGGCCTGGCAGCGCAGCAGCGGCGGGTCGCTGGCCGGCAAGCAGGTGCTAGCCAGCAACTTGCCGACCGCTTCCACGGTGGCCGCCGCGGATCTGGATGCCGACGGTGATCAGGACCTCACGGTGGGGTCCTATTCCTTCACCACCGAAGGAGAGCTGGTCCGCTTGCTCAACGACGGGACCGCAGTGTTCTCCAGCGCCGTAGTCGACACCCAGCTCAAGGTCGTCGAGGACTTGGTCCTGGCGGACGTCGATGCGGACGGGCTGCCCGACGTCTTGTGTGCCACGCGCAATGCGGGACAGGTCGCCCTGTATTCCAATCAGGGCGCAGGCGCCTTCGCACCGCGCCTGGAGCTGACGTCTGGACTGACCACACCCAGCCAAGTGGCAACCGCAGACATCGATGGCGATGGGGATCTGGATGTGCTGGCGCTGGAGCAGGGCGCCTCGGAAGTGCTCTGGTACCAAAACCAAGGGGCGGGCAGCTTCGCGGCGGGCGCTGCGCTCCAAACCGCGACGGGCGAGGTGCGCGAGTTCGTCGTGATCGATGTGGCCCTGGATGGCCAGCTTGACCTCGTGCTGGCCGGAACCTTCGGGCTGCGCCTGCATCGCAATCTGGGCCAAGGGGTGTTCGGGCCGGCGATCACGCTCGCTGGCCCGGCCACCAACGGCTGGGGAGTGGCAGCGGGAGACCTGGACGGCGACGGCTTCGAAGACCTGGTCTTTGCTTACGGCCCGATCGAGGGCACACCGTTCGCGGGACAAAACTCCCTGGGCAAGGTGCTCTACCGTGGGGCCGGCATCTTCAATCCCCTGGTCAAGTTCACCAATGCCTCCGCGGCCAAGAACATCGTCGTCGGGGACGTGGTTGGCTCCGACCTGCCGGAGCTGCTCTTCAGCCTGGGCTACTTCGGCCTGCCACCCGTGTACATGGAGAACCTGGGACAGGCGACGTTCTCTGCCCCGGTGAGCACGATCAGCGGAGGCTCCGGGGACAGCTCCATGGCCCTCGGGGACGCCGATGGGGATGGGGACCTGGATCTGGTGGGGAGCGCCTTTTTCGGGGTCTATCTCTACTCGAATCTGGGCAGCGGCTTCGCGGCTCCGGTCAAGGTCGTGAACGGCGAGCGCAGCGACGCCAGGCTGGTCGACCTGGACGGCGATAACACGGCGGACCTGCTGACGGCCGGCGAGAATGGCATCGCCTGGTCGCGCGGATTGGGCAACGGCGCCTTTGCTGCGGCGCAGTCGATCGAGAGCAACTTCTTGAACGGCTATCACGCGCTGGCGGCCGACCTGGACGGGGATGGCGGCGTCGACGTCGTGGCTACCGAGTACAACGCGCACAACCTGTCGTGGTACCCCAACCGTCTCACCGCGGACTGCAACCAAAACGGGACCTTCGACAGCCAGGAGATCGCCCTGGGGCAGGTGCCGGACTGCGATGGCAACGGAGTTCCGGACGGCTGTGATCTGCTCCAGCCCGGGGCCGATGTCGACCAGGATGGGCAGCTCGATGCGTGTGTCGTGCCGCCCCTGCTGGCCAGCTCGACGCAGGTTTCGGTTGCGGGCGGCGGAGCGGTGCTGTTCGATCTCACCGGCCCCGCCGGAGCCCTGTACCTCGTGCTCGGCTCGCTCAGCGGGACCGCGCCCGGCACCGCCCTGGGCCCCGTGACGGTCCCGCTCAACCTGGACGCCTACACGCTGTTTTCCATCGAGCTGGCCAATCAGGCCCCCTTCGCCAAGACCCTCGGGACTCTGGACGCGTCCGGCGCCGCCGCGGCCGTGATCACCTTGCCCGCGGGCTCGAACCCGGGGCTCGCGGGGCTTTCGCTCCATCACGCCTTCGTCACCCTGGGGGCGGGGCCGGGGGTCAGCTTCGCCAGCAATCCGGTGGCGCTGCAGTTGAAGCCCTGAGCGCGTATTGGCTGCGTTGGGACCCGCCGGAGGATGGCCTCCGGCGGGGAGGTCCTGCGGGCGGGATCCGAGCTCGCGGCGGGGGCCGAGGTCCAGGCGCCCCTGCCCGGGGGCGCTCAAGGCCCTGGGCTCTGCATCGCCGCGGGCTCGCGCCGGTCAGGGCTTGAGGTCGAGGACGTCCTGGATGTCGAGCAGGCCGATGGGGTGGTGGCCTTGGTCGACGACGGCGAGCTGGTCGATCTTGTGGTCGCGGAGGAGGCGCATGGCGTCCTCGGCCAGGGCGGTCGGGGGGATGGTCTTGGGGTGGCGGCCCATGTGGGCGGCGATCGGTTCGGCTTGGAAGGGGCCGGTGGCGCGCGCGATGGTGCGGCGCAGGTCGCCGTCCGTGAAGATGCCGGAGAGGCGGCCGAAGGGGTCGGTCAGGAGGGCGGCGCCGGGGCGGCCGGGAGTGCGGGTCATGACCTCGAGGACCTCGAGCACCGTGGCCGTGTCGGCGCACAGGGGCAGCTCCTGGCCGCGGCGCATCAGCTCGCTGACCTGCATCAGGCGCCGGCCCAGGGAGCCGGCGGGGTGGAAGCGCGCGTAGTCCTCCTTGGAGAAGCCGCGCTCTTCGAGCACCACCATGGCCAGGGCGTCGCCCAGGGCCAGCATGGCGCTGGTGGAGGCGGTGGGCGCGAGGCCCAGGGGGCAGGCCTCCGGCACGGGGCCGGTTTCGAGCACGCAGTCGGCGTGGCGGCCAAGGGTCGAGGCGCTGCTTTCGGTCAGGGCGATCAGGGGCGTGCCCAGGCGGCGCGCGGCGGGGATCAGGGCCTTGAGCTCCGCGGTCTCGCCGGAGTTGGACAGGGCCAGCAGCAGGTCCTGGCGCCGCAGGCGGCCAAGGTCGCCGTGCAGGGCCTCGCCGGGGTGCAGAAACAGGCTCGGTGTGCCGGTCGAGGCCAGGGTGGCGGAGATCTTCTGCCCGACCAGGCCGGCCTTGCCCATGCCGGTGACGACCACCATGCCCGAGCAGGCCAGGATCAGGTCGATCGCACGGTCGAAGGAGGCGCCCAGGCGCGGCTCGAGGTTGTGGATCGCCGCGGCCTCGAGGCGCAGCACCAGCAGCGCGCGCTCGCGCCGGGGTTGGGTCATCGGGGTGCGGACGGCGGGACCGGCCGTGGCGGCGCGCGGGGTGGGGTCGGACAAGTCGGGGGGCGGGCGGGTTCTGGCAGGCCCCCGGCACTCTAGCAAGCCGGCCGGGGCTTGGGGGCGCGGCCCCCTGCCGGCGCCCGCGGGAGCCTGGTTTCAGCGGGTCTGGCGGGCGGCGGCATCCAGCCGGGCCACGGTTTGGGTCCAGTTGCGCTGCAGATCGAGGGCGCTGATGCGCAGGGTGCGCCAGCCCAGGCCGTCCAGCACGCCCGAGCGCACCGCCTCGCGATCGACCACGGCGGGGGCGGAGCGGTGGAAGGGGCCGTCGAGTTCGACGCCGAGCACGTAGCGCTCGGGGACGGCAGGGTTTGCCAGCGCCAGGCTGATGCGATAGTCCCGCGAGCGGCCCACGTGCAGATCGACCTTCCAGCCGCGGGACTCGAGTTCACGGGCCAGGGCTGCTTCGAGGGGGTCGATGTCGAGCTCCGGCCGCGGAGCGGTTTCCTCGCGCGTGCTCGGCACGGTGCCCAGTTCGGCGAAGGCCAGATAGTCGCGCAGGTCTTGTACGCCCTTGGCGGTGCACTTCTTGGGATCGAGGTCGCTGGCGCGGATCGACGCGAAGACGATCACCTTCTCCCGGGCGCGGCTGACGGCCACATTCAGGCGCCGCTCGCCGCCGGCCAGGTTCAGCGGGCCGAAGCTGTGGTAGAGAACGCCGCCCGCGTCGCGTCCGTAACAGATCGAAAACAGCATGGTGGCGCGCTCGTCGCCCTGCACGTTTTCGAGGTTTTTGATGAACACCGGCTCGCCCCGGCCGGAGGCCGCCTCGAGCGCGGCGCGCAGGGCCGGATCGCGATCCAGGGCCTCGTCGAGCAGGTCCTGGACCAGGGTCTGCTGGGCCACGCTGAAGGTCACCACGCCGATCGAGCGATTGGCCGGGCTGGCGTCGGAACTCGACAGGCGCTTGGCGATCTCGGCCACCACCGCTTCCGCTTCGGCCCGGTTGGTGGCCGTCTTGGCGCGGTCGTAGATACCGCCGACAAAGCGGAACTCGACGCCCAGGTTCGGGTGGCTGCGCTCCGGAGCGGGAAACGTCTGCAGGCGCCCGCCGTAGCTGCGCCGGTTCGAGAACTCGATCAGGCGCTCGTCCCGGGAGCGGTAGTGCCACAGCAGGCTCTGCTGGGGCAGCCCCGCGGCGATGGCTTCTTCGAGCACGCTCTGCAGCGGTTCGAGCGCTTCGGCCAGGGCCGCCTCCGGGTCCCCGGAATCGCCCGCGTCCTTGCGATCGAAGAAGTTGGTCGGCGGGAGCTGGCGCGAATCGCCCACGATCACCGCGGCCTTGGCCCGCGAGAGGGCCGAGACCGCATCCCAGACCGGAACCTGCGAGGCCTCGTCGAACACGACCAGGTCGAACAGCGGGTAGTCCGGAGGCAGCAGGGTGGCGGCCGAGAGCGGGCTGGCCAGCACGATCGGCTTGAGCACGGCCATGGCCGCCGCCGCATCGCCCATCACCCGGCGGATCGGCCGGCGGATGGTGGTCAGCGCGCGCAGTTCGTTGAGCTGCTTGACCGCCTGGCGCATCGCGGGATCGCCGACCTCGAGCGCCGCGCGGGCCCGATCGCGCACGGCGTTGGCGACCGCCTGGGCGGCGCCGCGGCGGTAGTCGGCGATGGTGCGCAGGAATTCGCCCCGCAGCGGCTCGGCGCGCTCCGCGGCGCAATCGGCCAGGGCGGTGTCGGTGCGTCGGCGCCGCTCCGCGAAAGCCAACAGCAGGGCCGCCTCGGCCGCGGGCCCGGCCGCCGCGGGCTGCAATCCGCCCGAGAGCAGCGCGGCGGCCACCGCCTCGAGACCCAAACCGGCGGCGGCTTGGCGCGCCGCCGAGAACTCGCTCCAGGCGGGCAGGCTGACGGATTCCTGTGCGAGCCGGGCGAGCCGCAGGGCCAGGGCCTGCGGGGTGGAGCGCGCGCCGCCGAAGCAGCCCGGGGCGGCCAGCGCAGCGTCGAGGGCCTCGAGCGCCGCGCCGAGCTGCTCCAGGGCCGTGCGCAGGGCCTGGGCCCGCGGCAGGATCGCGCCGGAGGCGGCCTGCGCGGGGACCTGGGCGGCCAGCCTTTCGAGCTCGTGCGGGAAAAGCTCGCGGGCGCGGCGCGCGCTCGCCCGCGCCTGCTCCAAGGCGGCCCGGGCCGCGTCGAAGTCGAGCTTGCCGCCGGCCTCCGCGAACCCCTTCAGCCTTTCGGCGGCCTTGGCGCCGGCTTCGATCGCGGCGGCCTGCGCTTGCAGCTGCTCGAGCTGCCCCAGCAACCCAGCCAGGTCCCGCGGCGGCGCCTGGCGCGCGACGCGGGACAGCACGCCGCGGATGCGCCGCACGGTCAGCCAGCGCGTCAGGAAGAAGCCCGCCCGGGCCGCGCGCAGATCGCCGGCCAGGCGCGCCAAGGGCAGCTCGAGCGCGGAGCGCTCGTAATCCCGCACCAGGGCGGCGTCGGCGCGCACGGCGGCCTCGCCGAGCTCGAGCGCTTGGGTCAGCGCTCCGAATTCGTGCTCGTGATTCGGGCCCAGGGCGGTCTGGCTCAGCAGCGCGGCCCGAGATCCGCCCGCAGGCAATTCGGCCGCGAAGGCGGCCAGCTGGGCGATCCCATCGAGCGCCGCCGGCGCGGCGATGCCGAACGCTCCGGCCAGCTCGCCGCAAGCCCGCTCGACCGCCTGCAGGCAGGCGCTGGCCTGCTGGGCGGCCTGCGCCGCCCGGCCCGCCTCCGCGCTCGTCAGCGCGCGCTGGGGCGCAACCCCCGCATGGGCGCGCTCGCTGCCCGCGGGCAGCCGGCGCGCTGCGTCGGCCAAGCGCCGGACCGCTTCCAAGCGGGTGTGCAGCGCCGCTTCGCTGAGCTCGGGCCCCACGGCCTCCTCGAGCTGCGCAGGCGGCAGGGACCCGGCCCCGGAGCGGGACTGGACGCCGAAGGCGCGCGCGATGGCCGCATACACCGAGAGCCCCTGCCCCGCAGCGGCGTGCAGCGCATCCGAGGCCGCCCGCAGCCGCAGGCGCGGGCCGTCCACCGCTGCGGCGACGCCGTCGAATTGACGCGAATAGGGCGCGGCCCGGGCCTCGAGTTCGTCGAGCGCCGCCTTGATCTGCGTGACGAAATGGGTCTTGGTGGCATGGTCCGCGTGCAGGTCGAGCGCGAACGCGCCCAGTCCGGCCTTGCGCAGGCGGTCGCTGACCACGCTGAGGGCGGCGCTCTTTTCCGCGATGAACAGCACGCGCTGGCCGCGCGCCAAGCATTCCGAGAGCAGGTTGGTGATCGTCTGGCTCTTGCCCGTCCCCGGGGGGCCTTGCAGCACGAAGCTGGCTCCGCCGGTGGCCGAGGCGATGGCGGCGATCTGCGAGCTGTCCGCCGGCAGCGGCAAGCGCACGGTCGCGAACGGGGCGCGCTCGTCCACCGCCACGGCGGGCACGAGCTGGGGCGCGGGCAGGCCCGGCGCTGGGCTGCGGTCGAGCAGCGTCGCCACCAGCGGATGGTCGAGCAGGGCCGGACCGCGCGCCCGCAGCTCCTCCACCAGGGGCAGCTTTTTGAAGGAATAGATGCCGAGTTTGGCGATTGCCTTCACCTGCGCGCCGGGCACGTCCTTGATCGACTGCCGCACCCGGGCCAGGATCGCGCGGATGTCGAGGCCGTGGGCGTCTTCGACCAGGGGCCCCCCGAGCCCGAGATCGAGGCCGTGGGCTGCCCGCAGGAATTCCACCAGGGCCACGTTGGGCACCGTGTCGTCGGCCACCGCCCGCACCCGGTAGCCCTCGGCGCGCGAGATGCGCTCGAGCTCGACGGGCACCAGGATCAGCGGCGCAAGCAACGGTTGGCTGCGCTGCTCGGCCAGGTATTCGAGGAAACCGACCGCCACGAACAGGGCCCTGGCCCCGGTTTCTTCCACAGACGTGCGCGCGTCGCGGAAGGCCTTGGTGGAGCGCTTGAACAGCTCCGCCTCCTCCAGGGTCGAGCGCAGGATGCGCGTGCGGATCTCGGCCGCGATGTCCTGCTCGAGCATCTCCCGCATCGCGCCGCGGGGCTTGAGGGTCAGCGCGGTTTCGTTCCAAAGCGTGTCCTCGAGCAAGCCCAAGACATCGTCGCCGGAGGCGAAGAGCGGGATGCCGACCGCGTCGCGGTCGTTGAGCAGGCGGTTGCGCAGGGTCAGGTCCAGGAGTTTCGAGCGCCACTCCGCCAGCCGGCGCTGGCGCGGCGACAGCTTGGGCTTGGGCAGCGGCGGGAGCCCTGCGGGCTGCACGACCTTCCAGGTGTCGTCGACCGCCTGGGCCGAGCCCGTCCTGCGGCGCTGCCCGTGCTGGCGCCGCTCCGCCAGCGGGTGGAAGCCGGCCCGCCGCGCCGAGCCCACATCGACCACCAGCACCTGGCGCAACCGTCCCCGCAGCCAGCGCTCGCCCGACTCCAGCGCGGCGCCGAAGCCTGCGCCAGCGCCGCAGGTCAAGGTGGCCTCGACGACGCGCACCTCGCCCAGGTCCAAGCGGTTCAGCAGCCCGGAAGCTCCCTCCACCAGCGCATCGGAAAAATGCGAGTCGATCGTGGCAAAAGCGACGATCGCGTGGTCGTCCCCGAGGACGACCATCGTCCACAGCCCACAGGCTTCGAGCAGCGCCGCCAGGGCCAGGGACAAATCCAGGCAATTGCCGATGCCGTCGGCCAGCACCTCGCCGATCGTGCGCACCTTTTGGCCCGTGGTCTCGAAGCTCGGCTGGGCCAGCACGTACACCAGCGCGCGGGCGGTGAGCGCGTCGTAGCAGGCCTGAGCCAGGCGCTGGGCGCGCTCGGCGCTGCCGGAGAGATAGCCGTCCAGGGCGCCGCTGCCGGTCGACGCCTGCATGCGCGCCGAAACGTCCCGCAGGAGCTCCGCGATCGCCGGGGCGTTGGGGGTCACGAAGGCCGCCAGGGATTCCGGATAGCGGCCGGTGCCGCACCAGTGGGAGGCGGGCACGATCGTGAGTCGGTGGTGGGCCGCAGCCAGGCACTCTCCCGCGGCGTCGATGAGCCGGGCGCGCAGCTCGATGGCATCGCGCTCGGTCGAGCGTTCGAGCAGCTCGAGCGGCAGTTGGAACTCTTCGGCGCTGATCGACAGGGAGCCGCCGGCTTCGAGGGTTTCGACCCCCCGGGAGAACAGGGCTCCCCTGCCGCCGGGGTCCTGGGCCAGTTCAAGCTGCAGCACGCTGCCGGCCAGGCGCCTGCGGGCGTTGACCCAGACGGACTGCACGCAGGGCACGCCGTTGAGCTCGAGGGAGGCCGCGGTGGTTTCGGCCGCCAGGATCTCGAGTTCCGCGGGCGGCTCAGGTTGCTGGCTCGCGGCGTCAGCGCCCGCCTCCGGGCCCTGTGCGGGCGGGGGCGCCGCGCCGGCCGCGGAGGCGGCCTGGGCCTGGGCGGACGGGTCGGCCGAGGGCTCGCGGGGCTCCTGCGCCCGCGGCAGGGGGGCGGGCAGGTCGCTGGCCGGCGCGGCCGGGTCCCCCGGACTGGCGGGGTCCGCGGCGCCGCGCGCGGCCGCTGCGGCGCCGGTGGTCGGGGGCTGAGCGGGGAACTCGTCGGCGTGCTGCGGCTCGGGCATGGGAGACTCGTGGCATCGCACCCCCCCGGGCCCAGCGGATCGCTGGGGATTGGCGGCTTCGCGGAGCGGAGCGCGACCCCGCGCGGCGGCGATCGGACCGACGGGGCGGCCTCAGGGTCTGGAGCCTGCCCGCGGGGGGGAGAACCTGCCCGCAATGGTAGCGGGGGCGGCCCGGCTGCCCGACCGCCGCGGGCCTGGCCCCGTCTGTCCGGTGCCCGGGGGCCGGCGCGGCTGTCCGCGCCCTCCCCTCCGCCCCGGGCAGCGCCCGCGGCCGCACCAGGCCCGGCCCCCGCACCGTCCCCTGGGGCCGGTACCGGCGGCCCTGCGCAGCCCGCGCCGGCGGGGGCGCGGCGGCGGGACTGCGGCGGGGCCGAGCCGGCGCCGAGCGCTGGATCGGGCGAGAAAACGAGCGCAGGGCAGGGGGCTCTGGCGCAGACTGCTGGGGACGATGACTCCTGCGTTCTGTCTGCCCGGACCGGCTCCGTTGGCGTTCTTGTTCAACACCGAGCGCCTGGGGCTGGCCGGCGCCGCGGTGGTGGTGGCGATCGTGGTCGCTTCCCTGGGCATCCACGAGGCGGCCCACGCCTGGATGGCCTGGAAGCGCGGCGACTCGACCGCCAAGGACCTCGGCCGCATGACCCTCAACCCGATCGCCCACATCGATCCGGTGATGACGATCCTGCTGCCGACGATCTCGATCCTGACCATGGGCTTCCTGTTCGGGGGCGCCAAACCCGTGCCGGTCAACCCGCGGCGCTTCCGCCGGCCGCACTTCGACAACGCCCTGGTGGCCCTGGCGGGCCCGGTGTCGAACATGCTGCTGGCGGTGTTCTTCTTCGCTTTGTTCCACCTGCTGGTCGAGCGCCTGCAGCTCTACGACATGAGCCAGGTGCTGCCCAACGTGCTGTATTCGGCGGCACTGGCCAACGTGATCCTGGCGGCCTTCAACCTGGTTCCGATCCCGCCCCTCGATGGCAGCCGCGTGGTCACCTGGCTGCTGCCGAGCCACCTGCGCGGCCCCTACAACCTGCTCGAGCCTTTCGGGCTGATCATCCTACTGTTGCTCTTCTACCAGGTGCCGGCCTTCAGCCATTACCTGCAGAAGTCGATGGCTGAACTGGCCCTTTTCCTGAACCGCATCGCCACCCTGTTCGGCCTGTGGTGAGCCCGATGGTCCAAGACAAAGCCACCGAAGCCGAGGACTTCGCGCCGTCGAGCTACACCGTCGAGCTGGAGCGCATCTTCTCCGGCCCGATGGACCTGCTGCTGCACCTGGTGCGCGAGCAGGAGGTCGAGATCCACGAGGTCGAGATCCACCGCATCGTGCGCGATTACCTGGGCTACCTGAAGGCCCTGGCGGCGGTCGACATCGAGGCGGCGGCGGACTTCGTGGTCATGGCGGCCACGCTGATGGCGATCAAGGCGCGCTCGCTGCTGCCCAAGGAGGAGCTGGACCTGGAGGAGGAGCTCGACCCCAAGGACGAGCTGATCCAGCGCCTGGTCGAGTACCGCCGCTTCCGCGCCGCCGCCGAAGATCTAGAGCGGCGCTTCGCCGATCGCGAGCTCTACTACGAGCGCGGCTGGCGGCGCGAGGTCGAGCAGAACCGCGAGGAGCCGACGCTCGACTTCTCCGACCTGACCGCCTTCGACCTGCTGGCGAAGTGGTCGCGCCTGCAGCGCGAGGTGCTGGCCAACCGCCCGCACAAGGTCATGGGCGATCCGCGTCCGATCCGCTTCTATCTGGATCGGCTGGTCGAGCGCCTGCGCCGCCACCAGCGCCTCGACCTGCGCCGGCTGGTCTACGAAAAGCACATCGACGGCCCCGAGCGCGACGTGCTGATCGGGTCCTTCTGCGCCGTGCTCGAGCTGGCCAAACTGGGCCTGGTGGCCCTGGCCCAGGAGACGCCCGAAAAACCGCTCGAATTCACGCTGCGCGACGACCTGCCGGACAACCTCGACGACCTGCTCAAGAACGCGCAGATCGACGAGCCCGACGCCGAAACCCAAGCCCGCGCCGAGGCCCTGGCCGACGCGCTCTTGGCGGGCTCCGGGGCGGAGGAGCCCCAGGAAGGCGCCGGCCCCGCCTGACGCTCCGCGCCCGCGGCAGCCCGGCAGCCGCCCGATCGCCGGCCAGGCGCCGGCGGGCGGCTCGGAGCGACCGGGCGCCCGCGATGCTGGCCCTGCATCCAGCTCCGGGGCGCACCGTTCTCAGGCCAGTTTGGGGGCCAGGAATTGCTCGAGTTTGAGGGCGTCCTGGGTGAACAGGCGGATGCCTTCCGAGAGCTTCTCGGTGGCCATCTGGTCCTCGTTGTGCAGCCAGCGGAAGCGCTTTTCGTCCAGGGTCAGGCGCTCGAGGGGCTGCTGGGCCGCGGCTTCGGGCGACAGCTTGCGCGGCACGGGTCCGGTCTTCTTCTGCAGCTCGTCGAGCAGGGCCGGGCTGATCGTCAGGAGGTCGCAGCCGGCCAGCTCGGTGATCTCGTCGGTGTTGCGGAACGAGGCCCCCATGACCTCGGTCGCGTAGCCGAATTTCTTGTAATAGGCGTAGATGCGCGTCACCGAGCGCACGCCGGGGTCCTCGTGGGGCGCATAACCGGCCACGCCGCTCGACTTCTTGTGCCAATCGAGGATGCGGCCCACGAAGGGCGAGATCAGCTGCACACCCGCTTCGGCGCAGGCCACGGCTTGGGCGAAGCTGAACAGCAGCGTCAGGTTGCAGCGGATGCCCTCCGCTTGCAGGTGGCGCGCGGCCTGGATGCCCTCCCAGGTGGAAGCGAGCTTGATCAGGATGCGCTCGCGCGGGATGCCCTGTTCGGCGTAGAGCGCGATCAGCTGGCGCGCCTTGGCGATCGAGCCGGCGGTGTCGAAGCTGAGGCGCGCGTCGACCTCGGTCGAGACGCGGCCGGGAACGACCTTCAAGATCTCGAGCCCGAAGGCCACCGCCAGGCGGTCCATGGCGCGCTCGAGGCGCTCGGCGGCGCTTGCGCTGCCTTGGGCGGCGCTGCGCAGGGCGCGCTCGACCAGGGCGGCGTACTCCGGCAGGGTCGCGGCCTTGAGCAGCAGGCTCGGATTCGTGGTCGCGTCGCGGGGTCGATACCTCTGGATGGCGGCGAAGTCGCCGGTGTCGGCCACGACGATCGAATGGGCCTTGAGCGCGTCGAGCTGGTTGGTCATGACGGGAGCCTAGCGCCGCAGGCGCCCCGGGCCAGGCCGGGGCGGCGCCCGGCCCAGGCGGGGGAGCGCGGGCGCCGTCGGGGGATCAGAGGGGGGCGCCGCCCAGGGCCGACAGGCGCGCCAGGGCCCGTGCCAGCAGGGTGCGCGAGTGCGAGGGTTCGATCCCGAGGCGCCCGGCGATCTCGGCGTGGGGCAGCCCGTGCAGGTGGTGCCAGAGGAACACCTGGGCCTGGCGCGGCTCGAGCTGGGCGAAGGCGGCCGCGAAGGCCTCCAGGTGTTCGTGGAGCTGCGCGGCTTCGCTGGGGCTGGCGCCGGCGGCCGCCGGCGCCCCGAGCGCCTGGCTGCCGCTGGCCAGCGGCGCCGCGCGCTCGGCGGGGCGCCCGCGGCGGCGGCGGTGCTCGAACAGCTTGAGCGCCGCCGCCC